>Ga0114999_10006584_pt1 | contig 13344 bp, 8 predicted proteins | sample ArcticOcean_MG_C_3_FD_89820 | JGI IMG/M metagenome (GOLD analysis project Ga0114999, IMG submission 89820) | Marine microbial communities from western Arctic Ocean - ArcticOcean_MG_CB8_126 | ecosystem: Environmental > Aquatic > Marine > Oceanic | place: Arctic Ocean: Canada Basin | collected...
CACTTAGATATAATAAAATTAGTAAAAGTAACATTTTATTACCAGCAAATGAAGAGATTTGTTTTAATGAAATTAATGGTAATTGTCTTGAAATAATTGCCCAGATTGATATGAATTCTGCACCAATGATTGAACTTAATGTCTTACGATCACCTAGAAAAGAAGAATTTACAAGAATATGTTTTTTTGCCAATAGAGGTTATAGAAATTGGGAAAGGTATGATAATTGGGACACAAAAAGACGAATGGAAGCTTCTGACGGGATAATATCAATAGACTCATCTCAATCATCCCTATCATCAGATACTTTATCCCGACCTCCAGAAACTGCCCCAGTATACTTAGAACCAAAAGAGAATTTAGAACTCCGAGTCTTTATTGATAAAAGTGTTTTAGAGGTTTTTGTTAATAATAAACAATGCATAGCAATGAGAATATATCCTTCACGAAAAGATAGCACGGGCATATCATTCAAGTCACAAGGTGAGACATCAAAAATATTAAGATTACTGAGCTGGAAAATGAAGACTATATACTAAGTCAACTATATAATTTCTTCTTTAGAAAGAAATTCTGCCAACTTAGATATCCCTACAGATATATCTTCTGTATCGTTATATCCATAGCATAACCTCATAAAATTATGACCTTTACTAGGATCAGGAGAATAATCTGTCCCAGGGTGAAATCCTGCATTAATTTGATCTAAAGATTTAATAACTAATGCTTGTACATCAGTTCCTTTTGGAAATTCCACCCAAATATACAACCCTCCATCTGGATTAGACCACTTAGCTGAAGTCCCGAAATTCTCCCCTAATGCAGAGACCATAGCATCTCGTCTCATTTTCTGAATGTGATTGATTTTCACAATATGGGTATCTAAAAATTTATTAGCATACCTTTCAACTGCCATAGCTGTGAAATCGCTAATACGACCTCTTTTAACACCCATTATTTTATCCAACACAGTTGATGGAGCTGTCATATATCCCAATGCCATTCCTGGGCCAATAATTTTAGAAAATGATCCAACATAAATAACACTATCTTCAGAATCTAAATTAAAAAATGAAGTGACTTGATTCCCTTCGTATCTATTATCTGCATAGCAATCATCTTCTAATATCGGAATACCATACTTATTAGTTATTTTTAATATTTCTTTTCTTCTAGCTAACGTTATCGTAAATCCTTGGGGGTTTTGAAATGTTGGTATCAAATAAAGTAATTTAGGTTTGTTATCTTGATCAATCGCTTTTTTAATCTCATATTCTAGAAGTTCAGGGATCATACCTTCCTCATCTGATTCAATTCCCCTAATATCTACAAATTTCTTCTTAAGAGTTTTAAGAGTTCCGCCATAAACCCATTGATCCGTCAAAACAACATCATTCGGATCTAGTAATATATCGCAGATCATATCAATGGTCTCAGCAGATCCATTACCCAATATTATGTCATCTACAGTCACATTAATATCTCTATTGTTTAATAATCTTTCAACCAAATATTCTCTGAGTTTTGTATTCCCTTGAAGATGTGTGTATATAGCTAATTCTGAACCATATTCAGTTAATGCTTCCTCCAGAGATTCCACTATGTCAGCATGAGGTAATGATCCTGGATCAGCATAAGCAACCGCAAAATCATATTTAGCTCTTCTGGGGCGAGGAATCCTGAGATCTGTAAATTTTCCAGCCGCATAAATTGATTCAAAATCTAATGGCACATTTCACTCCTCAAAAGTATCCATACAATATGTTATATATATGTATACAATGTTATATAGTATTAAATATTTCTAGTGACCATGATACATCTAAGGTCCCAATTTACAACTTATGAGTAACAACAAAACGTAATTATGAATCCTCGTAATATAACAAAAAATATTATAGTTAAAGGCGCAAGGGAACATAATCTTAAAAATATCGATGTTGAAATACCGCGCAACAAACTAGTTGTTATCACTGGTGTATCTGGTTCAGGGAAAAGCTCTTTAGCCTTTGACACAATATATGCCGAAGGGCAAAGGCGTTACGTTGAATCTCTCTCTGCTTATGCTAGACAATTCCTTGGGCGTATGGACAAACCAGATGTTGATTATATAGAAGGATTATCTCCTGCTATATCAATAGACCAAAAAGGCGTATCTCGAAATCCTCGATCAACTGTCGGCACCGTAACGGAAATATACGATTACCTCCGTTTACTTTTTTCTCGTATCGGAATAGCCCATTGCCATAAATGTGGCAAATTAGTAAAAAAGCAAACTGTACAACAGATTGTAGATTCAATAGCTTCCTTACCAGACAAAACTCGCATACAAATACTCGCTCCCGTTGTTCAACGACGGAAAGGGGAACATCGAGAAACTATAGAAGCTGCCAAAAGTGCCGGATTCGTAAGAATCAAAATAGACGGCGAAGTAGAAGATTTAAATAATCCTATAAATTTAGATAAAACCACATGGCATGATATCGAAATTGTTGTTGACCGATTAATAATTACGCCTAAACTCGACAAAATCCGATTAACTGATTCAACAGAGGCTGCCCTAAAACAAGCTAATGGTATTGTGAAAATAGACATTCTTAATCAAAAGTCTAAAATCTTCTCAGAAAATTTTTCATGCCCTGATTGTGACGTGAGTTTTTCCGAACTAGAGCCTAGGACTTTTAGTTTCAATAATCCTCACGGAGCATGTTCAAGTTGTGCAGGTTTAGGATTTAAAATGGTTGTAGACCCCGAATTAGTTATACCTGATGAATCGAAATCTATCTTAGAAAGTGCCATCGAACCTTGGGCTACTTCGGGAGCAAGGTTTTCGAGGTCTTCATGGTATATGAAACAACTTATAGCCTTATCGGAGGTAGCAAATTTCGACCCGGATACCCCAATAATGGATCTAGACCCATCTACTAAAGAACTTATTCTCTATGGTAATAAAAAAAAAGAAATAGAAGTGCCATACCGTAACAAAAGTGGCAGGCGCAGTAAATGGACAACACAGTTTGAAGGTGTTATCAATAATTTACAACGAAGATATAAAGAAACCGATTCAGAAAATGTTCGCAGATTTATAGGTCGCTACATGACTTCATTGCCATGTGAGACTTGTAGCGGAGCACGCCTAAGGCCAGAAGCTCTCGCTGTCATTATTGATAAACAAAATATTATGGAAATTTGTGAATTATCAATACGTGAATCACATAATTGGATAACAAATTTAACGAAACCTACAGTGTTGACTAAAAGAGAAAAAACGATTTCTTCTCAGATATTAAGCGAAATAACATCTCGCCTTGAGTTCCTATTAAATATTGGTTTAGACTACCTTTCTCTAAATAGAACTGCCTCTACGTTAAGTGGCGGTGAATCACAAAGAATCCGACTTGCAACACAAATAGGATCCGGATTAATGGGAGTATTGTACGTATGTGACGAACCTTCTATAGGATTACATCCTGCCGATGACCATTTATTAATCTCAACCTTAAAAGGATTAAGAGATGTGGGAAACAGTGTCATTATAGTAGAACATGATGAAGCAATAATGCGCTCCGCAGACTACATAATAGATATTGGACCAGGAGCTGGTGAAAATGGAGGGGAAGTTGTAGCTTCCGGAACTCCCAAAAAAATTATGCAATCTACGTCATCGTTGACAGGTCAATATTTATCAGGAAAGAAAACAATATCAATGTTGCCAAAAAGGCGAGAGTCAAATGGTAAATATATCCATATAATAGAAGCCTCACAAAATAATTTAAAAAATGTAACAGTAAAGATACCTCTGGGAATATTAGTCTGTGTCACAGGAGTATCAGGATCCGGTAAAAGTACTCTTATCAATGAAATCTTATACAAACGGTTAGCTCAATATTTTTACAGGGCTAAGGATCGGCCTGGCCAACATAAAATGATCGATGGAATAGAAAACATCGATAAAGTTGTAAACATTGATCAATCTCCTATTGGTAGGACACCTAGAAGTAATCCTGCAACTTATACTGGAACTTTCACTCCAATAAGAGAACTGTTTGCTCAAGTGCCCGAATCAAGAAATAGAGGCTACAAACCAGGAAGATTTTCTTTCAATGTAAAAGGAGGGAGATGTGAAGCTTGCTCTGGAGATGGATATATTACCATTGAAATGCAATTCCTTCCTGATGTTACGGTACCATGTGAAGAATGCCATGGAGGCCGATATAATCGGGAAGCTTTAGAAATATTTTACCGTGGCAAAGATATTTCTGAGATATTAGCAATGACAGTATCTGAAGCATCGGACATATTTGCAAATATCCCAAGCATAAAAAGAAAACTAGAGACTTTAAAAGATGTTGGATTAGGATATATTAGATTAGGGCAACCATCGCCTCAACTAAGCGGAGGAGAAGCTCAGCGAATAAAATTGGCGACTGAATTATCCAAGAAATCTACCGGGAAAACATTATATATACTTGATGAACCCACAACAGGTCTTTCATTTCAAGATTGTGCCCAATTATTGAAAGTAATTCACAGATTAGTAGATTCTGGCAATTCTGTTTTGTTAATTGAACATCATTTAGATTTAATCAAAAATGCAGATTGGATAATAGATTTAGGACCAGGAGCAGGAAATTCTGGCGGCGAAGTCCTCTTTACAGGCACTCCTGAAGAAGTCTGTTTTTCAAATTCTTCCATTACAGGAAAATACTTGAAAGAAGTATTAGCTAAACAGGCTTATTTAAAATAATCCTTCACATAGAACATATATTATGTATATAATCAGGGGGCTTAATTGATATTAATTGATAATTATGTGAATTTAATATAGTTGTTTGTGAATTTTAAATAGTAGGAGGAAAGATTTTGAAGTGGATAGATTTTGAAAAACCAAATACGATTGATGAAGCGATAAAGTTATTAGTAGACTCTAATGGCTTAGCAAAACCTCTAGCTGGAGGGACAGACTTAATTGTTCAATTAAGAGTCGGTGACCCTAGAGTTAATGCTAGTCAGGTAATTGACGTAAAGGGAATACCTGAGTTGAACGAGCTTAGTTATAGTCCTGAATCTGGCTTAACAATTGGAGCTGCTGTTGAGTTGTATAAAATATATAACGACGATAATGTTAAAAAATATTATCCTGCAATTATAGATTCCGCCTCTTTAATTGGGGGCACTCAAATTCAAGGGAGAGCCTCTTTAGGAGGAAATTTATGTAATGCTGCTCCTAGCGGAGACGGTATTCCCAATTTGATAGCTCATGGAGCTATCGTTACCTTAGCAGGACCCAACGGAACAAGAAAGGCCAAAGTTGAAGACATTTGTATAGGTCCCCGTAAAACATCTATTGATTCTGATGAATTGTTATTATCGATCAATCTTCCAATAAACCCATCTGGATTTGGAGCTAGTTACCTAAGGTTTATTCCTAGAAATGAAATGGATATCGCTGTCGCAGCAGCGGGAGTATCTGTAACAATTGAAAGTGGAAAATTCACAAATGCCCGAATCTCACTTGCTTCTGTAGCTCCAACGCCAATATTCGTTAAAGAAGCTGGCGATTCTCTTGTTGGTAAGGCTGTTTCTCCAGAAGCCATACAAGAAGCAGCAATTCTAGCAAAAAATGCAGCATCTCCAATTAGTGATATGAGAGGTACGGCTGAATACAGAAAACACTTATGTGAAGTATTAACACAAAGAGCACTTGATATTGCTATTAACCGAGCGCAGGAGAATTAACATGGCTGAGAGAAAAACACACGTTCAAACTACAATCAACAACGAACCTATTGATTTTTTATGTGAACCTAGGCAAAGCTTACTTGAATGCTTAAGAGACGTAATAGGCTTAACAGGAACTAAAGAAGGATGTAACGACGGTAATTGTGGAGCATGTACAGTAAACATGGATGGCAGAGTTGTAACGTCATGTTTAGTACTAGGGGTCGAAGCTGAAGGCGCTAGTATAGAAACTATAGAAGGAGTCGCAGATGGTAGTAACCTTCATCCACTCCAAGTATCTTTCTTAGAAAACGCTGCTTTACAATGCGGTATATGTACTCCTGGATTTATAATATCGGCTAAAGCTTTACTGGAACAAAACTCGGACCCATCAGAGCATGAAATAAGATTTTGGTTAGCCAATAATCTTTGTCGATGCACTGGATATGACAAAATTGTCCGTGCCGTACAAGATGCAGCAAAAAAAATGCAAACAGCATAAAAAATTCAAGTTTTTTTAATTAAAGTGAGATCCTAATATGACTACAGCTGACTATGAAAGAAATCAAGTTTTATCAACTCAAAATGACTATAAAGTTATTGGAACACGTCCTATAAGACATGACGGAGCTGACAAAGTAACCGGACGAGCTATATATGGAGCTGACTTTGACGCAGCAGGCTTGTTACATGGAAAAATCTTAAGAAGTCCTCACTCACATGCCAAAATTATTTCTATTGATACCACTAAAGCAGCAGCATTAAATGGGATTAAAGCCATTGTGACGGCTGCTGACTTTCCAGAAGTATCCAATACGAAAGTTGATTTGGGAGAAGATGTAACAGAACTTAAATGGTTAAGAGATAACATTTTAGCAAGTAATAAAGCTTTATATGCTGGCCATGCAATTGCAGCAGTAGCTGCCTCTAATCCTCATGTAGCTGAAGAGGCGATAAAGCTGATAGATGTCACATATGAAATTTTAGATCCTGTATTGACAACTCAAGAAGCAATGGCTGACAACGCTTCTATTCTTCATGATAGTCTCGAAACTGTAGAGCTAGGGCATAATACTGGAGTGGTAAGCAATATTGCAAAACATTTCCAGCATATAAAAGGTGACATTAAAAAAGGTTTCGATGAAGCTGATTTAGTATTAGAAAGAGAATACAACACTAAGACAGTTCACCAAGGATACATTGAACCACACAGCGGGACAGCTCTTTGGAGTCCCGATGGTAGATTACATATATGGTGTAGCACACAAGGCTCTTTTGTAGTACGAGATAGTGTTGCTAAATTATTAGATATGCCAATATCTAATATACGGGTTACGCCTACTGAAATCGGAGGTGGTTTTGGAGGTAAAATCCCTATTTACGTAGAACCTGTTGCAGCGCTTCTTTCAAAGAAAACAGGAACTCCCGTCAAAATTGTGATGACAAGAAGAGAAACTTTTGAAGGGTCAGGGCCAACTCCAGGATCCCAAATAAAAGTTAAAATCGGAGTCAAAAACGACGGGACTATAACAGCTGCACATGCATGGATGGCAATGGAAGCTGGTGCATACCCTGGATCACCCGTAGGGGCAGCAGCTCAATGTGTTTTTTCAACATATGATATAGAAAACGTACTAATAGATGGTTACGATGTAGTAGTCAATAAACCAAAAACTGCTGCTTATCGAGCTCCCGGAGCACCTAATGCTGCATTTGGTGTTGAGCAAGCATTAAATGAAATAGCAGAAAAACTAGATATGGATCCTATCGAACTTAGATTGAAGAATGTCGCAGTCGAGGGTACTAGAAGGGCTGACGGACCAGTATTTGGAAAAATAGGAGCAAAAGAAGTGCTTGAAGCAATGCGAGATCATGCTCATTATCAAACTGCAAAACAAACTGGGCACGGTAGAGGGATTGCCATTGGATTTTGGTTCAACATTGGATTTGATTCCGCTTGTAACATATCTGTAAACAAAGATGGCTCTATAAACCTTACAGAAGGATCAACCGATATTGGAGGATCTCGTACTTCAATTGCTATGCATGCAGCAGAAGTATTAGGAATACCAGTAGAAAATGTACGCCCTTCAATAGTAGATACCGACACCATAGGTTACACCGGAGTCACCGGTGGAAGCCGTACAACATTTGCGACTGGCTGGGCTGCATATGAGGCTGCGCAGGAAGTTAAATCAAAATGTATTGAAAGAGCATCTACTATATGGGATGTCAACAAAGATGATTTACATATGGAAGATGGCGTAATTTCGTCTAAATCTGATCCAGAACTAAAAATGACATTTAAAGAGTTAGCTAATCAGATGAGCGAGACAGGTGGAGGTATATCAGGCTCAGCAGCAGTTAATCCTTCAGGAGCAGGGGGATCTTTTGCTGGAAATATAGTAGATGTTTCTGTAGATCCAGACACTGGCAAAGTAACCATCGAAAGATTTACAGTTGTGCAAGATGCAGGAAAAGCTATTCACCCTAGTTATGTCGAAGGACAAATGCAAGGCGGAAGCGCACAAGGCATAGGATGGGCTTTAAATGAAGAGTATTTTATGAATGATAGTGGCTCCATGAGTAATACTAGTTTGTTAGATTACAGAATGCCTACGGCATTAGATTTACCAATGATTGATACCGTAATCGTAGAAGTTGCTAATCCCGGACATCCGTTTGGAGTAAGAGGAGTCGGAGAAGCTAATATTATTCCCCCAACTCCGGCAATAGCAAATGCTGTATATGATGCAACTAACAAAAGAATACAAGAACTTCCATTATCTCCAGGAGCCGTGCTGTCTGCAGAATAAAGGAGCTTTACTTTGCCTTTGGTTTACATCCCCTCTCTTATGCAAAACTTAACCGACTCTCACAAAAAAATTCAAGTCGATGGGGCTAATATAAGGCAAGTTATAAACAATCTGGATACAAAATATCCAGGTATAAAAGGTCGTTTGGTTGACGGAGACAGAATAAAATTAGAGATTTCTGTAGCAATTGACGGGGAAATCTCTACCCTGGGAATGATTAATAAAGTGTCTTCCGATAGTGAAATACATTTCTTGCCTGCAATAGCAGGAGGATAATCATATATCTCTAATTTTTTATAGGGTATGAATATTTATCTCTTAATATATTTTTAAGTGGTTTTCCTAATGAATTGCGTGGCAATTTATCGATAACAACGATAGATTCAGGTTTTTTAAAACTAGCAAGCTTTTGTTTACAAAATTCTATAATTGAACCCTCATTGAATATTTGATGAGGTTTCAATACTATTATTGCTCTTATTCTCTCCCCCCAATCTACATCCGGAACACCAATGACTGCTGCTTCATCAATAGTGTAATGAGAATGTAAAACTCTCTCAATTTCTTCTGGGGATACCATCTCCCCGCCCCTCTTTATAAAATCTTTACTTCGTCCAGAAAGAAATATATACCCATCTTCATCTATATATCCTAAATCGCCAGTATACAACCAGCCATCTTTAATAACTTCCCTAGTTGACTCTTCTTGGTTCCAATATCCTTTCATCAGTCTTTCAGATTTGGCGATAATTTCTCCGATTTCACCAGTTCTAACTTCAATCCCATTTGAGTCAGATATTTTAACTTGTACATCCAAAAGGGGCTTCCCTATAGATGTCAATCTTTTTAATTTAGTGTCAATTTCAGCATGTGTCCCTTTCAAAACATGGTCTTCTGGCGGTAACATCGTAATAGTCGCAGCTGTTTCAGTCTGCCCAAATGCATTTATAAAACGCGCATTGGGGAATAGGCCAATCGCTTTTTTGATAACCTCTAATGGCATCGTAGCTGCTCCATATGTTATAACTTCCAAACTAGATAGATCATATTTATAAAATTCAGGATGATCTATGATCATCTTCAACATAGTTGGAACCATCATTGCCCGATTTGCTTTTTCTTTTTCGACAAGCTCCATCCACTGATCAGGTTGGAATTGTTTTTGTATAATCAGAGTCCTCCCACCATAAATAGCCGCCATAAATGCTTGAACTCCTGCTATATGATAAAGCGGAACTGTTAAAATATTTCTTTCTTCAATTTCCATATCCGCAGGAGTAACATGCGATAAAATATATGATGAAAAACTTTCATGCGTTAGCATAACTCCTTTAGGAAATCCCGTAGTACCCGATGTGAACATCAACATAGTTAAATCATCACCATCAAATGTTGGATTTATTTCAGATATTAGTGAATCGGGATTCCTATTAGATAACTCTAATTCATTCATTAATGTTTCATATTCAACCCAACCCTCAGCATCCCCATCCAAACTAACAAATTCTTCTAAGAAATCCTCTTCTAGCTTCAATGAATTAATCATCGAAACATACCGTACACCAGAAAAAACAATTTTTGGAGAAGAGTCTTTCAACATGTGGCCCAATTCTTCCTGAGAAGATCGGAAATTTAATGGGACATATACTAAATCTAAAAATGCAGCAGCGAAATAAAGTTCTATATGCGCTGGGCAATTAACTTGTATAGTAGCAATTCTATCTCCGGGCTTTAATCCTCTATCTTTCAAATATTTAGCTAACACAATGATTCTACTAAATAATTTAGAATATGTTGTTTTTTGTCCTTCAAATATGATTGCAATTCTATCTGGAACTATTAGGTTTGAAATAGTAATGAATTCTGAAGTGTTCATGAATGTGTAGTTATGTCCCTATAAAAAATACTCTACCTAATTTATCATCCCTATAGATTTAATACCACGTTCCACGATACAATGAATGCATATTATTCAAAACTTGGAATAAAATCGCAATGTATTTAAACTCATAACTTTTTCCAATTTTATACGTGTGAAACGAATATTATAATTTGAAAGGATCTAATCAATGCCTATTGCAAAAAATTTACTCGCATCAGTATCAACTTTTACCGAAAGTATGAAACCAAAAGATAAAACTCTCGATTCAGTACGTGAATTGAACAAATTTGTAAAACATTTCCAAGAAGATGTCCGAATAGATTCCATAACACCAGCCCAAATAGGGGTATATGCCGAAACCGTTTGTAAAAATGTATTATCCCCTCAAGCAATAGAGGGGCTTCAATCAGTGCGTAAGTTTCTCCAATTTGCTCACGCTGAAGGGCAAACAACACTAAATTTAGCTTCTCATTTTAGAATACGTAAGCCAAGAGCCTCTTCTCATAATTCGAATGAAGGATCAGGAACAGGCGGGCAAGACATGACCGCTGATGGGTATGAACAATTAGTAACCGAAAAAGAGACATTAGAATCCAATCGTATTCTAATAAGTGAGTCAATACATAGGGCTGCGGCTGATGGTGACGTAAAAGAAAATTCTCCACTTGAAGCTGCTCGTGAGCAACAAGGAAGAGAAGAATCTAGAATAAAAGAAATTGTAGCCATGCTAAGAACTGCAATAATCGTAGATGCGAGTGGTAAAAACACTAAAAGAGTTCGAGTTGGGGCTACTATACAGGTCGAAGAATTATCCAAAAAGAAAAAAGTGAAATACACACTAGTTAGCCCTTCAGAATCATCCCCTGCAGACGGTAAAATTTCAGACGCATCTCCACTAGGCAAAGCCTTTATTGGTAAACGTGCAGGTCAAAGAGCAACTGCCACCACGCCTAGGGGCGAATCTGAGTTTAAAATACTCAACATATCATAAATATCCATGATTTTGTATATTTAATCAAACCCAATTATGAGTTTAAAAATGATTAATTCAACCACATCAGAATTAATTCATGACCTTAATGAAATTATTCAAGGGGAGGTTAGATCTGATGATATGTCTCGTACCCTTTGGAGTACTGATGCGAGTATCTATCAAATAGCCCCCCTAGCTGTTGTTATGCCAAAATCTCGGGACGATGTAATATCTGTACTTGAAACATGTAGCAAATATGGAGTATCGGTTTTACCAAGAGGTGGAGGCACAAGCCTTGCGGGACAAACAGTCGGGGAATCAGTAATTGTAGATTTTTCTCGATACATGCATGCATTGAAAGAAGTAAACATTGAAGAACAATGGGTTAAAACACAACCTGGCATCATATTAGATGAATTAAATAAAAAAATAGAACACCACGGATTTCTATTTGCTCCAGACCCCAGCACTAGTAATAGAGCTAATGTAGGGGGCGCACTAGGGAACAACTCTTGCGGAGCTCATTCAATCATGTGGGGGAAAACTATAGATAACACTTTAGAATTAGATGTCATTTTATCCGATGGAACTCCGACTAAATTAGGCCCTTTAACTGACGAAGCCCTTAAACAAAAAATGCGTACGCAAGGGTTAGAAGGAGACATTTATAAAAACTTATTTAAAATAGGTGAAAGTCATCGAGATGAAATATTAGAAAAATATCCAAAAATACAACGAAGAGTTTCTGGGTACAATCTAGATGAATTTGTTGGCGACAAAAAATTCAACATGGGTAAATTTGTAGTAGGGTCCGAGGGAACACTTTTAACGATTACGGAAGCAAAATTAAAAATAGTCCCGATACCAAAAGAGAAAACTTTAGCAGTACTACATTGCAATGAACTTATCGAATCTATGGAAGCAACTGTAGCTTGCCTAGAAATAAACCCTGCAGCTGTCGAATTAATTGGTAGCATGATACTTAAGCAAGCCCAATCAAACCTAGCATATTCAAGAATGACAAATTTCATCAGTGGAAATCCTGAAGCTCTTTTGGCAATAGAACTTGTCGGCGATTCTCAAAAAGAATTGGACCATAAATTTAACGAGTTGAAAAAAATAATAAATACTGGAGGATGGGGATACGAATTGCTTAGGTTATCTTCAAAAGAAGATCAGCAAAAAGTATGGGATGTCCGGAAGGCTGGTTTAGGATTGATGATGAACGTCCCTGGCGATGCGAAGCCACTCCCTTTTGTTGAAGATACAGCTGTATCACCAGAAGTACTTCCTGAATTTGTAAGACGCTTTGATGCAATTGTTCGTAAGCATGGTACCCAAGCCGGATACTATGGGCATGCAAGCGTAGGGTGTTTACATATCAGACCTTTAATTAATCTAAAGACACAAGACGGCATTGATCGTATGGTAGGGATTGCAGACGAAATAAGTGACTTAGTTCTAGAATTTGGTGGCTCATTAAGTGGAGAACATGGGGATGGTATTGTTCGTAGTGGCTATAACGAAAAAATGTTTGGCTCTAAAATATATCAAGCATTTAAAGAAGTTAAAAAAACATTCGATCCAAATAACATCATGAATCCCGGTAAAATAGTGGATTCTCTTCCTATGAAAGAAAATCTTCGATACGGAACAACTTATAACACAATCCCAATAGAAACAGGTTTCTCATGGGATAAAGAAAAGGGATTTGCAGCAGCAATTGAAATGTGTAATGGGCAAGGCGCATGCAAAAAAATAACATCCGGAGTGATGTGCCCTTCATACATGGTGACTAGAGACGAAGAACACTCAACACGAGGAAGAGCAAATGCTTTAAGGGCAGCAATAACAGGAAGAATTCCATCTCAAGCTATAGATGACAAGCGTTTATATGAAGTAATGGACCTATGCCTTGAATGCAAGGGATGTAAAGCAGAGTGTCCTTCAAA
>Ga0114999_10006587_pt1 | contig 13334 bp, 14 predicted proteins | sample ArcticOcean_MG_C_3_FD_89820 | JGI IMG/M metagenome (GOLD analysis project Ga0114999, IMG submission 89820) | Marine microbial communities from western Arctic Ocean - ArcticOcean_MG_CB8_126 | ecosystem: Environmental > Aquatic > Marine > Oceanic | place: Arctic Ocean: Canada Basin | collected...
CTAAACAGCTATCAGTTAATTAGAAATCTGTCTCGTGAAGAAAGAGAGGCTCTGCCAATTTTAGCAAGTGGAAGCGCTATGCGCTTTTTCCTGACAAGGTTTTATGATTGGATTAATCATCATGGTAATGCGTTAATAATATTAAAAAACCCGACTGAATATTTGAGTAAAATGCGGTTTCATCGAGATTCCAATTGGTTAAAGGACTGCAATTTTTAGAATAAGGATCATGGTATTGAGTAAAACAGATAGTGTTGAGATTTTTACTGATGGTGCTTGCTCGGGTAATCCAGGTCCTGGGGGATGGGGGGTCTTAATGCGTTGGCGTGGCATCGAGAGAGAGCTTTCAGGAGGAGAATTAAGTACCACAAATAATAGAATGGAGCTAATGGCAGCAATTCAGGCTTTAGAAGCCCTAAAAAGGGAAGGAGTGATCGATTTATATACCGATAGTGTCTATCTTAGGGATGGGATTACGAAGTGGATCCACAATTGGAAGAAAAATGGTTGGAAGACTTCTGCAAAGAAGCCTGTAAAAAATGAAGATCTCTGGAAACGCCTTGAAGACTCTATGGTAGAACACAGGGTTTCGTGGCATTGGGTTAAAGGACATGATGGCCATGAGGGGAATGAAAGGGCAGACCAGTTAGCACGTGATGGTTTAGTAAATGCTAATTTATTGAAAATTTGACTATCTTAATTTTATTTGTTGAGTTGTTTTACTATAGTTTCCCAAGCATTTTCTCAACACTAGTTACCTCAAATTTTCCAGGGTCATCGATGTCAATGGACTGAACTATTTGATTGTCTACAATCATTAAGAATCGTTTACATCGCATCCCCATGCCACGTTCGGTTAAATCAGTCTCAAGGCCAGTTGCGATTGCAAAATTTGCACTTCCATCAGCTATCATCAGAACATGAGTTCCTGAACCTTGATCTAAGCCCCATGCGCCCATAACAAATACATCATTTACAGATATACAGGCAATTGAATCAATTCCTTTTGATTTTATATCTTTGGCATGTTTTATAAATCCAGGAAGATGTTTCATTGAGCAGGTTGGTGTGAAGGCTCCAGGCACTCCGAAAAGAGCAACTTTCTTATTCTTAAATAATTGTTCTGTTGAAATGGTTTCTGGACCATCTGATGTCATTCTCGACAAGTTTAGTTCAGGAATTTTTTCTCCTACGTCGATTGGCATGGGATTGACCTTTTTGTCGCATGATTAATCAAGGTTGATCTATTTTAAAAGCGAAGTTAAAGTCTTGTTAAGATATGTAATTAACTCTTTGAATCAAGACATTTATTTATTTTATTTTATTTAAATTGGGTTTTCCTTTAGCTAACATTAGTGCTTTCATAACCGACTTTTGAGATAGTAGTTCTGGTAAAACGATTCCTTCAGTTTTTTTTGGTCCATATACAGAATTGAAAGGGATACCGTATCGATTGAAGAGAGCTAAATAATTGGTGACTTCAAGATTTGGGAAAGTCCAGTCAGCTTCCATAGCTATGATATTTTGTTTTCTCAAAGCTGATAAGACAGGTTCCTGATTTAAGATAAGCGTTTTATTTATCTTACAAGTGACGCACCAATCTGCCGTAATATTGACGAAGACTGTGTACCCCATCTTTACGTAGTGATTTATTTCATAAATGTTAAAGGGTTCCCATTTTATTCTCTGACTCTTTATTGGAGTATTTTTATCATTTTGTGTATTCGGTTTGCTAATTATAAGGTCGACTGAAAAGCATAGAATAATAATAATTAAACAGGAAAAGATTGCACTCTTTTTAAAACTATTATCTTTAGAATAAATATAAATAAGTAAAATAAAGATAAGTAAAAAGAAGCCAAGAAGAATTGCTGTCAACAAAGATGTCAGAGATGTTAAAATATACAATAACCAGATAGTTGTTCCTATTAAGGTAACCCCCAGTATCCTTTTAAGGGTTTGCATCCATTGTCCAGACCGGGGTAAAAGTATAACTAATTTTGGGAAAAATAATAAAATTATATAAGGGGTTGATAGGCCTAATCCTAATAATATGAATATATAAAAGATTTCGATCGTTCCCTGTGAAAGAGCAAATCCGATCGCTGTCCCCAAGAAAGGGGCTGAGCAGGGCGTTGCTAAAAGGGTAGCGAGAGCTCCTTGAGAAAAATTATCCAAAAAAATTTGGATTGATGACTCCTCTTTCGAAGAACTGTGTGTTAAATTGATTGATTTTATTTCAAAGAATCCCCACAAGTTACATGTAAAAAAGATCAAAATTATTGACATCGTAATCAAAAACCATGGGTGCTGAAATTGAATACCCCACCCTACAGAAACGCCCAAAGATTTTGCAATTGCCATGCCTGCTGCAAGAATAACGAATGAAGAAATTATTCCAATAATCGATGAAAATAAGCTTAATTTGATCTGGAAATTTTTCCTATTTTTTTGTTTGATCAATCCAATAAGCTTTAAGGATAACACGGGAAGAACACAGGGCATAAAGTTTAGAATCAACCCGCCTAGCAATGAAAAAATGATAATTAATAAAATTGAGTTATTTGGTTTTATAGTTTTTTCTTTTTGGATAAGGACATTTTTTGCTAGCTGAATTTTAATAGTTTGTTGTTCGGAGCGCCCTTCATCAACTAAGACGAAGGTAAAGTTGCGACCTTGAATAGTCTTTCCAATTTTATCGTTTAAAAATTCAATTCCATTGACATCGATTATGAAAGACACATTTCTGCTGTCAGGACCTAAAATTACTTGTGGTTTTGAATATGATAGGACAGGGTGTCCTTCAACGAATAAGTCAGGATTTATAAATTCCTTAAGGCTATTAGCAATTATCTCTAATTTTCCTATAGAACCAGTTTCTGAGAGTGTTGCACTGGCTATAGTTAGGCCATGAGCTCCAATATTTTGAGGAACTAACGCCTGATATCGATCTATTAATTGAAAGTAAGGGCTAGGCGAATTATCTCCTGGTGGCAAAGATAGCTTGAGGTCTGCTTTGTATGGTATGCATATCTTATTGCATACCAGGTAATCTACAAGCGCTCTAATATTTAAGTCGGCATTAATATTTTTGATATTTACTAAAATTGGCAAAACGACATCATCTGAATATCCAATTGTGTTAACATCTTGAATAGAAAATCTTTTTGGGGAGGGCCAATTAATTAAAAAATTCTTGAGGTTTTTAGAATTCTTCCAATTAATTGATGGAGGGAAGCCTGCATCACCTGGTGAACGCCAGTATATTTTCCAACCTTTTTTTAACTTAAATTGAATTCCCATTTTAATATTTTCTGATGACCCTATTGTGTTTGTAGAAGATATTAAGCGGAGTGCGACTTGTTTCTCTTTTACCCATAATGATGCAGCTGGCTCAATTTCAGCGGTTGCAATCCCTGGGTGAATTAGAAAGAAGAAATACGTTAATAGATAAATTATTCTACAAAGCACTTGAGCTACCTATATTTGATGAAGTTTTTTTTTGGCTTGGACAAATTAATTTAAAAATAGCCTTCTAATTAAATATCTTAGTTAAAATTTATTGTTATTGCCTAGAGCTCTTTTCTGGTTGAATATTTTGTAGCATTATGATGATGTGGTTAAAATATTATTCTTAGTGGATTGAATCAAGAAATATGGCAGGAAGAATTGATAATCTTGAAAATTTATGTGGTCATTTTCTGGTAGCAATGCCAGGAATGATTGATCCACGATTTTCAGAGACTGTTATTTACTTGTGTATTCATAATGCGGATGGGGCTATGGGTCTAGTTGTAAATCGGCCTTTAGAGAGAGAAGGTTTTTCAATGTTATTAAAGCGGTTAAGCATAGAGGCAGTGGAGCCTTCAAGTGGAATAAATATTTTTTCAGGAGGACCGGTTGAAGTAGATCGAGGATTTATTTTACATTCATTAGAATATATCAAGAAAACAACAATTTCTGTTGATGATAAAATAGGGTTAACAGCAACTATAGATATTATTCAAGATATTGCATTAGGAAGTGGACCTAAAAAATCTTTGGTAATTCTAGGGTATGCTGGTTGGGGAGCCGGGCAACTAGAGGAAGAGGTTAAACGTAATGGATGGCTTCATGTAGAAGGGGATAGTGATATACTTTTTAATATTGAACCTGAAAAGAAATGGAAATATGCGATAAGTAAAATAGGCATAGATCCTGTGATGCTCTCAAGTGACATTGGACATGCTTAGATTGAGTATTGAGAATGGGAAAAAAATTATTCCTAAGAAATCAGCAAAGAATAGAAATAAAAAATCTTTGAATCATTTGATAGATCTGTTTAGTCGGGAAATGGCAAAACACCATGATATAGAATCACTGAACTCGAATGTTTTGATGCCATTCATTATGGCCCTTGAAAAAGTTGCATATGAAAGGAACTATATTTTAAATATATATGGAGAAAAAAGTAATTTAGTATTCACGAATGGGGAGGATGCTGAAAAAATATATGAGCTAATTGAGAAATATTTAGATGTAAAAGAATTAAGTCCTTAAGGTTAAGTGTTTAATCTAAATGCTTTTTCAACTCCTTTTGATGGCCCTATTGAAATTTGAGTTGGTTTTGAGAAAAATATTCTTTCAGCGACTTTCTGTATAGAGGGAATATCTACTCGGTCGATAGCTTTAATTAATTTAGAACTAGATATGGGCTTGCCATATAGATAAAGGTGGCGAGCAATTTGCTCACATTGAGCGGAGGTGCTTTCTAAGCTCATTAAGATTCCAGCTTTTAATTGAGCTCGAGTCCGATAAAGTTCTTTTTTACTAATCAGATCAATAATCTTTTTAAGTTCAGTTTGAATCATTGGAACAATAGTAGGAACGTCAGCATTACTTGTTCCTGCATAAATACCAAACAACCCATTATCTGAATAGCAAGAAAGAAAAGAGTAAACACTGTAAGCTAATCCTTTTTTCTCTCTTATCTCTTGAAATAACCGTGAAGACATCCCTCCACCTAATAAGGTTGCCAAGGCTGAGGCAGCGTAGTAATCATCATCATGGTAAGATACACCCTCTAATCCAATAAGCAGATGAACTTGTTCAATCTCTCTATGCTCGACATATGTTCCACCATCATAAATTGCTCGCTTTCTGATTTTCTTTGGTTGTCTCTGGAGGGTTCCTAGTGATTTTCTTACTAACATTTCAAGTGCTTCGTGTTTAATATTGCCGGCAGCTGCTACTATAATTTGAGATGGGCAGTAAAATTTTTTCATACACTGAATGAGAGCTTCTGGTGTAATTTTTTGCACTAATTTTTTTGAGCCCAGTATTGGGCGACCCATTGATTGATTAGGGTACGCTTGGTTCTGTAAATGATCAAATATGATGTCGTCAGGTGTGTCATTTGTTTGTTTAATTTCTTGAATAATAACAGCCTTTTCTCTTGCTAATTCATTTTCATCCATAATTGAATTTTGAATAATATCCCCAATTATATCGATAACCAGAGCAGCATCTTTTTTCATAACTTTCGCATAGTAGGAGGTGTTTTCACGAGAAGTGTATGCATTTAAATGGCCTCCAACTGCCTCAATTTCTGAGGCAATATCGAATGCTGTTCTTTTTTTTGTGCCCTTGAATGCCATGTGTTCTAAGACATGTGAAATTCCATTTGTTTCTTTAGATTCGTCTCTGGCTCCAACATTAATCCACGCACTGATTGAAACCGTTTCTACTGTGGGCACATTTTTACTAACGATCCTAAGGCCATTATTAAGGGAAGAAACAGTTATACTCATTTTATGCTAACTTTATTTAAAGTATCATTTATAAATTGTTTTATAAGTTTTTCATTATTTTCAAGACGGGTAAACACTTCTTTTTTATCAAAAATACCTTGCAATCTCTTAGGTAGTTTTGGAGAAATAGTTGTTGCTTTTTTTACAGAGTCAGGAAACTTTGCTGGGTGTGCTGTTGCCAGCGTAATCAAAGAAGTCACAGGATCTGAGTGATGTATACGTGCAGCCGACACTCCTACTGCTGTATGTGGATCAATCAATTCTCCACTTTCTGCATATACCTTCTTAATAGTTTCAGAAGTTTGATTGTCATCGAAGCTGGCACTGTCAAATATTTTCATTGTTTGTTCGAACGGAGATTGATCGATAGAGAATTCACCAAGACTCCTAAATTTTTCAATTAAGTTTTTAACCTTACTTCCATCTCTATCATAAAGCTCAAATAGAAGTCTTTCAAAGTTACTTGAAATTTGGATGTCCATGCTAGGGCTTATAGTAGAATAAACTTTTCCTAATTTCATTGTTTTTGTTTTGAAAAATCTTGTTAAGATATCATTTTTATTTGAAGCGATTATTAGTTTTTCAATTGGTAGCCCCATTTTTTTTGATACGTAACCAGCAAACACGTTTCCAAAGTTACCAGTAGGCACTGAAAAAGAAATTTTATTAATAGGACTTCTTAACTTCAATCCAGCCCAGAAATAATATACGGTTTGGGCCATAATTCTGGTCCAGTTGATAGAGTTGATAGAGCTGAGGGCACAATTTTCGCGAAATATCTTATCGTTAAACATTGATTTTACTTGATCCTGGCAATCATCAAATGTTCCATCAACTGCGATACAATGAATATTGCTTGCAACAACTGTAGTCATTTGTCGCTGTTGTATCTCTGATACCCTGCCATAAGGATATAAAATAAATAAATCTATTGTATCACGATCACGACAGGCTTCAATAGCAGCTGAGCCTGTATCCCCAGAGGTAGCCCCAACTATTGTTATATGTTTTCCCTTCTTTGTAAGGAAATGTTCAAATAGTGGACCTAAAAATTGCATTGCTATATCTTTGAATGCAAGGGTAGGTCCATGAAATAATTCGAGTAAATATTCATTTTCTGCTATAGGTTTTAGTGGTGCGATTTTATCATCATCAAAGTTTGAGTAGGCATCTTCAAGGATTGAAGCCAGAGATGTTGAGGACAGTGTATTTCCAATAAAAGGCTTCATAATCACTTGGGCTAACTCTATGTATGATAGCTCTGCCATTTGTTTTAGGTCATGATTATTAAAATAGGGCCAGGAATTTGGAACATAGAGCCCCCCATCTTGTGCTAGTCCCGCAAGTAAAGTCTCATCGAATCCTAGAACTGGAGAGTCTCCTCTTGTACTTATATACTTCATCCCACCTCATTAAATTTAATTCATTGAGAAAGCAATTTATTAGTCAAATTAAGAGTGAGGCAAGTTAGACAAAATTAGACTTGCTTAAAGCATTTACCAGAATCATAAGACTCCAGAGTTGTGTGATATGATTTTTTAGTTATTTATGAAAAATTCTTTCCTGTAGTATATTATTTGTTTGAGTTCATCAAGTTGATTTTTTTGAGAAGGTGCTACCATGAAGATAAAAAATCTTGAAACAATTCCCTTAGCTATTCCTTTTAATCATGGAGGAAAAGATGCTGGTTTTGATGGACAGAATTGGGAAAAATTGTCATTTTTATTAGTTAAGTTAGAAATGGAAAGTGGCATAATTGGATGGGGTGACTGTTTTTTTTATAATTGTATGCTCTCTGTAAAATATGCCCTAGATACAATGATAAAACCAAATTTAGTAGGAAAAAAAGTTTTAAATATTCCAGGTTTCATGAATGAAATGCAGAAAATCTTAATCTTTTTGGTCGAAATGGAATTCTCCAGTATGCATTTTCGGGTTTAGATATTGCGCTTTGGGATGCCCAAGCAAAGGAATTGGGAGTGCCTTTATGTGATGCTCTGGGTGGTGCTTTAAGGAAAAGTTTTGTGGGATACTCGAGTTTATATCGCTATGGTGATTCAGAAATAGTGGCTGAGAAATGTGCACAATCCATGAATAATGGTTATCGTTCAATTAAACTACATGAAATTGATCCTAAAATAGTTAAGGTTGCTCGGGAAATCTGTGGTGATGGATTTCCTTTAATGGTTGATACAAATTGTCCTTGGGATTTTGATCAAGCTTTGGAGATCGGGTTGGCGATGAAGCCATATGATATTTTTTGGCTTGAAGAACCTATATTCCCTCCAGAAGATTTTGCATCCCTTGCTAGGCTACAAGAAAAACTTGGCATTCCTTTAGCTGCTGGGGAGAATGCGTGTACTGCGTTGGAGTTTGGAAGAATGATTGATTCAAATGCAGTATCATATGTTCAACCTAGTGTCACAAAAATAGGAGGGGTCACTGAGTGGATAAAAACTGCAGAATTAGCAACTAAAAAAGGAGTAAATTTAATGCCACATTCGCCATATTTTGGCCCTGGTTTTTTAGCTACGCTTCAGACAACAGCTACTATAAAAGGAGATTCACTAATGGAATGGTTTCAATTAGACCTTGACGCTTATCTCTATGGCGAGGCAATGAAACCAATCAATGGAGTATTTTCTTTGCCTACTGGAATGGGACTTGGATTGGAGCCTGATAAAGAAGTTATTAAGGACTATACGGCTGAAATAGAGTCCTAATGGTTAGTTCATACAAATGTGATGGCATGAATTTGAAAATAAGGAGGAGTTTGAAATTCAAAAGTTGGTCTTATGATAAATTTTTAAGATAATTAACGAGTTAATAAAAAAGGTTAACTTTTTGATAGAAATATATTATGTTTTAATAGATAGAAAATATCAATTTTATTTGTTAGGTTTTGTATATATTTTAATATAACCTCAGTTAGGAAAATTTAGAGACACTCTTGGTTTAGCTGTTTATATGAAATATATTAGTAATAGGGGTAGTTATAATGCAAAGAAAAATTATTCCAGATATTGTAGAGCGCAGCTTAATTGCAACGATGAATTCTAATAATTCTATTTTAGATGCGGCAAAAACTATGACAGAAAAAAATATAGCTGCAATGATTATCGTTGATAATGAAGGTGCTATAGCTGGCATTTTAACTGAAAGGGATATGACCCAGAGAGTCTTGTCAAAAGCTCTTGATCCTTCTACTACGTCTGTAGTTGATATTATGACGCCAAGCCCAGACACCTTATCTCCTGGCGATTCTGCTCGTGACGCTTTAGAATTAATGCAATCAAGAAACTATCGACATTTACCAGTGGAAGAAAATGGTAAATGTGTAGCAGTTGTTTCTATTCGAGATCTCTATGCTGCAACACAAGAGGCCCTAGAGAATGACATCCGTGAGACAGAAGCTTTTGTGTTTGGAGATAGATACGGTGGTTAATTCTTGAAATCAAAGCTAATGATTCTTGAAAGGTTGATAACTACTATCTAAAATTAAATTAATGCAATTAAGATAGGTTTTATCCACCTCCAGAAAAAAATGTTCCTCGAGTCAAAAATGTATAATCAGATTCGAATACCATTAATGCAATAAAAACAAACACCGCTATCACTGGAATCCCCAAAGCATAAACTAAAGCAAGTCGTTCCCACATCATATGCATAAAAACAGCAATAATTAAACCCGCTTTTAAAAACATGAATATAAGAATTAAAGTCCATCTAAGATATCCTTCAAAGTGATAGTAATCTACTGCATAAGAGCACGCGCTGAGAACAAATAAGGCTATCCAAATCCAAATATAAACACTAAGTGGATGCTGCTGACCTTCAACGTGAGAGTTTGTGTTTGACATAATAATAACCTACCAAAGATAGAAAAAAGCAAAGATAAAAACCCAAACTAGATCGACAAAGTGCCAATAAAGCCCCATTGTTTCAACATGTTCGTAGTTTCCCTTGCGACTTGTGAAATAGCCAAGGCTTTCATTGTCATATTCTCCACGCCATACTTTTCTAGCTACAATAAAAAGAAATATCACTCCAATTGAAACGTGGGTCCCATGGAAGCCCGTAATCATAAAAAATATTGCTCCAAATTGGTGAGCTCCCATTGGGTTTGACCATGGCCGAACACCTTCTTCAACTATTAATTTCGTCCACTCAAAAGCCTGCATTCCAACAAAAGAAGCTCCAAATGCTGCAGTTATTAAAAGAAAAATAACAGTTTTAATTCTATCTTTGCGGTATCCATAATTTACTGCCAAGACCATCGTTCCACTACTTGTAATCAGAATGAACGTCATGATAGCAATTAGGATCAAAGGAATTGGTTCTCCCCCAAACGAAAGGGCAAAAACTTCACTCGCATGTGGCCACTCAGCTGTTGTTGACATGCGAACTGTCATATAAGAAATTAGAAAAATACTAAAAATAAACGTATCACTTAAAAGAAAGATCCACATCATGGCTTTCCCCCATGGAACCTTTTTAAATGCACGTTGGTCAGATGACCAATCTGCTACAACATTTTGCCAAGCGCCTTCAGAATTGTTTGTTTCTTGAATTGCAGCATTTTCTGGAGGTGTCATATGTCGGTTATCCTAAGTTTATGAAAAGATCATTAAAATAAAAAGTATTAACCACACTAAAAAAAGAAAATGCCAATAAATAGCACATAATTCAAGAGTGAGTGCAATTTTATTTGCATTATCTGATCGGTTAATGTGGTTAATTGCCCGACCCCAGGCCACCAATCCTCCAAAGAGGTGAAGTGCATGCAGCCAAGTTATCAAATAGAAAAAGGCATTAGCTGGATTTGCTGCTGCATAATATCCCATTGCTGCTAATTCATTGGAGATCCAAAATTGGCCAAGAAGAAATAAAATGGTCAACCCTCCAGCAATGATTAACTTATTTTTTGCTTTCTTAATTTCTCCTTGCCGAGCCAATTTTCGGGCATTTTCTAAAGATATACTTCCTAGAAGGAGTATTCCCGTATTAAGCCATAGTAAGCTTGGGTCGGGGAGGGGTTCCCAGTCAGGAAGTGTTAGTCTATAAGAGTATCCAATTGAAATAAGGGAAAATACTACTGTTATAGATGCTAGAAGCCAAAACAGTCCTATTTTAGCAGCTGGAGTTGGCGTTGTAGTTCCCTGCTTAATATCAATTACATTTTCCCCGACATCAAGCCATGGTTTTTGAGTAAGCTGACGAAAAATATTCATTGCGCGGCCATTGCTTATTATTCTGCTGCTTTAGTAGTATTTACGTTGGCTGTGTGCTCATCATCGCGAATGACTTGGTCTGGATGAAGGTTTTGTGGCACAAAATCATCTTTTACGCCAGGCGCACTATATTCATAAGCCCACCTGTAAACAGGAGGTAGTTCTTCTCCAAAATTACCGTGTCCAGGAGGAGTTTCAGCTCCTTGCCACTCCAGAGTAGTGGCTTTCCATGGATTCTTACCAGCTAATTTCCCTTTAAAAGTGCTATAAATTAAATTCGCAAAAAATGAGACCTGTGCGAATCCCACAATCAATGCAACAATTGTAATAAACTCGTTCAATGAAGTAGCTGATTCAGGAATGAAAGAAGTTTCTCCAAACTCGTAATATCTTCGAGGCACTCCAACAAAGCCAAGGTAGTGCATGGGAAAGCATATCAAATAAGCTCCAATGAAGGTGACCCAAAAATGAAATTGCCCTAAACTCTCATTATACATCCTTCCCGACATTAACGGAAACCAGTGGTATATTGCACCGGCAATAACAAAAATTGGAGCGACCCCCATCACCATATGAAAATGTGCAACAACAAAATATGTATCAGATAGAGGTACATCTACGGCTACATTCCCAAGGAATAAACCTGTGATTCCACCATTTAGAAACGTCACTATAAATGCTAAACAAAATAGCATAGGTACGGTCAGTTGGATATTCCCTTTCCACATTGTCAATGTCCAATTATAAAGCTTTAAAGCTGTAGGAACCGCAATAATTAACGTTGTAGTTGCGAAAAAGAAACCAAAATATGGGTTCATTCCACTCACGTACATGTGATGGGCCCAAACGATAAAACTTAAGCCCCCAATCGCAACAATTGCCCAAACCATCATGCGGTATCCAAAGATACTTTTTCGAGAGTGAACACTGATAACATCTGACACAATTCCGAATGCAGGCAATGCTACAATGTAAACCTCAGGGTGCCCAAAAAACCAAAAAAGATGCTGAAACAAAAGAGGGCTGCCTCCTTCAGTAGACGTCATCTCTCCCATGCTGATCATTGCGGGCATAAAGAAACTTGTCCCAAGCACACTATCAAGCAGCATCATTATGCAACCGACAAGTAGAGCTGGGAATGCAAGTAATGCAAGAATAGTTGCCACAAAAATGCCCCAAACAGTGAGTGGCAATCGCATTAATGTCATTCCTCGAGATCTGGCTTGTAATACTGTTGTTACGTAATTCAGCCCTCCCATCGTAAAACCGATTACAAATAAAATAAGAGAAAGTGCCATTAAAACAATTCCTCCCTCTACTCCTGGTGTTCCAGCACTAATTGATTGGGGGGGATATAAAGTCCATCCAGCCCCCGTTGGACCACCAGCAACAAAAAAGCTTGAAACCAAAACAAGAGTAGCTAGGAAATAAATCCAAAAACTTAGCATGTTAACATAGGGAAAGACCATATCCCGAGCCCCAACCATAAGCGGAATAAGATAATTACCAAATCCACCTAGAAGTATTGCTGTCAGCAAATACACGACCATAATCATGCCATGCATGGTGACATATTGATAATAATCTTCAGCGGCTATAAACTCGAAGGTACCAGGATACCCGAGCTGTAGTCGCATTAACCAGGAAAGGACAAGCCCAACAAGACCAATTGCAAGAGCTGTACACGAATATTGTATGGCTATAACCTTTGCATCTTGACAAAATACATACTTAGTTAGCCAGCTTTTAGCGTGGTATAATTCCATTTCTGGCACTTCAGCAGGCGGAACTGTCTGTGATGCATCTCCAATGTTTGCCATTTAATTATCCTTTTCTTTATGCATATTCTTTACGAAGAATCTAATTCAGTTTAAAAAAACCTAACCTTTATTAATAATTCTTTGCTAATTTCACATTTTCATCGATTTTAAAAATTTGCGCGAATGTTGACTGTTCTTCTAGCCATGCTTGATAGGCGTCGTCTTCTTCCACTACGACAGCCCCACGCATCGTATGATGACCCACTCCGCATAATTCAGAGCACATAATATCAAATGTTCCACTTCTATTTGGAGTTAGCCAAACATATGTAATCATGCCGGGCACTAAATCCATCTTTGCTCTGAATTCTGGGACAAAAAAGTTATGTAAAACGTCCGTTGATCGGAGCAAAACTTTTATAGGTTTTCCCATAGGCATATGAAGGTCATCACCTTCGATTATTACGTCATCTTGTCCTCTTGGGTCTTTAGGGTCTATTCCAAAAAAATTATCATCGCTAATATCTTTAATGCTTGTCTTTCCTAGCTTTCCA
>Ga0114999_10006589_pt1 | contig 13332 bp, 9 predicted proteins | sample ArcticOcean_MG_C_3_FD_89820 | JGI IMG/M metagenome (GOLD analysis project Ga0114999, IMG submission 89820) | Marine microbial communities from western Arctic Ocean - ArcticOcean_MG_CB8_126 | ecosystem: Environmental > Aquatic > Marine > Oceanic | place: Arctic Ocean: Canada Basin | collected...
GGCTACGGAACATAACAGATTCTAGGACATGCATATCGACCGATACTTTGCGGACGGCCGTCATGGAGACGGTAAAACACAGTCCGGCCATGGTGATCCACAGAGCCGCCCGCGCTGGCGCCGGGATGGCGTCGAATTTTGCGGACAAATAGGCCTGAAATCCCATTGAATCTTTACGCCCTTCTTTAAGCTTTGTTGGTGCCGGTCAGGCCGAGCTTAGGATGGGTCTTGTTTGAGGAAGATGAAAGTCTGGGCTTGGTCGATATTCAGCTGCACCCGATCACCGATCACCGCCCGGAACGGTCCGGGATAACGGGCGTGAATATGCGTTGTCGGTTCCAGGTCATCGCCAAGACCGAGCCGGATATGGCTAGCGCCACCGGCATAGTCGACTGAGCACACTCGGACTTCTTGAGACAACGCTTTGTCAAAGGCTTCTGACCCTAAAGTCACGGCTTCGGGGCGGATGAGGACATCGACTTCCATGCCGTCTGGATGGTTTTGATTGGGGATGAGCCCTGCGTCGGTTTTGATCCAGTCGCCATCGACGATGCCGTCGAGACGGTTTACTTCGCAGAAGAACTCTGCGGTGAAGGCGTCGATGGGGCCGGTATAAAGCTCTTCTGGCGTTCCCGTTTGAACGACCCTTCCGTCGCGCATCAGAATTATGCGGTCAGCCATCAACATCGCTTCTTCGGGGTCATGGGTGACCATAATGGCGGTGACGCCACGGTCTTTTAAAACATCACGGGTTTCCCGCCGCAGCTTCGCGCGCAGTGATGTGTCGAGACCAGAGAATGGTTCATCGAGCAATAACAAGCTGGGTCGTGGCGCCCGCGCTCGTGCAAGGGCAACGCGTTGTTGTTCGCCACCGGAAAGTTCATGCGGGTATTTGTAGGCATGATCCTGCATCCGGATCTGGCGCAGCATCTCAGCGGTCCTGTCCTTTACTTGCTGCTTTGTTCGCCCCGACAGGCCATAGGCAATGTTCTCGGCGACCGTTAGGTGAGGGAACAGCGCATAGTCCTGAAACAGGAATCCAACGTCCCGCTTTTGCGGCGCAATGGCATGACTGGCGCTCGAAACAATCTGATCACTGAGCGAAATCGTACCTGCTTCGGGTTTCTCAAAACCGGCAATGAGGCGTAATGTGGTTGTTTTGCCGCAGCCGCTGGGGCCGAGCAGGCAAACCAGCTCGCCATCGGCGACCTCAAACGAGACGTCACGGATAATCTGATCGTCATCAAACCGAAGGCTTAGGTTTTCGAGCTTGAGCATTAAAGGTTATCCAGACTTCTCAATTTCCATCTTTTCAATTTCCATCTTTCAGATCGGCTGGGCCGCACTTAAAATTGCTGGAGACAAACAGTCTGCTATTGCAAATCATTCGCATCTTATGTCGGGTTTGCGGCGATGTAAACAAAACTCGTTGGTAAATAGGGAGCCTCGATAGTCCACCTTTATCCCTGTTTTCCAACAAATACCATTGCAGTTGATAATTATTAGCGATGAAACTAATAATCATTCGCAAATTAGTTGACATTGATAATCATTCTTATTAGGAATCCACAATGTGTTGGCATAGAGCTGACGAAACGGACATAAGGAGAGATGAGATGAAGTCCAAATATAAAAAATTGGCATTGGCCGTTGCGGCTGCGGCATTTATTTCGGCTCCTGTGCAGGCGGCTGATGACGTTTACGGAAAGTTTCCGGTCACGGTAAAGGACTATGCCGGATCAAAAACAAACTCCGTGTCGTATACGGGCCAAATTGCGCGCCAAGTCTTGCATGATTCTTTAAAAAAACTCGCGGGTAAGGGGAACGGCAAAGCCAATCCAAAATTAAAAGCTGAGATGATGTCCTACTACGCCGGCAAGACGAAAGGCCGCGTAATTATTGCGCCAAAATCAAAGGGAAAGTTCGTCATAAAACAATCTGGCGTCGATCAAATCAGCAAAAAGAAAAACCTTTCCGGGAAGACCTTTAAGGGTGCTATTTCAGGCATGCCCAACAATATGACGGGACCGGAGCTGGTTAAGTTTTGGATTGAAAAGGCCTCATCGGCTCAAAAGGGCGCCGACATGGCCAACGGATACAACTATCCACAACTGATCTCAAAATTCATCATGGGTGCGGTATTCTACAATCAGGTTGTCGATAATTATCTCGATGAAAACCTCAGCGCTAAGAAAAAGCTCAACAATAAGCCCTATAAAAAAGGGGCTCCTTATACAGGCAAAGAACATAGTTGGGACGAAGCCTTTGGATATTTTGGTATTCCAGCGCATGCCCTAGCGCTTTCTCCGAAGCAGCTATACGCGATCGCGAAACGCAAAGGTAAAGCGGTGTCGTACGCTGATAAAAATGGCGATGGTAAAATCGACCTATATAAAGAAATGGTCTTTGGCCCTGCCTATTATGCGGCAGCTTACGACCGCTCTGGGAAGACGTCCTATGCCAAGAATATTACGAAGGCCTTCCTCGATGGCCGAAAACTCCTCGCATCCGCAAAAGGGACGGTTTTAAGCGATGGTCAGAGTTCACAGCTGCGAAAATATGCGGCCGTAGTCGAATCAAACTGGCAAAAATCTCTTGCTGAGTCAGTCTTTAAATATGCCGGTTCGGTTTATAAAGATGTGAAAAAAATTATAGCAACACTCGACAAGAAGGGCGCGACTGGCAAGGCTATGAAGAAATACGTTAAGCATTGGGGAGAGTTGAAGGGCTTTAGCCTTGCCTTGCAGACTGGCCGCACCAATCTTGGCGAAACCGGTGTTCGTTTGAACCGTCTTATTGGTTTTGGCCCCGTCATGCTCAATTCTGGCCATGTGGTCGATATCGACAGCAAGGGCAACTATGTTAAAGGCCAGTCCTCGGGTCTTAGGGAGTACATGGTTCACATGCTCAAAGTTCAGAAGCTAATGGTCGACAAGTTCGACGTAAAAGCCCGGAACAATGACCGGCTGGCAAGCCTGGCCGATATGCTTAACAAGCTTGGCTCTGGCTCAGCTGCCGAAAATGATTAGGTGATTGCGTATGACCGGCTGGTCGGAATACGACCAGCCGTTCTAGCTAAGCTTTCCAACTTCAGGAACTGAGGCAGCGGCAATGGTGGCACCCCTAGACTGGATAATTCACCAATACCTGCCTCAGTTTTTTGATGCGTTCATCAACCCGCAAAAGCGGGTTTCGCTCATTTATCTCCTATGCGCTCTTGTCGCCGCATTGATCTGGAGTGCATGGCAAACCAGATCCTCATGGCGCGAGGGCCTAAACCACGGGCTTCGCCGCATTCTATCACCAGCGATCTGGTGGTCGGAATCCGCAAAATCTGACTACAAGCTTATGTTGATTAACCGGGCGATTATTATGTTCATCGCTCCGGCTCTTTTGTCAAAGCTCGCTCTAGCGACGTTTCTCTATTTTTTATTCGCGGATTTATTTGTCGGTAGCCTATCGGGTTTAGACCAGCTGCCGGTTTGGATTGTATCAGCTATCTATACAGTCTTCCTGTTTACCTTTGATGATTTTTCAAGATTTGTTGTTCATCTTGCGCTGCATCGGATCCCCTTGCTTTGGGCATTTCACAAGACCCATCATTCCGCTGAAAGGTTGACGCCATTTACCGTTTACCGTACCCATCCTGTCGAAGGTGTCTTGTTTGCGTTGCGCGCTACGGTCGTGCAGGCGCTTTCTATCGCATTGTTTGTTTTTCTGTTCGGCAAGAGCATCGATCTGGTCGCTGTCTATGGCGTGAACGTCCTGCTTTTTGTATTTAATGCTACTGGCGCCAATCTGCGCCATTCTCATTTTCAAATCAGCTACGGCCGATCGGTTGAAAATTTTTTGATTTCCCCCGCCCAACATCAAATTCATCATTCGCTCGATCTTCAGCATCACGATCGCAATTTTGGCGCGGCCTTGGCGATTTGGGACCGGTTTGCGGGTACGTTGTGCCCATCAAATTCATCGCAGAAACTTACATTTGGGTTGAGCGCAGAAGAGTCTGCCCATACACACCAGCTTATCAATTTATATGCTGGCCCTTTTATTGAAGTACGGTCGCTCATGCGCCGCTCCGTATCTCTCAAAATAAGGCCCATGCTATTGAAAGGAAAAATCAGCTTGTTCCGACATGTAAACGTCCGACACATGGTTATAATTGTGGCGAGCGCTGTTCTCGTGGCGTCGTTTCCTAATTTGACTCAGGCGCAAGAATTAAATGTCTACTCTCATCGCCAGCCGTTTCTGATCAAACCTTTCCTGAAGGCATTCGAAAAGAAAACCGGCACGAAAGTGAATGTCGTTTTCTCCTCTAAGGGGCTTGTTCAACGCCTTTTGGCTGAAGGGCCTCGTAGCCCTGCCGATATCATACTAACAGTCGATATCGGTCGTTTGGATGCTTATAACGACAAGGGTCTGCTTGCGCCGATATCATCTAAAATTTTAAGAGAAAATATTCCTCCGCATTTGCGCGATCCGAAGAACCGATGGTTTGCGCTGTCAAAACGAGCGCGCATTGTCGCCGTCGCTAAAGGACGCGTTAAACCTGGTGCCATAAACAGGATCGAAGATTTGGCGCGCCCCGAATGGAAAGGACGTATTTGTTCTCGACCGGGAAGTCATGTCTACAATAGAGCGTTGTTGGCATCTATGATTGCCGCACACGGCGAGAAAAAGGCAGAAGCTTGGGCGAGGGCATTGGTGTCGAACCTCGCGCGCCGACCGCAAGGAAATGATCGCGCCCAGGTTAAAGCGATGTTCCAGGGGGTCTGCGATGTCGCAATTATTAATAGTTACTATTATGGAAAATTGAAATCTTCTACCAACCCTAGTCACCGGCAGTGGGGTGATGCGGTGAGACTGGTCTATACCAACCAGAAAGACCGCGGCAATCATATGAATATTTCTGGCGCTGGTGTGGCTAAGCATTCAAAGAACAAATTGTTAGCGACTTCTTTGTTGGAGTTTCTAACCCAGGAAACCGCGCAGAACTTGTATGGTAACATCAATTACGAATACCCTGTTAATCCAAAGATACCGCCTAGTGCGGAGGTTAAGTCATGGGGAGCATTCGTGGAGGATAAGTTGCCCATTGCGACGATTGCCAAATTGGCGCCGACAGCCCAACGCATCATTGATAGGGTTGGTTGGTGACCAAATTATGACTACGTCCCGTGATTGCTGATGTCTTAAAACGGGGTCGCCTGGCCCGTGACCCCGTTGATGGCTGGTCGTCAGCGACCTTGTTCCTCAGCCTCCTGCTGATCGGCCCCTTCGCCGCCATCGTCTACACCGCCACGGGAGATAGTGGCGGGCTTTGGTCGCATCTTATGGCAACGGTATTCCCGCGCTACGTCGCTAACACGTTATGGCTTATGTTGGGCGTTGGCATCCTCAGCCTGTTATTTGGCATCGTCACTGCCTGGATCGTGGCGCGTTTCACATTTCCCGGTTCCAAAATTCTAGAATGGACATTGCTCCTCCCGGCAACGGTACCGGCCTATATCATCGCCTACACCTATACTGACCTGCTGGAATACGCTGGCCCGGTCCAGGTATTCTTGCGCGATATGTTCGGCTGGACCTCGGCTCGCGATTACTGGTTTCCCGAAATAAGATCGATGGGCGGCGCTATTCTGGTGATGGCCTCAGTGCTCTATCCCTATATCTATCTCATGGCGCGAACCGCCTTCCGCCTGACACCAGCCTCTTATTTTGAAGTCGCGCGCCTGAACAACAGGAACCTGCCCTTCACCGTTGATTTGCCTCTGGCACGGCCCGCGATTATCGCCGGCTTGGCGTTGGTGTTGATGGAGGTTTTGTCGGATTTTGGCACTGTGGAATTCTTTGCCGTCGAGACTTTGACCCTGGGTATTTTCAATGTCTGGCTCGGGATGAACAATTTGACCGCCGCGGCTCAAATCGCCGGAATAGCTTTCATCTTTATTCTGGCGTTGGTGGTTATCGAACGCCGGGCGCGTCGCCGGCAACGCTTCAACGACACCAGCGGCCGAGCGACCACCTTGCCTGCTGTCCGCGTCTCCGGTGGTAAAGCGACGCTCTGTATTGTTCTGTGTTTGTTCCCGATTATTCTGGGTTTTGTGATCCCCGCTGGCGTCCTGCTGAGCTTTGTCGTCAAAGGCCTCGCTATTACCAATGTCGATGCATTGTTATCAGCGACGTTTAATTCTCTTACGATTTCGCTGATTGCGGCCGTTGCGGTTATGGCAATTGCCACAATCATGATCTTGGTGACGACCTATCAAAAACATCCGGTTCTAAAAGCCCTCACGACAATCTCAGCCCTTGGCTATGCCTTTCCAGGGGCGATACTGGCGATCGGTGTGGTGTCGTTTGCTGGTGGCATCGATCGGATTGCCGCCAATTTGGGCGCCTCAAATGGAATTCTGATTGGTGGAGTCGGGTTACTGGTTCTTGCCTATGTCGTCCGGTTCCAGGTAGTGGGACACGGTGCGATTACGTCGGGCGTCAATCGTCTGTCACCGAACATCATGAGTGCGAGCTTTGTGCTCGGACGAAGTTTCACTAGCAGCATGGCAGTCTTGGCACCACCTCTATTGCGAAAATCGTTAATGGCTGGTGGCATCCTGGTATTTGTCGATGTGATGAAGGAGCTGCCGATGACGCTCCTGCTGCGCCCGTTCAACTACGAGACTTTATCGACTTACGTCTATCAGTTTGCCAAGGATGAATTGCTCGAAGAATCCGCGCTCGCGGCGTTGACGATTATCATCGCCGGACTCGGTCCTGTGATTCTTATAAATGCCTCTCAGCGTGACAAAACTCAATGCCCGGCTAAAAATTCGGATAAAAAATAGGCGGGAAAAACGCCCGCCTACTTTCTTGAATATATAACTGTGTTGACTAGGCCGCAGCGTGAATAGCTGCTTTGTTGACGTCGTCACTGACCTCTGATTCGAACTGTTTGAAGTTCTCTTCAAACTGTTTGGCGAGGTGCTGGGCCGTGCTGTCGTATTTGCTTTTGTCACTCCACGTGTTGCGCGGGGCGAGAACGTCACTCGGGACATCAGGGCAGCCTTCCGGTATCAAAAGACCGAAGTTAGGGTCCTCTGCAAAACCGGTTGTTGCCAGCTTGCCGTCGAGAGCTGCCCGAACCATGGCGCGGGTATGAGAGATTTTCATCCGCTCGCCAACACCATAGCCACCACCACTCCAACCAGTATTCACTAGCCAGCAATTGGATTGATGCTTAGCAATCCGCTCACCAAGGATCTTGGCATAGACCGTTGGGTGACGCGGCAGGAATGGTGCGCCAAAACAAGTTGAGAAGGTCGCTTCAGCGCCGGATGTCATGCCGCGTTCGGTACCAGCCACCTTGGCGGTGTAACCGGAGAGGAAGTGATACATCGCCTGCTCGGCGGTCATTTTACTGATTGGCGGTAGGACGCCAAACGCATCGGCGGTTAACATCACGATGTTGTCGGGGTGGCCACCCATACCGCTCTCGGCGATATTATCCATAAAATCGATCGGATAGGATGAACGAGCATTCTCTGCCAGCGATCCATCGTCAAAATCAGGCGCTCGAGTTACCGGGTCGAGAACGACATTTTCCAAAACGGTCCCAAAACGTCGCGAGGCGCCGTAAATTTCTGGTTCGGCTTTGGCCGACAGGTTGATCGTCTTAGCGTAGCAGCCGCCTTCGAAGTTGAATACGCCATTATCCGACCAGCCATGCTCGTCATCGCCAATCATAGTGCGGGTGGCATCTGACGACAGTGTTGTTTTGCCAGTGCCGGACAGACCGAAGAAGATCGCGACATCGCCCTTGGCGCCAATATTGGCCGAGCAATGCATGGTCATGACGCCGAGAGCCGGCAGGATCCAGTTCATCACTCCGAAGATGCTTTTCTTGATCTCGCCCGTGTAATGGCTGCCGCCTACGAGGACAGTCTTGGACGGAATATTGACCAGAATGCAGACTTCGCTGTTGGTGCCGTCGGTTTCCGGATTCGAGTGGAAGTCGGGCGCCTGAATGACGGTCCATTCTGGTGTAAATCCAGCGAGTTCTTCATTGGCAGGCTGAATGAACATGTTGCGGGCAAACAAGCTATGCCAGGCATTTTCTGTGATGATCCGGACGGGAAGGCGATAGGTCGGATCAGCGCCGCAATAGCAATCCTGGACAAAGACTTCCTTGTCTTTGAGATAATCCATCATGCGTGCATGTACGGCGGTGAACTTGTCGGCACCGAGCGGTTGATTGACAGGCCCCCACCAGACATCGTCCTGGATTGACGGATCCTCAATCATAAACTTATCTTTAGGGGAGCGCCCGGTATATTCGCCGGTCTTGGTTACAAACGCACCGTCAATGGACAAAACACCTTCTTTGCGTCGCAGTCCCGCTTCATATAGCTGCGGTGCAGTTGGGTACCAATGAACTGATGAATTACCCGTCAGTCCCTGATTATTTACGCCGAAGCTGCTTATATAAGGTCCAATATCCGCCACATCACTCTCCTAAAACTGTTATCGCCGACATGGCTTGCCAGCGACTTTGGACTAGATTTGGGCGTCTATAGCGCAATCTTATCGTCGTATCAAACATAACCGCAAAAAGAGGCCACTACAACTGTGGACAAAGCGTGGATAAGACTAAAGAATCGTTGGAATTCCGTGCTTTGTTGTCCAATTTAACCAGTTCTGCGCGGGCCTGCTCCGCATCGCTAACAATTTGGTCAAACGCAAGCCGGGCGACGGTCCCTGCTGCTTTTAAATCACAGCCCTCGGGGTCGACGCCGGTTAGCCGCCAATCGCCCGGCGGCAGACTCAGCAGGTTGGTTGCGTAAAGGGTGATGGCATCGCCATGATCATCATTCATATGGTCGATGATATCAGCCTCAGCCGCCGCTAGCGCCGTCGCGGCATCAGCGTTGAACCTGAAGGCTTCACCGCTGATCCAGTGAATTTCGCTGAATCCGGCGACCATATGAACGCGATCGACGGTCATTTGGTACAGCGCGAAATCAGCAAACCCGGCGTATATTTCCGCGTCAGCATGCCGCCTTATATAGCGCTCTAGAAAGCCTGATCCCTCGGTTTTTTGGAGGTTTCCGGTCAGCGTAATACGTGAACCGGTCAATGGCGTGTCGAGACCCGCGGTTCCGTCGATCAACAACCCGCAGCGTTGGTCCTTAAGAATATTTTGTGTGTGTTCGGCAAGTTCTGAAATCAGCAAAAGCGGACTGCCGTCATAGCAGGTCGCGATCATCACCAATGAGGCATAGGGCCATTGGTCATCTCGCATAACCGTTGCGAGTGACCCTCTATCGACAGAGCGGGCCAGAAATCTAGCCTGCGTGACCAGTTCTGCTTGGGTCTTGCGGTCTTTTTGAGACGCTTTTGCTGACATCACACGATCCTGCACCATCAAAACGATGGTTACATTATAGCGCTTTAAAATTGCCTAATTGTTGAGGATTCGGCCTAATAGACGCGTGGTAATAAAAAAAGACCGTGTTATGGCCTTTTTGCTGCCTCATTCCCGCCCAAATTCGGCGATATCTCGCAACATTACTGAAATTTGGGAGCTGGAAAATGGATACGCTGGAACGACACATTAATATCGGAGGGATACCTGTGGGCCACACGATTGCGTTGGTTGATGACGATCGGAACATCCTGACCTCGGTGACCATGGCGTTGGAAGCTGAAGGGTTTGATGTTCGAAGTTTCACCGATGGTGATGCCGCGCTCCGTGGATTAAGCGCCCAGCCGGTCGATCTTGCGATCCTCGATATCAAGATGCCACGGATGGATGGGATGGAACTCCTGCAGCGCCTCCGCAAACAAAGTGATTTGCCGGTGATTTTTCTGACCTCAAAAGACGATGAGGTCGATGAAATTCTTGGGCTTCGGATGGGGGCGGATGATTATGTCAAAAAGCCATTCTCGCAGCGTTTGCTCCTCGAACGCATCCAGGTGTTACTGCGCCGCCGTGCCCAGATGGATTCTATCGGTGACGATGATGATGCCGAGCCACCTATCCTGCGCGGAAACCTTATTCTCGACATGTCGCGTCACCTTTGCACCTGGGGGGGGGAAGCCGTTAATCTAACGGTAACAGAGTTTCTTATCGTAAAAATGCTGGCCGCGCGTCCCGGCCTCGTTAAAAGTCGAGACCAACTAATGGACGCCGCCTATGGGGAGCACATCTATGTCGATGATCGTACAATCGATAGCCACATCAAACGGCTTCGCAAGAAGTTCAAAGCTGTTGATGATGATTTCGATCATATCGAGACCCTCTACGGGATTGGTTACCGCTACCGCGAAGAGTGATCTCTCTTGGCGCTGAGGCTCAATCTCAGCGCGGATAGGGGGCGTCAAACAACAGGCTCTGCGGGTGCTGATCCGGGGCTGGCAGAAAACGCTCGGGTTGCACGCCGTGGGTTTCTGTCTCCTTTCACGCGCCGTATTCTCGTCGTTAATGTACTCGCGCTGGCGATTTTGTTGGCGGGCCTGTTATATCTCGGCCGCTACGAACAAAATTTAATCGCTTCCGAAGTTAAGGCCCTCAAAATGCAAGGCGAAATTTTTGCCGAAGCTCTCGCCGAAGGCGCCTACGGCACCGGCGCCAATGGCACAACCGAGCTGCAGGGGGCCATTGCATCGACAATGTTGCGCAGACTGGTTACGCCGACAAAAAACCGCACGAGACTGTTTGATCAAGATGGTCTTTTGGTCGCTGACAGCCGGACACTTCTCGGTCCCCAGGGTGCCTCGATTACGGTGAGCGAGCTGCCGCCCCCTGCTTCAGAAGCGTCGATCGGTACTTTTTTTGACCGGGTCTATAACAAAATTATTGGATGGCTCCCCGGGCGAGGTTTTCCCTTGTATGAGGAGCGGGCGGATCAGCGAGCTGCTGATTACGAAGAGGTGTCTCGGGCGCTTGAAGGCGTATCAGCTTCCGCCCTTCGGGTCGATGACGCGGATCGATTGGTGATCGGTGTTGCCGTCCCGGTTCGACGGTTTAAGCAGGTTATTGGTGCGGTCTTTGTCGCCCGTGATGGCACAACTATTGAAGAGGCGGTGCGGTCGGTGCGGATCGATATTCTGACTATTTTCGGTATTGCCCTTTGTGTCACCGTTCTGTTGTCGGTTTATCTGGGAAATACAATTGTGCGGCCGTTGCGCCGTCTTGCAGCGGCAGCCGACAAGGTAAGGAGTGCCCCCGGCCAAGTCCGATACATTCCGGAATTCAGCGGGCGCAACGATGAGATTGGTGATCTGGCCGCAGATTTGAATGCGATGACCGAGGCTCTGTCACAACGTTTCGACGCCATTGAAAGTTTTGCCGCCGACGTTGCGCATGAGTTAAAGAACCCCCTAACGTCGCTCCGCAGCGCTGTCGAAACCGCGGCACGGATCAAGGATCCGGATCAGCAGCGCCGCCTGATGGATGTTATTCAGGATGATGTTAAGCGGCTTGATCGGCTTATTTCGGATATATCTGATGCCTCGCGGCTGGATGCAGAAATGTCGCGAGATGAATCTGATAAGATTGAGCTCAATCGGATGTTAGCCGCCGTGGTTGAGGTCCATCATACGTCCGGCAGCCGCGGTGATGGGAAAATTGCATTTGAGGAAACCTCGAAAGGACCTTTCCCTATTCTAGGGAACCAGGGGCGCGTTGTTCAGGTTCTTCAAAACTTGATCACCAATGCGATTTCCTTTAGCCCGCTCGAAGGCCTTGTTATGGTGCGGATTGGTCGCGACCGGGATTGGGTGGTCGTCACAATTGAAGATGACGGCCCAGGCATTCCGCCCGGTAGTTTAGAAAAAATATTTGATCGATTTTACAGCGAGCGACCAGATACCGAACAGTTCGGAACTCATTCTGGGTTGGGGCTGAGTATCTCGCGTCAAATTGTGGCGGCACATCAGGGCACGATTGAAGCAGAAAACCGCACCGATCTGCACGGCAAAGTGCTTGGTGCCCGCTTCATCGTCCGGCTGCCGGCATCGTGACAGATGGAGCAGAAACTCTTGTCCATGCCACTTGCGTGGCGATTGGGGAGGTGGGCGTGCTCCTTCGCGGTCCCTCAGGCAGCGGAAAATCTGATCTCGCTCTGCGCCTTATAGAGGGTGGGGCCAAGCTTGTAGCTGATGATCAGGTCGTTTTGTCTGAAGTAGCTGGCTCGTTGCTGGCTAGTGCTCCTGCGGTGCTACGTGGAAAAATTGAAGTCCGGGGGTGCGGCATTCTCGACATTCCTTACGAAAAATCAGTCTTGATGCGGCTGGTGATTGATCTGGTCCTGCGTGATGAAATCCCCCGTTTGCCCGAGCCTGTCTGCTGCGACCTGGCAGGGCGGGCCCTACCGCTTTATAGGTTGCATGCCTTTGATGCGTCCTGTTCGGCAAAGGTCCGGTCACTGGTGATGATCCTGGATTGAACCCGGCTTTATCCGGCGACATGAGTTTGCTTGCCGTTCTTAATACAAAGCGCAATAGTGGTGCCCTAAAATGACCATGCCCGCAAATAGTGTCCCCGATTCCAGCAACAACGCTGTCCTCGAGGAATCCTCTAGCCGGACCCCCGTTCTTCTAGTGACCGGGATTTCCGGTGCCGGGCGCTCGACGACATTGAAAACCCTCGAAGACCTTGGGTATGAAGCTGTCGATAATTTACCCCTTACCCTGTTGCCCAGTCTGGTCATTCCGGCGCTCGGGAACCATCGTCCGCTTGCCATTGGCATTGATGTTCGCACCCGGGATTTCGGTGTTGAACAGTTTTTGCATGAAATTGACACCCTCATCGCCCGAGATGATTTAGACGCTAGAATGGTTTTTCTGGATTGCGACGACGAGGTGTTACAGCGGCGGTTTACGGAAACGCGACGGCGGCATCCATTGGCTGCTGACCGGCCGGTGATGGATGGTATTAAACACGAAAGACGGTTGGTCGTGCCGCTGCGTAATCGGGCAGATTTGGTTGTCGACACGTCGCAACTCTCTCTCAATGATCTGCGACGGTTGTTGAAAGGTCATTTTGCGCTTGATGTAGAAGCGTCTTTTGCGATTTTCGTGATGTCATTCTCTTATCGCAATGGCATTCCGCGCGAAGCAGATTTAGTCTTTGATGCACGGTTCCTGGCTAATCCTCATTATGACGAAGCCCTAAAATCACTGACTGGATTGGACGAACGCGTTGCTAAATTTGTATCGGGTGACCCAGGGTTTCCGGAATTTTTCCAATCATTAACCGGATTGTTACTCCCGCTATTGCCGCGCTTTCAGAACGAAGGCAAAAGCTATCTTACGATCGCCATTGGCTGTACC
>Ga0114999_10006594_pt1 | contig 13322 bp, 10 predicted proteins | sample ArcticOcean_MG_C_3_FD_89820 | JGI IMG/M metagenome (GOLD analysis project Ga0114999, IMG submission 89820) | Marine microbial communities from western Arctic Ocean - ArcticOcean_MG_CB8_126 | ecosystem: Environmental > Aquatic > Marine > Oceanic | place: Arctic Ocean: Canada Basin | collected...
GAGTCCTGCCGAGCGTTTAAACAAATACCGCTACCACAACGACTGGCTGCAGAACCTGCTCATTTCCGCTTCCTGCGGCGGATACCGATACAAACAATCACCCCAGAATCCGTGACGGTCAGAAACCTTTGACGAGGTATTCACGTAGACGCTCAGTGGCCCAGATGCGGAACTGTGTTCCACGCTGCGAGCGGACCCGGTAACCGACGGAAATAATGGCGTCGAGGTTGTAGTGAGCAATCTCGCGGGACACCTGCCGAGTGCCCTCAGTTCGAACTATTAGGAATTTCCGAATAGTTGCCTCAGACGCCAGTTCGCCGTCCTCGTAAAGATTTCCCAGATGCTCGTTTATCGTGGGTACGGAGACCTGAAACAGCTCCGCAAGATCTTTCTGAGCGAGCCAGACGGACTCGTGCTGAAGCCGGCACTCGATGCGTGTCTGGCCGTCTTCCGTCTGATAGAGCAGGAATTGGCCCTCGGGCCGTGTCCCGGCCGGAAGATGTTCGTCGCTCACGCTTCTCCTCCTGGCAATCCTGCTGAGGATGGCTCTTCAAACGAGCCCAACAATTGCCTCCTGCTTATCGTCGTCGGACTGCGACGACGCCGGCCACGCCAGTATTCAACGTTGACGAAGCACTACGCGCCTCTGGTCGGTATCGATTCGTGCTTCTGCAGATACGAACCGTCGACGGGATAGTTGTTGAAGCGGATCGTGTAGTGCTCTTCGAACCATTCCTGAATGTCGGGCACGACATCCAGATCGAATGCCGGTTCGACGTGAAACAGTGTGCCTGCCTCGTTCGACAGGACTTCGCCGTCGTCCACAACCACGCTGCCGTGGTGAATGACGTACCGCGGCAGTTCGAACATGCGCTGCACATCGTCGTCACGACTGTAAATCGTGACGTCTGCATCGGCGCCTGGGCCCAGATGTCCTTTTCTCTCCAGCCCCAGTATTCGAGCCGGAGACGCTCGGGTAATGATCGCGATTTCGTACAGCGAGTACTCGCGATCGAGGTCGGCCAGGCCGCAGCGTTCTTTGACACCGGGGGGCGCGCGGTCCAGAACCTCCTGTCGGCGTGTTCGATCCATCAGCAGGGCGATGATCTCTGGATACGCCATGAAGGAACCGCCGTTGGGGTGATCGGTGCTCATCGCGATGCGCCACGGATCGTTGACGAGCAGATACCATTCCAGCCCGATTGCCCACTGCAGTGTGTGGACCATTGACTTGTCGCGGTATTCGATCGGCACGATCCCGCAGCCGGCTTCCATTTCCGTATCGCCGCTGAACCACTTGCGTCCACGCAGCTTGTGCAGGAAATAGCCCAGTGGACCATCGCCAGTCAGCGACGTCGTTTTGTCGAACATGACTTGCCCGACATCGACGGTCAGGTTGTCGTGCGAGTTGATGTACTCGGCCAGTCGAGGGACTTCCGAGCCAAACGTCGTCTGGTCGTCCGGGTCACCGCCGTAGCTGTGAAACTGAATGTGCGTCAGATGACCACGGTGTCCTTCCAGAGCTTTCATTGTCTCGTACGTTGTGACGTGATTGCCCGGCAGACCGAGGTTGTTGCAGTGCAGATGCACGGAATGTGGCAGCTTCAGTTCGTCGACAGCCCGAGCGAGTCCTCGAATGATGTCTCGCGGTGTCACATCAAACGAGTCGACTTTCGTATCGAGCGTCGCGGCATTGCCGAGCCCGCTCTTCCAGTTCTCGACACCACCGGGGTTCACCAGCTTGGCCGCGTAGCCTTTCGCGGAATTGAGCAGCCAGGCCACACAGGCCCGTAACTTGTCCGGGTCGCCGTCGCGGAGCTGCTTCATGATGTAGTGGTTATTCCCCATCATCACGTAGAAGCCCTTGTCGATGATCGGAGTATCTTCCAGCTCCTCATGCGTATGCCTCGCCGCCAGAGGTGGCACTGCGGCATCAAAGGCAGTCGTGTATCCGAGCCCGGCATACAGATACCCGGTGGCCCAAGTGCTGGGCACACTGCCGGTTGTTCCCGACCGAGTCAGCCGACCACGCCGGACAGGCGGGGATATCCGCTTTTCCTCGGGCATCATCTTGCGAGCGGTGTTGACCTTTGGCCCGGCGATATGGCAATGCATGTCCACACCGCCCGGCATGACCACATAGCCGGTCGCGTCCAGTACTCGGTCGGCTCTTACGGATGGATCAGAGGGCGCCGGAATCACGCGCCCGTCTTCGATCCAGACGTCGCGGACTTCTCCGTCGATGCCGTTTTTCGGGTCGTAAAGCGTTCCACCGCGAATGAGCAATTGGGGCATCGTTGTGATCAGAATCTAATGAGGCGTTGTCTCGGACACTTTTTGAACAGAAGGCCGCGAAGAAAACTGACAGTTCTACTCTTCGCGATCTTTGCGTCCTTCAGTTCGACGATTTCTGTCGTCACTGGTCCACCGCCAGAGCGAGCTCTGACATCGCTGGTGTCTCACGTTAAGGCAAGTTGCTTATCGCGGATGCGATTCTCAATCGCTTTCAGGATATCGTAGTCACTGCGGTAAGGAGACTCGAAAGCCGGACGCAGCGGGATGGGCACGTCGTCCATGCGATAGACAGTGCCGGGTGTGTTGATGCCGTAAGTGGCCGTCGTGAACGCCACTGTTGCGACTTTGGCCGTCTCGCTTTCCTTGGGATCAAGGACCACCGAGTTGATCTTTGCCAGGTGGTCGCGAGCGGGCTGGCTGAAATTGCTCATCGGGTCTGACGCGATGATCAGGGCCGCGTCGGCTTCTCCTCGGGCGAGCAGGTCGGATGACGTGAACTCACCGGGATTGAAACGCGGATAGCCTCGTCCGAGATTCACGCCGAAGGGATAGCCGGTCGACCAGGTGACGACGTTGTCTGCTCCGGTCACGTTGCCGTGGCCGCGCATCGGCTTGGCCGTCCAGCGTGTGTGCTGGTTCATGTCTCGGGCGAGTGCCAGCACGGCTTCGCTGTTGACGTGCTTGCCGCGCGTCATTGTCAGGCCCATGCCGAACAGGATGACTCCAAACTTCGCCTGCTTCATTCGCTCGACGACGTCTTTGAGGCGGTCCAGCTCGATGCCCGTCTTCTCTTCAACGGACGGGTCGACGTCGATGCCTTTCGCCAGCGCTCGCATCGCCCAGCACAGTTCGAAGTCGGAACGAGGCTTGAGCTGCAGAAAGATGTCCGCGGCTTTGGCACTCTTCGTCTTGCGCACGTCGATCAGCACTGCGGTGCGGTCTTTGCGACCGTTGGGCACGAACTGGCCCTTGGGCATCAAGCTGTATTTCGTGAAATGCCGCGGGTGGCTTTCGGCCGGGTTGCCTCCCCAGAAGATAATGAAGTCTGCCCGGTTCTTGATTTCGCCCAGAGTGCAGGTGATTTCCCCGACACTCTGAAACGCGATGCCCGATGGACCGTGGCAAACCGAAGTTGTGGTGTCGACACATGCGCCGATCCAGTCGGAGATCGCCACGGCAACTCGCTGAGCCTCGCAGGTCGTGTCGGAAAGACCGTACGTCATCGGATAGGTCGCGTTCAGCAGAATGTCAGCCGCACGTTCGATGGCGGCTGCGTATGTGGCGGGCTGACCTTCGATCGTGGCTTCCGGCCGATCCTCGACGTGATGGTTCAGAAACCAGGCCTTGCCGAGTACGCAGGCATTCTTCGCCTTCGTGATGCGGTTGTTCTCGACCGTCAGTGTCATGTCGTCACAGACACAGCCGCAGAAGGTGCACGTCGCGTCTTCAACAATCTTCAGCTCGGGCGTGGCCGTTTCTGACGCTGGTGGCGCAGTCGCAGTGCTCATAGCGTGTTCACTCGATATGTCCGTCCGGGATCGGGCGTCCCAGACTTAATTCGATTGAAACGAGAGATCGCGCTCATACGAGCCGTCCCGATCACTCTCAACGCACTTCCGTCCGCCTTGATCGCAGCGATCAGGCAACGGGTTCAAGCTGAACGTCGAGTCCCTTGCTGTCCGGCATGCCGGTTCCGTGCGTTTCTCCTGGCATTAATCGGCTGGATTGATCGCCGTAACTTATGAAAAGCAGCCCCGGCGGAAGTTCGTCACGTTTAGCCGTCTTGCACGGCACAGTGATTTCTCCGAAATCGTTCCACACACGGACTTTGTCTCCATCGGAAAGCCCCAGCCGCTCCATGTCTTCCGGAGCGATCTGCATCGTATTGATCTCGGCGAGATACCCTTCCGTGTGTTTGCCCTCGTTCAGCGCCGTTCCCTGCTTGCTGGTTCGACCTGGAATGAGAATAAACGTATCGGACATTTCCGTGTCAATTCGAACGAGCCGCCGGGCAACGCGACCGTAAATAAATGCTCAAGAGGGCATTGGTCACTGAGGACGGCCATTGTGACCGGATGCGACGTTCCAGGTCAATTCCGCCGACGTTAGCGCCTGGCGGCCTTCCTGTGAGCCGATTTGCGGCGGCCACATGCCTTGAGCAGCGTGTCGATCGACTGGTAGGCAGCCAGCAACCCGCCGCCGTAGTTGCTCTTCAGGTCAGTCCGTCGCACGCGATCCCAGTCGTCGGCTGTCTTGAGCTTCAATTCGCGACCGAGCCAATCCAGATAGCGATCCCGGTTCTTCTTCACTTTCCAGAATCCGACCGGAACGCGGGCAAATTTCCACTCAAGCCATTTGTGATTCGGAAAGCAGTCCATCGCAGCTGCCAGCGGCGAGCCGTTGTAGTGCTTGATGAGCTGGTTGCCGAAGTTCGATTCAATGTCCTCGCGAGTCACTCCGTACCAGTCGTCGAGTTTCGACAACCCCAGCTTCTTGCCGAGCCATTTCAGGTACCGCACACGGTTGCGCCGCTCGTCCCAGAATCCTTTGGGAGTCTTGCCGAACATCCACTCGTTCCAGCGGTGTTTGGGCATGTTGGCTTTGACGGCTTCGGAAATGGTGCTGTCGTAGTGGAGCAGAAACGCCCCGCCCTTGTTGCGTCGAAAGTCACCGTTCGTAATCCGATACCAGCCGTCCGGTTCTTCGATTCCCAGAGTTTCAGCGAGCCACTCCATGTATCGCCGGTGATTTCTCGGGTGCTTCCAGAAAGATCGCGGACACGAGACGAACAGCCACTCCTTCCAGTCCTGATCTGGAAACGTCTCACGCACGGCCGTCACCGCCGAACTGTTCCAGCAGTGCAGCAGAGCACCGCCACCGCGGTTCTGTTTGAAGTCATCCGTTCGGATGCGGTAGTAATCCTCGACCTTCTGAAACCCAAGCTGCTGCCCGAGCCAGATCAGGTAGAGCCGCTGGTTCTTCGCGTATTGCCAGAACCCGGCCGGAACTGGCCCTTCGAGCCAGATCGCATCCTTCGAGAGAACTTTTTGCGCCAAAGGTCCCGCGGTTCGCCCGCGTTTTCGTGAGGCTCGCTTCTTTGACATGACGTGGCCCAAAGTCTGTTGAAGATCAGTAGAGCTGTGTCAGTCGTGTTTTGAGGGGTAGCCGAAGTCGCCAGACTTTGGCCGGACCCGATGAAACCAAACTCTGGCGAGTTCGGCTACACACATCACTTCACGGATGGCAAAACACTCGACCGCCGCGGGCATCATAGAATTGCCGATTCTGACGGTAAAGAAGCGGGATCGACCCGTTGGACTGTTCTGAAACGGCGGAGCGGTTGTACGGGTTGCAGCGATTCCAGGCCGTCCGAGACCCACAATTGGAGCAACCAGTAGGGCAATTCCCTCGTGCGACGCGTATTCATTACGTCGACTCTCACTGAAACCCAGCGTCAGGACATGAATTCCGGATTGATGAAGCCCAGCAGGAACGGTCCGAGAATCACTATGACGGTCGCCGCCATGACAAGCACGCTGGGCAACAGCATCTTGACTCCGGCCTCGCCCGCGATCGTCTCACCACGCTGCGTTCGTTTGATCCTCAGAACGTCGGCCTGAGTCCGAAACACAGTGGCCAGCGGCGTTCCCAGTGTCTCGCCCTGGATGATCGAGCCAATGATCGACGTAATTTCGTCATCACTCAGCCGCTCACGCATGGATTCGAGTGCCATCGCGCGGCTCTTGCCCATGCTGATCTCGGCGAGTACTCGGCCGAATTCCACACCGACGGGCTGGTCGCGAAACTCGTCCACGCCTTCGCGCAGCGCGTTGAGAAACGTCGCCCCGGCTTCCATCAGCAGCGTGACCAGGTCCAGCAGGAAGGGCATTTTCTTCTTGATCTGGAACAGCCGGTAATGCGCCTGCGAGGCCAGTCTTCGACGGAGCCAGTACGCCGTCAGCCCGGTCAGGACAAATGTGAGCACCAGTCCCGGAGCCCCCATAACTTCGACGCACACGCAAAAATAAGCCGGCATGATGAGCAGAGCGATCACCTGCAACCGGGCCAGGAATTCTTCTGGTGTCCAGAATCGAGAGAATCCCGCGGCCTGAATCTCTCGCTCAACTTCCGGAAGACCGCCGTGAAACATGCCGCGATTGAACAGCGAGAGTGGCACGATGATCGGGTAGAACACTCGATACACCGTGCTGTGCTGCCGCAATTCGTTGATGCGATTGACGTCGTATCGCCACTCGTCGTCCTGTTCGAGGTCTTCTGAATAGAGCGTGTTGCGGATTGTCCGAATCAGCACGTACAGAGCGGCCCCCACGAGCCCGCTGGCAAGGAACGCGATTGCGGCGGTACCGGGTTGAACAGCGAGTGACATGGCCTGCCCTGTCTTCGTGATCGACGTTTCGATGGCTCACCGGTTGAGTCTGACGGTCATCGTGAATGAGTGGCGGACGAACCGCAACTCCGATTGGCGACGCTTCGCAACCGGAGTTAATCGCCCCGGAGCGTAAATCGGCTCCACGTCGCGACGCTTTTGCACGAACGGGCACAAGCGTACAATCCGTGGCTTTTCCCGGCACTCAAGGCAAAACACAGTGGACGAAGCGATCCGCAAGGCCCGCGTTCTGATCGAGGCACTCGGCTGGATCCGCCAGTTTCGGGATCGGCATGTCGTCATCAAACTCGGCGGCAGCGCGCTCGACGATCCGAAGTCTGTTCGCTCGTTTCTGACCGACGTGCTGTTCTTCGAAACTGTCGGCATGAAGCCCGTCATCATTCATGGTGGCGGCAAGGAAATCAGTCAGGGCATGGCGGACGCGGGAATCGAGCCCCGCTGGGTGCAGGGTCGCCGCTTCACCGATCAGGCGACCCTCGACATCGCCACGAACGTGCTGGCCGGCGACATCTGTAACCGTCTGGTCGATGAGATTCACGACCTGGGTGGTGATGCCGTGGGTCTGAGCTACCTGAGTGGAAAGAACCTGCTCATTGGAAAACGACTGTCTCTCACCGGGGATAGCGGGGAAGACATCGATCTCGGATTCGTCGGCGAGGTTACCGAGATCAACCGCGAGTTCCTCGACGCAGCCGCCTCGGCCGGGCAGATTCCAATCATTCCGTGCGTTGCCATCGACCGGACTGGTCAGCGACTGAACGTCAACGGGGACACGGCGGCGGCAGCAGTTGCAAGGTTGCTCAAGGCCGAGAAGCTTGTCTTCGTCAGCGATGTCCCCGGCATCCTGCGTGATCGGGACGACGCAGATTCACTGATTTCGCATATCACTGTCCCTCGTTGCCGCGGACTGATCGCCGATGGAACGATCGCGGCGGGAATGGTGCCCAAGGTCGAAGCCGCCCTGGAGGCCATCGAGGCCGGCGTCGGAAAACTTCACATCGTGGACGGTCGCATGCCGCACTCGGTGCTGCTCGAGATTTACTCAGATAAGGGCGTCGGTACAGAAATCGTTCCATAACGCCGCCATCTCGATGAGGGGCGGTATTCCGCTGCCTGAGACTGCGACTTTGTCACGAACCAATTGCGAGGACCACCTGTCCGTGGTGGTTTCCCTCTCGCCAGTTTGAACAAAACAAGTTGAAAGGAAGTCACGTGGACCCAGCCGCAGCCATGTCCAGCCCGGACCGAGTCGTTCAGTTTGAGAAGCATGTTATTCCCAATTACGGTCGCTACCCGATCAGCCTGGTGCGCGGTGAGGGGTCGCACGTCTGGGACGCTGAGGGGAATCGCTATCTCGACCTGTTCCCCGGCTGGGGTTGCAACATTCTGGGGCACTGCCCGCCTCGCGTGGTCGAGGCCATTCAACAACAGGCGGCCAGGCTGATCCATATACCGAACACCTGGTACACAGAACCGCAGGGCGATTTCGCAGAGTTGCTGTGTACTCGCAGCTTCGGCAAAGCGTTTTTCTGCAACAGCGGGTCGGAAGCCAACGAAGGCGCGATCAAGCTGGCACGACTGCACGGGATGAAAGAGGGCCGGTACAAGATCATCACCTTCGAACGCGGCTTTCATGGGCGGACGCTCGCCACAACGACCGCCACCGCCCAACCGAAGTACCAGGAAGGGCTTGGTCCACTCGTCGCTGGCTTCTCGTATGCTCCGTACGGTGACCTCGATGCTGTCGCGGAAATGGTCGACCACGAAACCTGCGGGATCATGATCGAGCCGGTTCAGGGCGAAGGCGGCGTCCGCATTCCGCCGGATGGATTTCTGCAGGGACTGCGCCGCATTGCCGATGACAACGGCTGCCTGTTGATCTTCGACGAAGTGCAGACAGGCATGGCCCGAACTGGAAGCTGGCTGGCGTATCAGCAGTTCGACGTCAAACCGGACGTGATGACGATGGCAAAGGGCATCGCGGCGGGAGTCGCGTGCGGGGCCCTCATCACCACAAGCGAGCTTGCTCCCGACTTGCGGCCTGGCATGCATGCCTCAACATTTGGCGGCAATCCTCTTGCCATGGCCGCTGGGATCGCGACGGTTCAGACAATCGAGGAAGACGGCCTGCTCGACAATGTGGCGCAGCGAGCCGCGGAATTCCGTCAGCATTTTGAACAGCTCAAGGCTGAACTGCCGATCATCGGCGAGGTCCGCGTCATGGGCATGATGGTCGGCGTCGACCTGACAATCCCGTCGGGCCCTGCTGTCGGCAAATGCATGGAGCGAGGTTTGCTGATCAATGCGACTCAGGACACGGTTGTGCGACTGCTCCCGCCGCTGAACGTCACCCCCGAGCAGGTCGAGGAGGGTTGTTCAATCCTCTCTGACGTGCTGAAGGAAATGGCCGCCGAGGCCGTGTAGTATTCCCGTCCCCTCGAAAGCCCGGTTTCTGCTCTGAAACCGGGCTTCTTCAATTCTCCGCGGAAGTTATTGCCATGCGACACCTCACATCCCTGTTCGATCTGACTCCCGATGACGTGATGGACATCATCGAAACCGCGCAGAACCTCAAGGATAAACTGGCCGTCGGCGAACGCCCCGCGCTGCTTGAGAATCACGTGCTGACTCAGATCTATGACAAACCATCGCTGCGAACACGGTTGAGTTTCGACACAGCGATGGTCCACCTGGGAGGCGAGAGCGAATTCTTTACGGGCAAAGATGCTGGCATGTACGGCCGCGAATCCCTGCCGGACGTGGCCCGCGTCGTCAGCGGCATCTCCGACGCCGTCGTGCTGAGGACCTTCTCACATGCGACGATCGAGGAATTCACTCGCTGGTCGCAGTGTCCTGTCATCAATGGCCTCTCGGACGACTTCCATCCCTGTCAGGCTCTGACGGATCTGTTCACTGTTCGCGAAGTCTTCGGTGCCCTGACCAATGAACGCATCGTCTTCGTCGGTGACGGCAATAACGTTTCAGCGTCGTTGTCCATCATCACGGCCATGCTGAGCCTGCCGTTCACTTTGTGTTGTCCGCCCGGTTACGAATTGCCGGACGAGTTTCACACGCGAATCCGGGACAAATATCCGGATGCGGACTTCACTCTCTCGCACAATCCCGTGGAAGCGGTCGAAAAGGCCGATGTCATATACACGGACGTCTGGGCCAGCATGGGCCAGGAATCCGAGGCAGACACACGGGGTAAGGACTTCGCCAGTTTCCAGGTCAACTCGGAACTGCTCGCGAAAGCCCCGAAAGATTGCCGCTTCATGCACGACCTGCCCGCGCGGCGCGGGCTGGAAGTGACCGACGAAGTCATGGACGGCCCACACAGCATCGTCTTCCGCCAGGCCGAAAACCGCATGCACCTGGCGAAAGGCCTGCTCGCCTGGCTGCTACGCTCGTGAGAGGACCTGACGCCTGTTCCGTTCGTAGTAACCGCATTTATGCCGTTCTCCGAGACCAGCGTCCTCGCTGTTTGTGCGTTCCACGCAAGGCGAACCCGATGAACCCTACGAACGGTGAGGACGCCAGCTCGGCGCGGGTCTCCTGACCCCGCCGGAGACCCGACCGAAGGTCTCCCACGGGCGACCGAATCACTAACGATCTGCTCATAGATCCGGGAGACCTGCGGTCAACGTGTCGGCGGGACCAGGAGACCCGCGCCGAACGAGTGAATCAACCAGGCCCGATCAACCAAACCTGTCCAATCCGAATGGGTGGTGGCGATTGCTGTGCAAGGGGCATGGCGAAGCGACAAGAGGTTGGGAGATCAGAGTGGTTCAGCCGGCAAACTCCGTCACCTCTTCCCGCTGCGTGGCCCTGTTTGCAAGCAAACACGGCCACCCCTGAGGATCGAAATCAACCAGGGCCACCCAGCGAACACTGTGGCTCGTTCTAGCGAACCGATCCGACGGCAGACACGTTTCTGTTTTTCAACTCTTCACACGCATCTGCCGACTGACAGCGATCCAGAAGCGCGCGAGACCAGCGAGTTGACATCGGCCTTCGAGCGAATTGTGGCACAGCAGGCCTCACTGACTTGCAATCGATAGGCCATAGGTAGACAAACCAGAGCAGCATGACCCGATGACTGATAATCAGTGTAGATGTTCGTAAAAGACAGTCGGAATCCAGTACATCACAACTTGAGGAGTTCCCAATGAGTGACCAGGCAACCCCGGCAGCGGGCAATGCGGATTTGTTTGCGATTCTGAGAGGAGCGATGCAGGCAGTCCACAAGACTGTCGGCCTGGACGTTCGCAACCAGCACCCGAAGACGCATGGAGTCGTTCGGGCAACCTTCGAAGTGGCTGACCTGCCTGAGTCGTACGCTGTCGGCCTGTTCGCCCAGCCGCAGTGCTTTCCGGCGTGGATTCGTTTTTCGAACGGTCGGGAACGCGACGATGATCGCAAGCCCGACGTCCACGGAATGGCGATCAAAATCCTCGGAGTGCCCGGCGGAGAAGGCTCGACCCAGGACATTGTCCTCGCCGACAATCCAACATTTTTCGCCCGGGACGCGCAGCATTTCCTGCAGTTTCTGGCCATGAAGAAGGCGGCAGGCGAAGCCGTCGCTGCAGCCCCGGACGAACGAAAGGCAGACGTTGGCGCAGAGTTTCAGGCAAAGATCGGTAAGGAATTTCCCGGGCTCGGCTCGTTCTTCAATGTCGTGCATTCGCCACTCACGGAGACGTACCACAGCCAGACCGTCTACCGGTTTGGCGATCGTCAGGTGAAGTACTATGCCCGGCCGGTCGAATCCGGGGAGGAAGTCTCACCCATTGCGTCTGAGACCGGTCTGCGAGATGCCATCACAACAAAGCTCGCATCAGGACCGGTTCAGTTCGAATTCGGGATAGAAGTTCAGACCGATCCGACAACGATGCCGGACGACGACGCCACCGTGGAATGGAATTCACCGGAGAAAATGATTGTCGCTACGCTGACCATCCCGCCGCAGGAATTCCATTCCGATTCGCATCAGGCATTTGGTGAGGCGCTTTCATTCACTCCCTGGCACGCACTTCCGGAGCATGCGCCCGTCGGAAGTCTTAATCAGGCCCGTCAAGACGCCTACATCGACAGCTCCCGGACACGTCACGAAACCGTGGACACTCCTGAAGTGGAACCTGATGTGGAGCACTTCAACACGTCGGTGCTGACAGCATTCTTTGAGTCCTTCGTCCAGGGCGACTACCGCAGAATGCAGGCCTGTCTGCATCCGGATGTGGAGTTCACGGATATCGGGTTCGACATCCACCATCGTGAAGTGAATGCCATGTGGCACATGATCGCCGCCAAGGGAGTCCAGGTGTCGTTCGGTGAGATTAAGGTCACGGGCCAGACGGCGACGGCCCATTGGGAATGCGACTACCAGTTCCAGCGGACGCCAGATTCGAAGGTGCGAGACGTGCACAATGTGATCGAGTCAAAGTTTCGATTCGACGGCGGCCTGATCCGCGAACAGCACGACAGTTGCGACTTCTGGGAGTGGTTCGAACAGGCGATGGGCCCGATTGGCGATGTCGCTCACCTGTTCGACCGTTTGGAAGGATTCGTCGAATCAGTGCTGAAACGTGATGTTCCGATTGACGTGGAAGACAGGACGCGGGCCAAGGTGCGCGAAACTGCCCGCGGTCGACTCGAAGCCTTCATTGGCGATCACCCGGAATACACGTCATAGGAGCGACGTCTTCCCGCGAGAGAGCTTAGCTCACCATCTCCACCACGTATAAAGACCGATGGAGTGAAGTGGCGAACGGGACACCGAAATCAGAGCCGTGGCATGGTCAGGCAGGACTGGTGAAGACATTCTCGACCGTGTGCAGCCACCGGCTGATGTGTCCTGTCCCCGCCGTCACTCATTTGAATGCCACCGCCGGTGGGATCGCGCAAATACAGTCCCGGTTCGAAGCGCGACGGCTCGGCACGTCCGATGGCTCGCTGTCGTGACCACCGGACAGTTCCACAGGACTCAGCCACTCGTACCGGGCCGAGTCTGCGAATCGGGTATACTGGCTTGGTGGAAACGACAACTATTCTGTAATCGCACGAGTGAGAAATGTCATGAATCGCTGAGTAGCAACGCCCCGTGACTACTTGATAGTCACGCAGACACGTCACAGTTCTCCCGGCAGAAATAGTAGTCATCACACGCACAACTGGCATCCACCAGGTCGTCGTTGCCGGGCTGAATACTGTGAGATGCGCATAGCATGAAGCGAGGCGGAGAGAAAAATGAATGCATTACGATGCAATCGTCATCTGCTGGCGGCCCTGACGGGAATGGTGTTGGGGGCGGCATTCCTGTTCTTGACATCCACAGGAGAGTATCTGACGTTCCATCATCCCGAGGGTGGGAAATCAATCTTCACTCGGAACCGCAGCGAACTGAACGTCGTCATGAGCGTCGTCGTTCTCTGGGTAGTTGCAATTGGTGGCTGGCGACTGTCGAGCAGCGGACAAGTACAGCTGCGGTGGATGCTGTTTAGGCGTCGTTCAGAATTAACTTACCCGCTTCGCCTGTTTTTATGTGGGTGAATCTCATAATTCCAGTCGCCGTGAAAAGCATTACGTTTTAGACGCACGCTCTGCATCTCACTGTCCGTCA
>Ga0114999_10006596_pt1 | contig 13321 bp, 14 predicted proteins | sample ArcticOcean_MG_C_3_FD_89820 | JGI IMG/M metagenome (GOLD analysis project Ga0114999, IMG submission 89820) | Marine microbial communities from western Arctic Ocean - ArcticOcean_MG_CB8_126 | ecosystem: Environmental > Aquatic > Marine > Oceanic | place: Arctic Ocean: Canada Basin | collected...
CACAAGACCCCGGCCGCAGACGCCCCAGGCGATCTAGCTGGGTAGCTCTAGCAGGCTGCTGAAAAAGCAGCCTGCTACTCTGAAAAAGTGCAGGAAAGCACTTTTTCAGCACCCTTTCGTGGAACTAAAGCAATACGCTTCGGTGTTCCCTGCGCGGCAATCCGGCACCGTGAGATGCTGCTAGTTGTGGTCTCAAGATTGTCATCCTGACAATTTCCTGGGAATCAGTTTGCAAGCAAACCTCGCTGGTCTTCAGGATTGTCTGGTCAACGGGCGCCGAGGAATCAGAAGATCCAACCGAGCAGTGTGCTTGCCACGGTGATGATCAGTGCGCAGATCAAGGTCGCTTTCACACCTTCTATCTCGAAGTCATCGAAGAACTGATCGGTCAACCAGACCATGAAGGTATTGACCAGGAGCAGGAAGAGACCGCCGGTGATGATGACAAACGGGAAGCCGACGAACTTCAGCGCCGCGCCGAGCGTGGCGTTAATCAGGCTGTAGACGATCGCCACGAGGACCGCGGTGACATATGAGCCCACTCGAACTGTTGGCAACGTCTCGGCCATCACGAAGATGACGGCGCCGAGAAAAAGTGAATGGAGCAGAAAGTCGATCATGTTGATTACCTCGGTCGTGAATCTACGGTACGGCCAGTATTGCGAGTCGGTGGTCGGGTCGGACGAGGCCCGATTCGATGGCAAGACTGTCCTTATCGTCTAATGTGTATTCAACATTCGTGCCAGTTGATCTAATACCGGCTGCCGTGCTGCCGCGAGGAGAATTACGCCGTCAGAACGTCAGAATCTGGTGGATCTGACCAGTTTTTGATCGGTTTGGGCGCCTGAATGCCAGTTGGCCACTGTAAAGCAGCCTGCTGTCAGTGCCTGGTGATACCGGGAAGTTCTGTCTGTGGCAAACTCTTCGGCTGCTATCTCTCTCGATAGACGCTCTTCTCAAAAGCCCTTCTCAAAACTTTGTCAAAAACCCTTGCGCTTCATTTGAGTTCTCTGATTTATGAAAGAACGATGCCGTTGGCAACATGATGGATGATGAGAACAGTTGGGTCGTCATCCCATGCTACAACGAGGCCGAGCGCCTTGATGTTGAAGCGATTGTTGCGCTCATTGAAGTGGGCATTCACGTTCTGCTGGTCAATGATGGGTCAACCGACGGCACCTGGTCGACGTTGCTCGAGATCAAAACCGCGCACCCGCAATCAGTGACCACGATCGGTCTTATGCAGAATGTTGGCAAGGCCGAGTCGGTGCGCCGGGGACTGCTCGCCGCCCTTGACAAGGGTGCCACTGATGTCGGTTATCTCGACGCGGATTTCGCGACATCGGCGGCGGAATATCTGCGTCTCCGGGCGGCCCTCCTTGGCACCAAGGGGCACGAAGTTGTGCTCGGTTCGCGCTGGATGCATATGGGCGCCGATATTCAGCGTACGTTCCTTCGACATCTTGTCGGCCGCGTTTTCGCCACTTTGGCGAGCAACATTCTCGGGATGGGCGTCTATGACACGCAGTGCGGTGCGAAGGTACTGCGCCGCAGCCACTGGTTGTCCGCGGCACTGGCAGCGCCTTTTATTTCGCGCTGGGCGTTCGATGTTGAACTCCTGGGAAGGCTGCATTTCATGCCAGATGGAATGCCTGTCGAACGCATCGTTGAGGTGCCGCTCGGCGCCTGGGCGGAACGAACTGGAAGCCGTATCGGCTACCGGGATGCCCTGAAACTACCGCTTGATCTATGGCGTATCCACCGTTCCCTGCGCACCCTTGCCGGGGCAGTGAAACAAGCTGAGGTCGGTTCCCCGGGTGACTAGCAGGCACCGCTCGGGCAGTCCTCTTACTATGGAGTCGAACCAGCGGTCAGGGGTCGCAACATAATGCGTTGAGCGCGGCGCGTCGTAACGTTTCGCGCGATACCCAAAGAACGTCACGTTGCCGCCGGTATAGAAAAGCAGTGAGAATTTTGGCTTTCCCGCAACAAAGAGGTGCCCGGGGTCCTTCGCGTTCATCGCAAGGTACAACTCGGCCATGCCCTTGCGGTTGTATCGATGGTCTTCGAAGTAGGTGTAATACAGGGCAAGGACGGCAACCGTGTAGACGAGCACGGATGCCGAGGCAATCCGTGCCAGGGTCGTGTGCATTTGCGGCGTCGTTGAGGCGAACGCGGTGACAAGCAGCGACAACGCCGGTATTGCGGGCATGACGTACGTCACAATGATATTGCGAGCCGGGGTAAAGAAGACGGCCGGCACGATCGCCCACAAGAGCAGATAACGAAGCAGATCGCCGTCGTTCTTTGAGAGAAGCAGCCGCTGTAGAAGCTTGGCGTTGGAACGCACCCAGGCGACGACAAATAGTGTCCACGGCATGAACGCAACGGCAAGGAATATCCAAACGGTACCTATGGGGCGGTCTTTGACCGAGCCATAGAGGTCGCCTTCCCAGTTGCTGACAACAAATCGCTGCCAATGCTCACCAACGATGAAGTAATCCAGAAATCCAGGTGTCGCCTGCTCGGCGAGCCAGTACCAGGGCCCGACCAGCACCACCAGCAGCATGGGCCCGGTGACCCACCGTCCGTGCCCGAAGAAACGTCCAAAAAAATCACGCCAATGGCTGCCAGCAACCACCCAGATTCCGGCAGCGAAACCACAGAGAACGAGCGCGACCGGGCCCTTTGCCAGAGCGCCGATTGCGAGCCCAATCCAAACAAGGTAACCCCAAAGCGCGTTGCCAGTACGAATGGCATGCCAGAAAGCGACCATGGTCAGGGTCGTGCCAAAGACCATCGCCGGGTCGGTCAGGATCGAACCCGAGGTGTGGATTGTCAGCAGGGTCGAAAGGTAAATGATGACGGCCACTCGGCCGCGCTGGTAGAGGTGATTGCCGAAGTGCCAGATGAGACCGGCTGTGGCTGCCGTGTAAACCGTGGAAGACAGTCTCGTCGTGAACTCACCGACGCCGCCGAGCAGGTACGTCGACGCGACACTCCAGAATGCGAGTGGCGGCTTGCCCCAGAACGGCTGGTCGGCGAGAAACCAGAGCGTGACCCAGTCGCCACGCGCAGCAATGTTTCGCGCGATCTCTGCGTATCGGGCTTCGGTGAAATCCATGATCGGCAGCCACGCGGACAGGGCGAACCGACAGATGAGGAGCAGCGTGAGAAAAAGTACGAATTCCCGGCCGCCGAGATCGCCGCCTTGACAAGTTGGGAAGGGCGAGTCGGACGTCATGCAATCAGATCCGGTGAAACGGTCATGATTCGCGGTGACCAGGTCTCGGGTTGCCGGATCCTCGAGCGGCGTACTGCATTTCAAATTCGGCGGACCTCGGCCCCCACATTTCAAGGAAGTAGCGAATCGTGGAATAAGGCCAAAGTGTGAAATTACGGTCTGCCTCGTCGGTGTACCACGCGCCACACCCGCTGCCAAAGACCGTCTTGCCGAGTGCTTGCTGCAGTCGGGAGTCATAGCGCTGTAGAGCGCCGGCCTTTGGCGCGAGTTCGCGCACGCCGCGGCGGCGCTTGAGTGACAGGCAACCCATCAGGTAGCGCGCCTGGGCCTCGATCATGAGAATGACAGACGTGTGCCCGAGTCCGCTGTTCGGGCCGAGCATGACAAAGAGATTGGGAAAGTCCGGAATCATCATTGTGCGATGGGCGCGCGCACCGCGATCCCATGCCTGCGCGAGGGACAAGTTGTTTCTGCCGCGGATGTCGACCTGGCCCGAGACATTGAAGGGCTTGAAGCCGGTTGCGAAGACAATGACGTCGTGATCGTGATGGTTGCCCTCACGGTCCTCGATTCCTGCAGCGGTGATGCGGGCTATCTCGTCGGTCACAAGGGTGACATCGGGCCGATTGAAGGCCGGCAAATAGTCGTCCGAGAGGCATGCGCGTTTGCAGCCAACCGCGTAGTCGGGCGTCAGGCACCGTCGCAGTGATGGCGACGTGACGACTCTCGCAATCGTTGACTCAGCGAGGCGGCGCACGAGTTGCTGCGCGTAACTGTGCTTTCGAATGTACTGGACACCCAGCGCTTCCATGCGTGCGTAAATCAGCAGGCGATAGAGGCGGTGCCACAGGGGCATATCCCGAAATCGGCGACGTTGTCCATCTGTAAATCGGTAATCACCGCGGGGCAGGACCCATGCCGGTGTTCGCTGGTAGACCGTGAGGTGCGACGCGGTGGGTGCGATGGCGGGCGTAATCTGCACGCTACTAGCGCCGGTGCCGATGAGAGCGACGCGTTTACCCTCGACATCAACGCTGTGGTTCCAGCGAGCCGAGTGAAAGTAATCACCCCCAAACGTACCGATGCCTTCGATCTCGGGCCAGGCCGGAACATGCAGTCCGCCCAACGCGACGACCAGATTGTTGCCTGTGAGCGTCCTGCCACCGTCGAGTTCGACTTCCCAGGAGGGACCGTCCGCGCTGTCCTGACTGTCCGCGCAATCTTCAAGGTAGCGGGCCGATCTAACGAGACAATCCGGTCGCAAGTGGTCGATGAGCCCGCAACGACGGGCAACCTGCTCGCAATATGCCAGGATCTCCGGCCCGGAGGCGTAGGCGCTGCGCCAGTCCGGATTCGGGGAAAATGAGAAGGAATAGAGGTGTGACGGCACATCGCAAGCGACGCCCGGGTAGGTGTTGTCCCGCCAGGTTCCGCCGACGCCGTGCGCCTTTTCGAGGATGACAAAATTCGTCATTCCGGCGGATTTCAGTCGCGCGGCGACACACAGGCCCGACATGCCTGCGCCGAGAATGATGGTCTCAAAGTGCTCCAATCCCGACCCCTGACGCGTGTACACACCAAGCCAAACGGCGCAGTATTAAGCAAACCCCACGCAATAAGAAGTCCCATGGGTCGTTTCGAGGAAAAGTCCGTCATTGTCACGGGCGGCGCGTCGGCTTTGGTCGAGCGACCGCGCTGCGTTTTGCAGAGGAGGGCGCCCGGGTGCTGGTCGCTGATCTGAACAGTGCGGGCGCTGATGAGACAACCTCGATGATTGCAGACGCCGGTGGTGTCGCGGAGTCGATCGCGTGCAACGTCGCGATAGCAGCGGACGTGGCCGCGATGGTCGAACGCGCGGTCGCCGCGTTCGGCAAGATCGACGTGCTGGTCAACAATGCCGGTTACTGCCACATGTCGAGACTGATGTGGAAGATCACCGAGGAAGAGTTCGACGGGGGTTTTTGATGTCAATGTGAAGGGCATTTTTCTCGGCTGTAAGTACGCGATTCCACATCTGATCGAGCAGAAGTCAGGTGTTATCATCAACACGGCATCCATTGGCGCGAAGTCGCTGCGGCCAGGCGTCACACTTTACAACGCGACCAAGGGCGCCGTCATGACGATGACGCGGGGCCTTGCACTTGAGGTGTCCCGGCACAACATTCGAGTTAATGCGGTCTACCCTGTGGCGGCAGAGACCGGGTTCATGAAGGGTGCGATGGGAACGGATGAACTGACGGACGACGCACGCGGCAACCTCGTCAGCACGATCCCGCGCGGTCGACTGGCTGAGCCGCGAGACATTGCCGCCGCGATCTGCTTCCTGGCGTCCGATGACGCGGACATGATCACGGGGACCGCGCTCGATGTGGATGGCGGGCGCAGCATCTTACGGTGCCGGATTGCCGCGCTGTCGCGCAGGGAACACCGCGGCACCTTCTTTAGTTCCGTGAAAGGGCTTTAGTTCCATGAAAGGCTGCTTTTTCAGCAGCCTGCTAGTTTCGGAGTTTTCGTCTCGGGTTTTCTTATCGGTCGTTACGACGGACTCGACCGGTGAAAGTCGGCCAGTTCGGTGAATAGCGCTCGCTGGGTGTGGCTGCCGCCGATTCGGTACAAATCGGTCTCGATCGCGCTCAGGGTTGCCGCCGCTGCGGGCGCGTTACCACGGCCAAGATCGATCAAGGCCCGCGCGAGCGGCAGGCCGACCTGGCGGCATACTTCAGCCTGCGTATCTGTGCGTGCTGACCATTGCTCAAACGATGCCAGCGCGCGTTCAACGACGGGTTGGTCCCGCAGCGCCGCCGGTGCCATCAGGAAATGGATGGCCGTGAAGACAAGTTCCTGGTCCCGGGATCGGGCGGCCGAAATATCCTGCAGGGCGCGCCACCGATCACTTACATCGATCCCGGCCATGTGCAGACGCCACAGCAGGGAAGCGGCGTTGCAGACGTCGAGATAGAAATCATCGCCGATCGGATCGATGAGCCACTCATCGTAGATCGAAAGTGCAGAACCGGCATCGTCATTGCCAAGGTGCAAAAGCGCGTGGTGCCAGTGCAAGTGGAAGCGAAAGTTGCCGACATCCGCCCATTGATCGAAGTGGGTCTGTAACCAGTCGATGCCAGATTGATATTTCGACTGCATCTGGTAGACGTGGGCGACCGCGTGCGTGGCCCAGATATCTTTGGCGTTGTGCGCGAGTGCGCGCTCGCCGAAAGCCTGCGCCTCATCGTAAGCACCGGCTTCTTCAAGCCCGAACGCGTACATACCGTACACGTAACCGACGAGTGGGTCGTCATCCGACCAGGCGTCGATCACGCGGGCAACGGACGCTCGCATCTCGCTGGAGTCGCCAGCGTAGAAGTGCATGTGATGGGCGGCGCGCAGCGCAATGATGTCATGGGGCCAGGTGCGCAGGATCGACTCATAGATCAGGCTGGCCTGGCGCGTCTGGTTTCTGCGCCACGCGTCTGCAGCAGCGATGTGCAACTGTTCCCGCGATGTGACGCGTGATGCATCGAGGTCGGCTATCCCGGCATCAATCGCTTCCGCAACAGCCGGATTCGCTGCGAGTTTTAACAGACAGACGCGAAAACAGCGTGCCATTAGCATTGCGGGGTCGGCGGCGATGAGTTGGTCAAGCAGCGTCATGACGTCGCTTGTTGAGCCGAGATAAGCAACCGTGACCGCCTCGAAGGCGTCGATGCTCTCGGGTGAACTCGCCGTGAAGACGAGGCCGTTTCGGTCCCTGAAGGTGGCTCCGCTTCCAAGCGGGGTAGCCGATTTGTCGATGCTCATAATCGCATCCGCCAATGTCGTTTATTTTCATTCTTTGGGGGCACTTGCGTCCCCCTGCTGCCCGCTGTCGAGATTGGCCGACCGCGGATTTGTTGGCAAGGGCTCACTGACCATGCCGGGGTGCATGGCTGAGATATGCAAGCTCAGTCCGGGTCGATGTCCGGCCAAGCGCGGCGTTGCGGTGGGGAAAGCGACCAAAGCGCCGGATGACATCGCGATGCCGGACCGCGCTGTCGGCGTGTTGCGCAAAGAAGCGCCGCCATTCCTCGGGCGAGCCCATTCGCGATTCATCGTGGGGAGTTACGTCTGACGGTGGGTTGATCAGGCGCTCAAAGAGGCTGACGGCGCGCGCCTGCAGGCCGAGATCCTCTGCATGGTGAAAGGGATGGAACAGAAAGAGACGACCGTAGCGACTCAGCTGCTTCTCATAGCCGCTTGCGAGGGCATGTTCCGCGACGCCGCGGGCACGGGCGTCGTTGCCGAAGGCGCGCGCATCGCCGCGATGGAGATTGCGTGAAAACTGGTCGAGTAGGATCGCGAGAGCCAGGCTGCCCTCAGCCGTCGTCGACCATGCCGTGAGGAATCCACCTGCGGCACGTTCGTGGAGTGCGCCAAACCGCGCCCGTATTTCCTCGTCAAACGACGGGTCGCTTTGGTACCAGCGCGCCTTCCTGGCGGCGAAGGTCGCCGCGTCCGGAAATGGCCCGGTCTGCCGGTCGGCAAGCCGGTCGGTAGGTAGGTCGGCAAGTGGATCGGAAAGAGGGTCGGTAAAGGCCCCACCGATCCAGAATTCGATGACCTCACGAATCTCGTTGGTTGGCAGGCTTGCTGATATGGTCGAGGTCCTCGTCGGTTAATTCGAGATAACGCTTTAGATAGCGCACGCCCAGGTAAAACGGCACGGTGTCAAGGAGAGCAACCATCAGTTTAAAGAGATAGTTGTCTCGCATCAGGCTCAGCATCTGCGCCGTGCCCATGTTGCCTGCGAGCCAGGACGCGCCAAAGGTGACGGTGATTACCATAAATGAGTCGACGCCCTGACTGATGAGCGTGCTGCCGTTGTTGCGCAGCCAAAGATGTTTGCCGCCGGTCAGATTGCGCCAGAAGTGAAACATAAAGACATCGCAGTACTGGGCCGCGATGTACGCCATCATGGACGCGAAGACCGCGCCCGACGTGGTGGCGTAGAGCAACGTGAACATCTCGACCGAGCCGGAAACCGACGATCCGTCGGGCAGTGCCACGTCCTGGGAGAGATGCAGGACCTGCCACGGCGGCTGTAAAGCGACATCCACCGACGCCATTTGTTGGGCCAGCCACATCGTTCCGAGGATGAAAAAGTTGAGGATCAGCCCGACTGTGACCATGAAGTTGGCACGCGCCCGCCCATATAGCTCGCTGACAAGGTCGGTACACAGGAACGTCAGCGGGTAGGGCAGCACGCCGACGGCGAGACTCATCGGACCGAGTTCGATGAAGCGAGTAATACCGATGAGATTCAGCATCGTCATCGCGCACAGGAAGAGTCCGGCAAGGACCAGAAAGACCCGTTCCCGCCGTTCGCGGATTTGCGGTGTTGGTTCTGTTGTCATGGGCGCTGCCTTCTCCCGAAGTGGGTGGTTCAGTGTTCGACCTGGCCGAGATTTGCGTGCAACACTGCCCCATTGATAACGGGGTTGGTTGCCGCAAAACCGATCGTCGCTGCAATTTCATCGCTATCGATAAGGCGGTTAAAGGTCGACATACCCGCAATACTCGCAAGTACCGACGCATCCTCGCCGATGTGCACCCGCAGCATCTCGGTGTCGGTGAATCCGGGGCAGACGCAGCACGTGTGAATGCCGGTACCGGCCAGGTCCTGACACGTCGCGCGCATCATGCCGATGAGAGCGTGCTTGCTGACGACGTAGCTGTAGGTACCCGGCACCGCCTTCTCAGCGAGTGTCGAGCCGATGTAAATAACGCTTGAACCGGCTTGCATGCGCGGGATCAGGGCCTGGTTGAGGATGTGCGGCGCAACCACGTTCAGGCGCAGGACCGCCTCGAAGTCGGCGGATGCCGTCGCGCCGGCGGTGTCGTTGGTCATTACCGCCGCGTTGTGCACAACACAGATTGGGTGACTGGCATCAACGAGCGATGCAATGCGCTCGTTCACTCGGTCTTCGGCGTCGGCAACCGTGAGGTCCAGCGCCTCGTTTTCGACCCGCGCGTCCGGTGCCGGGCTTCGGGAAAAGTTGATCACGCGATAGCCATTGTCGAGAAACCAGCGCGCCGCTGCGAGGCCGATGCCTTTGCTTGCCCCGGTAATGATCGCGGTTTTCATTGGAAGCCGTCCTTTGCAGTCCACGTTGCAGCCCCGGTCTGACCGGGGCTGGACGAAACCTTGATGGTCAGAGAAGCGAGGTCCCGATTCTGCATCTCGTCGGCCGCGACGACGCGTTTCAGGAAGTGATGCGAGAGTTCCTCGACGGTGGTGTTGGTGACATCGAGGATGAGAACGTCCCGATGCAGAAACGGCAGTCGCTCGCCGTTGAAGGTTGCGACGATGTAGTCGCCCTCATCATTCACGGTGAGATAGGGCGATCGGGCCGGGAGCACGGTCTTCTCATCGAGGCCGTCGCAAAGCGCTTTCAAGAGGCGCTTGATAATGCCGTAGTCGAACGTGAGTCCGTTCTCATAGACCGCAGCGGTGAGATCACACTGCACCTGAAAGTTGTGTCCGTGCAGATCTTCGCGCTCGGTGGCGGAGAAGATCGTGAAGTGCGCGATGGAGAAGTTCATCGCCTGCTTGTCGATCTCGATGCGACCGTATCGGGCAGCGGGAGTAGCCATGAAATGCCCGGTGGCTAAAAGCTGCCGATCATAGCGACGGGTGGGGGCCAAGTCACGTCGTGCGGCCGCGCTATACTCGGTCCTTTTTTCGCAGGATCACCCATGACTCTTTCGCGTCTCAGTCGTTCGATAGCCGGCCGCATCGCCATCGTGACCGGTGCCGCCAGCGGGATGGGCCGAGCGACAGCGCATCTGTTTGCGGACGAGGGGGCGCGCGTCGCATGTATCGACATCAATTCAGAGCCCCTTGATATGGTTGTTGGCGAGATAACGGCCGACGGAGGTGAGGCGAAGGGTTGGGTGCTGGACCTCGCGGATGCATCGGCGATCGGCACCACGATCAACGACATTGCCGATCACTTTGGCGGCATCGACATTCTGGTTAACAACGCCGGCATATCCCGGGGTGGCGGGATCGACAGCGACGACTATGTGCAAGCATGGAACGAGGTCATCGCCGTCGTCCTGACCGCCCACACCCACACCATCCGGGCGAGCCTGCCGTATCTGCGCAAATCGACGGCGGCGCGCATCGTCAACATCGCGTCCACCGAGGGCTTTGGTGCGACGAAATTCGGCAGCCCCTATACAGCGGCAAAGACCGGCGTGATCGGCCTTACGCGCTCGCTCGCCGTGGAACTGGGGTCTGAGGGAATAACCGTCAATTGCATCTGTCCCGGCCCCATCCGCACGGGAATGACCGACCAGATCAGCGAGGAGCACAAGGCTATCTTTGCCCGGCGGCGCACTGCGCTCTTGCGGTACGGCGAGCCGGAGGAGGTTGCGCACGGCACGCTCTCGCTGGTTTTGCCAGCAGCGCAGTACATAACGGGTGTTGCGCTCCCGGTCGACGGGGGCCTGACCGTCAGGAATGCGTAGATGAGCACCGCTCATTTGCCCTCGGGACCGATCAGCGGGGCTTGATGGCGGCGTTTGCGTTTTTGGGTTGCTCATCGCAGCGGTCCCCGGTCGGTGATCAACGCTTCCGCTTCCCAGCACCGGCAGCCGCTGATGCGCGCCAGGCCTTGCTTGCTAGACGATGGTGCTGGACCTCGAATGTCTTCTGTGGTCCGACCGCTCGCGGTGGAACGTGCGCTGTGGGATGCCTGATCCGGCGAGACAGCTCGCGCCGTGGTTGCGGCGGTAGCGCCTCGACGCCGATTCGCCCGACGAGTTTGTACGGCTCGTCAACGTAGCGCAGATAGCGGCATTTCCGTCGGGCGCTCGGAGCTTTGAGCCCGCCTGTTCGGTCTAATGCTTGGCAGGTTGGCATGGTGCGAGCCTCGTTGCGCCAATACTCGAAGGGACGTAGATTCACTCATATCTCGATGATCGCGTGGCAGATCGTGCGCCTGCGGTGTGTGTAGGTCACGTGAACCAATCCATCACTTGCCTGGATGACCGCCGGGTACGAAAATTCGCCGCGCTCGACCTCAAGGTCGGCCACGCGCTCCCACTGCCAGGTGTCTGCGGACACGGCAACACTGAGGGGCGAGCGGCGGCGCAGGTTCGGGTTGTAGACGAGCAGGTGGCGACCGTCGCGCAGGGTGACGGCGTCGATGCCGCTGCCCGGGTGGAAGAGTCCGCTGCGCAGCAGAGGACTCCAAGCACGTCCATCCGTGCTCTCGGTGCGACCGATTGCGCCGGATTGTGTGCGGGCGAGTGCAACGAATCCCTTTGGGGTTCGCAGAATCGTCGGCTGGATGCCACCAAGGACGAGAGGGTCGGGCACCGAAAAGCACCTGCCGCCTATCTCGAAGTGACATTTCCAGCCGTCGTGTTCCGTACTCGATGGATGCAACCAATCGTCGCCGACGCGGACAGACTTGTTCTTGATCGGACCCAGCGAGGGCGCGCGCAGGATCTTGGGATCAGTCCAGGTTTCACCGCCGTCGGCGCTCTCGATCAGGCGTCCGTGCCATTCGCGCGGGGATGGGCCTGACTTGTAAAAGAGTGAGGTTAGATTGCTGTCGTGAACGAGTACGGGATTCCAGCAGGGTTCCTGCTCGTCGTCGCCCGCAACCAAACGCGGCGTTGACCAGGTCGGCAATGCCGAGACCGAATGTGATAGAGGTCGACACGCGATGTAGTTGCCGCGGACGTAAGCTGATAGCCAGATGCCAACATCTGGATGGCCTTCCCGAGTACCGCCGAACCAGGCGCAGAGTAACCGGTCACCTGCGTCGACAATCGTGCTTGCATGACACGCAGGCGTCGGTGGATCGGACACCTCGAAAATCGGGTATTTGTGACTGAGTTCCACGGGTGAGTTGCTTTGTCCTCTTTGAAAGTTAGAAGGTTAAAAGTCGACGAGCTTACGCTCGAAGCGGGCGGCTCGCATCGCTCGGCGCCAACATTCATCGACGGTTCAGGCGCGTGGGCCTAAACTCGATCCATGAATAATCAAACAACAGGCGGAAAGCGACCCTGGCTACCCTTCATTGTTATTGGGGCATTGTCATTGGGGGCATTTTTATCAAGGGAATTTTTGACAGGGGCATTCTTAGCAGGGGTGTTATTTACGAGGGCGATTGGAATAATCGGACCTGGAACAAGCGGGCTTGGAGGGAGATGACCGGGCACGCGCTGACCCGCCTTGCGTCCCGTTGTGTCGTCTTGTGCCTGGTCGCTGTTATCGCATCTTGTGCCACGACCGGTAGTGAGCCAGATAAAGATCTGGGCATGACCGGAAGCTGGTTGCTCGATGATGCGGCGAGCGATGACGCGGCTGATCTGATGGCAGCGGCGAATCGGAAACGCGGCGGCTTGTTGTCCGGTCTGCGCGGGGGCGTGCGTGTTTACGGGATCCCGCTCGGCGCGGGTGCCGACCTTGGTTCCGGGGCCTCTGCGCCGGGCGAGGCACGCGCGATGATCGATTTGCTGTCGGCAGATCGATTGGTCGTGAATCGTACCGGGGACGCGATGGTCCTTCACCACGACGGCGTGCGCGTCATTTACCCAATTGGAGAGTCCCATGAACAGGGCGACCGGGTTACGCGGAGCGATTGGCGGGGACAGACCTTGAGGACGTCCGACGCGGTTGAGGACGGCCCAAAACTGGTCCGCGAATTCGAACTGCGCGATGGCGCCCAGACTATGAACGTTGCGAGCAAGATCGGGCGTACGCGTATCAGGCAATGGTACGTGCGCAGCGCATCGGCAGATGTGGTAACCGGTCTGGCCGCGAGCGATTCGGAGTAGCTGCGTCGTTGCCGTTGGCCTTTTTGGTCTGAAGGCTTTTGACCTCGCAGAGGCTGAAGGCTCTTTACCTTTCGGAGGCTGAGGGCTCTTTACCTTTCGGAGGCTGAGGGCTCTTTACCTTCCAGAGGCTGAAGGCTCTCTACCTCTTTAGCTGTAGACTCAGCGCTCGTAGGAGTCCGCGGCGAGTTTGTCGCTGAGGCCGTGCTCCATCCGCAGTAGTTGCTTCTGTCTCGGACTCAGCCGGTC
>Ga0114999_10006598_pt1 | contig 13320 bp, 17 predicted proteins | sample ArcticOcean_MG_C_3_FD_89820 | JGI IMG/M metagenome (GOLD analysis project Ga0114999, IMG submission 89820) | Marine microbial communities from western Arctic Ocean - ArcticOcean_MG_CB8_126 | ecosystem: Environmental > Aquatic > Marine > Oceanic | place: Arctic Ocean: Canada Basin | collected...
ATATTGTGACCAGCGTGGCAACCAGACGGTTGCGTTGTGCAAAGTTGTTCATTGTGCCCTCAAATAAATGGGGTTGGTATAAATCCAAGGGGAATCTTGTATACGGGCTTCAACCCGATAAACACCCGGTTGTTTGGCTTGAAATGTATGGCTTTGTGTTTGGTGATGTGCGATTGTTTGGCCGTTGTGTATAATGTTAAGGTCTGCTTTTAGAGGCAATTGGATGTCAATATTTACTGGGCCTTCAAAGGTTGCTTCATCCCCCATCATAAGATGGCCGTCTGAGGTTTGAAACCGCACCCCTGCTCCTGAAACGAGACCGTCATATGAGATATAACAATGTCCTTGTTGGAGTGCTTGTAAAATTGCGCTTATGTCTTCTTGTTTGGACCCGGTGAGCGGCTTATTGAGGAATATGCGTGTATGCAATGTAAGGAAGGCATTTTCATAAGGAAACACAACAAGAGGCAAGGGACTGTATTTGCGCGCGTGTGCGTCTATGCCGCCTATGGCAACGCATGGACGCTTTTGACAGATTTGATCCCATTTTTGCAAGGTTTGTGGATCTGGTCCGGTAATATATCGATTGGGATATCGATAGTGGTTCCAAAAGCGATAATACCGAAAATCTTGTACCCAGTCGAACATGTACGACCAGAGCTCTAAACCCGTAAAATCATCGGCGCTCCAATCGCCCCAAGAATGATTACGTTCTTTAAATAGGGGACGGTATGTGCCATGCGGGTGCGCAATAAAAGAAAGCCCACCTTGATGGTGAATGTCGTGGAGAATATCTTGGTGGTTCTGGCGATGATTCACGCGTTGTTGGGTGCCAATTGCAAGACAATGACCCCGCCTACCAGACACTTCGTCGCCGACGATGAGCAATGTATTGCCATGCCACCCTTCCCACCCTTCCGCTCGAGCCTTTAGGGAATTGTGATCGGTTAGGATGAGGAAGTCGAGCTGGGACGTGTGGGCAGCATTCAGAATGGTCGGGACACTGCCCGAGCCATCTGAATAGGTAGAATGAACATGGATAACGCCGCAATATTCAAACACAATATAACCTTTGCAGCACCATTATCGTTCGAGTTCTTCTGGGCCATAAATGCGGATGGATTCATACTGTTGCTCAAACTTGATGTAATAAATCTTGTTGCCTTTGAGTATCCAAGCATTGGCGCCAGTGCCTGTTAGAGACACCGCTTCGTTGCCATCATCATCGGCGGCAAAGGCTGTGGTGGGTTCAAATGCTGGGCGGAACAAATTGGCCAATAGTAAAATGGCAACAAGCCCCATAAGCAGGTTGGTCAAACGTGTGTTGGACATAAAGACCTCCTGAAGTTAAAAAATGTGAATGATGCGAAATTTAAGACCTGTAATGTAAAGGTTTTGAAAGAGGCCGTCAAGCGCAACATCTTGAAAAAAATGCAGATGGGAAAACAAAAAAATAGGCCACAAAGGGGAGTCCCATTTGTGGCCTATTGATCTTGCTAAATGCGAGGGTTACAGCAGATAAGATTTGAGTGGGCGGCTGCGAGATGTATGACGCAGACGTCGCAATGCTTTTTCTTTGATCTGACGTACCCTTTCGCGGGTGAGACCAAAACGCTCTCCAATTTCTTCAAGCGTTAAGGGCTGCTCACGGTTGATGCCAAAGTATAAGGTAATTACTTCGGCCTCACGTGGCGTGAGTGTAGCCAATGCTTTTTCAATTTCTCGGCGTAACGAGTCGTCTAAAAGCGTTTCATCGGGCGATCGCTGCAGGCCATCTTCGAGCACGTCGAGCAAGCTGTTGTCTTCGCCTTCATTAAACGGGGCATCAAGAGACAGGTGACGGCTGGAAATTTTGAGCGTATCCCTTACTTCGAAATCGCTCATATCGAGTTCATCAGCGATTTCACTGGGGCTGGGTTCACGACCGTACTCTTGCTCTAAACCGCTGGATGCTTTGCCAATTTTGTGCAACGCACCCACACGATTAAGGGGCAAACGTACGATGCGCGATTGTTCGGCAAGTGCCTGTAAAATGGCTTGCCGAATCCACCACACAGCATAAGATATAAATTTAAATCCTTTGGTTTCATCAAAACGTTTGGCTGCTTTGATGAGCCCGAGATTGCCTTCATTAATCAGGTCACCCATTGAAAGGCCCTGATTTTGATATTGTTTGGCGACACTTACTACAAAACGTAGATTGGCTTTGGTCAATTTTTCGAGGGCATCATGATCGCCCTTCTTTATGCGTTTGGCCAGAGCAACTTCTTCATCTGCAGTAAGAAGATTTACTTCACCAATTTCTTGAAGATATTGATCTAACGACTCATCTTCGCGTGCGTAAGGTCTTTTAGCTAGTCTTGACACTCGTCAGCCTCTCCTTGTTCGCACTGGGGAGTTCAGTGCGGGTGATTTGCGGGTTAATTCACAAAAGGATATCGACGAACGGAATTACGGAGTTACTGCGTTAAACTTGTGGGGAACTACATAAGGGCCTCCTGTTCCAAGTTTGGTGACGCACAATATACATTTTATGAATCACATATGAACTGCCTTACTTATACACTACCAAAAAATGCGCCAAGAAAGCGATTGATACTAATTACTCTGAATCGTTTTCTGACGCATCGGTTGTGTTGTTGTCTTGTAAAGCGGTAAATTCTTCTTCTTGATCTTGAAGCTGTGCCTCGAGGTCTTTTATGGTTTGAACTTGATCTTTGATGCCATCATCTTGACCAATAACGGCATCGACATCTTGTTCTAGTAGGCTGTAAACTTGACCACCGAGTTCTGTAAAGGCATCGTGAATGGCGTGGCGCGTACGTGCCATGTCGAGTCGGGCACGGCTCAATTTGCCGTAATGCTCGGCTTTTTCTGCGGCGGTTGCTGCACCGTCACGCAGACTTTGTTTTACTTTTCCCCAAAGAGATTCTGTTTCCATCGTTTTACTCCGAGTCGCCTTTGGTGGGGCGCAACTCATTTAAGAGTTGTTCGCGGTTGGCGCGAGAGATCTCACGCCCTTGAATGGACAAGCCTGGTGTTTCGCGAGCAATTTGACGCAGACGATGAACCGATAGATCTTCTAAATTTTCTGAGGATGCACTTGTTTGGTTGCTGTCTAAATTGAAGAGGCGCACCAAATCTTCATGTGGGTTGGGTATCACATGAGCGGCCACGAGTGTACCCAGTTGCTGTGCTGCATAACGTCCTGCCTCAACGGCTGCTTGGACGGCACCCACATCACCGCGTAGGCGAATGGAGACCATACCGCCATCTATTTTTTCTACTGCTGATAACTCAACATCTGCCGCTTTAACTGCGGCATCTGCTGCTTCTATAACGCCAACAAAACCCATCATTTCGATGAGCCCGAGTGCTGAATTCATATTTTCCAATAGACAAAAGGAAAGCGGTGATCTTTAAAACCCCATGGGCTTGGATCAACCGCTTGTATGATGATACTGCGTTTTAATGTGCTATGTGTAGAACAAGCATTTGGCAGTCGTGTGTTCATTGCAGGATGTGCCGATCTACTCAAAAATCGTGTGAATACGAATACCTTACGACATGCAAAAGTAACAAAAACTGGGGGCGGTGTCACGCTTTTTTTTACATGAGATAGCCTGCCTAATGAATCATATGTGCATGGTTTTAAAGGATTTAATACATGTGGCTTGTTTTTGGCACAAGATTCAGCTTTTGCATATTCTCATTTTTTTATTCTAAAAATGCACCTGTCCCATGAAAACGGCTTAATCCTTCGCCTGTTCCAAACCAAATGTCATCTTGGTCTAGCAAAATGGCTTGTACACGTTCATGTATCAAGCCTTCTGTTGTGTGATAACGCGTCCAGAGATGTCGTGACTTTTCAAAGAGAAAGGCGCCTTGATCGGAAGAAATCCACACATGTTTGTCATTTACTGCAATGCTCACACCTTGACTGCCCGCAATTTCGGCCAAGGGATATTCTTGCCAAGTATTGCTATCTATATGGTGGCATAACAAAGTGGAGGGGTTTTCGGTCGCTATCCAGAGTGTGCTGTCGTGCATGGCCAGTGCACGAATGGACCGTTTGGAGAAATTTTGTTCATCAGACATAACACGCCAGGTTCGACTGCCACGGGCGCATTTGTATAACCCTGTTTCGGTGCCAGCCCAAATATGGCTCGACCCTGTTGCCATGGCGTTAATAATGGCTTGTTCGCTGCCAGAAACACGATCGAGTGAGTCGGCACGTGTATCTAACAGTGCCAACCCGCGTTCTGAACCAATCCAGAGGATGTGCCGATCTTTGGCCAAGGCATTGACGCGCCCCCACTGTTTTGTGTCGCGGTATGTTAACCAGCGGTTTAGCTGTTTATTATACCGCATCAGGCCTTTGTGGGTGCCAAACCAAACTGTGGTACTGTCGGTTAGGATGGTTCTAATTTGAGGGTTTTCAAGCCCGATGAGGTGTGCGGCTTCAAAATATTCCCACTTTTGGGTGTTGCGATCATAGCGCGAGATGCCGCGTGCTGGGGCACGGTAGGTGTCTTCGCCCCCCACCCAGATGGTGTTGCCATCTATGGCCAAGGCTGTGACATTTTCTTCGATGGGGCCAAACTGGTCAAAATGAAGTTGCTGATCGTTGAGATTTGCCATGCCCACACCCAAACCCCAGGTGGCTATCCAAAGATTATTCCAATTGTCGATCAAGGTTTGGGTAATGGCAAAGTCTTGGCGAGGGCCAATGATGCGGTTGTTTTCTACGTAATAACCAAATGGGGGCACAATTGGGGGCATACGCGTGCGCGTGCGGGGTTGGAGGCTTTGTTGGGGAGGGCCACCTCCTAAAAAAATTGTTTGTAGCCCTTCTAACCAACGCCCAGGTCCAGAGGGGGTGTCAAACCATAACTCTCTTGCATTGGGATCAAATATGATGCTTTGCACACGGTTGTCGGGCAACCCATCGCGTTTGGTAAGCGGAGACAACCACTTTTGGGCAAATCGGTCATAACGGCGAATGCCTCCTGTGGTGGCCACATAGATGGCTTCGTTGCTTTGGGCCAAGCCTGTAACATAGTTCATGCTGGGAAAACTGGCCCAAAGATCGCGATCATAACCCCATGCTGAGGTTTGGCTCAGAAGGCAGATGGTGAGTATGGTGATGAGTTGGGGCATATAAGATAAGACCAGTGAGACGGTGGTGGACGGTGGACGACAGACCTTGGAGGTAAAATGATGCCTGTTTGATCTCACGCGAAGCCGCGAAGGCTTTTGTCATTTGTGCTGTTTAAGGTATTCAACGGTGGCTTGTGCGACGATGCGTTCTTCGTCGGTTTTGACGATGAGTATTTTGACCGTGCTGTTGGGGGTGGAGATGATGCCTTCGTCGGGGGCGTTTTCGTTTAATGACATGTCGAGATGTATGCCCATAAATTCCAGGCCTTCACAAATGCGTTTGCGCACACCAGCACCTCGTTCGCCAATGCCGCCTGCAAATGCGATTGCATCTAAGCCCCCCATGGCGGCGGTGAATGCGCCGATTTCTTTTTTGGCACCATAACAAAAAGCATCGAGGGCGAGACGGGCGCGGTCATTGCCTTTTTGGATGGCTGCTTCAAGATCGCGTACGTCGCCACTGACACCAGAGATACCCAAAAGCCCGCTTTCGTTAGAGAGGATATCGCGAATGTTTTGTGTGCTGAGATTTTCGCGATCCATCATAAAGGGAATAATAAAGGGATCGAGGGATCCATTGCGGGTGCTATTGAGCAAGCCATCTTGGGGGGAGAAGCCCATGGTGGTGTCGATAGATTGGCCATTTTTGATGGCACACATAGATGCACTGCCACCTAAGTGACAAGAAATGATACGCAGATTATTTGGGTCGCGATTGAGCAGTTGAGGTACTTGTTGGGCAACATAACGGTGGGATGCGCCGTGAAAGCCGTATTTGCGAACGCCATATTTTTCATACCATTCATAAGGCACCCCATAGATATATGCATAGTCGGGAAGGGTGGTGTGAAAGGCGGGTTCAAATAATCCGACAAGCGGGAGGTTGGGATAAAGTTCTGCGAAGATACGAATGGCTTGAATGTATGGGGGGTTGTGTGCAGGTGCCAAGTCGTTGTAGTCTGCCATGCGTTGTAGTATGTCTTCTGTGAGACGGTAGGTGCCCGATTCGCCGCGCATGTGAACGGTTTTGAAACCCACGGCGCTGAGCTCAGAAAGATCGGTTAATACGCCTGTATTGGGGTCTGTGAGACGTGTGATAACATCGCGAATGGCAGATGGGTAGTTGGGCAATGTTTGCTTGGTTACAACCTTGTGACTCCCTATGTGGTGGGCAATGGGCGATAGGGGGCTGCCAATGCGTTCAAGGCGGCCTTCGGCGAGTACGGATTCATCTGCCATGTCAAACAAGCGGTATTTGAAGGATGTGGAACCGACATTTGCTACGAGAATTTTCATGGAAAACCCTATCATCAGGCTATTAATGAGACAAACTTAGGATGATGAAACATGGCCACAATCGCTGGTTTCTGTCAATGAAAAAGGGAGACCGGGTCAGTTCCCGGCCTCCCTTTTTTACAATATATTGATAACCAAAAACGTTTTTATTTTTTCAATTCTGCTAAGACCCGGCGGGTAATTTCTGCAACCAAATCGTCTGTTGATTGGCCTGAGGCAGAAGCGTCGGACCCGCCTGCGCTTTTGGTGCGCAGGGTTGGTATGCCGCCATTTGTTGCAAGTGTGGTGCGTGGTGCATCGGGAATGTCGCAGGCTGGTTCAGGGCCGCGAATGCCCATGCGATCGCGAATGGCGATGAGTTTGGCCACTTGTTCACCATTGAGTTCGTTAAATCCACCGAGCTGTTTTGCGACAAAGAGGATTTTTGCGAAGTGCTCCATGGTTTCCATTTTGTAGTAGGCATTCATCACATCGGTGCCAATGGTGGTGGCGCCGTGGTTTTCGAGTAAATAGGCGTCGTAATCTTTTACATATTGTTTGATGGGTTCAGAAATTTCAGGCCCACCCGGTGTGCCGTAACCTACTAGGGGAATGGACCCTAAGGTGATGATGACTTCGGGCAAGACACATGCTGAAAGTGGGATGCCTGCTACAGCGAACCCCGTTGCTGTCGGAGGGTGTGCATGAACCACCGCACGCATATCGGGGCGTTGTTGATACAGGAAGATGTGCATGCCAATTTCGGATGATGGTCGGTTTTGACCACTGATAAGTTTGCCGTCCATGTCAACGATACATAGGTCTTCAACCTTGAGAAACCCTTTGGACACGCCTGTGGGTGTGGTCAGGATGCGGTCGTCATCAATTCGGCACGAAATATTGCCGTCGTTTGAGGCCACGTACCCTTGGCTGAAAACACGGCGACCTGCTTCAACGATGTCAATTTTGGCTTGGTGGAGGTTCATGAGGGAAGTCACCTTTTGGAAAAGTCGAGCATCAAACGTTAAAAGCAATGACAAAAAATGAGATCAAAAAAGAATCATCAACAGATATGTTGTTTAACAAAAAGTTTAGATGGCTGGTGTCGTTGTGGCAGATTCTTGGTTCATAGCTTGTGGATCTGGACAGGTGATGTCGATGTGATCTACGACACCGACAATAACAGAGCGCACGGCGGGTAGTTTGACGTTGAGGACCAATGCGGCTGCAGCACCTTGGCGTAAAACTAGAACGGTTTCACCTTTGCCAACACCTACAGAATCAACGGCAATTGCTGATGGGCCATCGTCCTCACGGTCGGGTGTGATGGGTTGCACCACCATGAGTTTCGTGCTGTTGTAATCGGGGTGTTTGATGGTGGAGACAATGCTGCCAAGCACGCGGGCTAAGAACATGGGAGAGTCAGCTTTACTCGTTACACTCGTGAGCAGCGGGGCACCCGCTGGTTCAGAGGTCAGCTTTCAGCTAAAGGCAGTTGAAAGCAAATTGTTATAGGTCGATTCTGTCTGCGATACCAACGACAGCAGCATCGATGGGACCCCTTTTGTCTGGCAAGGCATTGGGTGCCTCACGTGAGCCGACCCAATAAACGATTTCGCCATCACTGGCATTGACCACATCAACTGCTATAAAAGGATCGCCTGCATTGTTGCAATGATGGTCCAAGGGTTCTACGACAAGCAAACGGATACCCGTGAGCGATGGGTCTTTTCGGGTTGCCCAAACCTTGCCAATCACGCGCCCGAGGAACATGTTACACTATCCGAAAAAAATCAATGAGGGCACATCGGCGTTGGCGGGTGAACGTGCGTGCCGATGTGCAACCTTCGCCTGTGGGTGTGGCAATGGAGAAGGAGGTATACCCTTCGCCGCCGGCGCCTAAGCCTGCTGATGAGGGGCCATTTTTGACAAAGATGGTGCAGCGACACAAGCGTGCCATTTTGGTCATGTATTCGACATTTTTGGAGTGCATAATGGCTGTATGATGATAGCCTTGTTCGGCTTGTACGGCCCATTCGATGGCCGTGTGTACATCGGGTGTGCGCACAATGGGCATAAAGGGCATCATTTGTTCGTGTTGTACAAAGTCGTGACTGGCTTCTACTTCACCGATGAGCAATTCGGTATCGGGGGCAATGTTGAGGCCAATTTGGGCTGCCAAGACATGGGGGTTGCGGCCAACCAGTTCGCGGTTGATAGACCAATCGCCCTTGGCGTCGCGGGGGAAGGCTACTTTGGCAAGGGCATCAATTTGAGCACGGTCGAGTTCAACACAGTTGTTTGCAAGCAAATTGCGTTTAAGTTCGTCGGCAACGGACTGTACGACAAAAACTTCTTTTTCCCCGATACAAAGGATGTTGTTGTCAAAAGCCCCACCTGTGATGATGCTTTTTGCGGCATTTTGAATGTCGGCTGTTTCGTCTACGACAACGGGCGGGTTGCCAGGGCCTGCGGCAATAACGCGCTTGGGGGCTTGCATAGCGGCTTTTACGACACCGCCACCACCCGTGACAAGGATAAGCGAGATGTTGGGGTGCACAAAGAGTGCGTGTGCAGCGTCGATGCTGGGTTCACGCACGGCAGTGAGCAGGTTTGGGGGGCCACCGGCACCTGTAATGGCGCGGTTGAGCATTTGTAAACCCATGGCGGATATGTTTTTTGCACTTGGGTGTGGGGCAAAAACCGCGCTGTTGCCACCCGCGATGAAACTGATGGCATTGTTGACCATTGTGGGCACGGGATGTGTAGAAGGTGTGACGGCTCCGATCACACCAAAGGGTGCCATTTCGACGATTGTGAGACCATGGTCACCTGTCCAAGCTACAGGTTGCAGATCTTCAACGCCTGGGGTATGCTTCACGACGAGTTCAAATTTGAGAATTTTGTGGGCCACGCGCCCCATACCCGTTTCTTCGAGTGTTTTTTGTGCAATCCCTTTGGCATGGGCCATTGCTTCGGTACGGATGGCCTCAATGATGGCACGGCGTTGATCTAACGATTGGGCTTCTAAAGCACGTTGTGCTTCATAGGCTGCTTGGACGGCCTCTTCGAGGGTATCAAAGAGGCCGTGATCGCCTTTGCCTTCATAGCGCGCTGGGGGTGCAATAATTGCCGGTGCTGCTTGTGTTTGGCCGGCTACAATGCTGCGCACAACCTGTTCTACAACAGATTGAATTTGAGCTTCGTCGAGATTCATAAAGGCGTTCCATGCTATTCTGGTAAGGTCTTAGTCGTCGCTTTTTTGGTAAACAGTTTTGCCTTCGATTTCGGCCGTGTCGATGATGGCGACGATGACCGCATCTACCGGACGGTTTTCGGTGGTGCTGGTCATGCGGGCTGAGCTACCGCTGCAGCAAAGTACAACCTCACCCTCACCCGCACCAACAGCATCAATGGCCACCACAAAGCTGTTTTTGGGTTGCATGGATGGCAGGTCCAAGGTTTGCACGATCTGGAGTTTATACCCTGCCAGACCTTGATCTTTTTGAGTGGCCACGACGGTGCCCACTACTTTTCCCAATGTCATATGATTTTTTTAGATTGGGTTAGGATGCTTTGCCGATGGGCAACACATCTTCAAGGCTGTTGTGAGGGCGTGGGATGACGTGTACGGAAACGAGTTCGCCAACTTTGCCAGCTGCTGCTGCACCGGCTTCGGTTGCGGCTTTGACGGCGGCCACATCGCCACGAACCATAGCGGTTACATACCCTGCGCCAATTTTTTCCCAGCTTACAAATTGGACATTGGCGGCTTTGACCATTGCATCAGCGGCTTCAATCATGGCCACGAGTCCTTTTGTTTCAATCATTCCGAGGGCTTCACCCATCTGTACTTCCTCCTGGTTTAAATCACGATCCACTTGTGGATCACGAATGCTGAATCTTAAAAATTAGTATGTTTTTAGATTCTGCTGTGTTTATAGCACTTACTTCTTAAAAATAATTTTGGCTACTCCTGGGTCTAAATTGGGAATGATGTGAACGGAAATTACTTTTTCGCCCACACGCTGGGCAGCGGCTTGCCCTGCTTCAATGGCGGCGCTGACGGCACCCATATCACCGCGCACGATGGTGGTCGTGTACCCGTTACCAATGGTTTCATATTTTTCTATAGTAACGTTAGCAGTTTTGGTCATGGCATCGGCTGCTTCCGTGGAGCCGATGAAGCCGAGTGTTTCAATCATTCCGATGGCTGTAGACATAAAAAAACCCAGGTAATGGTTATTGCTCGAGCGTCGTGAGTATTCATTTGTTTGGATCGGTCTTAATGCGTGACTCAGGACTCGGATTTATTTTAGAATATACGCGGTGTTGCCACATGTGAGATCGGCTGCGTTGGCGTCATCTGTGTCGAGGTGAATTTCGGGCAAATAACTGGCGTCGATTTTGAGTCGAACATTTTCATAAATGAGCCCTTTTTCGCCACCGACTCGAACGCGAATCGTTTCTTGACCTATAAGACCGAGGTCGGCAACATCAGAAGGGCGCAGATGGATGTGCCGAGCCGCGCGAATGGCCGCATTTTCTGTGACCGAGCCGTTGGGACCGATGAAGGTGACCTGAGAGGCACCCTTAAGGTCACCGGAGTCGCGCATCGGTGGGTCTACGCCGAGATAAATGGCATCAGTACGGGCCAGTTCGACTTGGTTCTAATCGCGACAAGGGCCTAAAATGCGCACACGCTCAATGGCACGCAATCGTGGACCCACAACAGAGATGAGTTCTTCGGCGGCAAAAGCGCTAGGTTGATACAGTTCTCGATAGGGGGTGAGTTCGTGACCCCTGCCAAAAAGAATTTCGAGTGCCTCTTGGCTCACATGCGCATGGCGGGCCGAAACACCAACAGGCATGGGGGTTTCGTTTCCATTTTGCCCACGTACCCGACGCACAACTTCTTGAATGATGGGGTCGAGGTCGTCACCACAGTGACCCTCTGGACACAGGCCACAATCGGCGCATACGGAGGCTGTTTTGAGAACGGAAAGCATATGGATCACTTGATAATTTAAAAAAGAGATGCACCTGAACAGGGTTCCAAGCAGATGTTGTGGATTTGCTTGGGAGCGTATGCTCCCATATATAAAGATTGGGAGTGTGTCAGGTATTAGGGAGCGAAAAATAGCCGATAGGGTGCAGGAAGTCAAGGTATTTCAGATCTGGGAGCATGTTGCAATAAATGGTATGTCGCTTGACATCCTGAACGGTTTCAAGCAAATTCAGGGGGTTTGTCCATTCTCTAACCTGTGAACTTAGCAATGTATTTAGAAATATACAACTTGGTGCAAAAGAAAACACGCATTGTGGGGTGCTTACTCGTTTTGTTTGCAAGTGCGTGTGTGTGGGCCGATGGTACGCCTGATGTGCCGTTGGTGCATCCGATTTATGCAGTGCTGGACCGTTTTGCGGCACGCGGGCAGATTCGTATGCCCAATATGCGCCCTTTAAGCAGGATGCAGATTGCAGACAGACTCAAAGATGTGCTGGGAGCAGAGAGTGTGTTGAGTCAAACTGAGCGTGGGGTGTTGGATCGCTATGGGGCTGAGTTTGCGTGGGAGCTTGAGGTGTTGGGGCACGATAAGCGGGCGCAAACGGGTTGGTTGCAAGGGGATCCATTTTGGACCTGGCGTGATTCGGTGGTTGCAGTGGTGGTTGATCCGTTTTTTCGACAGCAGGTAATTGCGCATCGTGGGGATGGATTTGTCAGTGAAACCGTTTCTCAGACTTATATTGGGGGTATTTTACGTGGGCAGTTTCATGGTTTGGGGTTTCGGTTGCGACATTTTGAAGCGCGGGAATGGAGTACGGAGCAACGGCAGAAACAGGCAGATGTGTTGGCCTCTCCCGTAGAATCTGTGCAGTTAAAGGGCCAGTCGACAGATTTTCGGGAGGGTGTGTTCCAATTGGCTTGGGGAAATGGTTGGTTGCGCTTGGATGTTGGGAAGGGTGCTGTTGATTGGGGGCCTGGGCGAACGGGAAATTTGTTGCTGACAAATCATGCACCCACTTATGGGATGTTTCGTTTGCAAACGGGTTATAAAAAGGTGCGCTATACGCATTTGGCAGGGTCGCTTCAGGCGCGGGAAGGATTGTATGATACAACACGCCGTGTTGTTGACAATGACCATGTGCGCATTTTTTTGCGCAAAAAGCGGTTGGCGGCGCATCGTTTGGAAGTGGACTTTTCAAAGGTGACTGTTGGGGTGCATGAGTCTGTGATCTATGGCGACCGAGGTTTTGAACCGTTGTATGTGATGCCTGTGACGTTTTTTGTAGCGGTGCAGAATCATTTGGAAAACCGCGATAATTTGGCGATGGGAATAGATGCTTCTTGGCGACCAGCGTATGGGGTAGAACTTTATGGTGCGTGGTTCTTTGACGATTTGGCAAAATTGAGCCCGAGTGCATTTTCAAATAAGTTTGGTTTGCAAGCGGGTTTGTTTTGGGTTGACCCGTTGGGTGTGAACGATGTGGATGTGCGAGCAGAATATGTGCGCTTGGAGCCGTTTGTGTATTCGCACAATTTTGCCATCAACACCTATGAAAATTATGCTGCATTGTTGGGGCACTCACTTGGGCCCAATGCCGATTTGTGGCATCTGAAAGTGACACATCGGTTATCGGCGTCAATGACCCTTTCTGCATTGTTTGAACGTGAACGACAAGGTGAGAATTTTACTGAAACGGATGGTACCCTTGTGAATGTTGGGGGAGATGCACAGCTTGGCCGACGCCCGAGTGACCCGACGGTGCGTCGTTTTATGACAGGTGATGTTGAGCTGCGAACGCGATTGGGGTTGCAGATGCGAGTTGAACCTATTCGTGACTGGGCGATACAGGCGGCTTATCGACGTATTCAAGGTAGCC
>Ga0114999_10006601_pt1 | contig 13318 bp, 13 predicted proteins | sample ArcticOcean_MG_C_3_FD_89820 | JGI IMG/M metagenome (GOLD analysis project Ga0114999, IMG submission 89820) | Marine microbial communities from western Arctic Ocean - ArcticOcean_MG_CB8_126 | ecosystem: Environmental > Aquatic > Marine > Oceanic | place: Arctic Ocean: Canada Basin | collected...
AGGCCAGTTGGTCGAAGGCCAGTTGGTCGGAGATATTGAAAGAAATTATGGGCCCTCTCAATGTGCACACAGACCTTCATAAAACATTTATCGCTGGAAGCAAACCATGATGAAACCCCATAAATTGAAACTTATTACATTGTCCCTGATTGGGATCGTCATAGCGTTGGGGTCGTTCCATTTCAATGCATCTGCAGCACCTATCACTGGGACGCAACAAGTCATGGTGCTCAGAGTTTATTTTGCTGACTACACAGCCAATAGCCGATACACACAGGTTGAAGTTGAGGGTTTCTTCGACAATCTCGACAATCTCTGGAGGAATACCTCCTACGACAAGATCAACATCGGTCATCAGGTAAGCCCTCTTTACCAACTTCCAGATGTCAGATCTGATTACATCGACGATCTCGCCACCGGTGACCTTTCGAAGGGTGGCAAGTTCATGAAAGTAGTGAATGATGCCATCGCGAATGCTCCATCGGGCCTTGATTGGAGCGATATAAAGTCTGTGATGGTGGTGATGGCGGAACCGGGTTCGACACAGTTCCATCGAGGACAGGCAACGGGTAGCTGCACCGTTGCGATGGGCCCCGGTGGAACGGACAAGAATGTTGGGTGTGCGATATTTAGTGAGAACCCGACGGATACCGATGTTGAGGTTTGGGGTCGCTGGGCACACGAAGTGGGACACGCTTTTCAAGACGAAGGGCCCGCCCATCCAAGCAATTACAAAAATGAGTTCGAGCTAATGGACTCGAATATGCCGGGCCAGACAGGCGTGTTCGAAAAACTCGAAGATATGGGCTTCCCGGGATGGCTACCTCCCTCCAAATACCTCACGATCACACCTGGCTCGGGAGGTGCTAGCGCGTGTCTGTGGGCCATGGAATATGACCCGAATGATAGTCCGAACCTTCAGGCTGTGAAGATTGAGATCACGGGTAGTTTGTACTACATGGTGAGCGTCCGCCGACAAGTTCTTGGAGACGAACTCTCCGGGCGCTTTAGCCCTCCGGGAATCCCTGATGAGGGGGTTCTTATCGAGCGAGTATCCGAGGGTTCAGACCCGTGGGTAGAGGTAAAGGGCAAGGCCGGCGACAGAAACAAATTGTGGAAAAATGGAGACTCGTTTACCGACGCCACCGATGGGATAGTGATCGCGATCGATAAACAAGTCGATCCTGACAACTATTGTTTACGGGTCGCATATGATAATTCCGCCAGTCAGCCGGATATGATGCTGGAGCGGTGGAGACAGCCGCCGGGCGATACTTGGGAGACCACCGACATCTGGGTGGACAACCCAATAAATGGCTACGGAACATACCGCTATGGGTGGTGGAATGACCTAGATGGCATTCTTGTTCCGAAGGGTAATGGGGACGACCCTGGGATAGGTCAAGTCAACAGGCTCTATGCCCGAGTGCGCAACGTGGGTACAGCGCCAGCGACCGACGTCGAGGTGACATGGCAACTGACTGATCCACCCGGACTTGGAATCTCGGGGGCCAACGGATGGGCCAGCATTGGCACGGTTGACAAGACGGACTTCGCAACGCTAGCCAATATCGCACCGGGTGCCTTCACGGATGTTTATGTGGAGTGGACTCCGGATTTCCCGGTAACCGATGAAGACTTGGTCTCCGGACAGTTCTACTTCCATACATGTGTACGCGTTAAGCTCAATCAGGTTGCAGGTGAGACGGTATTCGGAAACCAGGATGGGGATGGAGAGCAGGAGAATTTTGCCTATTTCCAGGCAACCCCACCAGACGAAGGTGATTCGGCGTACAAGAACGTAATCTCCTTGCACAATAACGATCTGATCGATAGTAAATTCTTCAACCTCAGTTATGAGAGTGACCTTCCGGACGCCTGGCACATAGACATAAACGGCGGAGATCTAGGAATCGAACTTGGACCTGGAGCTAAATACGATATTCCGGTGACTATCAAACCGGATGGTCCTATGGTGGTTGGGCAGGTGTTTGGAGTCGATATAGAGGCTTCTAGTTCACGCTTACTGGTCAGTGATCTAGACCCAAAAGATATCCATCATGAGTTTGCGGTTTTAGGGGGAGTACGCGTTGAATCCGCTGTATTACACCGTCCTACGATCCGATGCAAAGCGGTACGTAGTGGTGACGAGATCATCGTGAACGGCCAATTGAAAGCCAACAATTTTGAAAAATTGTATGACCTCAATCAAGTCCCGGTCGCTGCCATCCAAGGTATTGGACACGATAGGACATTTATTCCTAACCCGAACATCGTGACGATAGAACCGGATGGTTCTTTCAGTGGGCAACTGTCGTGGAAAGACCGATCACGAGAGGATCCGGCAGCGGTAACCTGTCTGTTCGCTGGCACAACTCTCTTTACAAGTGCTGGAAGCGGATATGTGGAAATAGTGAATGCGGAACCAACACCAATTCCAGCCCAGTTTGGTCCAACACCAACTCCGCAGCAACAAGAAACATCCACGCCAACGACTAACCCCGAGGATCAGGACCTTGAAAACTTTATAACTTCCAGTTGTAACCAGACGGCTTCTAGCGACGAAGTGCCGGTGCACCTAATCGCCATGGGTGGTTTTGTTGGAATCCTGGCGTTTAGAAAACGGTTTTGACCAGTAGGCGTGGCCCCGGGAACACTGGAAAGTAGATCAGACCCGTCCGGGGATGTTATCGAACGGGTCTGATCTGTTAGGGATTAAGTGTTGGTGCCGAGGGCCGGATTTGAACCCGCACGTTCTAACTGGAGGAAGACCATAAATGACCATTATCCAGCGCAGGATTTTTTACGGGAAAGTCGGTTCAGCCGGTGAACTGGTGACCTCGGCACACGACATGTATGAGGTGCTCAAGGTGCACAGCCCGGAAATACCCTTCCGAGTGTTGTCCGATTACCAGAGCGGCAGGACCGATCGAGTGGTCGTTGAGATTGAGATCGAAAGCATGGCCCACCTGGACGCCACGCTCGAAAAGACGATGGAAGACCCGGACACACAGGTACGATTCGCGAGCGTGTTCGGCCGATTGAAGAACCTGATCGATCATGCCGAGGTGGAGCAGTGGACCATTAGTTAGGCCTGCGCGTTCGATCAGGAGAACCCTGTAAAGGTCGTTCGCGTTAGCCTTAGGGACCAAAGCTTGAATAATGACCGATTGGCATCAATTAGCCGCGATGAGGCTTCGGTTCGTCATTCGCGTTTCACGTATGAATTAGCTTGGTGCCGAGGGCGGGATTTGAACCCGCACGCCCTATTAGGACAGCGGATTTTAAGTTCTCGAGAGGGTGTCGCAGTGCGTCGCAATGGTCGATCACAAGCACTCGTGGTCCCAATAGAGATGTCTCATCATGTCTCAACGGGCGCGAACGGACAGGTAGGTCCCTAGATAGGCCCGGCATTAACCGGCCATCGTCCGTCTCACGTCGCTCATGGCATCCGCGGTGGCTCCGATATCCTCCGTCAGCGCATGCATGTAGATGGCGGCTGTGATCATTGGAGAAGCATGACCGAGCGTTCTCGACACTTCCGCAAGGTTGGCATGGCGGAGCATCAAACTTCCTGCCAAGTGTCGCAAATCGTGCATCCGTGTGTTGCCGGGCAATCCAGCTTCCTTGACGAACGGTCGCCATGCTCTGTGGTAAACGTGGTCATACCTCAACCTCCCCCCTGTCGCACTCCGAAACACGTATCCACCGCCTACCTCGTTGTTGCCTTCTTGTCTTGCGCGGACGCTCCTTAGAGTCACCGCCAGATCACCCTCGATACGAATCAACCGGACCCCGCTTCTAGTCTTACTTTCTCCGACCCACACAGTTCGGGCTTCAAGGTCTACGTGGTCCCACATCAAATCTAGGGCTTCCGAAATTCTCATGCCGGTGGACAACAAGGTTTCCCAAAGTGGCCCAAATCGCTGGTCAAGATCTGCTTGCCGGAAGATCCGTTGGGCGTCTGCTATAGAGGTAATCGGCATCACCCGGATCGTGATGGACGGTGATTCAACACGGGCCATAACGTCATGATGCAAAACACCCTGCCTGAAAGCCCTTCGCAACATCGCGCGAAGCGCTCTATGTGTGCCTGCAACCGTGTTCGTGGAAAGCCCGCCGTCCAACAACTCGGCGTAAAGCAATTCGATCCTGCGCGGCGTAAGGGATGAGAGATTTACACCGCCAATGATCCTGACGATGTGGGCGGCGTGCTGCCGGTAGCGCCGTAACGTCGAAGACCTCACCCCCCGGCGTTCCGTGCTTTCCAGCCACTCCGCTGCGTATTCGGAAACCGACACACTGACCGGCAATCCCATTCCCATCCGTTTCCTACGAAGCAGTTCGTCTTGCACCCTGAGGGCGTCATCCATGGTTCGGGCCGAACCCCGGTATGCGCGGCCGTCGAAGTAAACCTTAACCCTATACCGACCGTCTTTCTCTCGGTAAATCGAGCCGCTTCCGTTAGGCCGTTTCCGGGCCGTCCTGCCGATACTCAGCCGTCTCGCCATGATCCCCTCCTATCTGTACTTGCTTATTTCTTTGATGGCGCGCGCCCAGGACCATTGCTCAGTACGACCGTCCAGACTGATAGCCCCATCCACTTGTGGATAGAACGCCCATGTTGAGTCGGTCGTCGTCGTTAACTCTCCCATCAACCACCACCGAAGTTGACTCCATCGAGCCTCAGCAAGCGGACGCACCATGAAACCGAGTATCTCCAACCGGCCAAGGGCTTTGGACTCGAATAGCGCTTCGAGATCGACCTGGGTCGGAGCCAGCCATGGCGCAAAAGCAATGAAGTCGTGTGTTCGTTGCGGTTCAAACCAACGATCGTAATGTTTGGGCAGCACCGCGGGGTCCTCATCGTCGTACGCGAGGTCTTCGAACACCCGGTGTGCCATTTCGCAAAAATCAAAGTTAATTAGCAGTAATAGAGCAGCGAGGGGATCGATCTGTTCAAGCCGGGTGCGATATTCAGGCTCTCCGGCCCATTTCGCTGCCTTTGGTGGCAGTCCTCTCTTGAACACCTGTCTACATATGGTGTCGAGATTGAGCCGAAACGTATCTTCCGGCTTCGTATATGCCTCAGGCCTGAGCCATTCCGATAACCGATTCCAACCGAGACTCGACTCTGTAATTCGGTGGCGTAATTGCGGATTGCTCTGGAACGCATCGCGCCTTTCGCGCAACACTCGGGCAACAAGGCCACGTGCCATTTTCGGTCGGTTGAACAGAACAGGACGGGCAATCAGTGCTGCCCGTTGCTCCGACGTGAGACCGTCCCAGAGAGAGCGATCGCTGTGTAACCAGTCGTACAGCACATTCAGCTTGGGTACGGAGCCAGTAACGACGGCGACCTGATCGATAGTACTAACGAGGGCGGGTATATCAGGGTGTCGAGGGCGCCCGCGTTTCGCCTTAGCCATATTTTATGGACCTTTTTTATTCCCTAATGTGTTTTCACGTCTAGAATACACCAATACCGACGTGCTGCCACTTGTGAGCGCTTAAACGTACATAGTCCAACATTTATGAGTGATGACCATATGAATAATGAACTTCAGCGCCACATCCTCGCTGAGTTACGGGCCGCAGGCCATGGGACCGCCATGAGCGTGGTCGATGCCGCGATGGAACTTGGAGTACATCGCTCTACTGCACATCGGCTGATCCAAACCGGGAAGCTGCGTCGTGTCGCATGGGCGGCAGACACAGAGGTGTCCGTCCGTCCAACCGCCCGGATTTTAACCAGCAGTGTCGCGGATCTCCTTGCCGAGGACTCGGAACTCGAAAATGAACTGCCTCATAGAAAGGAGCGACATTCGTGAACCAAACACCGTACCGATACGCGGACCTGCTTTCGGCAGCTCACGCACGCTTCGGGCAGGTTAAAGAAGAACGAGGTCGCTTCCGTATCCCGTGCGTCTTCCACGGCGGCAGCAATCGCAACCTCGTCGTCTTCGAGAGCGGTGCTGCTAAGTGCTGGTCCGAATGTGGGCGCAACTTCTCCCCGGCAGAGGTCGCTGGTGTCTTGGGGGTGCGGTGATGGCCGCGATTGAACGCGTGTGGGCGGTCCCGCTATCTGACGGACGAGTCGCTGAACACGTCCGTATTGACGGACCGGACGGCAAACGGGTCTGGTGGCGGATCGGTGACGTGAACAGCCTAGACGGCGTGGCCTCTATCGATCTCCCGCTTTATGGGGCTGATCGTTTGACTGGAAACGTCGTTACGCCAATCGTATTGTGTGAAGGCGAACCGGCTACAGATGCACTACTAGACCGACAGATTGAGGCGGTTGGGACAGTGACGGGCGCGACCGTGACACCGTGTGATCAATCTCTTCGATGTCTTATCGGTAGGATCGTAATCCTCTGGCCTGATAACGACGAACCGGGCAGAGATCACATGAGCCAGGTCGCGGATCGGCTAATCGCAATTGGGGTAACCGATATACGAATCGTCGCCTGGGAGGATGCGCCGCCCAAGGGTGACGCCGCCAACTTTTCCGGCGACGCGGAGGAGCTTCAGGGGCTTCTCCAAGCCTCAATCCCCATCGATGCTTTGGTTGACCAACACGCGGAACCTATGGACCTAGGTGCGCTACTAGACGACGTGCGCGGGATGATCACGAAGTACGTCGCGCTGACTGCGCCACAGGCGGACGCCATAGCCCTATGGGTTGCCCATACCCATGCGTTCGAGGCTGCCGAGACAACGCCTTACCTGTCCGCTACAAGTCCGGAGAAGAGGTCTGGAAAGACACGTCTACTGGAGGTACTTGAACTACTTGTTAAACAGCCCTGGTTGACAGGCCGCACTACTGCGGCCGCACTGGCGAGGAAGGTAGACAAATTGCGTCCGACTCTCCTGCTAGACGAATCGGACGCCGCTTTCAAAGGGGACAAGGAATACACCGAGACATTGCGAGGGATGCTTAATACCGGACATCGTCAAGGTGGGTGTGTGACTACGTGCATTGGACAGGGCGCGAACATCGATTTCAAGGACTTCTCGACTTTCTGCCCAAAGGTGATAGCAGGAATTGGGAAGCTACCTGACACCGTGACTGATCGATCTATTCCCATCACCATGAAACGTCGCGCGCGAGGCGAGCACGTCGAAAGATTCAGGTATCGGAACGCGACAGCGGAAGGTGCGCCGTTGTACGACAGACTTGCGAGGTGGGTTAATCAAGCGATCCCTGATCTCTGCGATGCCCGACCTGAGATTCCTGATTCACTCAATGATCGCGCGGCGGACGGCTGGGAACCGATCCTTGCCATTGCAGACCTAGCAGGCGACGACTGGGCGGGACGCGCCCGACGAGCGGCAGCGGTCCTGAACGTCGGAGATGCGCAAGAAGATCAGAGTGTTGGTGTAAGCCTTCTCGTGGACATCAGGACCGTGTTCTGTGACGGTACCGATCAATTGCCATCCGTTGTTCTGATCGACCGCCTTGTCGCTATTGAAGAGTCGCCGTGGGGCGAGTGGTTTGGTAAGGCCCTAACACCAACTGGACTTGCCAAACTCCTCAAACCGTTCGGGGTGCGTCCTCGCTCAATTCGGACTGCCACTGGAACTCCCAAAGGCTACCGTCGAGAAGACTTGACCGACGCCTGGGACCGTTACACGCCCTCCGTAGCCGCAACACCGCAACAACTCGAATCTGAACGTAGAACAGCCCTGTCAGGACCGACACGTGAACACCTTGTTGCGGATGAAAAGGTGGCTGAAATCAGCCTCTTTGAACGTAATGTTGCGGATGTTGCGGATGAAACTCCGAACCACTGGGGAGAAGGCGACGCGATACAAGACGTGATGGAGTTCGAGTTATCGCCATGACACTCACGCCACCGGAAGTTCTGGACCAACTCCACGTCCGCGGAGTGACGGCCCGCATCACAGCGGAGGGACGGCTACGTATCTCTCCGGTATCTCGACTGCCTGCCGAAATCGTGAACGCGGTGAAGGTTGATCCTTCTGGCATAGCGGACGAAATACGTCGTGGTTGGACCCCGGAAGGTGAGGGGCGGACCCGAGTCCCGCCTGACCACATCAATGCAGGATGGCCGGATGACGGATCGTGGGAGCGGGTACTTTCAAAACATAGCGAAGAGACTGTCGATGACAAACGGCGGTTGCTCGTGTTCCGTCAGGTTGCCTCTCTCCCCACGGCCCGGAAGTTGGCCAGTCATGATGACACGTATGCCGGCCTCTATCGTGCAGAGATTGAGCGTTGGCGTGAGGACGAACGGCGACTGCGTGCCGAAGGATTCCGAGGATGTATCGGAGCCATTGGTTATCGGTGTCCTCCAGCCGCGCCGGTACGTTGTCAGACTTGTGAGCGGTCGAACCGATGATCGGCGATCATCCTGCTCTACGACACCCCGGTCGCCCTCGCGCTTGCCCTCAGGACATCGCTGACGAGGTTTTGCGCCTGTCGCGGCTCGGTCACGGGACTCGGTATATCGCTTCCGAGTTGCGACGCCGGGGCAAGGACGTGTCCAGGCGTAGTGTTCAGCGGGTCGTGAATGGCGAGGGTGTTTACGAGCGGGCCGCAGACACGAACTGCCGGTCTCGACGTACTCGGAGACGAACTTCTGGCGACGGAGTGTGAGGGAGGTGGAGGTCATGGGTTCAGCCTGGCCCGATGCCACGTCAATCAACCGAGCCGAGTGGTGGAACTTGATCGAGAGGAACTTTGACCAATTCAACCTCATCACGATGCTCACCGTCATCGCGAAGCAGTATCCAGCGGGTCTTGATATTGGTCATTCGACTTGTACCGAGGATGGTACGAAGACTAGATACACCATTCAATTCATGTTGATGTGAGCGATCTAGGTCTACCTCTCCTGGAGCGAGCCTTTTAATCCCAATGCGGTAATTACGGGATGACTTTGCTTCCGCCATGTCCATGTCCTCCTCATTCGCAGCAAGGTTTACTGCCTGGTCGGAATTTACAGCCGAATTGCCATCAATGCATCCGATCGATACTATCCGGACTCCTAGTACCGCATTCTGTTATTTGAGCTAGAAATTTGCCTGAGACTACCGACACAGGATCTAAATCCAAAATTGTGGCCCATATGCGATCGGTGTCATCGGATCATTTTGACGCGCTTACCGACGATGAGATTATTGGCTGTTTAACGCACCTATCTTTCCTAAACGAACGTCCAGATGAGGGCCACCTCTTCCTAGGCTATTTACACGATCTCGGCATCCAGATCGTAACCACTTATTGGATAACCCTCTTCGCGTCTCAACGCCGTGCTTTTGATTTACACCATTTCAACGAGGTGTTCAATCGGCAGTTAGCAATGGATACACTCGAACGTTTATCCGCGGAATACTGCCTGGCGGCTGATCACTTCCTTCTCGGAAAAGGAGCAAAGAACGGCCGTGAGGCTGACGATTATGGATCAGTAGCTATCGCAGCGATGATTGGGCGAACTTACCAGAAGGCTGGATGGGCGGCAGCGATCACGCCGTTGATACAGTTTGGTTCAGATATCGATTCATTGTTGAATAGGACTTTCAAAACAGGTGATTCGAAATCGATTCTCCAAAACATCGCTCACGCCCGTACGGGCAGCATGCCCGCATACGATACGGTTGAGTCGCCAGATGCGAATGCGCAACGGGTATTCCGTTCATATGTGTCTGTCGCTGGCGTCCAATTAGGTCATGGATCTGGACGGCGGAAGAAGACCGCAGAATCAGACGCCGCATTCATGGCACTTACGACAGATGGTTCGACTTGCAAAGTGCCTTTATCTACCCTCGAACGGACACTCAGGGATGATATCGAGTCCAATCAAAAGATTGTGAATGTTCCACCGCAGTACCGGAGCTCACTGCGAGCGGCGCTGGATATTAACGGTCTGAAGGATTGTTCGGAAGATCGATTCGTCGAGGCATTTACCCACCCAAGTTGGATCAACGAAAATCCGCACCCTGCCCATCGGAATAATCGATGGTTGACGTGGGTTGGTTCAGCATTGTGGGTGCTTTGGGCTAGTAGGTTAGTTTCATCGGCGGGTTCCAACTTATCCGACAATAGCCCAAAACGTTTGCTCCTGAACCTGCGTATGTCCCACATACCCAATTACTGGCCTATCTCTCTATTCAGGGTAAGCCGAGGTGAAGGCAGAAAAGGGCCGACTCCTGCAGGACAAGGGCGAGTGATGAGCGCTATCGTCGGAGCAATTGCACTTGAGACGAGCGTGGATAGAGCCCTGAAATGGTTGGATGAGAAGCTAACGGCGGAAATCGATCGAGTATTAGATGACCCCATCCAAGATCCGCAAACAGTGCTTCAAAACCAGGTGCAAAAGGATAGCGTCGAACTTCCTGAGTACGTGGTGGAGGTGGTGGGGAATTCACGACCTCGGTCCTACGTGGCACGAGTATGGGTTGAAGGACGGGTGTTAGGCACCGGTCTAGGCAATACGATCAAAGACGCTCGTCGTGTCGCTGCATCCGTAGCGCTAGAACGACTCTAAGAGGGAATCATTCCGTATCAAAGTCTTAGCGGCAAAGTTTTTGAGGTCATCACCGGAACTGAAAGGTGTCTTAGGGCATTCGTGGCCGCGCGCCTGTCTGGGGCGATCGGTCCGGAATGGGCAACGGCGATACCGGAAAAAATTCTGTCCCGGGCGCAAAAGCAAGCTGCCTCTGAGGTAGACAGCGATTTTGCCAACGAATGGCCTGAGTATCTCCAATTGCCAGATATTGGCGAGATCATTCGCTATCGATCAAATTGGTTGGACACGTTTCAACAAAATATGGCAACCAACCTACCCGAGTTAGAACTCACGTTGAGGCAATTGAAACGCATACGTGACCGCGTGTACCACGCTCGTGAAGCTTCCGAGTTCGAACTGGATAAGACTTACGTGCTGAGTGAGGACATTGCCAGAATAATTGGACCCGAAGGGAAGTCGTTACTAGATCTAATTGGTCGGATTCGACCTGCCGATCCAGGTGCATATGTATTGGATTCAAATCTACTCGGCACCGGTGACATACCAACCGACAACTTACCAGCGCCAGAGTATGACGAATTCGTCGGCAGGACTAGCGATATCCGGGAGGTTGCACAACTTGTGCGTGACCCTCGATACCAAGTCATAACTGTTACAGGAGTAGGAGGCGTAGGTAAAACGGGCTTGGTACGAAGAGTATTAGATGAGGTGTGGTTATCTGATCAAACTAACTTTGAGTACGCGATTTGGGTAAGCGGTAAAGATCGTGAACTTACCCTAACGGGGGTACAACAAATTGTCCCTTCACTTAAAGATTACGAAGACATTCTCGACGCGATTCTTGTTGTCATGGATTTCGACCCTCTGGATTATGACTCGGTCGATCAGAAACACGAGGCGGTCAAAGATCTGCTGTCGTTGGCTCCCTCTCTAATTGTTATCGATAATTATGAGTCAGTCACCGATGCTCGGGTTGAGCGATTTATCCTCGACCTTCCTTATGGAACAAAGGTTGTGATAACAAGTCGGAGAGGGATTGGACAAGTAGAACGACGTTACCCGTTGGCTCCGATGTCGCCCCGTGATGTCCGGGTGTTCGGCAGAGTCTTGGCTCGCGAACAACACTTAATCGGTCTTCAATCCCTTTCCGACGATGAGTGGAATGAGATTCTGTCTCCTGCAGAAGGCCTGCCTCTTGGAGTGAAATGGATAATCGGCCAGGTGGCACTGGGCAGCACGCTAGAGGAAGTGCGTAGGAATAGCCGGAGTGGATCTTCCGAGTTCATCCAGTTTTCGTTCGGCAATGTGTTCAAAATGCTGTCTGAAAATGCTCAAACACTGATGTGTACTCTGGGATTGTTACGGGAACCGCCTTCCGCGGCGCGTTGGGGACACGTCGCAGGACTTGGAATAGACGAATTCCAGGACGCTGTACGTGAAATCACCTTGGCATCACTCATTCAGGCGATCTATCAAAAAAATGTTGCCGGAGATCTGGAGGAGCGCTATCAGGCGTTCCAACCGGCTATGGAATTGGTGAATGAAGAATTACGGGCGAGACCGGAGCTCCGAAATCAGGCGCTTGAACGTCTCCGTGAATTAACCCATCAGGAAGCCGATGAGGCTGATGGGCGGAGATCCCAACGATCTTGGTCGGTAAATGCATCCCAAGATGTCTCCGATTCAGATCGTCTAGCACGAATAAACATACATAGAGCATTAAGTAGTAACCGCGCTGGTGATACAGCCAAGGCCGAGTCATTTTTTGGCGAAGCCGTACGATTAGCCCCAGACTTGCCCGATACTTACTTAGCTTGGGCGGGGTTCGAGGAAGAACAAGGGAATCCGTCTCGCACAGATGAATTGATGGAAACAGCTACCCGCTTACGGCCAGAAGACGTAGACCTCTGGTTGAGGTGGGCTGAGTTTCGCCGCCGCTCGGGAGATGCTGGTCAGTCTAGGGAGTACCTCAGAAGCGCCTGCGATGCTGATCCAAGTAATTTCCAACCACACGAACTGCTTGGTCTGTCCGAAATGTACAGAGAGGCTTTTGATGAAGCCGAACAACAATTCGTACAGGCACTTGACTTGAACGATTCATCCCAGAATCCGAGCGTAGGTATCAGGATTCGCCGTCGTTTGGCACATTTGCTCGTGCGATGGGCGACTCAACTTCGGCTTACAAACGAACTAAACTCGGCAAATCAACGTTTAGATGAGGCTGAGAGGTATTCCAGTGAAGTCCGAGAATCGGGTCTGGTCGATGCTCGGAATCTGTTTGAAACATACGAGATCGCATTGGAACGGGCGAGGATACAGGCCCGTCAAGGCAGCCACGAATCTGCGAACAACGGGTTTATCAACGCTTCAATCCCTAAAGCTAGTTCGCACCGGGACCTAACTCACAATGCTTGGTGCGCCATGGATCGCGCTCGTCTACTCGTGAGACGGACACCATCGATCGCCTCATCAGTGGTCTTGGACGCTCTTACTTGGGCGCCAGACGGTAAAATTCGGGATCGCCTCGAACAATTTCGAGACCAGAATTATTTAGATGGGTAGGCCTCAAAAGTCGTAGCGAAACCTGCGCCCTAGTACCTCGGGCCCCAGCTTCCTATTTCAGTAACGACTACTCCCACCCCCTGCCTCTGCTTCCACACATCGCTACCGTGACTGATACATCGGCCTGTGAGCAGTGGAAGCCGAGCCGTACCGTGCTGCTATGTACGGAGCACGCCAAGCGCCCTCGCACCTGATCTGCCGCAAATCCGATCGTTCTACTTTGTACAGACGTAGATGCTGTTGAACGGGTTAGACGAGTC
>Ga0114999_10006603_pt1 | contig 13315 bp, 14 predicted proteins | sample ArcticOcean_MG_C_3_FD_89820 | JGI IMG/M metagenome (GOLD analysis project Ga0114999, IMG submission 89820) | Marine microbial communities from western Arctic Ocean - ArcticOcean_MG_CB8_126 | ecosystem: Environmental > Aquatic > Marine > Oceanic | place: Arctic Ocean: Canada Basin | collected...
ATATTTAATACTTATGGTCCGGGAGAAAATTTAAATTTTTTAAAAAAAGGTATGATCAGTATTTATGCTTCATACTTGTGGAAAAAACAACCTATCATAGTCAAAGGCTCGTTAGAAAGAATAAGAAATTTTCAATATATTGATGATGTTGTGGAAATTTTAATCAAGTCAATAAAAAATAAAAAATTAAAAAAAAATGAAACTATTAATCTTACTAATGGAAAAAAAGTAAAAATTAAAAAATTAATTGAGTTAATTTTATTGGTAAATAAAAAAAGTATTAACAAGTATAAGGTAAAAGTAATGAAAGGAACTCCCGGTGATTCTTTTGTGTTTGATGCCTCTAATAAATATTTAAACGATAAATTCAATAAATATAAATTTATTAGTCTTGAAAGCGGTTTAAAAAAATATTTTAAATGGATAAATAAAATTCCTATTACGAGTAATTTAAAAAAATGGCACCCCTTATTGGATATTTTTAAATAAAAATGTTATATTCTTTCATGCATCTAAGTGCATTTTTAATAGTTTATATTGGAGGACTATCTGGGGAGTGTAATAAATGATGCAATAACAATTCATCACTACAGCACTTGTATTTTCACTAAAAAACAGTGTGGCGATTTAAATCTAAACTAATATAAGACTGAGTTATAATAGAATCTATGAATAAAAAAATTTATTTTGCAGTAACTTTAGTATTAAGTCTTATTGTTTTATATGTTTTAATCTCAAATAACCTAAATCAGAAGAAGTTTACTTTTTTTAATAAGTTTTTAAATGAAAAACAAAAAAAAATAGTTAAAAAATATATTTTTCCATATTCTCATATCAATAAATTAGAAAATCTATCCAATTCTTCTCATATCCTCTTATATGAAATTAAAAGAAAGGAAAAATTAGAAAATATTATTTTTAAACAAATATTAAAAGAAAAAAACTTAAACTATAAAAATTTAAAAATGAAGATTTTTTATGGCAAAGATAGATTGATGTTTGGTGCGCATGAAGCACATCCGGGTAGTGCTTATCTGGATTATTATGATGGCAACTTATTCATAGCCACACCTATTGGTATTTTGGCCTACGGAAAAATAATTAACAACGAAATTAATTTTAAACAAATAGATAATAATATCGAGGATTTTATAAATATTAATCAATTTAGAAAATCAAATGGCTTTATAGTAAAAGATATCAAGCTATATAATGATAAAGTTTATATATCTTACAGTAATGAAGTAAAAAAAAGTTGTTGGAACACAAGTGTTATATTTGCAGATTTTAATTATGAAAAATTAAATTTTAAAAATATATTTTCACCCAAGGAATGTGTTCATGAATATGATAATTTAGATAAAGTATTTGTTCCACATCAGGCTGGAGGAAGAATTGTTGGACTTGATAAAAATAATATACTCTTATCTCATGGTGAATATAGAAGCAGATATCTTGCACAAGATGAGAATAGTATTTTTGGAAAAATCATTAAAATAAATATTAATTCAATAAATAAATATGAAATTTTTAGTATGGGTCTCAGAAATCCTCAAAGTTTATTTGTTAGCAAAAAAGCTAATTTTTTATTAATCACAGATCATGGGCCGCGTGGAGGTGACGAAATTAATATATTGAATTTGAAGCTTAATAATTTACCTAATTACGGTTGGCCAGTAGCATCATATGGTGAACACTATGGTTCAGATAAGATGATATATGGGGGGGGGGGCACAGAGAAAAAAAGTGCAAACAAACTCTAAAATAGAAAAACTTTATAAAAAATATCCTTTACTTAAAAGTCATGAAAAAAATGGTTTTATAGAGCCAATTAAATATTTTAAGAAATCAATAGCTATATCTGAAATTATTTGTTTAGAAGATGATAAAAATTGTGTGGCCTCATCACTAACAGGAAAGTCTTTATATTTTTTTAATCTTGACATAAATAATGATATTCAAAACTTTAAGACAGTTAATATTGGAGAAAGAATTCGAGATTTAGTTTTTTATGATAATAAACTATTAATTTTTCTAGAAAATACGGCGTCAATTGGTGTGATTAATTTTTAGTAACAGTGTGCTCAAAATTGATTTCACCGCTCAGTTTGTGATTTTAATCAATATTTCATCTTTAAATTAGACTGCTATTAATATATTTATAAATTTATTATGTATATCGATGTAAGAAATAAAATATCAAAGGCTAAAATAAATTTGCATCCGTTCCCTTACATATTTATAAAAAATATATTTGATAAAAAATATGTAAACAAACTAAATTCATTTTTACCATCCTATAAAAATCTAGCTGGTAAAGAAATTTTATTTCAAAGCAAATCAAAATCAAAAAAAACAATTTTGCCTACTTCGGCGATTTACAAAAAATTATCTAAGAATAAACAGTTTCAAATTCTAAACGATTCTTTTAAAAATTTAAAACCACTAATTGTTAAAAAATTTGATAACGAAATTAAAAAGTATGTAAAAAAAGGATATCGTAAAGAAAAATTAAAATATCATTCGTCATTTTCTGTAATGAAAAAAGGTTATAAAAAAAGTGCTCATTTAGATAGACGTGACCATCTAATACATATGATTTATTATTCAGACTCTGACTCCACCAAAGGAGGAGAAATTTGTTTAAACAAAGTTAAAAAAAATTCTAAAGGTGTTTATGATATTTTTCCACCAAAGGATTCTTTAAAAATTTTTAAAAGATATAAAGTATCAAATAACTGCCTATTGATTATTCTAAATGTGCCATGGGCATACCACTCTGTGAGCTATTATCGAGGAAAAAAAGATAGAAAATATTTTTATATGGTTTATGATTTTCCAATCAAAAAGTCAGGTTCGGTAACACAAAATAGAAAAAAGGGTTTCAATCAAAATGATTTTTGGACAAATCAGGTATTAGTTAAATCAAACAAAAGACGAAAAGTATTTTTAACAGAATAAACAATTTATAAATGATTATGGAGAATGAAATTAAATCAAAATTTTTTGAGTTTATTCCTTTAAATATAAAAAAAAACATTGAGGTAAGTATTTTTAAAGGTTGGAATCAATCAATTATAATTAAATTTAATTTAAAAAAAAATGAATTTATCAATAACTCATTTATAAAAGAATGTTTTCCTCATATTGCAAATAAAGAAAAAATATTTTTATTTGCATCTGGGCGTGTTGAGTTAAAAAAAGAAAAAAAGAAAATATTGTTAGAAAAATTCGATGCATTTAACTCTTTTTCAGATGAAATAAATTATGAAATAAATTGTTTAGCAGATAGTGAGTTCTTTTTAATTAGCTGTGAAAATTTCAAAGAAAAAGATGAACATTCAGTATACTTTAATTTTAAAAAAAATATAAAATCAATAGACATATGGGGCGGCCAGTGCATATCTAGGCCTTATGAAGGAAAAGATTTAAACTTAGTTTTATTTGATTTAAAACCGGGATTTAAATTTTCTGATAAAGGACATTTTAATGAACAAATTACATGGTTAATAGATGGAAGCATGCATTTTTATTCTGATAAGATAAAAAGCAAATTAACTGATAAAATTGGAGTAGATATAGGGCCAAATCATTCTCATGGAGGAGTATCTAATGGTGCAGTTGGTTTTGATGCTTTTTTTCCTAAACGAGCAGAAACAAATTATAAGCAAGACACAAAAACATTTAAATTTTAAAACACTTTACAATTTTACATTATAGAACTATGTTCAAATATTGAACACATGAAGAGAATAAATATTTTAGACTGCACACTGAGAGACGGAGGATACTATAACAATTGGGACTTCCCTAAAAACCTTGTTAATGATTATCTTAAAGCCATTTCAGATTCTGGAATAAAAAATGTTGAAATTGGATTTAGATCTTTAAAAGATAATGAGTTAAATGGTCCAAATTTCTTTTCAACTGAAAATTATATTAATATTCTTAAAATTCCAAAAAAGTTAAATATTGGAGTTATGTTAAATGTATCTGATTTAATAGACTATAAATCTAATTATAAAAAAATCTTAAATAAAATCTTTAGTAAAAGTAAAAAATCAAAAGTGAAGTTTATTAGATTGGCCACTCATTTTTCTGAGATAAATCAAGTTGTGGAAATATGTAAATTTCTTAAAAGAAAAAAATATATTGTTATAATTAATCTTATGCAAATTACAGAACAAAGTGAAAAAGATATCGTCACAGCTGCTAAAACAATTTCTCAAGCAAATCCAGATGTCCTTTATTTTGCAGATAGTTTAGGAGCAATGGATACTCCTGATGTTTCAAGATATGTTAAAACTTTAAGAAAGCATTGGAAAGGTGAACTTGGTATTCACACTCATAATAATTTAGGTAAAGCTTTATCTAATAGCTTAGCTGCTATAAAAAATGGAGTTACTTGGATTGACTCTACTGTCATGGGCATGGGTAGAGGTCCGGGTAATTCTGAGACTGAATATTTAATCATTGAAATGGCGAAGTTATCAAAAGAAAAATTCAATCTTTTACCAATTTCAAATCTAATTAAAAAATATTTTGAGCCATTAAAAATGAGATATAAGTGGGGACCAAATCCATTTTATTATCTTGCGGGAAAATATGGAATTCATCCAACCTATATTCAAGAAATGCTCATGATAAAAATGGATAATATTGAAATACTAGAAGCAATAAAACAATTGAAAGATGGCGGTGGAAAAAAATATGATGTTAATTTAGTAAAATCTGAATTTCAAAAGCCGATTAAATTATCAATTGGTAAATGGTCTCCAAAAAATAAAATTTATAATAGAGAGGTAATTTTAGTTTCAGCAGGACCAAAATTTGAGGAATATAAGAAAGAAATTGAAAAATATATTTTAAAAAATAAGCCTTATGTAATAGCTTTAAATACTTCAGTTAAAATAAATAAAAGACTCATAGATTTATATGTGGCATGCAACCCTCTAAAATTATTGGCCAACTCTAGTGCATATAAAAAAATTAAATCTCCACTTGCAGTACCTGTTTCTTTGTTATCCGATAAACTCAATAATGAGTTCAAAAAAATTAAAATTTTAGACTTTGGAATTGGTCTGAAAGGTAATAATTTTAAATTTTATAACAGATGTTCTTACATTCCCAAATTATATACTGTAGCTTATGCTCTTTCTATTGCTGCTAGCGGAAAAGCAAAACAAATACTCCTTGCGGGATTTGATGGTTATCAAAAAACTGATAGACGATTAAAAATTGTTGATGAGATTTTTAATAATTTTACCTCCACTAAAGGTTCAAAACCTTTAATAGCTGTAACGCCAAGTTCTTATAACATTAAAAAAAAATCAATTTACACTTTATGAGTTTTAAAAGTTTTTCTACAGTATTGACAGTAAGAAAGGGCTCTGAGCGAGTTAAAAATAAAAATTTAAAACCTTTTTGTAACAAGAACCTTCTAGCTTACAAAATCGAGTCTTTAAAGAATGTAAAAGCTATTGATGAAATTATAATTAATACAGACTCAGATGAAGCAATAGAAATGGCTAAAAATTACGGTGTAAAATACCATAAAAGAGATCCTTATTTTGCAAGTTCAGAATGTCCTAATAACGAATTTTGGGCTCACATAGCTGAAAATACCAAGACTGAATACATTCTTTTTACTCATTGTACTAATCCATTAATTAAAGAAGAAACCTACGACTCAATGATTGATTTTTCAATAAAAGAACAAAGCAACTATGACAGTTTTAATAGTGTTACAGAAGTAAAAGAGTTCTTAATAATGAAAAATAAACCATTAAACTTTGATTTGAATAAGGCCCCCAACTCACAGAATTTACCCGATGTAATCAAATTAAATTTTGCCATAAATATTTTGCCGACTAAAATAATGAAAGAGAAACAGTCCTTAATTGGATATAATCCATATTTTTATAAAATAGATCAAACTGAATCTTTTGATATTAATACAAATCATGATTTTAAAGTTGCAGAATTATTATTTAAAAAAATTCAAAAATGAAAGTTAAAAAATTACAAAATTATTTAATGGTATTGGATTTTAATTAATTGAACTTCTTCTTAGATGTATAAAAGTAAAGACTGGAATTTTACAAGAAACTGTTTTTTAAAATGGCTCGATAATAATGAGCTAAAAGAAGAACTTTGTAAGCATATCAGACTAGAGAATTTATCAATCTGGTGGATGACAAGATTGATGGACAAAGATATTGTTTTTGATAACAAATGGTACATAAATCTAAACGACAAGTTAAATAAAAAAAAAAATTCTCAAAATAATAATTTTTTTTATTTAAGAATGATAATAAAATTGCTAAAAAATTTTATTAAAAATATATTTTTTATTTCTTTTATAAAAATTTTTTTTAAATCAAAAAATGTTGGTAGCAAAAAAAATTTAAACTGTTATTATTCAATGTTAGCAGATTTGACGTATCATAAAAATGTTGTTTTAAATAGTTGTTTCAGTTTTGCTCCACTTAAAAGAAAAAAAAATAATTGCTATCTAACTGATCTTCAGCCTAGTTTTAAAATGATTTTAAATTATTTTGAGATTAGAAAAAAAATTTCATTACTGCCAGCAAAAAATTTTATATTGCATGATTACATAAGTTATGGAGAAATATTTAAAATATACGCTAAAACTTTTAGTTTATTCATTAAAACTTTAAAAATATTGTCTAAAAAAAATTATTTTATATTAAAAAAAAATGATTGTTCAAAAATATTAAGACCAAAGTTAATAGAGTCTTTTTTTGGCAATATTCAAGATGCGTTAATTCTTTCTATAGCTATAAAAAAATTTTTAAAAAAAAATGATTATAAAAACTTTATAACTAATGGTGAGTTCTATCCTAATTTTAGGTCAATTTATGCTTATATTAAATCTTTAAAGCGAAGACCAAAAATTCTATTAATTAATCATGCAGACTACAACAAAGACAATCTATTTCTTTATTTAAATAAGAAAGATTTTAGCAAGAACACCAAGAAATACCTTAGATCACCTGAACCTGATTTATTTTTTTCACAAGGTACCGCATATGCAAAATATTTAAAAAATATATTTCCAAATAAAAAAGTTTTTGTAGTAGGCTCTTTTAAGTTCGATTTAGCAAAATCTATAAACAGAAGAACCTTGATTAGGAATAACATAAAAAAAATTAATGGCGATAAAAACAAAAAAATTATAGTTGTGTTGACTTCTTTAAAAGATGAAGATTATTTGGTCGATTTTCTAAATAGATGTGATTTATCAAAATATCAAATAATTTTATGCGCTCATCCTGCTTATTTTAAATTTACAGAAACGTATTTTAATAAAAATTTTAATTCCGATTTTATGACACTAAAACAATATCACTCAAGAGAAGTTATGGTTGCCGCAGATCTTATTATTTCTGGCTACGCATCTCTTGCTTATGAGGCTTTTTTTCAAAATTTAAATGTCATTAGAATAGAAAATTATTATAGACCTAACTGGACTGATAAAAAAGATTATATACCAGTATTAAAAAATCCCATGTATTTAAATAAATATTTAAATAAGTCAAAAAATATTCCAAAAAGTTTAGTGACTAAAATTGAAAAAAAATATTTTTATAAATTTGACCAAAAAACATACTTAAGATTTTGTAGAATAATTAAAAGATTATAATAACCAAAAAAAATCAAATAAAATGATTTTATGAAAAATACTTGTTACAATTATAAATTTAGTGATATCGTGGATTTGATTAGAAAATAATAAAACGAGTGGATTAAAATTTATGAAAGATATTGAAAAAATTAATAAAATTTTAAAAGAAGTTACTAACAAAAAAACTAAATTTAATCCGAAAAAAAATCTTTTCTCACAAGATTTAGACTCGTTAGATGTTACAAGCCTACTTTTAGCAATTGAAGAAAAATTCAATATAAAGTTTAAAGGTGATGCTTACGATAAGTTAACCACAATAGTTGATATTTTAAATTATATTAAAAAAAATAAAAAATGACGCTTCTGTCGATTAAAAAAACTAATAGATTCTCAATTAATAATCTTAAAAAGGGTATGAAGATTAAAATGAGTAAAAAAATGTCTTCGCAATATTTCGCTAGATCAATTAAACTTTTAAATGACACTGCGCCAATCCATACAAATGATAAGTGGGCAAAAAGACTGGGTATGAAAAAAAAAATTTTTCCTGGTTTAGCTGTAGTTAACGTTTACTCTAAAATGATAGGTATGTATTTACCTGGCAAAAATGCGGTGATGATGAGTATAAATTTTTCTTTTAAAAAACCTGTATTTGAAAATGATAAGCTAGTTTATATATGTGAAATTACTAGAGTCATTAAATCAATTAAAGTTGTTTTAATTAAATTATCAATATTTAGAAACAATGATAAAATTATTGATGGTGACTGTAAATGTAAGATTCTAAATCTAAATGACTAATATAAATTTTATCATAAAAAAGATTGGTGAAAAAAATGATGAAAATATTATTTGGTCCAACAATAAATACTATACTGGTGAGGCTCTTTTAAAAAAAATTATTTCGTGTCGTAAAATAATAAAAAATAAAATGAAAATGGGTGATTTAGTTGCTTTTCAAAGTGACTTTAATTTTGATAGCATTGCTTTTTTTATTGCCTCATTGTTAGAAAAATTGATTGTTATACCTCTTCCGCAAAATCAAAAAAACTTATTAGACTTAGTTTTTTGTAACTATTTTGTAAATATTAAAAACCTAAAAATAAAAAAGTTAAAAATAAAAAATTTTAAAGCAAACAAAATTTTACACAAATTTAAAAAAAGAAAAATTCCCGGGCTTATAGTTTTTTCCTCTGGCTCATCAGGTAAACCAAAAATTATTCTTCATGATTTTTCTTTACTTATTAATAAATTTAAAATTGATAGACCTGGATTTAAAACTCTGTTAATGCTTTCGTCTGATCATTTGGGCGGAATCAATACTCTTATGGCATCTCTGATTTATAGTAATTGTCTAGCAATTTGCTTAAAAAAGAGAGATCCGATTACAGTTTGCAAAGTCATTGAAAAAACAAAAGCTGAGCTTCTTCCTACTACTCCAACATTTCTAAACATGCTCTTATTGTCAAAAAGATACAGAGTAAACAATTTGAATTCTTTAAAGTTAATAACTTTTGGAGCAGAATTTATGCCGCAAGAATTATTAAATAATTTAAAGAAACAATTTCCAAAAATTAAATTCAAACAAACTTATGGATTAAGTGAAATAGGTGTCATGAGAACAAAATCTAAAAATGATAAAAGTCTTGCTGTTAAAGTAGGAGGTGAAGATTATAGGGTTAAGGTAATTAATAATGTGCTTCATATTAAATCAAAGACTAATATGGTGGGATATTTAAATTCGCCACAACCATTTGATAAAAATGGCTGGATCAACACTGAGGATAGAGTATTAAATGAGGGAAATGGATATCTTCGTATTCTAGGAAGGAAATCTGAGATTATAAATGTGGGAGGAGAAAAGGTTTACCCACAAGAAATAGAAAATATTCTTTTAAAATGTAAAGGTATTGCTGATTCTAGAGTGTATAAAAATAGACACAAAATTTTAGGTGAATATGTTGTTGCTGAAATAGTATTTAAAAAAAAATTTACATCTAAAAATAAAAATTCAAATTATTTAAGAAATTTTTGTGAAAAGAACCTAGCAAAATATAAAGTGCCTTCAAAATTTATCATAAAAAACTATAGTGATATAATTAGTAATAGATTTAAAAAAATTAGAAAAAATTATTAAAAATGAAAAAAATAATAATTATAAGTGGAATAAGTAAGGGGTTGGGTTTTGGAATAGCAAAAAAACTATTAGCTGAAGGTTGGAAAATAGCAGGTTTTAGTAGAAAAAAAAATAATCAAATAAAAATGCTAGAAAAAAAATTCAAAAATGATTTTTTATTTCAAACTCTAGATATTAACGAACATAATAATTTTGACAAATTTTTATCTCGTGTAAAAAAAATGGGGAAAATTTATGCCCTTATCAATAATGCAGGGATGGTAAACGAAGATCTTTTAGCAATACAAAAAGAAGATGATGTAAAAAAACTTATTAATACAAATTTATTGGGCCCAATACTTCTTACAAGAAAGGTTATTAAATATATGATGATTAATAACTTGGGTAGAATTATAAATATTTCATCTATAGTTGCTAAATCCGGATATAAGGGAACTGTTGCATACAGCTCAACAAAAAGTGGTCTTGAAGGTATGACTAGATCATTATCTAGAGAGCTTGGAGGAAGAAATATTACAGTTAATTCCGTGGCACCTGGTTACATGAAAACAGACCTTACTAAAAATATGGACCCCAATAAATTAAAACAAATTATTAGGAGGACTCCACTTGGTAGAGCTGGTGACGTGGAAGATGTCGTAGGCTTAGTTCATTTTTTGCTAAAAAAAGAGGCCTCTTTTATTTCTGGTCAAACAATTTTGGTTGATGGAGGTTTATCATCTTGAATGGAAATAAAATTAATTTTTCGAAAGAATTCTGCTTTTTAAGAGATAAAAGAAAATATCTTCATTCTACTGATATTTTTGCTCAAATAATCAATTTAAAAAAGATGACAAAACTGACAGATCTACGAATTAGTTTTAAAAAAAAAATTAGTTACTTTCCTTTTTTGATTATTAATAAAAATTCCTTGCAAAAAAGGAACTTGCAAAGTTTTGTAGACTTTAGATTTAAAGTTAATAAAATTTTCTACTTTGGATGTGTATTTCAATCCAAAAAAAAACTAATAAATAAAAAGAAATATATTGAAAAAGATTTTCAAAAAAAAATTAAATTTAAAAAAAACAACATAAGTATACCTAGTTATAATAAAATGAATTTTATAGAACAAATAACCTCAGCTGCTATGGGTTTTTTAAAAAAAATTTCACCTGAAATAAAAACTAAATGGTATTTAGTTATTTTAAATTTACATAATTTTATAAAAACAAAAAAATATAAAAATTTAATATTAATACCAGTAACAAAAAACCAAAAAATTATATTATTTAATATAACTTCACATAATAAAAAAGTTGGAGATATGCTGTTTCTAAAAAGATGACTTATAAATTTGAAACAATTAAAAAAAAATATATTTTTTTGGGTTTAAAAAAATCTCAGAATTTATATATAACTGCGGATTTTGGAAAAATAATTGACAGAAGTTTTTTAAATTTAAAAGTATTAGAAGATCATTTTAAAGCAATAAGAGAAATAATTGGCAAAAATGGAACTATAATAGTTCCGACAGCAACTTTAAATTTGTGCAATACAAATGCAGTATTTGACCCAAAAAGAACACCAAGTTATAACATGGGCTCATTTTCAGAGTTAGTTAGAAAAAAAAATGGCTCAAAAAGATCACTTCATCCCTTATGGTCAGTTAGTGCGATAGGTAAATTATCGAATTACTTCACTAAGGATATCGCAAGGCACGGATTTGGATATAACTCTGTATGGACTAAATTGTTAAATAAAGATTCTCTTAGTCTCCATATTGGAGTAGATCCAAGAAAATCGATAAGCATAGTACATTACACTGAATTGATGGCAGGAGTGCCATACAGATTTACCAAAACTTTTAACCAATATATAATTAAAAATGGAAATAAAAAAAAAGAAAAATTTTTTCATTTTTGCATAAAAGATGAAAGAAAATTAATAAGAGATAGAAATATTAAAATATTTAAAAATTTTAATAAAAAATTGAAACCTAAAAAAATTAAATTTGAAAAAGGCCAAATTGTTTTATTTTCACTCAAAGATTTTTATGAAATCAATTTGGATTATTTATCTAAAAATCCTTATGGATGGACAAGAAAAGTATTTAAATAAGAATTACTTATTTTTCAGTAACCATATAAAAGCTGATGGTATATTTTTAGTTTTGCTTTTTATCAGGTCAAATTTGATATTTTTTTCAAGTTTATAAGGTATTTTTTTTAAAATTTTGTCATAATCTTCATATTTTAAAACTCCTTGACCTGATAGTTCGTGAAAAAATAAAAACTCGGGCATTATTGAAGTGTTTTTATTTAAAGCCATAGTTTCATAATCAAATTTAGTAATTTCTCCAATAAGTATAATCGATTGAGGAATATATTTTTTTATTTCTAAAAAAAATTTAACAATATTGTTAGGATTATTATTAGAAATTTCATGTAAAATATACCATACAGAAATTAATATTTTAGAATTTTTTGGAATTTTTATTTTATTAATTTCTTTTGCCCATTTTTTTACATTTGCAGCATCACATACTAAATATTTTATTTTATTTGATGTTTTACTTTTTAATTTTTTCTTAGACGCATCTACGGCTATTTTTGATATATCTGAAGCAAATATAGAGGCGGATGGAAATTTTTTTGATATCTGAAATAAGAAATTACCATCTCCACATCCAATATCGGCTAATAATCCAATCTTTTCTTTTTTTACTAAATCAATTGCACTTGGGAAAAATTTTTTATTATTTGTGGAGCCGCTACCTACTACATTTTCAGCTCGGTTACATGAGATCGTAATTGTTTTTTTTTTTATTAAATTTTTTTCTAACTCATTTACATATGGTTTATAAGAATGTAATAGTAAAAACGAACCAGATCTTAAAAAGATTTTTTTACCAATCTTAGTAACTTTAAATTTTTTTTTACTTTTTAAAATACTTAATAAACCTAAACTTGCTAAATAATATAGTACTTTATTAAAAAAAAATTTATTTTTTATTACTTTAAAACTATTTTCGTTAAATTCTGTATTTATGATCTTTGCAACTAAGTTGTGATTATGTAAAAAGGAAATTATTGGACAAACAAAAAAACCTCTCATAAAAGAGATTAATTCTACTCTGGGATTAATATTTTTTATCATGAATATGTATATCTTTACATCGTAACTGAAATTAATAACAAATTAACAATTAATTTTTACTTTTAAAGAAAAAAAGCCTGCAATTTCTTGCAGGCTTTTCTTTTTTTTTATTATCAATAAATGACATCAATTTTTATTAAAATGGTGTCTTGTTTAATCTGAAAAATTTTTTCAGTGCATAAATCAAGCCAATTGAGCTATTAGTACTGGTCAGCTTCACGTGTTGCCACGCTTCCACATCCAGCCTATCAACGTAGTGGTCTACTACGGCTCTATAGGAAGAACTAGTTTTGAGGTGAGTTTCCCGCTTAGATGCTTTCAGCAGTTATCTCGTCCATACTTAGCTACCCTGCACTGCGGCTGGCGCCACAACAGGTCCACCAGTGGTATGTTCA
>Ga0114999_10006604_pt1 | contig 13315 bp, 11 predicted proteins | sample ArcticOcean_MG_C_3_FD_89820 | JGI IMG/M metagenome (GOLD analysis project Ga0114999, IMG submission 89820) | Marine microbial communities from western Arctic Ocean - ArcticOcean_MG_CB8_126 | ecosystem: Environmental > Aquatic > Marine > Oceanic | place: Arctic Ocean: Canada Basin | collected...
TTGATGGATGCTCAGACAAAGCTAAGGTGATTTCATCAATCTGTCGGAGTGTTTTTTCACTAGTTATCTGATCTTCATTATTAAGTTGTATATATATTCGTGTTGGTGATAAATCACCTGCAGGAAAACCCTTTCTTAATAATTCAAAACTCCGTACAGATTCAGTGTTACTTGGCAAACTTGCTAAAGGGTCATAATTCGGTTGATAAAAATTCATCCCACCAATCATTATGAAAAGTGTAAGCGTGCAAATTACTAAGATTATTCGAGGTTTCTGCAGAACATATTTTCCTATTTTCCAGTAGATATTTTTTGATGTGTGCTTAGAATTATCTGAAGTTGAAAACTTTGGTTGTAGAGGCCAGAAAGCTTTTCTACCAAAAATCGTTAATGTTGCTGGGATAAGAGTTAATGAAGCTAAGATCATTAAGATTATTGCAATTGCAATAATTGGCCCTAATGACTGATATGACCTAAGAGTTGCTAGTAATAATGCTCCAGTCGCAATCAATATTGTTGCACCTGCTGAAGCTACTGCTCCACCTACTCCTCTCATTGTAATCTGCATTGCAATATGTTTATCTTCATTTTTTGAAAGTTCTTCACGAAAACGTGCTGTGATAAATAAAATATAATCAGTACCAGTTCCGAATAGGACTACTGTCATAATTCCTGTTGTTTGACCACTAATGGGAAAGCTAAATTGCTCTACTACCCAAGCTCCTATCCCACCAGCTACTTGAAAAACTAGTGCAACTCCGATTAACGGAATGACAGCAACAATGGGTGATCTGTATATAACAATAAGTAACGTAAGAACTAGGAGAATAGTGACAATTAATAAAAACCCATCTATTTGAGTAAATACACTAACAAGATCAACGATCAAACCGCCAGGACCACCTACAGCAACGTCAACATCTAGTGAATCAAACAACACTAAACGTTCACGAATGATCTTTATACTTTCAGAAAATTCACTCTCTGCTGGTTCACCAGTTATTTCGACAACAATATTCATTGTTGTTTTGTTTTGAGAAATAAGACTGGCTGCTAAATTTGGTGAAAGAGAAGGTGATAATACCTGTTTGATATTATCGGGTGATTCAGCACTGATAAGCCATTGGGATAGATCATGTTCTGCCGAAAATACTTCAGTTGATAGTCCTTTATCGTTGTGGAATACAATTATTGTAGGTGTACCATCGCTTGGAAATTTTTCCTGAGCTAACTCGAAGGCATTCGTTGATTCAGCATTGGCAGGAAGGAAAAGTGCCTGATTATTTTCTTGAACTTGATCCAATCTTGGTAAGGAAGAAATTAGAATTCCTGCACCTATTAACCAAATAATTAACGTAATCCATTTTCCCTTTTTACTACATGTAAAATCTGTAAGCATATTTGTCATTTTTGATTTTCTTACTACGGTTTTTGAGAAGATTCTTCTCTGATTTCAATATGTGTGAGCAAAAAATCTCGCGCTAAACGAACAAATTGTCCAGTAGTGTCAGCTATCGCAACTATTATTTCCTCTGAAAGATTAATAGACATGGTAAATGGCTCTTCATCTTGCGAGTAATTATGAAGGTGAATAGTTGATGGTGAAGCATTATCGATAAATACATTAGGATTACCATTGTCATGTAATTGAATTAATTTTTTGTGACGAGGTAGATCAAGGATTGATGATAATTCTGACGCACTTTCAAATGCTCTTTCGTCGATACTCATTTTTTGAATTAGTGTTTCTGGAGCAATTTCAATTACATTTGTACAAAAAATATCCCATTCATTTGGTTGAGGTAATGAGTAAGTCAAAGTCTTGGCTACACTAACTGTTCTTTTTGTTAATGCATTAAATACAGCCATTAATCGTTGTGCAGATTCACTGAGATCAGATAATAATCTTAAGCTAAGGAGATTTCTTTGACTTGTCTCTGCGAGAAATAATCTTTCAAGTAAGGCGTCTGATGAGACTTCAATGCTTCGAAGTGTAATATCGCTATATTGACGTAAAAATATGATTTCGTCTTGAACACTGTCGAAATCGCCTAGCATCGTACTTCCAATTTGTTATTTATAAAATATGAAATATTCAAATTGATTTGAATATTTAACTAATCCTCATAGTCAATTACTTGATTCACTAGACTTCCTAAACCGGTTATTTCTATACGTATAGTGTCTCCCGGTATTAGCCATTCTTGTGGATCTCGTGCTTGACCTACTCCCGCAGGTGTGCCTGTAAAGATTATATCACCAGGTTCTAAAGTAAAGGCAGTTGAAAGATATTCGATAAGAGTTTCAACATCAAAAAGTAAGTCACTAACTGGTGCTGATTGCTTTTCAATATCGTTAACGTATGTTCTTAGATGTAGAGATTTATATGAGGGGACTTCATCACTTGTGAGGATCCACGGACCTGTGGGTCCGTGGGTATCCCAACTTTTACCCATCATCCATGTAGGGGTATGTCGTTGCCAATCCCGGACAGTTATATCTCCACCATTCATAAAACCTGCGACATAGTCCATTGCATTTTCAGCACTAATATTTCTAGCTTTCTCTCCTATTACAACACATAATTCACCTTCCCAATCCAACATATTGCTTACTTTCGGGTGGTGGATCGGATGTTCAGGGCCAATAATACATGAGGAAACTTTAGTAAAAACAGTAGGGTGTTCAGGCAGATCTCGTTCCATTTCAGCTGCATGTGCTCGATAATTTACACCTATTGCCATTACTTTTCCGGGACGAGGGATGGGTGCATCGAGGGTAAAATTAACAGGAAGTACGATTATTCCATCATTAATCATTTTTTCTCTGGGAAATGGATCGCTTTGAATCCATTTCATTAGATCGTGTACTCTTGTAAGCGTATCTTTTCCTTGAGCTAATAGATCTAACATATTTGAAGGAATTTCTCTTTCAGCACGGCGAAGAGGTTGTGCAAAATTGTTTTCTGAAAACCGGAGCGCAAGGGCACGCGTGGGATCAATGATTTCTTCGTTATTAAGTATTCCAACACGACTCATTCCTAAAGATTTGTAAGTTACTAATCTCATGGTGCAGTCCTTTCTTGTAGATAGATATTTATACGCGTTAAGAATTGTTCTAATAAATTAAGTTGATCAATTGTAATATATTCATTCGGTCCATGGGCTTGTTCTATAGACCCTGGACCACAGATTACAGTTGGTATTCCTGCTTTTTGAAACAATCCTGCCTCAGTAGCATAACTTACCTTGCCATAAACATTTGGGCTAATATTTGGAGTCAATTTTTTTACTTCATTAACAATTACTTCTTGGGAGTTAGTATTCAAACCTGGAGTGTTTGAAACTAACTCCAATTCAATTGATGCATGTTTATAGACCGATTTCATTTCGGGTATCAATCTATTACTGATAAAACTTTGAATTTCTTCAATAATTTCCTTGGTATCTTCATCAGGAATAGATCTAATTTCGAATTCAAAATTTGCATGTTTGGGTACTATATTTACTGCAGTTCCTCCTCTTACGAGTCCAGTGTGTAGTGTGGTGTACGGAATATGAAACTCATTGTCATAAGGACCTGTATCTGATTTTCTTCGCGCAATCTCAGTAATCTTAGTAATTAAACGTGAAGCATATTCCACAGCATTAACTGCTTCAGGGGCTAATGAAGAATGAGTTTCTATTCCTGTAACTTTACATCGAAATGTAAAATGCTCTTTGTGCGATAAAACAATTTGTAAAGAAGTCGGTTCACCAACTATGACATAATCAGGTTTTATTGGTGAATCTATAATATCTTCTATCAAAGGAATTATTCCCATACATCCAACTTCTTCATCAGGTGAAAAAATTAGATGCAATGGTTTTACTAAGTTTGCTTTATTAAACGTAGGGACCATTGCCAGTGTGCCTGCAATAAACCCTTTCATATCGGCAGTTCCTCTACCAAATAATTTGTTTTCTCGCTGCGTGAGGATCCATGGGTCACTTGTCCAATTTTGCCCGTCGACAGGGACAACATCAGTGTGTGCTGATAAGGCCAAACCATGTTTTTTGGAAGGACCAATTATTGCATAAAGATTAGCTTTGTTATTTTCTTCGTACCAAATTCTTCTAGATTCTATGTTGTACTGATTTAAGTAATTTTCAATATATTCTATGACTGGCAAATTGGAATTTCTGCTTGTGGTGTCTAGCGCTATCAAGTCTTTTAGTATGTCAAAGGTATTATTGTTAATTTCCATAGTTCTCTATCTCAGCATATTACTAGTATATCTGTAGTTTGACTTCTAGTGTAATTTCTTCTTAACATGATTAATTCGCTGGGGGAGCCTGTAAGGCTGAGAGAGTAGAGTCAACCCTGGGAACCTGAACTCGGTAATTCGAGCGTAGGGAAGCGAAATAGTTACATATTATTGTACGTGGATCTATTTTTTCCTACTAAATTACCGGTTTATAAATTGAATAACTCTGGTTTTACTGTTTAATCTTTGGTAGGGGTCATCGTGAATAAATTCCGTCAGAAAATTGAAGAATATTTTCCATGTCTTTTATTTTTAATTGCCAGCATTTTTTTCTGGGAATGGTACGTAAAGTCGGGATACATATCTGACTATCTTATTCCTGCACCTAGTGCTATTGGACTATCTTTTTTGAAGCATTTTTCAATTTTACCTAATCACATACTTACTACCATGATCGAAGCATTAGTTGGTCTTTTCTTTGCAGTGATTGTTGGGGTATTTATAGCAATTTTAATTGCAGGCATACCGTTGATTCGTCGTGTTTTATATCCAATAATAGTAGTTAGTCAAAATATTCCTATTTTGGCTTTAGCTCCATTGCTAGCAGTTTGGTTTGGTTTCGGACTGACACCTAAAGTAGTTATTGTTGTACTCATAGGATTTTTCCCAATTGTTGTAAATACTACAGATGGTCTAATGAACGCAGATAAAGATATGATTTCTTTGGTTCGTGGTCTGGGCGCTAATCGGTGGCAGGTTTTCCGGCTAGTACTTTTTCCTTCTGCTATCCCAGCATTTTTTTCTGGTTTAAGAATTGCTGCAGCATATGCAGTGATTGGTGCAGTGATTGCAGAATGGATGGGAGCAAGTTCCGGATTGGGTTTGTTTCTAATTAGATCACAGAGAACTTTCCAAACAGATCAAATTTTTATGGCGATTCTTGTCATTGCAATGCTCAGTGTCTCTCTATTTTTATTTGTGCAAATTTTATCGAATATCACGATGCCATGGAGAAAAACATCTATCAATTTTGAAAATAAATGAGTTTAAAGGAGATAAACATGAAAGATATTATCATTAATCAGTCTAAAAATATTGTTAGCATATCTATTGTTGTATTCGCCATAATAATTCTTAGTGTTGGTTATCTAATTGATAATGATAGTAACGAATTGAATACTGTAACACTGATGCTAGATTGGACCCCTAACACAAATCATGCAGGTATCTACGTTGCATTAGATCAAGGCTGGTATGAAGATGTCGGGATAGATCTTCAAATTATTGAACCTGCGGTTGCAGGAGTTGAGTTTGTATTAGGTCAGGGACAGGCAGATTTTGGTATATCATATGCAGAATATATTATTCCTGCACGATTAGCTGAGATTCCTATTACATCGATAGCGGCTATATTGCCTCATAACGACTCCAGTCTCATGAGTCTTTCTTCTGCGGGAATTAAAAGCCCTAAAGATCTTGAAGGAAAAACTTATGGTGGATGGGGTGGTCCATTGGAAAAAAGTTTAATAGACAAACTTGTTTCTTGTGATGGTGGCGATCCAGAAAAAATTGAATATGTTGAAGTTGGCAATATCGATTATGTACCTGGTATGCAACAAGGCAGATTTGATTTTGTTTGGGTTTTTGAAGGATGGGATGTCCTTAGAGCAAAAAATATGAAAGATGTAGAAATTACAACTCTTAAGTTTATTGATTACACTAGTTGTATACCGGATTGGTATACTCCCTTAATTGCAAGTAACGATAAATTAATCTCTGAAAATTCTAGCTTGGTTAGTAGTTTTCTCGATGCTACAAACCGTGGTTATGGGTATGCAATAAGCAATCCTGATAACACCGCTACTATTTTACTAAAGGCTGTTCCTGAATTAGATGAACAATTAGTGAGAAATAGCGCTTTGCATTTGTCTAATCGATATAAAGAGAGTAATAGTCAGTGGGGGTACCAAGAATTGAAGATTTGGGAAGACTTTGAAGTTTTTCTTCTACAATCTGGCATTACAGAAAATTCATTAGATGTGGGTGAAGTGTTTTCTAATGAATTTTTACCTTCGAATGATTAGAAGTTGAAATAATGGACGATATTGCAGTACAAGTTGAAGATGTTGACTATACATATACCCAATCTCAAAAAGTACAGGCTTTGCGAGATATATCGTTTACGGTAAATACTGGAAAATTTGTGAGTTTTATTGGACCCAGTGGTTGTGGGAAAAGTACTCTACTTTATTTGATTTCGGGGTTGCTTGTCCCTTCTAAAGGGACAATTTATGTTAACGGTGAAAATAGTTCTAGTTGTGTTGGATGTGTCGCATTTATGCCACAAAGAGATACTTTATTTCCTTGGCGTACAGTTGAAAAAAATGCTGTACTCGGAGCTGAAATTCTTGGTATTTCTCCTAAAATTGCTTTTCAAAAAGCATCAGAATTATATGATTTATTTGGTTTATCTGGCTTTGAAAAATCTTGGCCCAGTGAACTATCTGGAGGCATGCGCCAGCGATTAGCATTACTCAGAACTTTTTTAATTCCTAGAGATACCATATTACTTGATGAACCATTTGGTTCGCTTGATGCATTAACACGTCGTGAAATGCAACAATGGATTCAAAAGATATGGAATCAAGATCGTCGAACAATAATTTTAGTTACACATGATGTAGAAGAAGCTATTTTACTATCAGATAGTATCTATATTTTGTCTGAACGTCCTGGCTCAATTATTCAACATTTTGATATTCGACTTAAGCGACCTAGAAAACAAGAGATAATTAATTCTATAGAATTTACACAAATCAAAAGTGAAATTTTTCAAGTATTAGAAAGTGAAATTTAGCATAGTAATTTTTATAAGTTATATTTATTTACCTATTGTGAAAATACAGTATGAGGAGTAGCAATGCCTAAAGTAGTTGTAGTTGGTGCAGGGAATGCGGCTTTATGTGCTGCGCTAGCTGCTAGTGAATATAATGTTGAAATTACTGTGTTAGAGAAAGCTGATCAAGGAGAACGTGGTGGCAACACTTTTTTTACTGGAGGTGGATTTCGATTTCCTTACAATGGCATCGAAGATATTTGTGAATTGATTCCCGATCTTTCAGATGAAGAACTTGCCAAAATTGAAGTTGGTAGTTATCCCGAATCAGCAATGCGGTCAGATTTATTTCGAGTTACCGAAGGTCAAGCTGATGATGGTATGGTCGACCATTTGGTTCGTAATGCATACGACACAGTCAAGTGGATGAAAGAGCGCCATAATCAACGTTGGATCCTTATGTATGGTCGTCAAGCTTATGAAGTTGATGGGAAATTAAGATTTTGGGGCGGCATGATTACTGAAGCCGTAGGAGGAGGAGAAGGACTTTCAGATAGACTTTTTTCTGCTACTGAAGAAGCTGGGATTGAAATTCGATATGGGTGTCGTGCTTTAGAATTAGTTGTTAATGAACAAAATAATGCAGTAGTTGGTATAAAAATTAGAACACGTGAGTCTACTGAGATAATTACTGCTGATGCAATAATTCTTGCAGCAGGTGGATTTGAGTCTAACGTTGAAATGCGGACTCGATACTTAGGTGCGGGATGGGAATTTGCCAAAGTTCGTGGTACTAGACATAACATGGGTGACATGATCCGTGCAGCCATCGATATTGGTGCTCAACCTTATGGTCATTGGTCCGGTGGACATGCTGTTGCCTGGGATGTAAACGCTCCACCAACAGGAAATCGTCGAATCGGAGATTTGTACCAGAAACATTCGTACCCTTTAGGAATGATTGTAAATGTTAATGGCGAAAGATTTGTGGATGAAGGAGCGGACTTTCGAAATTATACATATGCAAAGTATGGTCGAGAAATTCTTAAGCAACCTTTAGGTATTGCATTTCAATTATTTGATCAGCAAACAATTTCAATGCTTCGTGATGAATATCGAATTCGTGAAATTACGAAAGCAGAAGCGAATACTATTGAAGAACTTGCAGATGCATTAGGCATAGATATTGGTGGATTGAAACAAACTGTTAAACAATTTAATGATGCTTGCCAAACAGGTGATTATAATCCTACGATTCTTGATGGCGTACGAACCGAAGGAATCGAACCTCCAAAATCAAATTGGGCATTACCACTAAATCAACCTCCTTATTTTGGAGTTGCGGTAACTACAGGTTTAACTTTTACATTTGGTGGTTTAAAAATTAATCCTAAAACTGCTCAAGTTTTAGATACTGAAGATCTACCAATCCGTGGATTGTATGCCACTGGCGAGTTGGTGGGTGGTTTATTCTTTCATAATTATGCTGGTGGAACAGGCTTGATGTCGGGAGCCGTATTTGGACGTACTGCAGGTGATAGTGCAGCGCAACATATAATTTCCTAATTACAAGAAATTCTAATTTGAAGAATATTATTAGCACAAAATTAATATTTGGTGAAATTCAATTTTCACAACGTGGTCTTGTTTTACTGCTTCCTTCTGCACTTAATTTAACATTAGCTATAATTATGGAGCCAGTATTGAGTGCAATGTTGGTCCGTACAAACAATCCAGAACTTGCTATAGGTGGATTTGCCATATCGTTTGGGTTGATTGGATTGATTGCACTACCTCAATTACGTGTTCAACACTTAACTTTAATCTTTTTACAAGATGCGAACTCCTTAAGAACTTTAAGAACTTTTGTTTTACGACTTGCCATTGTTGGATCATGCATTACATTAATTATTGGGATCACACCTTTATCAAATCTAATTTTTGGAGCGATTTTTTCTACGGACGCTGATCTTCAAAAAGAAGCAAAAACTTCGTTTTTGTGGATGATGCCAGTTCCAGCACTAATGATTATAAAAATGTATCTTTATGGAATCGCATTGAGAATCGAAAGGCCAATAATTGTCTGGATTGGATTAATAACTAGCGCAGTAAGTATTTGTGGGATTGCAATTTTATTATTATTTTTGGGAATTCAAGGATCTCAAATTGCCGCAATATCAATTACATTTGGTAATTTTATTGAATTAGGCTTGATGTTATTTTCTCTAATACTAATATCTTTGAATTTAGAAAGATCTGGTAAAGATCTTAAGGTTACACAGTTAGAATTAACAAAATTTTTTGCTCCATTACTGATAGTGGCTTTCCTTCCAGCATTTAGTAAACCCTTTATTCTTGCGCTTGTTTCACATTCTCCCGAATCAAATTTATCTTTGGCAGCTTTTCCACTTGCCATGGGGATATTTACTTTTTTAACATTTTTAGTTACTGGATTAACTCCTACAATTCTGGCGTTAATGAACCAAGGAGAAGATTTGAAAAAAATTACTAGATTTTCTCTGCGTATCGGTATGGTTAGCTCTCTATTTGTCTTGTTGGTTGTATGGACACCATTATTATCTAATTTCTTAATTAGTGACTTAATAGGTGTTTCAGGCAGGTTGCATGAACTTACTTTAGTTGCTTTGAAAATTTTGTCATTTTTGCCATTGATTATGGTTGTCGAACAGCTTTTTGCTGCTGCACTATTACAGAATAAACAAGTAAAAAACCTTGTATTTATAAATATTGGTCGTTTGGCTAGTTTAGTGATTTTTGCGTTATTAATTAATTCTTTTACCACTCTGAATGGTGCAATAGTTGGCTCAATTGCTGTCTTGGTTACCTTGTCTGTGGAATCAATCCTCGCAGTTGTGCTTGGGTATCAATATTTTTTTAAGTTTCAAGTACAAGAGGAACAAGGTTAACTTATTATATTTTTTTGCTTCAGAATCTCTATTTCACTTTCAGAAAATCCATTAGTTTTTAAAATATCATCAGTGTCTCTTCCTAGTGGAGGAGATGCTGTTGCAGGATCTAAACTTGACACACTCATTTTCCATGGAGGTGCCGCCATGCGCTGTGGTCCACTTAAGTCATGTTCAAGGTCAATAATATATTTATTAGCTTGGATCTGTGGATGGTCCGTAAGTTCTTGTACCCAGTGAACGCTACTAACAGGAACTCCTACTTTTTCAAATACTTTTTCCCAATGATCTGATGTATTTTCTCGGATCATTGATTCTACTAATTCGGTAATATTCTGGTCTATTTTAATTTGTTTAGGTTTTTTTGCATCGTAGTCTGGATCATCTCGATTGTGCTCTATATTCAAGGCAAGTCTCACTTTTGCTCTGAGTGAGGTAGACAGAGCACCTATTGCTATAGCCCCATCTTTAGTCACATAAGCACGGTAGTATATTTGACGTACTCTTTGATGATTTTTCATGAATTGTGCATAATCAATACCATTTTTTTTACGATCAGCCAAATCTTGCAATAAAGCTGTACGTTCAACTGAATCTGCTGCAGGGAGTTCCATAGATTGGCCTTGAATATTTAGTGCATTAATGAGCAATGAAGTTTCAATTTTTTGTCCTTGTCCCGTTTGTTGCCTAAAGAAAAGCGCTGCACACACACCAAGTGCTATTGAATATCCTGTTGTATAGTCAGCTACTGCACCACCTACAGTGGGATGACCTTTATCATCAATTTTTTCTAAACCTGCCATTAATCCAGATGCTGCTTGAACCACAATATCGTATCCAGGGCGATCGGCCCAAGGACCTTCTCTACCAAAAGCAGTATTATCCGCATAAATAATGTCAGGTTTTATTTTTCTTAACTCTTCATAATCGATACCTAATTTGGAAGGGACATCTGGTCTATAGTTAATTACTACGACATCTATATCTACAATTAATCGATAAATAATTGCTTTTGCGTCAGGATGTCTCAAGTCGATAGCTAAAGATCTTTTACCTCGATTGAGAGCTTGATATGTTTTTGATTCTTGAGGAATAAATTGTTGTGCTAAACGCCATGGTTCACCTTGCAAGGGTTCAATTTTGACAACATCAGCGCCTAAATCTGCTAATAATTGGCATGATAGTGGTCCAGCTATAATTTGTGTAAACTCAAGAACTCTAATCCCACTTAATGGACCTATATTTGACATATCAATATCTTTTCTTTCTAGGGAAGTAGCATACTCAAAGTAATATAAAATGTCAGTTTAAAGAAATTTTGTTAATTTACGCTTATTTTGCTTGCTTGAGCAGGAATTGACGTCCATACTCAAATCCCAGTTAAAAAAGGTTAAATATATGGCTAAAAAGTCAAAAATTGCACGAAATACAAAGCGACAACATCTCATATTAAGAGATGCTGAGAGGCGTACTGAACTGCGTTCTATAATCAATGATCCTGCAATTGATCTTACTGAGAAACAAAAAGCTTACGCGACTCTTAATAAGATGCCACGTGATGGAAGCCGTGTTCGATATGTGAATCGATGCGGTGTTACAGGTCGTCCCCGTGCTTACATGCGTAAGTTTGGTGTTTCGCGAATTGTGTTTCGTGAATTAGCGAATCAAGGATTTTTACCTGGCGTAAGAAAATCTAGTTGGTAATTTTCTAATTTCTGAATATATTGAAAAAAATCGAATATAGTATTACTTAATTGAGTTGATATTTTATTTAAAAATTTTTAAATAAAACGATTTTAAATTGGGGAGAAATATGCATACTGAATACGACATTGGTGAAATTATCGAAGATGATGGTGCTATATATACGCCCTTTTATGAAGTAATTAATGTGTTAGCGAATCGTCAAGGTGCCGTACAGAGTGATGAAACTGCACGTAAAGTTGGATTCCAAGGTGGTGTAGTTCGTGGAACTACACATGTGCAACAATTTTCAAGAGTTTTACTAGCAGGGTTTGGACAACGATGGTTTGAAGTTGGAGGTTTTTCCGCTATGTTCATCAAACCCACGATGCATGGTGATATCGTTCGGATTGGACTGCAAGCACCTGAATTAAGTGGTGATGATGAGCAAGTACAAATATGGGTGGAACGCGAAGATGGCCTACATTTAGTTAATGGAACTGCCCAACTTGGAGATCCACCGAGTTCTTCTTTGGCTCATCAAATGGTTTTGAATACACATGGGGCAAATGAAGTTCGTATTCTAGCTGATCATAAAATTGGGACAGTAACTGATGCTATTCCGGTGCGACTGGAGGAGTCAGAAGCATATATGCCCACTGCACCCAACGACTGGTATACGAATACTTCACCATGGGGAATGCCAGTTGCTAACCCAGCGAGTGTGCCGAATATAGCTGGAGAATCTTCAGGTGGATTAGGTCTAAGAACTGAAGGCGTAATTAGCATGTTAGGTGCTCAGGAATTGAAGTATGTCGAAGGTCCAATATTTCTAAATCAAGATTATCTTTCAGAAAGTGAATTAATTGCTATTGGTTCTTCAAATAAATCAGAATATTCGTGGCATGAATCAAGACTTATTACACCTGACGGTACTTTAGTTGCAAAAACGTTGACTCAGATGCGCCATCTCAAGAAATCTTCGCCTCTCTGGGCCGACGAATTTCCTGAAGAAAAATAATTTGCGTATTAATCTTTTTTGGAAGTTTGTGCAGCAACAACTGCAGCAGCAGCTGCTGCAGCAGCTGCTCCCCCTAAGTAATAATGATTTTGTGTAATCATGTTTTCATCGAATTCATATATAAGTGGCATTCCAGTCGGAATATTAACTTCACTTATCTCAGAATCGGTAATTTGATCAAAATGTTTTACTAGTGCTCGAATACTATTGCCATGTGCAGCAATGATAATTCGTTCTCCACTTTTTATGTGAGGTACGATTTCATCATTCCAAAATGGTATGACTCTCGCCATTGTATCTTTTAGCGATTCTGATGATGGGATAGCAGCTGATAGTTCAATGGAGGAATATCTTTTTTCAAATTTTGGATGGCTAGGATCATTTTCTTCTAAGGGTGGAGGTCTTGCATCGAAGCTTCTTCTCCAAATAAAAACCTGCTTTTCTCCGTGTCGTTCTGCTGTTTCAATTTTATTTAATCCAGCGAGTGCTCCATAGTGTCGTTCATTGAGTCTCCATGATTTTTTAGAGGGGATCCATAGTTGATCTAGTTCATCCAAAACGATCCATAAAGTTCTAATTGCCCGTTTTAAGACTGAAGTAAA
>Ga0114999_10006605_pt1 | contig 13314 bp, 7 predicted proteins | sample ArcticOcean_MG_C_3_FD_89820 | JGI IMG/M metagenome (GOLD analysis project Ga0114999, IMG submission 89820) | Marine microbial communities from western Arctic Ocean - ArcticOcean_MG_CB8_126 | ecosystem: Environmental > Aquatic > Marine > Oceanic | place: Arctic Ocean: Canada Basin | collected...
CGGGCCCCTATAAGCCAGCGACGAAGGAATAGAAAAAGAAAATGTGTCTGAAAGGGTTGTTTGTTCTTCATCCGACACTTCCACCCACCAGTCTATGTCCTGGTCCGGCTCATAGTCCAGGGTTAACAGATTCAGTTTCTTGGAAGTATCGGTTACAGAGATTGAATCCACATTATCCCCAAGATCAAAAAATAAGAAGAGTTCCAGGGTATCGCTGTCCACGTCCGTGGAAGCCGACCAGGAGAAATGTGTTGTCAGTGTATCAGCGACCCAGCCATCAGCAGGGCTTGCGAGCTCCGGTGAAGTCGGTGGATCATTTACGACCAGGACCTGAAAGGGCCAGGTGGTGGTATCCGCGTACACACCGTCGCTGGCCATAACCATTAAGGTGTCAAGCCCGTTCCAGTTCGTTTCAGGAACCAGAAGATAATTATTTGTGCTGACTGAGAGAGTGAACCGTTCCGCCTGGAAAGACCACTCCAGATCATCCAGCTCTGTGTTGGCATCCAGGGCATGGGCTTGGAGGGTATCCAGCAGTATAGTAAAATGCTCATCTTCATTGATCGTTGTCTGCGTAAACGGTGTGAGCTGGGGCTCCGGCGAAGTAATGATCAGGGTCCCATTCTGAGAAGACGTTAAAATATTCTCTGAATTCAGGTTGCCCAGGATCGGATCGATCATCTCTATGGCTACCGTATCATAGGGCAGGTCCGTGGTAAAGCCCAGGGTCACCAGAACCCCGGAGTTTCCTTCAAAGGCTGCAAGGCTGGGGCTGTAGGAGACAACCCGCAGGTTGCCATTCATGATCGTGGCATAAAGGAGATGATCATCGGCTCGCTGGCTGATGTTTGCCACACCCGCATAGACTATGTTTGACGGATAGTCTAGATCCACCTGCAGGCTCACCACTTCATCATAGTTGTCCATGGAGAGGGTAACCCAGGCCGTGTCCCCTGCAACAACCGCTTCATCATCCACCCTGAGGAGATTAGACATATTATTGAGCGTAACTGAATTATTAGTTTGTGTCGTGTTGGCCGCATTCCCTCCCACATCGTAGATCGCGTTTTCTGCAGGAGCCACAGCCAGTGTTTCAGTGCCGTTTGGCGTGCCGGACAGGCCAATGCCTAAGGTATAGGTAAGACCATTAGCAGAAATACTGGTGGGAGTACTGCTGGACAAGGCGCCTGTGCCGCCGCTGATGGAAAAGGTAAAATCACTTGTTTCCAATGATCCGCTGCCACTACTGGTACTGTAAACTGCCTCACTAAATGTAACGGAGACGGTAGCATTATCTGCACCAAGAGATACGGCAGTAATTTCTGGCACACCATCTAAGAATCCTTCTCCTGTGATGTTTCCACCATTATAAACAATTGTACCATTGATAGATAGGGTATTGCTATTCAAATCTATCGACCCGCTGTTCAGGGTCAAGACACCGTTAATCGTCACGTCACCCAGCATGGTTTTAATACCGCTGCCGTCTATGATAAGGTTTTTATAAGAACCGCTGAAAAAGGATTGATTGCCGCCATTTAGCTTGATCGTACTGGCCGATTGAGAATTGAAGGAGCCACTATTTAACAGGTCGCCGGTAATCTCCAAGATGCCGCTATTGGAAACCGTGCCGCTGGCATTATCGAAAGAGCCATCCGCAGTAATAGATACACCGGCATCAATGGTAAGCGTTGCACCATTGTTGGTAAAGTCCGCCCCAAGAACCAGGGAAAGTAGTATAAGTGGTGTTAATACGTGTTTCATCAGGCTATTTATTTATGTAGGATTCCCATTCAATATTTAATGAGGTAATTGACGGCCATATAGGGCGGCATATTGTTGTGTGCTTGATCCCCACCTGCCTCTTCAATGCTAGGATTATCATGCGAATTATAGCTCGAAGAAGGATTACTATATTCAAATCCAGAATCATTACTTGATCCACTTGTTATTCTTCTAAGCGTGTGAGAATGAATTGCTATCTCATCTTCTGTTAAAATGTGGGTCTCTTCACCATCCGCACCACCCATTGCATCTGCCTGAACATTGGTAACTCTGTCCGCACTCGTGCCGCCCATGTTATCCAGACCAACAGCCATCCTGCCCCTGAGATCGGGTAAACCGAATGTTGTTGATCCATCACCCGCACCATAGGTAGCGGCAATAACAGCAAACAAGCTGGAGTAGGTTGTTCTTGAGACGGCACTGCCGTCACACAATAGCCAGCCATCGGGTGCGGTGCTCCCAGCAAAAGGTACAAGGATTCCTGCAGGAATTCCTGATGATGCGGAAGTCATAGTGGATGCATCTGAGAAAATGATATCGCCCTGAACTTTCAGGTTACCATCCACTTCAAATTCCTGAGCAAAGGCAGATCCCAATAGAAGAACTAGAATTGTAAAGATAGTTTTTTTCATATTTACCTCAACTTATTTAAGTATTTGATTCATTAGTTCGGGAATTGGGCTGTTATTAAAACAGTAACAGGTGCATTTAACGATTCACTACCACCGTTGTGATAAATAAATGTTACAATAGGGTCAGAATAGATATTTTGAGTTGATTCTGTTGCTGAATAACCATTATTTCTTAATGATGCCTGGGACTCCCAATCAACTCCCCATGAACTAATAATACTATATCCATTTGGAAAAGAAAATTCAATAATTTGTAGTAAGAACCAGTCTAATTCATACCCAATGATCTCATGCATATTAATAGCAGATGTATAGGTCTCTAGATTAAATGTATAAACTCTTGAGGCGATATTCCCATTTGCTTTTATAGAATCAATCTGAGTCTGAAGGCTAGTTATTACTTGATTTAGTGAATCTATAGTAGTTGATTCAACACTGCCTGTTACTTTCAAGTCTCCATCGACTTCAAATTCCTGAGCATTTAAAAATGAAATAGACAAAATAATCATCAAGGTGAATGTGGTTATTTTTTTCATTTTCTTATTTTCCTTTCATACTCATCACCTAAGCAACGTTGCTTTCATGGTTCTTGTCACTTCCGGGGTCTGGACCAGGATAAAATAGAGTCCGGAACCTGCTTTAATTCCCTTACTGTCGGTGCCGTCCCAGATAAACTGGTGATAACCGGGTTGAAGCTTTTCATCCACCAATACATTCAGCTCCCGTCCCATGATATCATAGACAGAAATCTTTGAGTGCATGGGCTTGTTCACATCCAGCTTAATTAGCGTGGACGGGTTAAATGGGTTCGGGTAGTTCTGGTGAATTGCAAATTCATCCGGGATCAGGTCCTCTTCTACGATCTCCAAAACACTGCTGACCCGCTGCCCCAGGTTATCCACTAAAATAATATCTTCTATTACCGCATCTGATCCCAAGGCCAATACAGGAATGTCAACACCCTGGAGCACATCGCCCGTAAGGGTATAAACCAAAACCTTGTTTGCTTCTGCTGCCATGCTCAGGCTTGTAAGATTAGACACAGTTGTATTGTCACTAAGCAAAACCTGGATACCTGTAATAGGTCGATAGGATGTGAGCATTAAAGTATTGTCCTGCAGGTAAACCATGGTCTCGCCGCCGGAGTTCTCCATGTTGGATAATAGACCGCCCAGAATGATATCTACCACCGGGGTCACATCCACCACATCGATCCCTTCATCGCTGTTATAGTCTCCAGCCCAGAATTCTTCATCGGTCACTTCGTCGTCAGGGAACAGGATAATGTAAAGGATCTTGGTCACATCCAGGATATTGATAATGCCATCCCAGGTCACATCGCCCTTGGTGCCGTAGGTGGCTGTAAAGGGGTCTGAAAATTCCCCTGTATTATCATGGATATCCACACCGCGGATGGTAAACACCGCAGAATCACCCAGCTCGAATGTATCGCTGAACTCCGTTTCCGTTGTTTCTACAAACATGCTGTCGCCCTTATAGACATCGTAATGCAGAATATCCGGGTTTATTTCATCTTCCCAGGATGCGGTCAGGGTGCCATCATCGAATGTGCCAGATAAAGCATTCGGAGGCGTGGGTGGAATATTATCCACAGAGTAGCCGCTGTCCGGGTCTGAAACAAAGAAAATATCATCGTCCGGTGTGTGGGCCACCACCAAATACTTGGACCAGAAAATACCCTCCGCTGAAGAGTCAGCCAGGGTAGCCGCGCTATAGCCGTAATCTTCAAAACCCTGGGCGTCCATGGTGCCGATCTGTTCCCAATAATTATCCCTGCTGGTAACAAAATAAGGGCCCTGTGGGAATGCACTGATCTGGCTCCGAACGCCTGATCGCCCTACGTCCAGCTCCCGCCAGAAGGAGTAGCTGGTAATGTCATATCCCGTATGGCCATAATCAAAGATACTGGCACTGTATTGGACCCCAACGATTCCGCCCTGGTCAGTGGGAAGATCCACGATCTGTTCAATAACAGGTTCTCCATCAGGCAGTTGATCACCGCCCCAGATAGCGTTATCAGGGCCACCGTAAACACCCATATCCGCAACAATGGTACCTAAACCAGGCGGCATATTACCATCGTGCTGCCAGGGTGCGGCAGCATCCACACTGGGTGAATTCGCGGACAGGGTCCCGGAAGAATCGGTAAAGACCGGGTTGGACTCAATACAGCCAGCCCCCCAGACATACTGAGCACCGCTTCCAGTACCAAAGGTGGATAAGCCCTGAACGTTAGTATAGGTTGTGTTGAGAATACCCCCAGTCGTTGTTATCTGTTTATAATTTGTATTATCATTGTGCCAGATAATTGAATTATCAATGGTTGAAAATTGATTACTCTCGAGTTGAATACCTTCTTCAGCATTATACGCGATCACAGCATAGTCCAGATCCAAAACCATTGAAGTGTATACACCCTGTGCTCCATTATTGGCTACATAAGAATTTTTGAGAGTTAAATTGCCATCATCTGCAAAGATGCCATATCCTCCACTGCCTTTCACATAGGAACCGGTCAGTGTGATATCACCGGATTTAGAATAGATTCCATATCCCCCGCTATTTGAAACACCTGTATTCGTAAGTATGATATTATCTTTAGAATAAATTCCATATCCAGAGTTATTAGAGATTGCTGTATTGGAGATATTCACTGTTTCATTTGATACTATAGCCCCTCCTGTCCCGATTGCTACATTGTCCCAATAGGCATCTGCATTGTCACGGTCATTATTTGTATTGTATATATTACTGAAAAATCTAAGTTCTACCTGATCGCCTAGACTGACAGATTCAGAAATATCAAATGAGTAGTATCGCCATGGGGTAGTATCATAACTATTCCCCCCCTCACTAAAAATTGCGACCCATTCATCACCATTTTTTCGCCAATATACTTCCACATAACAAAAAGGGTCTGTATTAGTTCTCAGATTAAAGGATATTTTGCAAATTGATGAGACAGTTACTGCTTCTGATATGACATATGTATCTGATTCATACCCCCTTACAAACAAACAAGAATCGCTTCCGTTAGCACCATTATTTGCAATTTCCACCGATCCCGTAGCACCACCCCATGATTCGATAGTAGCATCCCAGACATCGTCCCAGAGTCCATCTTCAAAATCGTCAAAAAATACCCTGTCATCTAAATTTTCTATTCTACAATGGTTCAGATCTGGAGCTGTTTCTGCTTCATCAAACGATATACTTCCCTGCGGTGTATCACCCGCCCCGTGAAAATAAATTTTGTTATCTGATGTTCCTACGCATGAGAGTGTTCCGATTACCTGCAAGCAGTAATGACCATTAAAAACAATTTCCACACCCGGCTCAATAGTCAGGGTTTGTCCTGATGGTACGTTGGAATTTTCTATAATATAATAGGGACTGCTAGCTGCCGACCAGGTGCCGCTCACTTCACCGGATATATTGGAGACACCGGAGCCATCCAGCGACACACTCAGTACGGGTGTGTCAGGGTCATTGCTGGCCAGGGTCATGGTGGTCTGCGAATTACCAGAAATATCAGGTGTAAAAGTAATATTCAGTGTCCCGCTGTCGCCTTCTGCCACAGTCAGGGTTGTAACGTCCGCAGTCCACATGTCATCCCCAATGGTAATACTGCTAATCAGCATATTGCCGGCCCCAGTGTTGTACACTGTCAGTGGTTTGCTTAAAGATAGCCCAAGGGCAATATTCCCAAAGCTGAGTGTATTGGTAGATACAGAAATATTAACATTGGTTCCTTCTCCTGTAAGAGGCAGTGTCGCAGTAGCCAGAACATCACCAGTGGTAGTCAGCGTCTGGCTGAAAGACCCTGTGGACGTGGGTGTGAATGCCAATATAAAGTTTGTACTTTCATTTGCAGCGAAAGAATACGCTTCCGGTGTAATGGAAAAGGGCGCAGACTGGCCGGAAAAGGTAATGGTCTGGGATGTGTTCAACACATTGGTTACCTGAACCGTATCATATTTTGTGCTGTTTAACGTAACCTGCCCAAAATCAATGCTGGACGGATCCAGGGTAACACCTTGTCCAAATCCAATACTTAAAACCAGAATTAGTGTTATCGTTATTTTTTTCATGTTAGTCTCCTTGGGTCTTTTTCAGTTAAGACCTTGTTATTAATTATTCAACATTGACGGTTCCATCTACCAGTTCATCGTATGGTATGACAGTATTGTTTGCATTCCTGAGCGTTGTGGTGGCGCCATCGAATTCTATATCATGCTCACCAACAGCATCGGCCCTGAATTCCAGTACAGCAATCACGCCTGTACCGCTAAAATAATCATCTGTTACGTCCAGAGTGGCAATATCCAGCTGTAGGGTTGTTAGCCCTGCGGACTGGGATTCGGAATAAAAATAAAGTATCTGGTTGGGATATTGAGAAAAGAAAGGACCGGCAGTAAGCGTATCCCCGGTGAAGGATAAACCGTCTGAAGGAAAAGAAATAGTGATACCCGCTCCGCTCAACGCATTGACTTCTTCAGCCATAATATCAACCGTAAATATGTCTGACACTGCTGCTTCTGTGTACAAACGATGTATCCGCAGCGAAGAACCCTGGATGGCGTCAACGTTGAAAAGCAGTGTGTCGGGCCAATCTTCCACCGTACCGGACAGGTAACGGCTCTGGACCAGTGCAGTATGGTTTCCTTCATTAAGATAATTAAAGGTACCAAAGAAAACAGATGACCACTCCGACCAGACTCCATCATCCAGTTTAAACTGGAATTCCATATCCGGATCATTGCCTTCCCAATACACGGTTACAGAATTTTCGTCTAACACACCGTCTATGAGACTAGGATTGGTATAAAGAATAGTGGTCTCAGGTGGCAGATAATCAGGATTATCCGGATCTAACACATTGTCCAGGACCAGTTCAGGCTCAGAACAACTGATGCAGAATAAAATAATGAAAAGAATTGATGACAGGAATTTCATACTAAAAATTCCAGCTCAGTTTTGTTTTGGCGCCTGGCTCACCTGCCAGAAACTGGGGTGAAACATTCATACTGAGACGCCTGCCCTTGTACTCTGCAGGAAAAAACAGAGCAGCATCAATGGCATTAAAGACCCAGAGTCCTACCGTCAAACCTGTTACCAGTACTGCGGTACTCCGCTTGTCACTCATAATGATGTGCTTGGCAGACATAATGCTCTGAGTAGAAGAAACATCATTGATATCAACAGCGTTCTGATAGTCCAATTTGGCGACTTCATAAGTATCTTTTGCCTTGGAAAAATCATTCCATAAATACCCGCTGGCCCCAGCACAAGCCATGGTAGAAACAAAATAGGTCATCCCCATCACGAGCCTCCCTCGATTATCTGCATCAGAAGAATAGATCTGGCCTCTGCCTGGGATCAGGAATGATCTAAAGAATGCCTTACCGGGCCGTTTGGGTTTTAAGTTAACATCATACTGTGGGAACTCTCCCATGGCCACATCAAACCGCATATGATATTTTTCATAGCCCAGCTTATTAATATCCAATTCGTAGGACCCTTCAAGAAATCTTTCGTCTCTCACGGGTAAGCGCTTTTCAAATGTTTTCTCAAACCATTTGTTCGTTCCAAGATAGTTGAATTCACCTTTTACACCTCGGAAGCTGCAATTAAGAGTAAGCCTGCCTGGATTAGTACGTATCCAATAATCTTCCACCATATCTGGGATACCTACCATGATATCATCTGTCATTTCATCTTTGTGTGGTTCAAACCTGCTGTTGTATTTATCCATTTCTTCATCATATTTATTAATGACTGGCTCTGTGTCATTCATGATTTTATTGTAATCTTCAACTTTCATATCTTCATTCGTATATTTCTCTTCAGCATTTTCTGCCTTAGATAAAGCACGCTTGTATGCTGTCGATTTTTCAGGCGGCTTTTCTTTCCATTCTTTATGAGGAAAATCATACCCGTATTGCAGCTCTAATTCATTTTCTGCAATATTTCTGAGAAAAATAGTAACAGTAGTCACCTTTGGATAATATTCCACGGATACAAAGCACAACCGTTCAACTCCTAATTTCTTACCTATCTGGATCTGGCACTCTTCATTACTACATAGTGCAGCATCACGTTTGTAGGCTTTAATGATTGGTTCCGTTAGCATCTCATCTGCTAGTTGGAAATCAGTTACGTCTGCAAATTCTGATCGAAAAACACTATTTATCCTTTTGAGGGTCTCTTCATTAAAAACGGATTGATTATTACCTACGGTAATTATGGCAATCTTCTCTTGTGTAACCTGTTTTATATCCAGAGTAAATAAAACAGAATTTGCTCTACTGATTTCATAAAGCCGTTTTTCGAAAGAAACCAATTCAGATAGACGATCTTCACGCCATTCTTTCAGGTCAATCATTGCCCGTACTTGTTGTACTGATCTTCGGGAAAGTATATTGGTTACCTTTGTGCTGGTCCGTCCCGATGATGATGTGAGTACCATATCCTGGGAAAATGCCAGTTCACCACTTTCTACTAAAAAGATGATTGGAATGTCAGCAACATTCATATTTTTCCCTGCTTTTACTTTGACTTTTAAAGGTCTTCCAAGTGGATATCCAGTCTGACCTGTAAGTTCAGTTTCTCCATCAGACATTAAGCGTAGAGAGTTTAATATAGCAGAAATTTGATTTGGAATTTCTACCTTAAGATTTTTACCGTCAAAAACCACTGGGACCCCGGCAACTTTTATAACAGCCTCATAGGCAGGGATCAAAAATTGGAGCTGCCCGACCGGGTCATCCGAAGGCGTATTAATAAATCCTTCGTACTGATTTTTAGCGGCATCGACAAATTTCTTCATGTTTTCAGCGTGGACAGATTTCTTCAGCCGCCATAATACCCAATAGGTCGTGGATGTTGTATGATCTCCCACCATTTCCGCGCCCTGTATATCCGCTATGGTGGATGTACTTGATTTTTGCTCGAACTCATCCTTGAAGGTTATATCTGACTCAGTCATAGTTTCTGTAAAACTGGACTGAGCCAGACTTGAAACAGTGATACGGATCTGCATGGAGATGGTTTTAAAGGCCTGGGCATTGGCTTTATCCTTGTACTCTTCTTCAGACAGGTCCCTGACCCCTACATTTTCCCGGGCGTAGTAATAATTACTATCGATGGGCGTTTCTTCCACCCAGTCTGGTAAATCCTGGGCAAAGAGAATTACAACACTGGATAAAACTATAAAAATGGATCGGAAAAATAAGTTGATCATTTTTTAATTTCCTTCCCCTGTATGCCATCCAGTAATAGTGGCCTTTTAATTTTGCTTTTTTTACCTTTGATCTGACACTCCCAAATAGGAAACAGAATCAAGTTGGTAGAGTGTACAGCAACGTCATATTTTCTCTCCATTAGGGCCTTTATCTTTTTGTTATTGATAGATTTACCACCCAACCGCCTGAAGTCATAGTCAATCTTGTCTTTTTCAAGGGATTCAATTTCGCCAATATTATCCAGGTCAACGATCTTGTGGGGATCTTCATCCACAACGGAGCTATATTGAAAAACGTCATCCTTAAGAAAAAAAAGTGTATAATCGTTATAGTTTAGATAGAGTTTCTCCTTTATTTCTTTTGTCTTTTTTCGAAACAGACCTTTTTTTGAGAAGAAAGTGAGCTCAACCCTGATCAAGGGCAGGTAGTTAAAAACAGCTTTTTCAAGCAATTCACTCTTAAAAAGGGTACCATCAAGAAAAGGCTTAACACGATCCTGGATCTCACGCTCAAAAATCTGATTCTTCATATAAAAAACCATTTCTTTATTTTTTTTATTACTCACCGAGTTCACTGGTTTTTGGGAATCTGTATCAGCTGGGGTTTCCTGTTTTTCTTTAATGGCTGTTGGTTCAGCAGAAGCATCCGGTTTGTCTATAGTCACTTTCTGAAATCCCGCCTGCAAATCAGGATCAATATAATTTTTCAGCTTATCTTCACTCAAAGTGATATGTTGCGTGATTAGCCTGCGTGTAGTGATTTCCAGTACCTTGTTATTGTAATCCGGTGAAATAAGTAAAAAATGTCCAGGAGCAAGCCCTGGTAGCTTTGACATAATCTTGTCACTATCTTCCGTGATGGAAGATTCCAACCGGGGCTGAACTTTTTTAAGATCCTGTTTCTGGGTCAGACTGCCAAGATTGGTTGTTGAGAACTGGGCAATAGCCTTGTAGTCTATATCCCCAGGGTTTTGAGTGGCTATCAAACAACCGATCCCATATTTCCTCGCTTGTTTGAATAGTGTCATAAGGCTTTCTTTACAGGCTGGTTTTTTAACAGGCGGAATGTAGGGTGCAATTTCATCAAGGTAATAGAGGCACTGCAATCCTTCCTGGCCACCCTGAAGTGGATGTAACAGCATCCACTGATACATCAGCTGCGTGATACTGGACACGAAGAATTCTTTCTCTTCCTGTGTTGAAAGGGTGTTGAGATAGATCACAGAGATTCTTGTTTTACCGTTATCAGAGTCTATGCCTAAGAGTGTATCAATATTAGCAGGTGTTCCCGTCTCGAATATCAATCGTCTTGATCCGATCGTTAAGAGACTGACCTTTCGCTGCAGATCTTTTATCAGCTTTGGCGTGCATATCAGTTCGATATTATCATGGACATCACCGGGTATATTTTTTAGGATTGATATTAAATTTTTAAATTTTTCAAGGCGTATATTGTTGTCAATACAATAACTAAATATTTCTGTTAAAACAGAATCAACGGATTTACCATCGTCCGTATCAAGATCATAGCCTAATAAACCGGCTATGTTTTTTGCTGTTGCTGAAAGGAACCGGAGCTGATCTTCTTTGTTAAATTTTTCTATACCTTCAAACTGGAGCGGGTTGATGCATAGGGGTAACCCTTTACTGCTACCAGGGGTCCATATCAATACTTCAGTTTGATCTGTGAATGAGTTGTAGAGCTCTCTATCGATTCCATGCTCGACCAATGAGTCATAATCTGCATTAGCAGCAAGACTTGCAATGTCACCCTGAGGGTCAAAAGCGATAACAGGTACTCTATTCCGACCAAATTCTTCTACCAAAACCTTGCACGCAACTGTTTTTCCAGATCCAGATGAACCAAAACATGCAAAATGCCGTTGCATTGATTTTATGCTGAGTTCAACCGGTTGGTCGTCTTTTGTTTTTCCAATAATAAATGGCATAATGATAAAATACCTATTAATAGTTTAAATATTCATGAACAATCCTACTTGTACTCCAAAACCCGTCATATCTAATTCATCGTAGATTGGAAGCCCCAATTCTGTTTCATCAACATTTGCTTTCATTTTTGCTGATCTATAATAGGTCTCTACACCGAGGCTGGATTTCTCACCTAAACCTAGACTAGCACCTGCACCCAGACTCCATCCAAAACCATTAAAAAACCTAAATGTTTGCTCTCCAGTGACATAATTTGTTTCATTATTAAATAGAATATTCCATCCAAGTGAAACATTAGTGTATGGACTAAATGATCCTAACTCAATTGGGAGCATCACTCTTACTGTTCCCATTAGAGGAAGCAAATAAGATGTCATATCTACTTCCACTGTTTGGGTAGTGATTGTTTGTCCCAATCCTGTTGTATCCGCTATACCAACTGATGATACTTTTTTATAATTGGTCCAGAATGCATCAAGACCGACCCCAGCAGATACCATATCATCAATGTAGCGGTAGTAACCATAGCCAATATTTAAGCCAGTTTCTATTTCAGGTGGTGAATACAGCCCAAATGATATTTTATGCTGGATTGTTGGCCCTCGATCAAATATCTGAGCGTTCAAAATTGTGAACAATATTGAAATAAGTACAATAATTTTCTTCATGAGTTATGTATCCTTTCCTGGGAATTCAGCTCTTGCATTTCTTAAAACTGCAGATGATTAATAGTATCCTTTTCAGTTATGCCTTATACTTTCCCTTACGTTCCCAAACCTTTTTTAAATAATTTCTAGTTTCTTCATATTCCAGATCTCGTAGTAGCGTTTTGTACAATTCCTTACTGGACATTTTATTTACTTTTTTTACTGCTGGTGAAATTTTTGTGGTATTGGTGAGTGCTTTTGAAACATTTCCAACACCTGTATTGTAGGCTGCAACTGTACACATAAGTGCTTTTTCATCATCCTTGATATTCTTAAAGTATTGATGACGAATCTTACCCAAGTAGGCGCACCCCAGCTCAATATTATTATTGGGTTTATATAAATAACGTTTGCCCACAAATTTATCTTCTCCATATACATAGGAATAAGCATCTCGTGCACCAGATACTGGTACCAGCTGCATTAAACCATAGGCGGGAATAGGGGATGTGGCTTTGGGATTGAAAGACGATTCAGTTTCAGTGATCGCCATGGCAATGGCAGGATTAATTTTGAATCGCTTTGACTGTTTTGATATTTCTTTATGGTACTTATTAATGCGTACATCTTTATGGTCAGGACGCAATTTTAATTTGAGTGAAAAAGATGTTCTTTTCTTGCCGTCTTTTCCAACATAATTCTTTGCATCTTTCAACACATGGCTGACTTTTTCCTGAGCAAACTCCGCATCGTTTAAACCAGGCTTAACAACATCTCCTTTTATATTTTTTATTTGATTTTCAAGAATTGCATTCCCATCATCATCCTTCTCAGAAAGAAGATGAACAAGTTTCTTCATCAGCATTGAGTCTGCAAGTTTCTGGAATACGGGTCTTGTATTGTTGCCAGCAAGTTCTTTTTGAACATGGTCAGCTATCTGTGGTATAGCAAAAAATGAAGTATTCAGTATACATAAATAATTACCGATCAGGGATGGACCAGCATAACCAAATCGAATCCGGTTCGATTCAGACCC
>Ga0114999_10006606_pt1 | contig 13313 bp, 14 predicted proteins | sample ArcticOcean_MG_C_3_FD_89820 | JGI IMG/M metagenome (GOLD analysis project Ga0114999, IMG submission 89820) | Marine microbial communities from western Arctic Ocean - ArcticOcean_MG_CB8_126 | ecosystem: Environmental > Aquatic > Marine > Oceanic | place: Arctic Ocean: Canada Basin | collected...
GCGACATTGGTACGCATCAATCAAGATCGTATTACCAAAAGAGCGCAATTGTTCCGCCGGTTGTTCCGACTCAAGACACTTAACTCCAATAAAAACAATCACACTTATGTTTAGTAGCCACTATTTAGTACTTTTTTTCAGCTTTGTAAATCTTACTCTTTTCGGAGTGGACTCATAATTTCAATTAAAAAAGAAATGATTTCATAATTTGACTTCTTCACTGTATTTTGATATCATAGAAAGTGCTAAAGTCAGAAAGTCATACTTTCCTACTTATCCCAAAGGATATCGTGATGCCACTGGTAAGAGTCAAAACCAAAGGACAAATTACCCTTCCCAAACAGATTCGAGATGAACTGGATCTTTCAGAGGGGGATATGGTTGAAATTGATATTGAGAATGGTTGCGCTGTCATTATGCCCAGACGGGTTGTTGCCGCGATACCCACACCAAAACTGTCCGCCAAAGAGCAGCAGGCACTTACCCGTGCTCAAAAGAAGGTCACCGCCATCAATGAGAATATGATAGCTTCCAAAGGACTTACCCAAGATGAGGCAAACGCAGCTGCAAAAGTTGGCCTCATTGATCCTGATCAAAAGTATTGGTGGCTTGAAGAATGGCAAAAGGGCGAACGGGAAGCAGAACAAGATATAAAAGACGGTCGTCTATCTGATCCGTTTGATACGGCTGAGGGTCTAATTGCGCATCTCCAAAAACAAACGGTATGAAGATACAAACTACGTCTCGTTTTGATCGAGATTATGCCCGGCTGCCCCAACAAATACAAGCGCGAACCAACAAGCAGCTTGCGCTCTTACTTTCTAATTCTCGACACCGTTCGCTTCGCATTGAGAAGGCCGAGGGTTATTCCAACATTTGGAAAGGTCGCATAACCCGCGAATACCGTTTTACATTTACCATCAAAGGCGATACGTATATTTTACGACGGGTTGGCACACACGATGTTTATAAGAATCCGTAGGTCACATCGGTCGATTTCGTCCGCCTCTACTTTAACGAAGCCTACTTCGCCCTCACCGTCATCCTCGCCGAACGTAACCGATACATGTATCTACCAATGATGCACCGAATGCCCACTCCCCGGAAACCAAATCGTATCCACCACCGCAGAAACCGCCACACCCAAAATGAACCCCACCAAAATACCCAAAAACAACGGCTGACCTTTTCGATAAAGTGCAATTCCCCCAATCCGTAAAATTAGCAATTTGATTAACCACATTAGAAAAATCGTAAAAATTGTGCCCCGCACGGCTTGGGTTTCCATAATGGCAAAACCAACAGGATGCAACGACCACCACGACACCCGATAGCGCAAAAACGTCAACAACGCCATGCCCACAATGCCAAACCCAAAAAAGCCCAACCGCTTCCAATCGGGCGGATCAAATGTTTGCATCTGATTCACCCAATAATTCAAAATATTAGGATGCGTGCGAAACTCAAATGCCTGAAAATTATACGCCCCCGTTTCATACCCCAAATACAATGTAAACACCACCGACGTCACCGCCGCCACCAGTCCTGCAAGAACCAGCGACAACGCCACCATTCGCTTGCGCCCTTTAATCGCCGCCGTAATCCAAGAGCAATGCGCCATACTCGCCATCACCAAACTCTTGGCATCGGTAAAATAAGCAAACGAAAAAGCCAAATTGGCCATACTCGCCGCAGAAATATTCGCCGAACCCAATGTATACAACGCAAACGTAGAGGGCATCATTGTACCACGCAAATACACCAACCCACTCTCAGCAATCACCCGTGCAATGCCCACATACAAAATCGCCGTCCCAACTAAAAACATCACAATCACATGTAATTCCATGCCCGCCGTATACAACCAACCCACCATAAAAATCAATCCCACAACAAACCCAATACCCGCCGTGCGATACGACATCAATTCTTCCGAATCATCAATCGCCTGCCGCCCCCGAACATTTTCCCACACCCCTTTTAAATGCTCCCGCCCCATCCACAAGCCCCAAAACAACATAAACGCCAACGCCCCAAACGCCTGCCACGCATTGGCCGCATGAGAGCTCGACCACAAACCCGGCGTGCCCAAACTATAACCCATTCGGTTAAACGTATACACCTCACCCACCACCAACAGATAAAAAAACCAAATCGAAAACAACACTTCCAAGCTCGTCCAATACGCAAAACCCGCAATAAAAAATTGAATCCCTATATAAAAATAATGCCGTGGAATAAACCGACTGATATCCAAATACGTCACACCACCACCTGCCCGCGTGATCGGAATGCGTGGAAAGTCAGGCATAAAGTAAGACAGCATATTCCAACAAATCACCGTCATCGGAATGGCCACACCAATCCAAAATGCCTTGCGCGCCACCAAGGGCGGCCACACACTCTTGTCATCGCGCTGCACCAATTCCAATGCCACCTGCGCCGCCGGAAACGGCAACTTTTCATGTTCCGACCACTGACGCCGCAACATCACGGCAATGCACAAACACGTCCACGTAATTGCACCCGCAAAGGCAAACCACCAGAACAACGGCGCAACCCAAACGCCCCACGGAATGACATGCCCAGGTGGCAACCCTTCAAAAAACAACCGCATCGCCCCACCATCATCCGTAGGAAACAACCACGATGGCAAATGCGGATGCAAATATTCAAACCATCGATTCTGCGCCGAAGCAAAATAATAAGGCGTGGCCAAATGCCCCATAATCAGCCCCGTAAAATTCATCAACGGAAACAACGACCCCACCAAGCCCATCGAGAACACAATCGCCATTTCAAGCGGTGAAAACGCCTTATTCGCCCAATATTTTCGCAACAACACATTGAACCCCAACGCCAAAAACGTAAATGGGATCATCAACGCCATCGCCATATAACTAAACACCATCTGATTGATGTGTACCACATACAAGCCATAGATCGGCCACGTGTTCACACACACCACCAAGCCCAAGCCCAAAAGCACACACCGCACCGTCACACCATCGCGTCGGGCATCAGATTCGATATTTATATTTTCTTCAACAAGCGCCATAAAAACTTTCAAAAAGTAGGAATTGAGAACGGGAGACACAAAGGTTGACCATCACGGAACAAGCTTTTATTGAATCTCCCCACCATCACCCCATCGCATAGACAACGTCTTCCCATCTTTATTATCTCGCACAACATGTGCTTCCCCATCCTTTTGCACAATCTCAAACGGATTCGACGCCCACCAAGCAACAGCATCTTCAACCGTCCATCCCGGCAAATACACCACCGCATAATCGGCTTTCTCAGGCCGCACACCGTGCGACAGCAACACCTTCGCATAATCTCGCGAAATCACCTCACCATCGGCAGATTGACTCAAACTCAAATCGTGCCATTGCCCCGTTCGCGTCTCAACACGCACGTCCACATCCGGCTGGTCGGGAAATACATACACACAATCGTGCCCAACCAAAATCCCATCCTTCACATCACCCGCTTGCCACCTATCGCGCAACACCACCTGCCGCACCACGGTCTCCACATCGTTCAATCCCGTACACGAAATATCAGACCCCAACGCCACAATCGCATCACCCAATAAAAACCAACTCTTCTTCGCAAACAAACCCGTTCCATCTTCCATCTCAATCTTAAAATCCACACCCCCGCAACCCAAACTCTCCTCTGCAACACCGCATACAAACACGCTCTGCCCTTCAGTCTCACGCGGCATCGAAATCCCATCCGTCCGCGTAATACCCGTCAACCGATCCCAATCCATCGTCGGCAACACACCATCCAAAAACGCATCTTCACGCGTACGCAAAATCAAATGCTCGTCGCTGTTATGATGTGCCTTTAAGTTTTCATCCCGAATACTAAACCACGACTTTGTATTCGTCGACGACATCTTCACCGCTGCCGTAAATGTAGGACGCCGTGCAACCAAATATTCTATCACAGGCCAATACCGCGTTCCGTATAAGGGCTCTGCCCCATCCACAGTCAACGCACGCGCAATCTCCGACGCCACAGAGATCGATGGCAACAATCCCTCATCAACGGCCCGCTTACAAAATGCCATCACCTCATCACGTCTCGGTATAGGCGCCGACGACAGCAACAATGCGCCATCAATAATCAGTGTACCTCGCAATGCCACTTCACCACGCGAACACTCACGCCCAATAATAAACGGATCAATCCCTTGCCCCACGATCGCCCACCGCACAAACTCCAACAACCAATTCGCCACATTCGACAATGCCACTTCGGGCAACTGCCATTGCGAATCACCCATCATATACACATACCGCCCCACATCGGCAAAGTGGCTGCGGCCATACCCCATATGCACAGCCATCCCATGAAACGAATACGAATAATCCGACAAAATACCATTCACCGGCCGTATCTCACATTCCTTAGCCGCCCACTCCGACGCCAATTCAATATGTTCCGTCTTTCCCGTAACCAACCCATACCGCAAATGATTCATCCCCCCCCCACATCGCATTGGCACCCGTCATCGTCGTGCGAATGTTGTCCACCAAATACGCCAACGTATCCACCATACTGTCCCGCACATCGGCTTCAAGCGCATCTTCAGCCACCAACAAAGAGTTTCCCAAATGCATCGGAATCCCAATCTGCCACGCCCACCAATTGTTCGGAAACGCACACCCCCGATGCACCAGCCCATGATAAAATCGCCACGCCAAATTCATCCGCTTAGCCACCTCAGCATCCCCAGCAAACATGCAACCCAGCGAACCCCACGCCTGTGCCAACGACACCAACCGCCCAAATGTCCCACCCCCACTCGACACCCCTTCATCCTCCGCACGACGCACATCTCCCCAACCGCCAAACAAAGCGTCAGATTCATCCATCACCTGATCGCGCAACAAACCTGCCACACGCGTTTCCAACACACCCAGTTCATCCGCCCGCGTCTCAACCAACAACTTCTGAAACCGCGCCTTCACATTGTCAAAATCAGTCGGCATCACACACCTCGCATAAATTTGGCTTTAGATCAAAACTTGGACTGACCGAGACATCCGCGATAAAAAACACAATAGTCACCCCCCAATCCAAAAAGTGCGTCCCCAAGGTTGTGCAATCTAAACGCCTCGTCAAGCGAAAAAAGGAAACCAATCGCGCAGCTACGCTTGTCAGAAGTCGTATTGACAATTATAATGACATCCGTTATAATAGCCTGTGTGATAAACTCATTTTACAATCGTGGAACAGAAGACATATTTGACGGAACTGATACACGCGCAGCCCGCAAAACCTGTCCCCAATTATTATGGCCCATCGCACGACGCAAATTGGATCAAATTAACCGAGTGCGCGACCTTCGAGAACTTTTAATCCCACCAGGCAATAGATTCGAACGCCTAAAAGGGAATCGCGCAGGCCAATATAGCATTCGCATTAACGATCAATATCGCATTTGTTTTCGCTGGGAGACACAGTATGCCCAAGACCTCGAAATCACAGACTACCATTAAAAAAATAAGCACGGGTTTAGAATTGACACAAAGACGCCTGCCCAAACACAGACCGCCAACTCATCCTGGCGAGATGTTACTCGAAGAATTCCTGAAACCCTTGGCCGTGAGCCAATCTGCGTTTGCAATTCAATTAGGGGTCTCATTTCCTCGGCTTAATGAAATTATTCATGGCAAACGTGGCGTCACGTCTGATACAGCATTACGTTTGGCACAAGTCTTGGGTATGTCTGCCGATTTCTGGTTGGGGCTTCAATCAGATTGGGATCTTTGGCAAGCACTACACGGCAAAAACACAGCCGAAATTGCAGCACTGGAACCTTTACGTATATAAGGATCTCCCATGGAACCCATAGCACCCGAAAGAACCGAAACCCGCGATGAAAAAACAGGGGCGCGTGTCATACAATTGACCAACGCACCCTGCATCAATCATCCACTCTACTATCTGGCAAATTCGTTCAGCCCCGATGCCTCCGAACTCGTCTTTGCCTCAAACCGAAATGGGCGTTACGACCTCTTCACCGTCGAGATAGAATCTGGAACCATCCGACAATTGACAGATATCGACGGGATCTACCCCTTCTCGGGAAACGTCGTCGGTGAGAACGTTTTTTTCACCACAGATCAAGGCGACGTTTACAGGGTTCCCCTGTCAGGCAACAGCGCAACCGTGCTGGCTTCTCGTCCCGAATGCGGCCTCGGAGAAGTAACCATCAATGCAACGGGCGAACTCGGCTGCTGTCTGATTTCAGAAGAAGGAAAAGCCGGCCTACTCGTTTTCAAAACCGACGGATCCGATTCCTGGGTGATCCTAAATGGCGTCCGTGCTCTGTATCATCCACAATTTCATCCCACCGACCCCAAACAACTCATCTACTCCGCAGACCCACCCGATCCACGCTTGTGGGCCGTGCAAATCGATGGGTCACAAGATCGATGCTTTTATGCCAATCGGCCAGACGAATGGTTTGTCCACGAAACATTCCTCGGTGTCTCCGATCATCTCATCGTCGTCTGCTGGCATCGCGGGCTTCTCGAGGTCCATCTCCAAACAGGCGATATCCGAACCATCCGCGAATTCAGCGCCTGGCACATTTCCTCAAACCCTACGGGCACTCAGATTGTATGCGACACACATTTGCCAGACATCGGCCTTTGCCTCATCGATCCCAAGACAGGAAAATACCAAACGCTCTGCCATCCAAACGCAACCAATCAAGGCCACCAATGGCCCCAACCAACACCCTTGATGGCCGACGGCGAGGCCCCAGGCTGGGCAACCATGACCGAAGTCGTAACCGCCACAAGCGCCTACGGCCCCCAATGGAGCCACCCCCATCCAGCCTTTAGCCCCGATGGAAAATGGGTATCCTTCACATCCGATCAAACGGGTCACCCACAGGTCTACGTCGTTGAGGTGAGCACCACACGCTAACCCATGCGTCAGTCAAGGTCACCTGCTAATACCCCATAGAGTTTAGATGCAAAAAAACGGTTCCTGTGAATATTGTCTTCACAGGAACCGCTTTTTTTATTCCTCCAACTTTAGTGAAGCCTCCAACTTACCCTTCGCGTCTTCGCTAAGTGACTCGCTCCGCTCGTCGTAGACTTCGCCTATACGCGTGAGATCAGAACCTAAACTTCCTCACATCTCTCACACAAATTGATTTTTGCGTTGCTTAATTGCCGTACCTTTGCCCCGAATGATATCGTCTCTTTGCCAAGTCTGAACCGCTTGGCAAATATAATCGTCCTCACCCAAAAGACTTTGCAACTGGTCTTTCGTAAACCAACCCGCATCCCCACTCACCACCGTATCAGAAATAAGATGTGCATCCAAAAAACCATACAACCGACAAATGCCCTCATCTCTTTTGGCATCTTCAATATAAGACATCCAAGGCACATCCAAGTCGAGTTGCTGTTTCACAAGCACTTGCAATGCACCAATCCGAGCCCCCACATCCCAGCCCACACCCTCCTCCTCTTCCCACCCTTCACCACCGGGCAACTCCCACCGATCCTTTTCAGCATCGCGCACCAATAAATACTCAGCATCTCCTTCAGATGCCCGCTCAATCAACAAACGTGTTGTCGCAATGGGTTCGTCAAAACAAACAGGAATGAGGCGTTTTCCAGCATCACTCAATGCACCAAGCACTTCAGAATTATAAGGATAATAACCCGCAGCAGGTGGTGCGTTAACCGCACAATATTTGTTAAAAACACCACACCGATCATCTGAAGTAGTGCCAGCTGGCGCTTCATGCCACGTATAGGCACTGGTCACCAACAAATCGCCCGCCTTAAGCTCGGGATCAATAAAAGGGGCCAGCTCACCTTTATCAATCGGTCCCAAATCTTGTATGTGCGCATTTTTGTCAATCACGCGACTCAATTTGTGCGACCCGGGAGACACCAAAAACTGGCCGTATGCTTCATCAAAGTCTGCAAGCGGTACAATGGCAAACACCCAATTCATCGAAGAACCCACCGGACGCCAACGCTTGTAATCGCAGTGCGCGCCCGATCCTTTGTCACTTGGCGTTCGCAAATAAGCAACATAGGCTGTCAAATGAGCGGGTTGCCCCAAAGCAGCTTCAACGGCCTGAACAACCGTTGGATGTTCAGCAATGAAAGCCAAACCTGGTTTAGCAAGTTTATTGCCACTAATGGTATACTTTCCCGGTGTCGGATACTTGAGCGAAGGCGGATAAGAATTCCATTTTGCTTGTGCTTTCACGGTAATGCGTAAGGCTTCAACTTCATCAGGAGACAACAAATTGCGCACGATCAAATAGCCATTTTCATGGTAATCGGCCATTTGTTGCTCGTCAAATACAACGGGGCTTGTCACGGTCATTTTTATCCATCCTCCCTTTAAAACGCATTCGCGAACACTGAGCCATCAGAAAGCAACAAGGCAAAAGTATTCATCTGTGTCTATCTTTAATTTCCCCAAAGCCTACAAACCATTCAAATTATGACTCGCCTTCACAAAGACTTCCACATCATACAAAACAATATCCTCAGTGTTTCCAGACGCACCTTTTATAAGCGTCATCCCCAAAAGGTTATCGCCATACACTACCGGTGGCGAACCCAGCGCAAAACAGCACAACGGCGGTTGCCTCTCTTCCTCGTCCCATTCAAACCAAATGTCTTCAGCTGAGATTGTTTCACCATTGATATCAATCGCAAGTTCATCACCCGGCACAATACCAGGCCGACACATCATGATCGCACCAGAAATCACTTCTTTACCACTCACGCTTGATGCAACCGGCAAATGCTCACACAGTCGAAATCGAAATGTCTGACGCTCACCAAGCTTTTCACGATCCAACACAATCTCTTCCGTATGATAAGGAAAGTCCGACGCATACCCAACCTGATCACCCCGATTGGGACCCCAAATAGGATAAAAAACGTAATGCCGATCTCTTGCAGCAATCCGATTGGGATCTCGCAATTCTTTTAACACATGATAAGCCTCAACCTCAAAATAATTTTGCGTCGAAAACCCATCCGCTCCCGCGCCATAAAAATTCTGTACCGCAGCCCGACAATGATCAGGGCTTTGAACCCGATCTCGATGGTGATATCCCATCAGGGCTTGGATTTGAGGATACACATAACAATCCGATGCACGGGCAAGCCTCACAAAGGCTTCAAACTTGGCATTAAAATCCGTAAACCCAATATCCCCCGGAACGATGTAATCAATCACCCCATCCTGGATCCACGTCGGGATATCAAACCCCATCGTTAGACAACCCTCAAGATGCTGCAAAACACGAACCCCTAAGAGCAGCTTACGCCCCTTCTTTTTTCCAACATCATCCAACATATCACGCACCCGTCGAACAAAGTCGGTCATAATGGCATGGCTGCTCTCAGCTTCGCCCAGTGGAAAACATGCCGGCAAGCGCGTATAGTTCAATTCCATCCCATCAATATCGAATCGGTTTGCAACCTCTTCCATAATCGAAAAAACCCAATCCCGAACCGCCGCCACCGAATAATCCAATGCACAACCCACCTCATAACTGCGAGGGTCTGTGGTGCGTTTCGAAGACGGTTTGTACCCCTTTAAAACCCACTCGGGTTTTTCTTTTGAAAGCTGCGTAAACCAATCGGCATTGTGACCGTGCCGATCGTTCATCCGAAAACCAGCGATAAATTCCATGTTCTGCTTGTGGCATTCATCAATATAAACTTCCATCGGCATCACGCCCGCATCCATCATTGGAACCAATCTCTGGTGCGGCTCTCTTACATCATACGCACACAGCTCCGACCGCCAAAACTGCGTCCACCCCTGATGCCATACTTCCTGAACGAGGGTATCAATCGCCCCTTCCGCCGCATAATTGCGAACAACCTGCCGCAACTCCTCAGGGGTTGCAGCAGGTTCACTCAAATGACGGGTCGTATTTGAAGGGTCACTGTTATAAATCACCCGCCGCATCCCTCTCGGCGTCAGTGAACCCAAAGCAAGATCTTTCACCACAGTTCCTTTGAAGGTCTATCCTTAAGCGTGCGGTCCTCTTTCCCGAATAATCCGAATGGCCAACTCTGGATCCACCTGCACAATCATCTCCGGCTCAACCGTGCAATGCCCCGGCAAATCAAATCCCGCCACCGCACTGCGTGTGTGCCAACCCGAAAACGAGCTGTCTTCGCCATCTGTCGCAAAACGCGACAAAGGCCCCCCAAACACGTCGTGAAACACTTCGCTATATCCATCAATCACACGCGGCGACTTGGAAAACGATCCGCCACCTGCTGAATTCACCATGCCAATACACTTCACACAATACCAAACATCGTTGAGTGTGCCAAACGGATGCAATGCCCAGTGAAGCGATGTCACATGCTTGATCCCAGCTTCTTGCCCGGCTTGATAACCGCGTTCCACATCTCCATCATCATTGGTCACCGCTCCCGTGCCACCTCCCGTGCCCGACGTAAACAACAAACCCGACGGTGTAAATGTGACCGAGGCAATCCGTCTCCCCTTGGGCGAAGAAACCCCATCTTCTTCACGCCCCAAATCAACTTCCAATTCCTTCAACCGGTCGTAAATATCAAAATCGCGTTGCCAAGAATTATGCAGTTCCATTTTTTCTCCTTTTTTAAATCACGCTTTGTGTACCCATTGGTGAGATGCCTAATTTCCGAGGATTATGATAGAGCATCGATTCTCTAACGTCAAGCAACAATCTATCAGGATCCCTACAATTTTTATTGAGCATTCTGTTCTATTTACGAATAAAAGTTGAACGTTTTTTTCAAAGTTTCTCAAAACACATCATCGGCCTCACACAGATCGCCTGGCAAGCTGTTGTGGCTTTAAAAAAGATTTTGACCTGGGGAAATGGCTTTTTCCTGGCGCGAGACCAGGCCGCCACCTAACAGAAAGAACGGCCCAAAAAATTCTTGCAAGTATGCGAGAAAAAGCCCAAATTCCTTGCGAAACGACTCCTCATACATTGCGCCATTGTTTCGCGACCCATCTTCTTGAAGAGGGTGTAGACATCCGATACATTTAGGAACTGTTGGGACACAGCAGTCCTAAAACGACTCAAATTTATACCCATGTAAGCCGTAAAGCCCTGGGACGGATTCAAAGCCCACTCGATACGCCAGAAAGGGGAAATTAACGAAATAAGCCGTTAATCCACCCAAAACGGCATTAACCCGAACGTCGTTAAGCCCGCTCAACCTAAACCATTAACCATTGTATTTCGTTTAGCCCGTAGTTATGCAAAATGCCCGCTTCCCAAAAACAAAAAGGCGGCCATAAGGCCGCCTCAAACATACACCTGATTTATAGAGTTTAAGCAAGTAGCAGTCGTCTACCCTTAGGTTCTGGAATTGGATCACCAAATTCTTTAGCCGTATCAATCCATAATTTTATCGCCTCTTGCACATTCTTTAAGGCACTATCTTGCATCTCACCATGAGCCATACAGCCAGGCAATTCTGGAACTTCAGCTACATAAACCTGATCTTCATTGCTCCAATAGATAATTATTTCATATTTTTCCATTATTATTCTCCTTCGAGATTGTACTTCAAAATAACATTGCGAACCTGACGCACTTGATATGTTTTTGCTTTGTTTCCATCACGCTGAATATTGATCTTTTCTTCAACACCCTGTTTCCGAAACGTGTGATGACTACCACGAATACGCTCATCAAACTCTAAGTGACGGAGCAGTTGACACAGATCTCGAAATGCTATATTTGCGTCCGAACGGCCTTTCAAGATTTTGTCAATCAGGTTATCAAATCTACCCATGATATATACCAAAGAACTGTTTGTGTTCCGATTATCATTGCACTATAATTTGGGTAATAATACCCTTTTTCTGAATATTTATCAAGAGAGCAAATCATAAAAGGCAAAATCTGCCCAACCACCCAACCCAAAACCAACGGAGGCATCCATGAATCTGGTTCACGAATTCACATTTACCGTAAAGCTGAAGCCGCCGTTGCCGATCGGCACTGGCCCGATGGGCATGCGCATGTACTACGACGTCACGGGTGGGGAGGTGATCGGTGACCGGCTCAACGGAAGACTGCTCGGAGGCGGCGAGTGGGCGCTGATCGGCCCAGACGGCTTCCTGCGGATCGATGTCCGACTGCAGGTCGAGACGCACGACGGGGCCCATCTCTACATCCAGTACAGCGGCCTCCTCGGCCTTAACGATACCGTTCAGGCCGCGATCGAGAGCGGTGCGGGCACCGATTACGGCGATCAGTACTTCTTCACGAACCCGCGCCTTGAAACCGGCGATGAGCGCTACGCGTGGGTCAACACGACGTTCTTCATCGGTGAGGGGCACCTCCTGCCGGATCTCGGAGTCGAGTATCGGGTCTGCCGGCCGGCATAACTGCCCGACAAGGCCGCCCGTAAGACCCTACTTGCTGCTTATGATATGCAGACAACTTTTACCTGAGGGATTGTGATGTCCGACCCAAAGAAGAGTAACTCACGAGTAACGATACTCGACCGGGAGGTGGAAAACAGGTGGGATTATGACGATGACCGCCCGCGATTGCCTACATATGATTGGTATGAGCTGAACCGAAAAGACTGCCTTTATTTACCGGAAGGCACCCGTCATCAGTATGCCAATATGACCGACAACCCTGCAGAATTCTTCTTCGCAGTCGCACCCAACTACCGCTAGAAAAGAGGCAAATTGTGTTACCCAAGTCAGCAAACACAGTAATCATCGGCGGCGGCGTGCTTGGGGCAAGCGCGGCATTTCATGTAAGCGACGCCGGGCAAACAGATGTCGTCTTGCTCGATCGCGGTCCCATTGCCAGCGGTACCACGCCCCAAGCGGCAGGCCAAACAGGCTACTTGAATGTCGATCGTTTTGCCTTCGAGTTCGGCAAGTATTGCATCGAGTTTTTCGAGAACTTCGAGCAACGCACCGGACGAGCAATTGACTTTCGACAAACCGGCAGCCTGCGCGTGGCTTTGACCGAAAAGTACCAAGACGATCTTGCAGCAAGGTTGGCCGCAGCGAATGATCTCGGGCACAACGTCGAGTTCATCTCCGCAGAGAAAGCGAAGGACTTGGTTCCAACTTTCACGCCACCGGCCAATTGTAAAATCTTACGGATCCCACGCGATGGATATGTTGAACCGAAGTCGGTCGCAGTGGCCTATGCAGCAGCGGCAGCAGATCGCGGCGTGACATTTCAAACGCGTGTGGAAGCAACTGGGCTTGTTGTGGAGAATGGCCGTGTCACCGGTGGAAAAACA
>Ga0114999_10006608_pt1 | contig 13312 bp, 12 predicted proteins | sample ArcticOcean_MG_C_3_FD_89820 | JGI IMG/M metagenome (GOLD analysis project Ga0114999, IMG submission 89820) | Marine microbial communities from western Arctic Ocean - ArcticOcean_MG_CB8_126 | ecosystem: Environmental > Aquatic > Marine > Oceanic | place: Arctic Ocean: Canada Basin | collected...
CGATCACAGATGAGCAGCGCAGCCGGGTGCAGGATATCTTCCGTCAGTCGGGAATTGAGCTCTGAGTGACCAGGCTGATATTGCCCTGGTCGGGCGTATGCTTGATGTGATCGAGCCGGATATTGTGCCCCTGACACGCGCTGGCGTGACCGCTGGGCATGGTCAACTTTAGCGGGGTCGAGAAAGCAGCTTGGTTCGCCATTCCCCACCCGGGCTATTACAGCCTTGAGTTCAACACTGCAGCGATTGTTGCCATATGCCTCATGACGCTGGTCAGTGCCGTCGAAACGGTTGGTGATATTTCTGGTGTGACCAAGGGTGGTGCCGCGATTATCATGTTTGGCATGATCGTCAGTGCCGGTCTTAGCCTGCTGAGTGAGGTCAAGATGAACCGCTGCAATATGGTGATTGTTGCCCTATCGCTCGGTATTGGTCTTGGCTTTGCCGCAGCGCCGAAAGCCATTGGTATCTTCCCGGCAGAGCTGAAAATACCGCTGGTGTCTGGGCTGTTTACCTCAGCGTTAGTTGCCATTGTCCTCAACATTATTCTTCCCGAAGAGGACTAAACGTTTAACTCCACACCTTTTGAAATAAAGGTTGGTTTTTACGAAAGGGCCCTTGCGGGGGCCCTTTCTCATTTAACTGCCGCGATAGGTGGAATAGCTCCATGGGCTGGTGAGCAGCGGCACGTGGTAGTGGTCTTCTTCGGGGGCCATTGTGAAACGCACGACGACTTTGTCGAGAAAGGGTGACGGATCGGCGTTGGTTTCGCGGTTGCGGAAATATTCGCCGATGTCGAAGACCAGCTCATAGACACCGGGGATACACTGGTCGCCGGCTAGGACCGGGGAGTTCGTGCGGCCATCAGCATTGGTCTTGAGCGTCCGCAATTTGACCCGCTTCTCGCCAGTTACTTTTAAGATCTCAATGGTAACATCTGCGGCAGGGACGCCGTTCGCGGTGTCGAGAATATGGGTCGTTAAGCTCGCCATGGCTTTTAGGCCTCTTTTCGCAATTCAGTTTATGTCTTCTGCCTACCGTTAAACCCTTTCCGCAGCAACAGGCTTTGTTATGATCGGTTGCAGGAACCAAGGACGGTAGCAAGTAATGGCAGAAGACGAGACCTACTCGCGCGACATGATTGGTTATGGCCGAGCGCCGGTCGATCCGAAATGGCCGGGTGGCGCGCGGATAGCGGTGCAATTCGTGATCAATTACGAAGAAGGCGGCGAAAATAATATCTTGCATGGCGATGCCGCATCAGAGGCATTCCTGTCAGAGATCGTCGGTGCGGAGGCTTTCGAGGGTGCTCGCCATATGAGCATGGAGAGTATCTATGAATATGGCAGCCGCGCCGGGTTCTGGCGGCTACATCGCCTGTTTACGTCCCGCGATGTGCCGGTCACGGTGTTTGGCATTGCGATGGCCATGCAACGCAATCCCGACGCGGTGGCGGCGATGCTGGAAGCTGACTGGGAGATTGCCAGCCACGGGTTGCGCTGGATCAATTACCAGTTCGTCGATGAAGAAATCGAGCGAGCGTATCTGCAGGAAGCTGTCAAAATTCACACTGCAATGACTGGCGCCCATCCTGAAGGTTGGTATACCGGGCGAACCAGCCCGAAAACTCGCGATCTTGTCGTCGAAGAAGGTCGCTTTCTTTACGATGCCGATAGCTATGCCGATGATTTGCCCTATTGGGATAGCAGTTATGAGAGGCCGCATCTTGTCGTGCCCTATACGCTGGATGCCAATGATATGCGCTTTGCGACCAACCAAGGCTTTAACTCGGGCGAACAGTTCTTTGCCTATCTGCGGGATACGTTTGATTGTCTCTACGCCGAAGGGGCGGAAGCCCCGAAGATGATGTCTATTGGGTTGCATTGCCGTCTTGCCGGACGCCCGGGCCGATTTATGGCACTGCAGAGATTTCTGGATCATATAGCCTCACATGATAAAGTTTGGCTGTGCCGCCGTGCGGATATTGCGCATCACTGGCATGACACTCATCCCGTTAGTTGAGACCGACGAAAAAGAAACGATAGAATAAAATGACTGCTAACAAAATTTTTGAAGAATTGAACCCGCCGCCACGGCTGATGATGGGGCCGGGGCCGGTCAATGTAGACCCGCGGGTCTTAAATGCCATGTCGATGCCGTTGCTGGGTCAATTCGATCCCGCCTTTACCGAATATATGAACGAGGTGATGGTTCTTTATCGGCAAATCTTCCAGACCGAAAACCGCTGGACCTTTATGATCGACGGAACGGCGCGGGCTGCCATTGAGACTTTCATGGTTTCGGTGATTGAACCGGGTGACAAGGTTGTGGTGCCAGTATTTGGTCGGTTTGGACATCTGCTGACCGAAATCGCAGAACGCTGTGCTGCCGATGTTGAGGTCATTGAAGTTGAATGGGGCGAGGTGTTTGATCCACAGCAGATCGAAGAGGTTGTTAAACGTGTCCGGCCCAAGGTTGTTGCAATGTGTCAGGGCGATACATCCACGACGGTCGCGCAGCCGCTGGCTGAGATAGGCGAGATTTGTGCACGCTATGACGCGCTGTCTTATGTCGATGCGACCGCCAGCCTCGTTGGTATGGATTTGCCAGTCGACAAATGGAAGATCGATTGTGTGTCGGTTAGTTTGCAAAAATGTCTCGCTGGACCGCCAGGTATTGCACCGATCACTTTTAACGACCGTGTCGCGGAAATTGTTAATCGCCGCAAGCATATCGAAAAAGGCATTCGTCCGGACGGGTTTGAAGCGGCGGGCGGGCCAATGGTCGCGTCCAACTATTTCGATCTCGGTATGTTGATGGATTACTGGTCGGAGGTGCGTCTGAACCATCATACCGAAGCAACCTCGATGCTCTATGCGGCTCGGGAATGCGCTCGGGTGGTGCTCAAGGAAGGTCTGCAGCCCTGCTTTGATCGGCATGCGCTGGCCAGCAAGGCGATGGTTGCTGGACTGGAAGGCTTGGGCCTGACGGTATTTGGTGACAAGGCGCATAAAATGCCGAATGTCACTGGTGTCTATATCCCCGATGGGATTGATGGTGATGAAGGTGAACTGATCCGATCGGAAATGCTGTTTGATTTCGGCATTGAGATAGGTACGTCGTTTGGGCCGTTGCATGGCAAGATCTGGCGCATCGGGGCGATGGGCTATAACTGCCGAAAGCACAATATTCTGACTTGTCTCGCAGCACTTGAGGCGACGTTGCGGCAACACAAGGTTGTGATGCCTGCCGGTGGCGGTGTTGATGCGGCGCTGGCTGAATATCGCGCGGAGGGGCAGTAAAGAACGACGCTTATAAACAGGGGGTGCAATGCCAGTCCGGTTTCAGTTGAACGGTGTGTTGATTGAGGAGAATGATGTTTCTCCGTCGATGACGGTGCTCGACTATCTGCGGGAATCCAAAGGGCTCAAAGGTACCAAGGAAGGCTGCGCCGAGGGCGATTGCGGCGCCTGCACGATCGCAATCCAATCCGGGTTGGGTAAGGTTGAGGCGGTAAATTCCTGTCTGATGCTGGTGCCACAACTCGATGGCATGAGTGTCGTAACCGTCGAAGGGTTGTCTGCACCAGACGAGGCCATGCACCCGGTGCAGCAGGCGATTGTCGACAAGCATGCAGCCCAGTGCGGGTTCTGTACGCCGGGCTTTGTCATGGCTCTTTATGCCTACACACAAACCGGCGATGTGGTAACCCCGGAATCGGTCCATGAAGCCATCGCGGGAAATTTGTGCCGTTGTACTGGCTATCGGCCGATTGTTGAGGCTGCCTTTTCGGTAGCCTCTCGGGTCGATAAATTTATTCTGCCAGCCATGGAACAATCAGAATATTACACAGACGGCGATGAAGATTATTTCGCGCCGACATCGATCGATCAGCTCGTCGCGCTGCGCTCTGAGCATCCCGACGCCCATATTCTTGCCGGTGGTACAGATCTTGGCATGCGGGCCAGTAAGGATCGTCAGCCTTATGGGCAGGTAATCTCGACAGCGCATGTTGGGGAGATCAATCGGATAGAACGCGACGATGAGACCGTCACGTTTGGTGCTGCTGTGACTTATACAAGTGCGCTTCCGGCACTTGATGAAATAGCTCCTTCCTTTGCGCAACTTGTCCGCCGGATTGGCTCACGGCAGATCCGTAATCTTGGAACGATTGGTGGCAATATCTGCAATGCATCGCCAATTGGAGATACGCCACCTTGTCTGATCGCACTCAATGCTGTGATGATTGCGCGGGGCTCAAATGGGCAACGCGAAATTCCCGCCGATGATTTTTTTACGGATTATCGCAAGACGGCTCTTGGTGTGGATGAAGTTCTCGAAGCTATTTGCGTACCGATCCCGTCATCAGATTTGGTTTTTCGCGCTTATAAAATTTCAAAACGGTTCGATCAGGATATTTCTGCGGTGGTCGGTGCGTTTGCTATTACTGTCGAAGACGGTGTTGTTGCATCGGTTCGGATTGCGTTCGGTGGTATGGCAGCGACGCCAGCCCGCGCTCTAGCCTGCGAGGCGGCTTTGATCGGTCAGCCATGGTCCTTGGGCACCGCTATCGCCGTCGGTCTAGCGCTGACGGAAGACTTCACACCCCTAACGGATTTCCGGGCTAGTCAGGATTACCGCACCCGGGTGGCGCGAAACCTATTGCAGCGTCTCCATCTCGACACAACCCAGGAAGCCTTACCGGTAGAGGTGATGGCGCTATGAGTACGGCTGATCAGATAGACCAGATTAAGGGTGCCGTTCATACTAATGTTCGCCACGATAGTGCCGAAAACCACGTCACGGGACGGTCGGTTTTTATTGATGACATGCCCAACGTACCGGGCACGCTGCACGCCGCGCTGGTTAAAAGTCCGCACGCCCACGCGGAGATCCAGTCGATTGATGTCAGCGTTGCGCACGATTTACCGGGCGTTCACGCCGTCCTTATTGCTGGTGACGTTCCTGGTCGCAATGACGTCGCGCCGATTTTTGAGGGTGAGCCGATCCTGGCCGAGGGGTTAGTTGAGTATGTTGGGCATCCGGTAGCGGCGATTGCCGCGGAAACAATGGACATTGCCCGCGCTGCAGCAGCTCTCGTTGTGGTCAAGTATATAGAGCTCGAACCTGTGCTGAGTATCGACGAGGCATTGCAACGCAATAGCTTTACTTCTCCGCCACAGATCATGAGACGGGGTAACTCTATTCAGGGTATCGCCGATGCACGGCATCAGATTTCCGGCGAGGTGCGTTGTGGTGGCCAAGATCATTTCTACCTCGAAACCCATATTGCTTTAGCGGTGCCGCAGGAAGACCGCGACATGCTGGTCTATTCCTCAACCCAGCACCCAACCGAGGTTCAGCATGGCGTTGCGACGGTACTTGGTGTGCCGGTCAATGCGGTAACTACCGAAATACGTCGTATGGGTGGAGGCTTCGGTGGCAAGGAAAGCCAGTCGACGATTATTGCGGCGTTGGCGGCTCTCCTGGCTGCTAAAGCACGTAGACCGGTGAAGCTTCGTCTCTCTCGCGACGATGACATGGTCATTACCGGTAAACGGCACGATTTTTTGTTCCGGTATCAGGCCGGGTTTAACGACAATGGCCGTATCGAGGGTATCGACATTCTGATGGCCTGCCGCGCCGGTAATGTTGCTGATCTGTCTTCATCGGTTCTGGTCCGCGCACTTTGTCATGCCGACAATGCTTATTACCTTCCAAACGCCCATATTCATGGCTATCCGTGTAAAACCAATACGGTTTCTAATACCGGGTTTCGGGGGTTCGGCGGGCCGCAGGGCATGGTCGCGATTGAGACGGTGATTGATCATATCGCCCGTGCGTTAGGCAAAGATCCTGATGATGTTCGCCGCGTGAATTTTTATGACGAAGCGGGTCGCGATACGACTCATTATGGCCAGAAGGTTGAAGATAATATCATCGCTGAGATGGTCGATAGTCTGTCACGGGAGATTGATTATCCTGCACGCAAGCAAGCTATTGCCGGGTTTAATCAGGAAAACATTGTTCTGAAAAAGGGCATTGCGTTGATGCCCGTTAAGTTCGGTATTTCATTCAATTTGCCGACGCTCAATCAAGCCGGTGCGCTGGTCCATGTTTATACCGACGGTAGCGTTCATCTCAACCATGGCGGCACTGAGATGGGGCAGGGGCTCTATATCAAAGTCGCGCAAGTCGTCGCGTCGACGTTCCAGGTCGATATCGACCAGATCAAAATTTCCTCGACCAGTACCGCGAAAGTGCCGAACACGTCAGCGACGGCGGCATCATCGGGATCGGACCTAAACGGCATGGCTGCACATGATGCGGCGAACCAGATCAAGACCAGAATGGCGGGTGTTGCAGCGGCGCATTTTGAGGTCGATGAAGGCGAAATTGAGTTTCGCAATAATCGGATTTATGCCCGCAATGACAGCATCAGTTTCGCGGAGCTGGCCGAGCTGACCTGGGAAAACCGGGTCTCTCTGTCGGCGACCGGGTTTTACAGCACGCCCAAGATCAGCTGGGATGACGATACGATGACCGGTCGGCCGTTTTATTATTTCTCCTATGGGGCGTGCGTTTCAGAAGTGGTGATTGATACGCTGACCGGTGAGAACCGCGTGTTGCGTACTGATATTTTGCAGGATTGTGGACGGTCTCTGAACCCGGCAATTGATTTGGGGCAGATCGAAGGTGCCTTTGTACAGGGTATGGGTTGGCTCACCATGGAAGAGCTGTGGTGGGATGATAAGGGTGCGCTGCGGACCCATGGCCCCTCGACCTATAAAATTCCGGGCAGCCGCGACGTGCCGCCGGAATTCAATGTTCATATTCTGGAAGATGCGCCAAATCGCGAGCCGACGATATTTCGTTCAAAGGCGATCGGTGAGCCTCCCTTAATGTTGGCGCTGTCTGTCTGGCTTGCCTTGCGGGATGCGGTGGCATCGTTAGGAGGGCCTCGGTGTGTGCCAAACCTCGATACACCGGCGACGGCGGAGGCGGTGCTCATGGCGGTGGATGAGGCACGGGCTCAATTGCGTGGAGGGTAATCGGAAATAATATGGTTTCGCTTGTTGAGTTGAATAAAGGTGAGGATGTAGATTTTATTGCCGCTCTTGGTGATGTGTTTGAACATTCACCGTGGCTGGTGGCGCGCACTGCGTCAGCGCGACCTTTCGCTTCCCGTGATGCGTTGATCGACTCGTTGATGATGGCAATGCGTGAGGCCGCTGAAGAAGAGAAGCTTGCCTTGATACGGGCGCATCCTGATCTTGCCGGGAAAGCTGCGCGGGCGGGAGATCTGACGGTTCATTCGCTGCATGAGCAATCGAGCGTAGGCCTCGACCGTTTATCGGATGAGGAATATGACCGCTTTACACGGCTCAATGCCACCTACAAAGAAATATTTGGCTTCCCCTTTATCATTGCAGTCCTTGACCATACAAAGGACTCGATTTTGGCGGCATTTGAAGATCGGCTTAAGGGTGATCGTGGCAGCCAAATAGATGAAGCGATTAAAAATATCGGATGCATTGTGAGTCTACGCGTTCTCGGCACGGTAACGGAGTAGCGATTTTATGGAGACCATTCTTCTCGACTGGCTGGCGCTGGTGTTGCGCTGGACTCACATTATCGTTGGCATCGCCTGGATTGGATCATCGTTTTACTTCATGTGGCTGGATTCGCACCTTGAAGAACCAACTGTGCCGGATGACGAAGTCGAAGGCCAACTTTGGTTGGTGCATAGTGGGGGATTTTACCGGGTCGACAAAATCATGGTCGCGCCAAAAATTATGCCAAGGCATCTGCACTGGTTTAAGTGGGAAGCCTGGTGGACGGGTGTGTCCGGCATTCTACTCCTAGCGGTGGTGTATTATCTAGGCTCTGCAGCATTTTTGATAGACCCTGACGTCGCCAATATTACCAAGCCCGAAGCCATTGGCGTCGGCGTCGCGACGCTGATTGTCGGCTGGTTACTCTACGACGGCATGTATATGTCGGAATGGGGCAACAAATACACGAAAGTGTCGGCGGCTATTGGGTTTTTTGGACTTTGCGTTGTTGCCTATGGGCTCGCGCAGGTTCTTTCTGGTCGCGCTGCCTACGTCCATGTTGGTGCATTGATGGGCATCATTATGGTCCTTAATGTCTGGGTGAGGATTATTCCCGGCCAACATAATCTGGTGAATGCGCGAAAGAATGGCGAGGAGCCAGACCCGTCCTATGGTGTGCTGGCTAAACAGCGTTCGGTACACAACAACTATATGACCCTGCCTATCGTTTTTGTGATGATCAGCAGCCATTACCCGATGACCTTTGGTCATGAGCATAGCTGGGCTATTTTAATGGCGTTGTTTATTATTGGTGCCCTGGTGCGGCACTGGTTCAATTTACGCAATTCGGGATCTGATGCAATCTGGCCGGTACCGGTGGCGATTATCGCCCTCATTATGCTGGCGGGGTATGTGTCGGTACCCGGGTTTACCAGTAGTGAAGAAAAAGGTCTGACCCGGAAGGTTGGTTTCGCTGAGGTGCGGGCGATTGTTAAAACGCGTTGTATAGCCTGTCACTCTGCCCGTCCGACCTATCAGGGTATTGAGAAGCCGCCGAAAAACATCAAATTTGAGACCGAAGCCGAGATCAGAAAACACGCTGCGCAGATTCAAAAAACGACGGTGGCGACCAATACGATGCCGTTGGGCAATGCGACGAAGATGACTAAAGACGAGCGCCTGGCAATTGGTCAATGGATCGCCAGCGGTATGCCCGGCAAGTGATCCATCAGTCGCGTTGATAGGCGACGTGACCGCCGACATAGGTGGCGCGTATCGCCCGGTCATCGCCCATGGTTATTAAAACGAAGAGCATTTCTTCGAGACTATCTGCAAACCGCATCCGGTAATCGATGATCGGTGTTGATTTGAGATCAATAATTGCGAGATCGGCCTCGCTGCCGGCCTCTAGAGTTCCGATTTTGTCATTAAGGCACAGGGCCTTCGCGGCACCAGTCGTGGCGAGGTAGAGCGCTTGCGCCGCGTTTAAATCAGCACCAGCGAGGCGTGCGACTTGGTAGGCCGCCCCCATCGTCTTAATCATTGAAAAGCTGGTGCCGGCGCCAAGATCTGTTGCAAGGCCCACGGAAACAGGTCGGGCAGGCAGCTTGGCTTTGCCAATATCGAAGAGACCACTTCCGAGAAATTGGTTGGAGGTCGGGCAATGCGCGATGGCAGTACCGGTGTCATGAAAGTGTTGCCATTCCGCATCGGTCAGGTGAATACCATGCCCGTATAGGCTGCGAGGTCCGGTGAGGCCATAATGGTCATAAACATCTAAGTAGCCGTTGCGTTCGGGGTAGAGTTTCTGAATCCAGTCAATTTCCTGCTGGGTTTCGGAGATATGGGATTGAACATAGGTGCCAGGATTTTCGCGCCATAATGCTCCGGCCAGCGCCAACTGTTCTGGTGTCGAGGAAGCGGCAAATCTCGGCGTGATAGCATAGAGCAGCCGGTCTTTGTCATGCCACCGATTGATGAGGCGTTTTGATTCGTCGTAGCCACTTTGGGCGGTATCCTGCAGGGCATTGGGTGCGTTGCGATCCATCAGCACCTTGCCGGCGATCATCCGCATATTTCGAGAATGCACGCTTTCGAACAAGGCGTCGGCGGAGTGTTCATGGACAGTGCAGAAGACGGATGCCGTTGTGGTGCCGTTGCGAAGGAGTTCATCGCAGAATATTTCAGCACTTTCTGACGCGTGATCACGTTCAGTAAAGGCTTGCTCTGCGACAAAGGTGTATTTGTCCAGCCAGTCGATCAGCGCTTCACCTGCAGCGCCGATAATTTGGGTCTGTGGGTAATGAACGTGGCAGTCGATAAAGCCCGGCAGAATAAGGCTGTCATTGTATGTTGTTATCTCGACGCCATCCCATAATGTGGGCAAGAGCGTCTCAGCATCACCAAATTCTGTGATCAGCCCGTCTTCCATTACCAGGATGGCATCACGCTCATAGCGTATCGCCGAATCTGACGGTTCAGAAAACGGATCGCCGGTAAAGGTCAGGGCGGCGCCACGGATGGCGGAGAGAGCCAAGTCACTCATAGGGCTATTCTTTACCACCCTTTGCTATGTGCCAATGAATTGTTCTGCGGCAGTTGATCACGGCCAGCGAGCCGTATGTAATAGGGTGCATAATTCCACTTATAATTTCGGATATTTTATATGGAAGACTCTGTTGAACGCTATCAAAAATCATTCCCGGTTTCTTGGGAACAACTTCATCGCGATGCCAAAGCACTTGCTTGGCGGCTTGCGGAAAAGGGGCCGTGGCAATCCGTTGTAGCCATTACCCGGGGTGGATTGGTGCCGTCGGCGATTATCGCCCGTGAGCTTGAAATTCGCATGATCGATACGGTCTGCGTGTCGTCTTATGAGCATCAGAGCCAAAGCGGCATAGAGGTCATCAAGCGGGTGGAAGGGTCTGGCAAGGGCGTACTGCTGATTGACGACCTTGTTGATACCGGTCGGACGGCGAAGGTTGTGCGGGAAATGTTGCCCGATGCCCATTTCGCGACGGTCTATGCCAAGCCTGAAGGCCGCCCAATGGTTGATAGTTTTGTCACTGAGGTGAGTCAGGATACCTGGATCTTTTTTCCATGGGATACCGAACTTAGCTTTGTCGAACCCATTGCTAACAACCGCGGTTAAATAAATGAAATATGCCCGTACCGCTGCTGGCGGCATGGTTGTCGCACCGCATTATTTGGCGGCAGAGGCGGGCGCCCGCGTGCTGGGTGAGGGTGGCAACGCCATTGAGGCGATGATTGCCGCGGCGGCAACGATTGCCGTCGTCTATCCTCATATGAATGCGTTGGGTGGCGATAATTTCTTGCTGATCGGTAATGGCGGGAAACCAATGGCTATTGACGCCTGCGGGGCTGCAGCTGGACAGGCCAGCATCGAGTTTTATCGGTCGCAGGGGCTGGGTGCCATTCCTTCACGGGGACCTTTGGCAGCACTGACTGTTGGGGGAGCCGTGTCGGGCTGGCAGATGGCACTGGCGGAAAGCCAACGTCGCGGTGGTAATATTCCACTGTCTCGGCTTTTCGAAGATGCCATTCATCACGCGCAAAATGGTACTCCAGTTTCCGGAACGTTGCATCGTAATGCCGCAGGTAAGCTGAATGAGCTCAAAGACGTTCCGGGTTTCTCTGAAACGTTCCTGGTTGATGGCGCTGCGCCAGATGAGGGACATAATCTGAAACTTCCAGCTTTGGCCGATACCTTTGAACGGCTTGCGGAAGCCGGGATTGATGATTTCTATCGCGGCGATGTCGCACAATCGATCGCGCGTGAGCTTGAGGCGGCAGGTAGCCCGATTAGGGCTGATGATTTGGCGCAGCATAAAGCTCTCACTGTAGAACCTCTATCTGTTAGCTTGAAATCCGGCACAGCCTATACGCTGCCGCCACCAACCCAAGGGTTGGCCTCGATGATGATCCTGGGAATTTGTGAGCGGTTGGGTGTATCGGAAGCTGAGAGCTTCGCGCATGTCCATTCGATTGTTGAGGCAAGCAAGCTAGCTTTTCGGGTGCGTGACCGTTATGTCTCTGACCCCACTTATATGACCATCGACCCGGCTAACTTTCTTGCGGATGACATGCTCGATCAGCTTTCGGCGGAGATCGATCCAAAGACAGCATTACCATGGCCGGAGATTTCCGAGCCCGGCGATACAGTCTGGCTCGGGGCGATGGATTGTGATGGCTGCGCGGTTAGTTTGATCCAGAGTATTTACTGGGAGTTTGGTTCGGGGGTCGTGCTCCCTGAAACCGGTATTGTTTGGCAAAATCGTGGCACCAGTTTCAGCCTTGATCCCGATAGCTCCAATCCGTTGACGCCGGGCCGACGCCCGTTCCACACAATTCATCCTTCGATGGCGACGCTGAAGGACGGGCGATATATGGTCTATGGCACGATGGGCGGCGAAGGGCAGCCGCAGACGCAGGCCGCCATCTTCACCCGCTATGTTGATTTCGAGCAGGGGCTGGAAGAGGCGATTGCTGCGCCGCGCTGGCTATTGGGGCGGACCTGGGGTGAAGAGTCCGCCAAACTGCGCATTGAGGCCCGCTTCGACCTTGCTGTGACCGACGCTCTACAAAATGCGGGTCATGATATTGAAATTGTTGATGATTTAGATGAAATGATGGGGCATGCCGGGGCAATTGTCCGTCATCTCGATGGCGCTATTGAGGGCGCTTCTGACCCTCGTTGCGATGGTGCTGCCGTTACTGACGAGGTTTAGTTTATTCCGCTAGCCACGCGCGTAGAGTAATCACCACACCGGTGAGGGCATCCCATCCCGAACAATGGCCGATGGCATCAAGCCTTTCCAAAGAAGCCTTAAGTACGTGATTCCGGTTTGATATTACATCGCCGATTGTCGCGTGCAGCGGTTCAGCGCCAACACCCCGCGCTGCCGCGTTCAGATGGGCTCGGCTGATATCATTGGTTGCTGATGCGGCGTTCTCGACGGCGCTCGCCAGAACGCGACATTTCTCAACTTCCTCCAGCAGATTTAACGCGATCATTATGCCGCCGAGAAAGTCATCGCCCGAAGGCGTGAGTCCGGGACCTAAACCAATCAACGCGGTGACTGGTTCCAGAATGTCCTCAGCGTTGGAATGCCCCGCTCCGACAAAGCTCTTTATCTTGGCAATCTCAGTCGTGGCACTCGGTAGGGCAGTAGTCAGCGAACTGTTAGGAAATATGAATGTGGCAAGACCTTCGGCGGGCGCCATGTCGTGCGCTTGCTCAGTCAACGCGGCCAACCCAGCGGCAATGGTCGTGTTGTTAAAATTGGTGATTGGGTCAGGCTGCCATGGCTCAGCATCGCGATAGGAAAAAGCAAAGCGGTTGCCGATATGAATGTGTGTCGCCGAGATCTTCACTGGGTCATCGAGCCGCAGCCCACTGGCCTGCCAATTGATATTGGTTGGCGCATCCGTTTGCAGGTTGAGCGGCCCAAGGGACAACGACAGCGCGCCAAAGCAGATCCAGTTATCGTTTATCTGTATATAGAAACTACGCTCGAATAACGCGGTGACACGGCCCTGTTTTGGGTAATCGATGGCGTTAAGGGCAATCTTTCCAGCCGAGGTGATAGCGAACTGGTTGGAGCCGGATCCGTCAGTCATCGTCGCGAACAATATGGGTCCCCGTATTGCCGTTTACCGCATCCATCGCCTGTTCCAAATCGGCAATGATTACGCGTTCTCCGCCACCTTCAATAAACCTGATAGAAGCATCAATC
>Ga0114999_10006609_pt1 | contig 13311 bp, 13 predicted proteins | sample ArcticOcean_MG_C_3_FD_89820 | JGI IMG/M metagenome (GOLD analysis project Ga0114999, IMG submission 89820) | Marine microbial communities from western Arctic Ocean - ArcticOcean_MG_CB8_126 | ecosystem: Environmental > Aquatic > Marine > Oceanic | place: Arctic Ocean: Canada Basin | collected...
CCCATGGCGATGACGGCATCGCAGCCCGCCTCCTTCACGGCTGCAGCGAGCGCGTCCACCCCGTCAACTCGTGGATTCGGGACGATATCCGTGAAGCTACCGGTGATCTCGATGCCCTCCCTATCAAGAATCCATCGCAGCGGCTGCTCAAGGGCCTCGATGCCGGGGTCGCGCACCAGAAACACTTTCCTGGCATTCAGGCGACGGCACTCGTCGCCAAGATTGTAGACGGCCCCCTCCCCCAGCAGCAGGCGCCGGCGTTGGAAGCCGAACATCTGAGCCAATTCGCGTTGGCGGTCGCCATGGTTGAAAAAATCGGAGTCAGTGAACAGTTGCTCGTTGGTTAGAATCGGTTTCATGGGTCCACGAGTACCTTGGGGTGTTGTGAGAATGCTTCGGCTTGAACGTGGGCAAAGGTACGCGATCTCAAGGGCGATTCAATCGCGCTGCGCCGAAAAATGGATGCGCCAGCGTCATGGAGGGATTACCTGTTGACCGGCGACAGGGCGACCGTACCTTCCGTATTGACAACGCAGCGCGGCGATGGCTTCTCGTTTTCAAGGAAAATTCGTATGGCCCAATACGACCGCATGAAAGTCCTCAATACCATGTTCGATGTCGGCCTCGTACCGGTGTTTTACAACAAAGACCTCGACACCGTCATCTCGATCATCGAGGCCTGCGCGGCCGGGGGAGCTCGTGTCGTCGAGTTCACCAACCGTGGCGACCTCGCCTACCGCGTCTTCGCCGACGCCATCCAGCACATCATCGACCGTGAGCTCGACGTCATTCTCGGAGTGGGCTCAATCGTCGATGCACCGACTGCCGGCCTCTACATCTCGAGTGGTGCCAATTTTGTCGTTGGACCGCTGCTCAACCCAGAGGTGGCCCGTGTCTGCAACCGCCGCAAGGTCGCCTATGCACCCGGCTGCGGCAGTCTCAGTGAAATCGCCCAGGCCGAAGAGCTTGGCGTTGAGATCGTCAAAGTCTTCCCCGGTAGCGAGGTTGGTGGCCCAGCCTTCGTCAAGTCGGTGGCCGGGCCCTGTCCGTGGACGAGGATCATGCCCACCGGTGGGGTCGATGCCAGCCGCGAGAGTCTGCAGTCCTGGTTCGATGCGGGTGTAGCGTGCGTCGGCATCGGTTCAAACCTGGTTACCAAACAGATTGTTGCCTCTGGTGACTTCGGCGCGCTCACGGCCAAGGTCCGTGAGGTCGTTGGCTGGATCGAAGAGATCAGGGGACGGAAGTCAGACTGAAGCAGTGACGGGGAATATCTTGCCGATGAGCCCTGGGCAAAGGAAGAAACCGCCGCTCCCTAGTTGATTCATCTGGCGATTCATCTGGCGATTCATCTGGTCAATTTGCTGGGACACAGACTGCAGAGCGAAGTGGTACGGGATTTGCGTAAGTCTTTGTGAAAAGAGAGAGCCTGAATTCACAGATGAATGCCCGGTTGGAAGTTTCTCCACCTTAACGTGGAACTTCGACACAATATCAACGGCATTTTGGTGAGTTGGCTGTCTCTTTTTTTGTACCTAATCTGCAGCCGGGGTAGCGTCGTCAGTACCTTGAGTCGCTGCGCCCGGGTCCTCCACCGTCCCTTCCTCTTCCTTGCCCCCCGTAAGACGTCGGATCAGCTCCTCTGCAGCTTCCAATCCTTTGGTGCGCGCGCCCACAGTCTCGTATATGCGCAACGCCTGCCGCAGACAGTCGAGGGCATCATCTTGCCGGCGCATGCGCGAATACAGGCTACCCATGTTCGTCAGCGTATTCGCCCTACCCAGTGTGTTTCCAACCTCCTTGTGAATCTCCAAGGCCTGCTCATAGGTCGCCAGAGCTTCCTTCGCCTTGCTTTGTTTGAAGAGAATGTTGCCGATGTTCCCCAGCGCTCCTGCGGATCCCAGCGCCGCACCGATCTGTTCGTAGATTTTCAGCGCCGCCTGGTATGCCTTGAGGGCTTCGTCGTATTTCTCGGTACGAAAGCGCACGTTGCCCAAATTGCTCAGGGCGTTCGCCCGTCCCAGCGGATTGCCGGTCTGCTCGTGAATCTCCAAGGCCCGCTGGTGGTGTTTCAGCGCGTCGTCGAACTCCCCCGCACCCAGTAGCAGATTACCGAGGTTGCCCAGCGCGTTCGCCCGTCCCAATGAACTTTTGCCACCTCGTAACGCTTGAGCGCCTGTTCAAAAGTACGCTTGGCTTTGTCGCGGTCGCCCTGGTTGAGCTGCAAATTACCTATCGTCAGCATTACGTCCGCCTGACCACGGCCATCGCCGACGCCGCGAAACAACTCAAGAGCCGCAGTACAGGCCTCGGTTGCGGCCGCGTAGTTTGCCAGCCGAGAGTTGATGGTACCCAGGTTGGCGCGGAAGGCGGCTTCGAATAACCGCTTCTCTACACGCTGCGCCATTTGCAACCCCATACCCAGGACTTCTTGAGCCTGCTCAAACGCTGAGCTATTCAACAGCGCCGCGCCTAGATTCAACAGCGTCGGCATCGTCGACTGCTGTTCCAACGATTTGCGAAAATGCTTGGCAGCAGCGGCGTAGCGAAACGCCAGGAAGTGTTGCTCACCCTTGATGAACTCCTCTTCAGCGAGGGTTCCGGCGACAAAACCAGGCTGCTGCTCCAGACTGAACATCGTCGCCTTCTGGATCACCTCCTCACCCGGCCCCTCGGTCGTCACGATCTGCTTGCCGCTACGCATGGGATCGAGCAGGGTTCTCGCCAGGTAGAATCCGGCCCAACTGGTTGCCGTCAGCACCAGCAGCGGGATGCGAAAGGGGTTCAGGAAGAAAAAAAATTCGAATTGCGCGAGGCCGCTCAGCAATACCATGAGACTGGTGGACGCAAAAGCGAAATTCCTGGCGAATCTTTTCGGATCGAAGACGGCAGCTGGCACGGTGGCGGCTCAGCGTCCGCTCAACGGGCGCAGGACAGTCGACCGGCCAGGACGACGGCCATGACCAGAGAGCAACAAAAAAGTGCGCATAGTTGTGCCATGGGCGGGAGGCAGCTGGAAATTCAGATAGGTGGCGGGCGGGCAAAATTCGGGGAAGACCCCTTCTTGCTGCAGAACTTCAGTCTTCAAGTTAGGCCAATACTCAGTCATTGTTTGTTCGCGAAAGAGCGCGATCAATACCGTCCGGGTGACGAGCCAATATCGCCAAGGTGGCGAGACTGAGCAATCAAAGAATAGCAATCAGTCCTGGCAATCGTGATTGGCAATCAGGCCTGGCAATCAAGTCGCTGCCAATGCACATCGCCTTGACAGACCGTGGCTGCAGGTTATGCTGCGGCCATGTTCCTCCTTCTGGTCCGCAAAGAGCTGCTCAGCAACCTGAAAACATTCCGCCTGGCCGTGGCGTGCGCAAGGCGCGAGAAGCGCTTGATGAGGTAGCCATCTATTCGGCGCTCGAGCCGGAAGTCGTCGTTCCGCCGCAGCCGCTATCGATCCTCTGTCGCGGAATTCTCAACACTGCCGGGCGCACGATGCGCGTTGAACTCGACCGCATTCAGATCGCCTCCTGGCCGCTGCAGGAGAGTTTCGAGAGCGCCATCATGAAGTCGCTGGCCCAGATCGACTTTGCCAGCGTCGTCGCCCTGCTCCTGAGCTTTCTTGCCGTGGTGCTCGGGTTCGATGGCATCAGCGCCGAGCGCGAACGCGGCACGCTGCGTCAAATACTGACAAACCCGGTGCCGCGCGCGCACATTGTGCTCGCCAAACTCGCGGGCGGCACCCTGTCGCTGTGCTTTCCTTTTGCCATCGCCTTTGGGGTCTCGCTGGTGATCATGCAGTCGAACCCGGATGTCAATCTCAGCAGCGACGATTGGCTGCGCCTGCTGCTGTTCTTGCTGTCGTGCATCTTCCTCGCTCAGGCTTTCTCCTTGAGCCTGATGGTGTCCGTGCTGGCACGCAATTCAGATACCTCTCTGATCATCTGTCTGTTTGGCTGGTTGGTATTCGGCGTTGGCTACCTCAACGTCGTGCCCTCGTTGAGCCGCTACCTGGTGTATGAGCCACCCTATCAAGTTTTTCAGGATCAGGATGCTCGTTTGTACGCCGACTACGATCGCGATATGGCCGACTGAGATCGTCGCAACCCCAGTCCCGGTGAAGCCTACATGGCAGACCACGAAGTCGACGGTCGCATCCGCTACGGCCACGAGATCGGCTACGAATGGCGCCAACGCCGCAATGTGTTCTCCGTCGATAAACTGCTGGCGTTGGCCGACACGGGTTATCGTTACCGATGGGCGAACCAGGAGCCGTTGGCGCGGCAGGCATACCTTGTCGATGACTGGGCATTGCTGTCGCCGATTGCCAACTTCCAGGTCCTTTCCTACTTCCTGGCGCGCACCACCCTCGACGACAGCTTCTTCCTCGGCAAGGCCGGGCGCACCTACCGTCAGGCCGTCATCGCCTACCTGAACGGCAAGCAGGCCACCAGCGACCAGCGCTGGTTCAGTGATGATCCTCCGGACCAGCAACCGATGATCGCCACTCCCGAGAGTGTCACGGCCGCTATGCTCGTTGCCGACTCCCCTTTCATGAGGGCGCGCCTGGCGTGGGTGGAAGAGCGTGAGAAAGAGGCCGCCCACGACCCGCGACGGCGGCTCGACCTGACCGACTTGCCACGCTTCGGTGGCCGCTGGCAGCGGTCATTGCCCGCCACGCTTGAACAGATGACCCCCGGTCTGGTCATGCTGATCCTGACCCTGGGAGCAAGCATTGTGATTGCTCTGCGCTACTTCGATCGCTACGATCCGACCTCCGGCGACGAGCCGACGGGGTGGATGCCGGCAAGCAGGGGTAGATCGACCAGCGCCGGGACTCCCGGGCCGATAGCGCGTTCAGCGATGCGGGCCGTGTTTGTCCATCAATTGCAGGACAACCTCAAGTCGATGCGGTTTCAAGTCAGCCTGTTGGTCCTGCTGCTGTTCTTTGTCGCCAATGGCCTGGTGCATGGACTCAAGATCGAGCGCACCGACCAGGAAACAACTCGCCTTCGCGCGGTTGACGGGCAGAGCTACGAGTCGGCACGGACGGTTCGCGATGTCGCCGACCGCTGGTACAGGATTCAGAGCGATCCGGTCGGGACGGAGTTCATCGCCGAGGGTGGATTCAACTGGTCCTACAGCGGCCAATGGGTCAATCCGAGCTCAGGCCAGACGATGTGGACGACCCTGAGCCGCACCACCAACAACTGGATGCGTCGTTTCGAAGTTGTTGATTGGGTTGTCATCGGTCGCTATGCCTTGACCTTTTTGTGCATCGTACTCGCCTATAACGCCGTCAGCGGAGAGCGTGAAAGTGGGACGCTGCTACTGGCGCTGGCGAACCCGGTGTCTCGGGCAGAATTTCTCATCGCCAAGTTCCTCGCCCACTTTGTCATCCTTGAGATCACGACTGTACTGGGCTGCGCCATCAGCCTGGCGGTCCTCGTTGGCACCGGGGTCTTGGCGTTCGACGCGCAGATCGCCAGAGGGTGCGCTCTGTTTCTACTCTGCAGCAGCCTGTTGGTGTCGCTGTTTCTGCTGCTGGCCATCGGCATTTCTGCCATCTCCACCAGCTCTGCGTCTTCCCTGGTCTTTCTGATCAGCACATGGACCGTCCTCATCGTTGTGGTGCCGCAGTCGTCTTATCTGATTGCGTTGCTGTAGCGTCGAATCGCTGGGGGCCTATTGGGAGGAGATTGACGCCATACAGGAGGCTTTTAGCGAATCAGTGCGCAGCGATGGCTTACTGCCTCGTGATCCCCCCTCACGGGCACGCCAGGACGGCTACTACGTCGAACGCGCCTACGCCCAGCGTCTAGGTGCCATGGAGCGTGAGCTCGATGCGGTCCGCAGGCGGGTCGATCAGCAAATGTTTCGCCAGTACGAAGTGGCGCGTGCCATCAATCTGCTGTCTCCCGGGTACGCGTTCCAGTACTCCGTGGAGGCCTTTTTTGGGTACGGGCGTGCAGCGCGCGCAGGGCTTTTTGCGACAGGGCTGGCGCTATCGGGACGCGTTGCGCGAATTCATCCGCAGCAAGGATTCCGCCGACCCGGACTCGCCACACTTGCTGTACCTACCCGATTTCTTGTCGTCCCAGTCAATTGACACTACGCTCATTCCGCGCTTTCGCGAGACGCCGATCCCACTAGCGGGCAGTCTTGCCGCGGGTATCTTCCCGGTCGCCCTGCTCGTGTTGGAGACCTGTGGGGCGTTCTTCTTTGCACTTTGGGCGTTCAACAGAACAGACTTTTTAGGATAGCGGCGCATGAATGAACTCAAAGACCAGTACTTGACGCTTGAGCTGCCCAACGAGCGCTACCAGAGTAGTTTTCTGGAGGGCGCCGCTGAGTTCGCTGATGAAGGGCGGCTTGAGTCGACCTATGCACGAGCAATGGGTTACGATCTGGCTGCCTTGCACCGCGATTTTCACGTCTACGTGTGGGACCTCAAAAGACTGGGGAATAAATCCGAGCATGGCTACGTCGACGTCGTGCACTGGTTGATTGATCGGGAGGAGTACATCGGCCAGGCGTCGGTGCGGCCGGAGCTGGCGACCCCTTACTTGATCACCTACGGCGGCCATATCGGTTACAGCATCCGGCCTATGCGTCGCCGCCGCGGGTACGGGAAACACATACTCGGGCTCGCCCTGGAAAAATCGCGTCGTCTGGGTTTGGAAAGAGTGCTGGTGACATGTGATGCCGACAACCTGGCCTCGAAGAAAATCATCGAGAGCAACGGCGGCCAGTTCGAAATCGGCATGAAGATGGACGCCGCCACGCTTCGCGTTGAGGGGCGGGTGGGGATGACCAATCTCGAAAAACTGCGCTACTGGATCGACCTGAGCGACTTACCGCAACGAAACGTTCTCTGAATCATTAACGCCACAAGTGGCGACGAGGTGTGACGACTTACGGGCATCCTTCATCCAGTACGGTGGCGATGGAGAGTTCGCCGGCAGCCATGGTGGCGAGGATGGCCCCACACCTGTCCGTTCGGTAGACGGTCGTCGCCTGCTTCTTGTAGCGCGCCATAACCTCGATGGCCGGATGCCCGAACTTGTTGGACTCACCGACGGACACAACGGCGATGTGGGGATCCACAGCGGCGACAAACGCCGGCGTCGACGAAGTCTTGGAACCGTGGTGGGCAACTTTCAGCAGATCGCTGCGCACACGCGCACCCCAGGCCAGGATCGCCTGATCCGTCTCGTGCTCAACATCTCCGGTAAAAAGCACTCGCGTGCCCTGGTAGTCGAAGCGCAAGACAACTGAACCGTTGTTGAGCCCCGAGCCAGATTCGCCGGCCGCATCAACGAACGTCGTCGACGGGTGCAGAACCAGAGCGCCGACACCGCCCAGGCCGGCGAGGCTATCACCGGATGCCACGCGGTGATAGCGAACCCCTCGCGCATCCACCAGCTGGCGCACCCGTCGCGCCGTCCTCGAATCCGCGAGCTGACCACTGTCCACGTAGTGGCCGACTTCCAGTTGTTCGAGTACCGAGGCCAGGCTGCCCAGGTGATCACTGTGGGCATGTGAGGCCACGACCACGTCCACTCGACGAATCCCCCGCCGTCGCAAGTACGGCAGGACAACCCGATCGCCGTAGTCGAAGTATCGATTGCGATCGCCAGCGTCGATCAGCATCGTCTTGCCGTTGGGGAATACCAGCAGGGAACCATCTCCCTGGCCGATGTCGAGGAAAGCGATCTCGAATGGCCGCTCGCGGACTGCGTGGTACCAGACCGCCGCGTTGAGCGAGATCAGCAGCAGGAACACGAGCCCCTTGAACGCTGACTCATGCCGCCTGCTGTGTGAACCCAGTACAACGGCTGCGGCTGCCAGTCCGAGAAACCATGGATCCGGCCTTGGAGTTTGTACGGAGGCGTAGGGAACGGCGGCAAAACCGTCGACGATGGCGATGAGACTGGTAATCACGAGATAATTACAGGCGTTGAACGGCAGCGCTATCGCAGTCGCCACAGTACCGCACAATCCGGCGAGAATTCCCAGACTCACCACCAGCGCCAGCAGCGGTACGACGCACAGATTCGCCACCAGGGAGATGATGGCGAATTGCTGGAAATGGTATGCGATGAGTGGACCGGTACCGATCTGGGCTGCCACCGTAACACACAGTGGGGCGACGATCCACTTGCCGGCCCAGCCGTCTTCCCATCGCCATTTCAATGGGAAGAATTCAATCAGCGGTCGATGTAGTGCAACGATGGACAGCGTTGCGCCAAACGACAGCTGGAAACTCAAACTGAACAGCGATTGCGGCCACAATAGCAGGATGACCAACACCGCCACCCCCAGTGAGTTGTAGATCTCCCCGTCGCGCTCCATGGCGCGCCCGAGCAGAACAACAGCGGCCATGATCGAAGCGCGCACGACGGGCGCCTGCAGGTCAGTGACGAAGGCGTATATCACTAGCACGGTGACGGTGGCGATGCAGGCGGCGCGATCAGGCAACCGGCAGAGCTTGAAAGCGGTGAAGAAGAACACCGTCACAAGGCCAACATGAAGGCCGCTGATGACCAGAGCGTGCGCCAATCCGGTGTGGCGGAAGCGACTGGCCACCTCCTCGGGAATGCGGTGCTTGTCGCCAAGCAGAATCCCCTGGAGCAGGCCCAGTGGCGCGCCGCTGAGGTGCGACTGGAAGACGCGGCGAATGCTGCGACGCAGCGGTAGTACCAGCACCTCCTTCATTGCTGTCCCGCTGAGCGGCTCCAGGGAGACGACCTGCTCGGGCCTGCTGACCGTGAGTGTTGCATGAATGCCTTCGTGTGCCAGGAACTGGCGATAGTCAAAGGCCCCAGGATTGCGAGCAACGGGCGGACTCCGCAGGCGCCCGTGCAGGGCGACTCGATCGCCGTAGTCACCGGCGAAGCGAATCTGTTTCACGCTAACGAGTACCAGGCCTTCGGTGCTGCGTCCGGATTCGTTATCACTATCGAAAGCCTCGGCGGCCAGGATGAATCGCTTCTTGCCGTCCCGGACGATCGGCTCTTCATCAATTCGTCCCCACAGCACCCCTTCCTGGTTATGCAGATCGAGTTGGCTGATGTGATTGGCAGGAAACAGCTGTGTGACCATGTGGTAACGCAGGCCGCCCGCACAGCAGATGGCCAGGAGTGCGAACAGCGGGGTGATATGGCGGCCATAGCCGGCCAGCGAGCCAAGCACGGCCACGCCGACGCAGCCTGCACCGGCCAGTAACAGCGTCACCGCACCAGGCTGGGTGAAACCCGACAGGGTTATGCCGAGCCCCAGGGCCAGCGCCGTCCACAACGCCGGTCGTCTGCGTCCTCCGGGTGATAGGGCCATGGGCACGGGGGCGCAAATCGTGTTCCAGAGAGAGTGCCAGTAGAAGGGCGGCTTTCGAGTCACCGACGCCCCGTGTATATTTACCTCATCATGCTTTTCCGTCTTTTCTTGATGTTTGCCCTCGTGCCGCTGGTTGAACTGGCGCTATTGATCCGTGTCGGATCCTATGTCGGCGTGCCAGCGACGATGGCTCTGGTCCTGACTACTGGTGCGGCCGGTGCTTATCTGGCGCGCAACCAGGGAGTTCAGGCCTGGCAACGCCTGCAACGTGAATTGCAGGCAGGGCGTTTTCCTGCGGATGAAATCTTCGACGGGGTGCTCGTGTTGGGCGGCGGTCTGTTGCTGCTCACACCGGGATTGATCACCGATGTTGTCGGCTTTTCCGCGTTAATTCCCGCAACTCGAGCATTGATCAAATCGCAGCTGATGCGGCGCGTCAGGCCGGCACAGCGCCCCAACGCCATTCATGCGGAATTCGAGGTGGAACGTTGAGTGACGAACAGATCACGACACAAGCAGCGGAGCTGACCGGCAAGCAGCGTCGCCACCTTCGCGGCCTCGGGCACAGCCTGAGCCCTATCGTAAATGTGGGTAAGGAGGGTATCTCCGAGCAGGTGCTACGCTCGGTCGATGATGCCTACCGCAACAACGAACTTATCAAGCTGCGCGTCGAGCGCAGCTGCCCGCTGGGTCGAAAGGAAGCGGCGGCAGAGCTTGCGGTGGGATCGAAATCACATTTGGTGCAGGTACTGGGTCGTAGCATCCTGCTCTACCGCCATGACCCTGAGTCGGAGTCTCCGCTACAGTTACCGCAGTAACAGCGTCCACATTATAGGGCGTCCACATTATTAGGGCGTCCACATTGTTAGGGCGTGCCCGTTGTTAGGCTGCAGCTTTCTCTTCCAACATCTGCAGCATGCGGTCCCTACCCAGCATGTGGACGAAGGAACCGAATCGCGGTCCACGATCTTGCCCGAGCAACACCTGATAAATTGTCCGAAACAGATCTTTCGGCTCAATTTCAGCGTCCCGCGCGACGGCAAACGGTATTCCCTGGAGTTCATCCTCGTCAGCGTTTTCGGACTGCGCCAAAAGCTCTCTTACCTGGTTCAAGAGAGCGCGCTCGGCCTCCGTGGGAGTGCGAAACTGCTTGGTTGGCAAGATCTGATCGCGATAATAATTGAGCGCTTTGTCCACAAGATCACGGGCCACATCGGCATGGTTAGCCAGGTCTGGATCGTAGCGCTGCAGATAATCCAACAGTAACTCGGGCGAGTCGGTACCCAGCGCGGCGATGAGATTGTTGATGACCGAAAAGTTCACTTTGCTCCGGTACTCCGGTACTCCGACGCCGCCGTTAAAGATGTGCCATACCGCCTTCTCCGGCCGTACGTCCTCGGCGACATCGACATGGTTGCGCAGCTCCTCTAAGTAGTCATCGACGCAGCGCGGAACGACATCCCAGAACAGGCGCTTGGCGCGCTTGGGATTCTGGTACAAGTAGTACAGCAGTGATTCAATCGGCGCGTACTGGACCCAGGTATCGACCTTCAACCCTTTGCCGACGCTCTTCGATATCTTGCGCCCTTCATCATCCAGGAACAGTTCGTAGGTAAGACCGGCCGGGGGCAGCTTGCCCATGATGCGAACGAGCCGCGACGACAGCTTAGCCGAGTCAATCAAGTCCTTGCCGTACATCTCGTAATCCACGTCGTACGTGTACCATCGCAGGGCCCAGTCTACTTTCCAACCAACCTTGACTTTTCCCCCAAGGACGGACAGCTCGCCGCCTGCACCACAACCGGCGTACTCACCCATGTCTTGGTCGCAGGCGAACTCGATCGCGTTACTCGCGGGCTTGTAGCCAGTGACTCTCGTCGCGTACACCGAGCCACACTGCGGGCAAACCGGGAAAAACGGTGACCACCCGGCGCGCTTCTCTTGGCCAAGAGTTGGAAGGATAACTCCTCTGATCTCCTCCACTTTCTGCAGCAGAATCGTCAGCCCCTCGTCGAAATCACCGCGCCCGTAGGCCTCACTCGAACTCTGGAACTCGTAGTCGAAACCGTAGGCGTCGAGAAAATCGCGCAACTTCTGGTTCATGTGAGCGCTGTAACTCTCGCAGCAACCAAAAGGGTCGGGGATCGTGTGCAGGGACTTACCGAGGTGGCTGGCGAGCATGTCGCCATTGGGTAGATCGAGGGGGACTTTGCGCAAGCCATCCATGTCGTCACTGAAAGCGACGAGTCGTGTCGGGACACCGTATAGGTGGGAAAAAGCCTGGCGCACCCAGGAGGTTCGGGCGACCTCAGCGAAGGTGCCAATATGCGGCAGGCCGCTGGGGCCGAATCCGGTCTCGAATAGAACAGTCCGGTTCGCTAGCGGCGGTCTCCGCTGGATGATCTGGCGGGCTTCCGTGAAGGGCCAGGCCTTGTACTCACCCGCCACTTCTGCCATGTCTTGCTAGTTGCGGAAGGTAATGCGACCACGAGTAAGGTCGTACGGAGACAGTGCAACCGTAACTTGATCTCCGGGCAGGACACGAATGTAGTGCTTGCGCATTTTGCCGGAGATATGAGCCATAATTTCGTGGCCATTCTCCATCTCGACCTTGAAGAAGCCGTTGGGCAGTGCTTCCTTGACGACCGCTTGGACTTCTATTGCCTCTTCTTTTGCCATACGCTCCTTTATGCTCTCTCGTTACCCCAGGGGATCGCACAAAACAGCGAGTGTTAACTCAACAAAGCATGCGTGATTTATCCCCGAAATGGCCCTTAATGACGCGTAAAGGTTATGCATTGAATTGGCAAAAGTCAAAGCGTTCCCAACGCTTTACTCCATCAGGTAGGCCTCGTCGTAGGTCGCCGACCGGACCGCTTCAATGGTGTCCAAGTGGGGCGCTAGCGCGCGCACGCGGTCGTAGTAGTACCAGGCTTTTTCAGCCCGCTGTGTGAGTTCGTATACGGTAGCCAGATTGTGCAGCGCCGGCACGTGCTCTTGGTTCAGCTCGACGGCTGAGGAGAAGGCGCGTTCTGCTGCGTCCATATCCCCTATTCTCAAGTAGGCGATACCCGTTGCGAAGTGAAAATCGTCGTCCTCTTTCCCCTCCAATGCTTTGCTGAAGAACTCAAGCGCCTTCACTGGTTGTTCAGCGTTGAGAAGAATGAGTCCACGACTGAAGTGGGCCTGCGCCAGAGCATTGCGCCCGCCGGGGTAACCGGGTTGCTCGGACAGTAGCACGAGCAGGTGGGCGATCGACTTGGCGAAATCATCGACCTGGTGGTAGGCAACGGCAAGATTGAAGCGCGCCTTGAGTCGGGACGGGGCCAAGGCCAGCACCTGTTCGAGGTAATCAATACCCTGGCTTTGACGATTGGTCGAACACAGCAGGGTGCCGAGCCCGGCCATGGCAGCACCCATGGTCGAATCGGCTGCCAACGCCGCTTCGTAGTGGTGCAGTGCCCCACTGAGTCGGCGCTGGGCGTGCAGCATCACCGCGAGGTTGCAGTGCGCCTCGGTGTAATCAGGTTCCATCTCCAACGCCAGTCGCAGGTGCGCCTCTGCCTTGCGCAGCTCGCCGTCCTCGAAGTAGGCCTTGCTGATCATAACGTGAAGATGGGCGTTATCAGGCTCTCGTTTGGTGCGATCGATTAGGTTCTTGATGCGCTCTTTCGCCCACAGGTTGTAGCCCTGTTTGCCGTCGGCGGCATGGGCCCAAACCATCAGGACAACCAGCGTAGCGACGGCTGTCTGCGCCCAGCTCACGGCAGGAATTTGTGGATGCGGTTGTTGAACGTGTCAGCAACATAGATGTACCCTTGCGCATCACGGGCGATGCCCCCGGCGACCACCTCCTTGTCGCGCAGGGTGCCGTTTGACATGTCGTCGATGACGGGTAGTGAGCCGGTGAAGTCGAAGCTCTCTGATCCGTCGGTGCGTTTTCCCCAGCGCGTCAGGTAGCGTCCATCGCGAAAAACTTCG
>Ga0114999_10006611_pt1 | contig 13308 bp, 6 predicted proteins | sample ArcticOcean_MG_C_3_FD_89820 | JGI IMG/M metagenome (GOLD analysis project Ga0114999, IMG submission 89820) | Marine microbial communities from western Arctic Ocean - ArcticOcean_MG_CB8_126 | ecosystem: Environmental > Aquatic > Marine > Oceanic | place: Arctic Ocean: Canada Basin | collected...
AAGATAGCGGTGTTATAGCTAAAGACGGTGTCATCCACAAACTTCGGTTTGATTATGGTACCGGAGTAGGATATGATATAAGGACTGGCGCCAAAGTTGGCCTGGAATGTGTTTATTTTTTCCTGTGTGGTTGTAGACATGTCGGGGTCGTTAAAAAGAGTCTGGTCTATGGTGGACACGATATCTATGCACTGGAATGTGTTTGTGGGGGAGAGGATGCCGACGCATCCTGCCAACACTGGTGCGAACACGGCGGTGTTGTCGTCGCGCAGGGCTGCGGCGGCAAATTTGATGTTGTCTGTGAGGAGTGGTGCGGTCTGTACGCACGAGAGGGCGTTAGTGTCTGGGTTGAAGACTGCGATGCAGTCTGCACTGAACGGGGCGAACACGACGGTATTGTCTGTGCGAACGAGGGCATCCATAAACGCATGCCCGTTTGGAAAGCGAATATCTATTGTTGATGTTCCGTCTGTATAGTCGAGTGGGGATCCCTGTGTTGTGGGGCACGAGAGGGGGAGTGTTTTTGGGTCTGGGCGGATTGTGATTGGGGGTCCGAGCCGTCCTACACATCCAGAATTGAGCGGGGGGAAGAGTGCGGTTCCGTCGTTGAGGGCGGCGACGGCGTTGAACTTAGACGCGGCACCGCCGGTTCCCAGAATAGCAGCAGTACATTCGAATTCCCTTTGGGCGACGTAAAAGAATCCGACACAGCCGGCAGCCATTGGGGCGAAGATGACTGTGTTCGCATCGAGGACGGCCGCGCCGGCGAGCAGTCCATCGCCATTGTCTGGAATTCCCGTCTGTGTGATGCAACTGAACTCATTATTCTCGTCTAAAACGCCGACGCATCTTGCTTGTGGTGCGAATACAACGATATTGCCGATGACGACGGCTTTAGAAAAAGGTCGGTCTGGTATATCAAAGTCTGTTGTTGCAATACAGACATATGAATAATCCGGTGAGGATAAGATTAAGATGCCGATGCATCCTGCACGGGCTGGAACGAATACGGCGGAGTTGTCGGGACGGACGAGGACATCTCGAAACAAGCTATCTGTGGGAAGTACAGTTCCAGTGTAAAACACCGTTTCCGTGGGGGGAGTAAAACACGTGAACGTATCCGCCGAAGAACCGGGATATCTGAAGAACTGATCATCATCTAGATGTGTGAGGATGCCGATACAGCGTGCACGGCCGGGAGCAAAGATGGCGGTATTACCACCAACAATCGCAACGGCTGAAAACAATCCCCCCTCTGGCACCAAGTCCAAACCCACCTCTTGGTTTGCGTCGACACAAGAAAATACGTTGTTTTCTGGGGACAACAACCCGATACAGTCTGAATTCCCGGGTGCGAATATTGCGGTGTTATCATTGAAGACGGCGACATCCGTAAAGGCCGGTTTTGGTGCACCGGAATCAAAAAAAAGAAGATCACGCTCGTCGCCATAAAATGCCTCCGCTGACGACCCACCCCCCTGCTCTATGGTGGGGTCATAATGAAAAAGAGTTGATGTTGCGGTGTCGGATATATCTATGCACTGGAATGTGTTTGTGGGGGAGAGGATGCCGACGCATCCTGCATACGCTGGTGCGAACACGGCGGTGTTATCGTCGCGCAGGGCTGCGGCCATAAATTTGTAGTTGTCTGTGTGTGGTGCGGTCTGTACGCACGAGAGGGCGGCTGTGTCTGGGTTGAAGACTGCGATGCAGTCTGCATTGAGCGGGACGAATATGACGGTGTTGTCTGTGCGAACGATGGTATTTATAAACGCGTGTCTGTCTTCTGTGTGGAGTGGGGATCCCTGTGTTGTGGGGCACGAGAGGGGGAGTGTGTTTTTGGAATGAGTTGTTGGGACGAGGGTGGTAAGGGTATCATCGGTTGTGCTTTCGACCGGTATGATGTTCACCAGAGCCGGTATGATCCACAAGTTGCGCATTGTTATGTGTGGGGGGGGGTGGTGGTATATAGTGAATGAACGGACTGGCGGTATTTTGGAAGATTGGGCCTTGGGGGTATAAATAAGAAAGGGGGATATGTACATTTGATTTGTTCCAATACGGCCCTGGTTATGTATCCTGGTATTGGGCCGTTTTTTGAAACAGACGGATATCAGGGACTGGTTACCCCAAAGCCGGCCCAAACAAATACGGCCAACAAACAGGCTTGTTCATCGATTGGGGGTATTTAGATTTGTCCGCCAAACAATCACCATGACGGCCATTTATTTGTAAAATGAACGGGCTGATGGTATTTTGGGAGGGAGTTTCCGGGGCTGATTTCTTGAAACATGCATTTGGGGGTGAGAGGGGGGTTTTGAACGTTGTTTATTAAATTTCCTACTCCGATGGGTGTCCCCCCATCGGGGTAATTGATGTAGTAGGGTGTGGGTCCACCATTAGGCGATTTTGGGATGCGTCCTCTTCTTGGGTGATTTTTTGCATAAGCGCAATCTGCCGCGCAAACCACTGCGCCAAAACTGGATCGTAAGCTGGTATTGTTGCCCAATCCGGGCGGCCGATGTGGTGTATCGGGATCAGTCCGATGATCATCCCCCACACCATCTGCGGCAGCAATGGCACCTGACTGAGCCACTCGCTGTTTGGGGTGTTGAGACGATTTGAATATCTGGCGCGGGTGGTGATTAGCGCCATGGTATTCACTGCGTCGCGGGACCACTCGGGGGTGTTCCGATGACTTTTGCGGGTCGGGGTCCAGGGCTGCATAATTTTCTCGGCCGAGAAGCCCGGTCCGAGCCCGGCGTTTGTGATTTTGGCCAGTGTTTGTGTGGCGGTGTTGAAGAAGACGACGCTGCCGTCCGGGTCGATCGCGAGCGCATCGATGATTGTATTGGTCTCGAATACGCCGACGGTCGTGACCTCGCCCGTTGTCAGCACGATTTTCCGGATGCGCCCGACTTCGCCGACCACGGCGTGGCCGTCCGTGTCGACCGCGATCGAATATGGATACGTGAAGCTGGTGGCTTCCCCGATCCCGTCGAGATAATTAACCACCCCCGAGCCCGCGACGGTATCGACGGTGCCGTCGGGCGCGATCCGCCGAATTCGGCGGTTGGCCCAGTCGCACACCAGCACGGCGCCGTCGGGGCACACGGCGACGCCGATTGGAGACTTGAACTGTGCTTCGGCGGCGCTGCCGTCGGCAAATCCTTTCACCCCGCTGCCGGCCAGCGTTGTGACGAAGCCTGCGGGTGAGATCAGCCGGATCCTGTGGTTCTCGGTGTCGGCGACGACGATGGTGCCGTCGGGGCGGACCGCCACGCCCCGCGGCTGCGCGAACCTCGCGTATAACCCTAACCCTACCCCTAAGGCCGGTCCGTTGGTGAACCCTTGTTGCCCGCTCCCAGCCAGCGTTGTGACGAAGCCAAGGGGCGAGATCTTCCGGATTTGATGATTGTGGGTGTCGGCGATTATGAGGCTGCCGTCGACAAATACCGCGATTCCTCGCGGGTTGCGGAACCTCGCATCCTTCCCGGCCTTATCGATTCTACCGGGAGATATGTCGCCGGCCAAGACCTCAGGGTGGGCATTGCCTGGGGGGAATGCGTACACGCGATTGTCTACGCCATTCGTAACGGCTACGGTCCCATCGCGTTTTATGCAGATACCACTACATGTATTGTCGGACCACCTCTCGGCGATTTTAAGTATGTTGTCCATATGAATGCTGTCCCCTAATGCTGTTTACACGCATATATAGGATTGAGTTCTCTCCGACCTAAAAAATGAAGCCTTTGGGGTTTGTACGAAATGATTCCCGGAGGGGTTGTGAACTGGATTTGCGGGCGGGCGCAAGTCAAGGGAAAGGAAAGGGGGTTTGAACTATTTGTTAGAATCCGACCACCTATGGGGGCCCATCGGAGTGATTGATGTAGTAGGGTGTGGGCCACCAAGGGATTTTTGGGCTTCCTCTTCTTGGACGATTTTTTGCACAATCTTAATCTGCCGCGCAAACCTGCGGCAAAACTGGATCGTAAGCTGGTATTGTCGCCCAATCCGGGCGCCCGATATCCATCAGAAACCCAAAGCCGACCCAAACAAATACGGCCAACAAAGGGGCATGAATTTACCGAGGAGTGATTTGATCACAATCAGTCGAGTCGTTTTTGGCGAATTCGAATTTTTTAATCATCATCAAAATCGTCTAGATCTGGTATTTTAAAAACGTCTAGATCTGGTACTTTATACGCTGCCGGATCCAATGGATGAACAGAAGAAGTGGTAATTGGCGTTCCTGGTCCGCCGTTTCCTCCTATTGGCATCGGACTGCCACTGCGCCTCGGCCTTTTTTCAGGCGACTCCTCTTTATGCCATGAATCTTCGAATAAATCACCAGCGGTGAGATCGCCAGCTATGTCTTGGCCACCAACCATAATAAGGGTCTGTTCTTTTACTCCGTTTAGCTCGAATTCAACGTCGTGCGTGAGGGTGATGGGCATGTATTGGAATGCAGTTGGCCTAGTTGCATAATGATCATGGTATGTGTTCCAAAGGCAACCGATTGTTTCCTTTTCGAGTGTTTGATACATATAAGTGTGAGGCGACCGAGTACTAGCGAACACGGCAAACATGGCCATAAGGCTGGTATAATCAGTGTTTTCACTGTATGTATCCAGATCCGTACATACTTCGAACCCGGCGAGCATGACCTTTAAACTACTTGGTGTAAGCACACACCGTACGTTATCGAGGCAGATATTGTTGTGGGCTTTCTTGTAGCGGTGGAGAAGCGTCACTGCCGCCACGAGTGGGTATATCACCCAACGTTCGAACTGATCAGGCGCAAGGTTGGAAATGTGACCCATAACAAATGTGATCGGAGTGTGGTAAACTTGACTATACCCCGCAGTTTTGTGGACAGATTGCCATGTAGAACCATCGATAGGGGACAGCTGCGGTTCGGATAGTGTGGCGAGCGGTCCTTCGTTGTTTATACCGATTCGGGTGGGCATCACCCAAACCGAGTCTTTAGTGTACACAAACAACGGAACCTCCCTTGCCCTTAAGCCAGTGTGTCCTGTTTGTGTTGTGCCTGGGAACAGTTTTTTGAGGGTGTCGTCTAATGGATGGCTAACGAGGGTAATCTCTCGATACGGGCGGTTGCGCTTGTTTACTGTAACCACGGTCAATTTGTGTTGCTTTTGAGAGACCAGGAATGTTACGACTCCCAGCCCGCCTTTCGGCATCTGCGGATTTGGATCTTCTTTTTGGATTTCGTCCAACGCACGGTTGAACTCGTCTTTGAACGCGTCGACCATTTGTTGTGCCATTGTTCGAAGCCTTTTCTATAGCCATAAAGGCAGTGTGCAAATACTATAAGAACCATCCGAGATGAAAGGGCCCGCTTGTTGAGATGGAAGGGCTTTGTATTGGATCATGTACAAAGGGTGTTGGGCATTTGGTTGGGGATTGTTTTAAGCCTTTGGGGGGGGGGGGGTAAATTAAAAATTAAATGTAAGCCTTTAGGGATAAATTAAGAATCCTCCGGAGGAAGCATTGTACGAACATGAACGGTAGGTTGTAGATTTGTGGGCCGGCCCAAATTCCGATTCCTGCTGTGGTTGGGCCTTGGGGGGTAAGAAGGGGTGTGTACATTTGATTTGTTTTATTATTGGGGGAAGCTGCGGAGCGCCCTAAACCTTTACAACTTTAAGTATTTTTTGTTGAGCTGATGACCCTAAAGCTCCGGGACGTTTTATTGATCCAGAAAGATTGTGGGGGGGGGTGTCCGGGAGGGAGGGTTCTTTAGGAGGCCGTATTCACGGCCGAGCTGTGGGGTATATACGGGCGTGTTGTGTTGTTGGCAAGGGTTGGGATGGAAGTTTCAGAAACGAATGCGATTCGGGCTGAGGTTTGTTCCCAATTGAACGGGAAGCTCATCGACGAAGATGCTACCGGCTGGGTCGGACGCAGTATTTTTGAGACTGGGACATTCGGCATTTTATTCGAAGGGTTAGGGTTAGGAGATGACCGCAAAATGGCGGTGCGGTTATCGCACGACAAGATTGTATTCAACAACCTTGATCCGAGCGAGATCGAGCCAGTTTCGAAGTTTTTGATAATTCCGAGACTGCTAGACACTGTTCCCAGCACCGACATGCACATGACGACCAACCACCTGCGCCTACTAAATGACGGGATGGGCCTTAAAGGTCATATTTATATGAGTCTTGAGGGCGGCTCTATACCGTTTTCTACGCACATCGCCGCCTACCTAAAAGGCGTGGACGATTATGTGTTTTGTACGTCTGTGATGGAGCCGCTATTTGACGCGATGATGTGGCTGCGAGGGAAGGGGTATGTGCTGAGGGGTGTTTTGACCGGAACCGACGAACCTTCATCGGACGTGGTGCGATATGACTTTAATGCAAAGAAGATGAAGCTGTGTTGTGATTCGAGATGGGTGGAGCAGGCGCAGAGTGCTGACGGGGTGGTGGGTGCTGGCACCCGATCTGAGTTTTTGGGCAGGGACCCCGGGGTCCCGATATTCTCTGCGGCCGGATCTGTCGACTTCCCCGCGACGTTTACACCGGGACCTTTTTTTTTGGGGGATGATATTGATAATGATGTTGAGGAGGAGGGGACCGACGATTCGTGGAGACGTCGCAAAGTGATGGCGCCAACCCCTGCTGTCGTTGGGTACCTTACTGGTTCGAAGTATCTTGCGGTTCTGATGTGGATTAAGGTGTTCGGTGGCAGTCCGATACCAGGCCTAATGACTGCTGAACGGCTGTCCGACCCAACGTGTGGAGTTCTATTTGGACAGGCGTATATTGCTGCATTTAAACGAGATAAGAAATCGAACAAAGGAAACTTCGCCTTATCGGCGGGGGTGCATGTGGACCAAGACAGGAGTGAGGGGTGGGAGGCGGGGGGGGCTCGTATTGAGAACAAGGGGCACGCCAGCAAGTCTAATGTGCACCTGGGCACAAGTTATTCGTGGTTACTGGCGATGATGAGCAGCGCGTGGGATGAAAAAAGTGCCCTGTTCGGCGCCCGCTTGAATGACGGGTGTTATATCGGGCGGCGCGAGTCGGCTGCTACGGTTGTTGGATATGCGCAACCATACGTTCCTGGTTTATGGTTCCGTCGAGGGTTTAAGGTTCCATCGAACCCACACGTTCTGACGGTGCTTCAGTTTAGCGACGGTCTGTGGATATTGGGACTTATGGACAAGGAGGCAGTGCCGGAGTGGCTGCTTCCACCGATTTGCAGGACCCATTATGTGCCGTATGCCGAGTTGGTTAAGATCCATGCGATTGTTGGGTACGATTCCAGACATGGGTATCTGGTCGAATGGGCGGACGGAGGAGAACCGACTTTTCAGCCGGAGGGGAATCTTCCGGCCGAGCTGGTGCATCAATACAACAACCCCCAGACAATGCCCACAGGGAAAGGGAAGTTGAATGACAGTAAGGGTAAGGTAGCCCAGGGGTCGAAATACAGGAAGGCCAAGGATGGGGAATGGCAGGCCGACGAACCCAATAAACCCGCAAAAGAACGATCCCGGCCCGAACTCCCCCCTACTACTACCAAGCGAGTGCCTCCTGCCGAAGAAGTGCCGACCGGTCGACCTTCCGACCCTGACGTCCTTTTTGAGATTGAAAAGATTGTCGAAAAAAAAATCAAAGAGGACGGCAATCCCGAGTATCGCATTCGATGGAAGGGTGGTAGTACTGGGGGGGAAGGGGACACCTGGGAGGAGCCCCATGGGCTGCCGTCCGGGCTTGTCGAAGCGTATGAACACGAGGGGGCTAAAGCTGTGTCTCAAAGCGAGGCGATGGATTTGGCGCCTGGTGAGTATTCGGGCGAACCAGAAATGTTCGAACCGGGGGATGAAGGGGCAGTTTCGAACGACGATCGACCGGAGGACGACCGAGAGGATGGATCCGACGGATTATTTGGACAATCCGGATCTCCAACCCCCCGACCGACAGGGGAGCCGACCACGACCACATTATTTGTCGGCCAAGATGCCACTCGTTTCCATTCCTCATTGGCCGGGCCCGACCCCAAACGACACAAGCCGTGGCCCTGGTGATGTGCCAACTCGTTGGCGAACGGGTTTGTGTTCGGCCAATCAGATGCAATCAGGTACTTTGAGTTGTTTCAGCCAAGCCAAATCCCGAAATTTCAAACTGTATTATTTTTAAAAATGGCCGACCGAGTTCGACTCGGTTCCAAATTTAAAAGGGTCAAGACCTAAAAATAGAAATTTGGGCCAAAAATAGAAATTTCGGCAAAATGGAAATTTCGGCCTACCCAAAACGTTTGGCAAGCAGTCCCTGATTCGTCTTAGAACCAAAAGATAGAGCAACAAATGAGTCAAAAATCGACGGGTCTGTCCTGGGAACAGGCCATCTCTTATGGGCAGTATAATATTGCCCGCGGCATGGCACTTCCGGCAACGCCGCCGGGCGATCTGGCCACCATTGTTGTGTGTCTTCTGAGGGACCACCAGAAGGGGCTGCTTCGTCGCATTATCGAGGCGTACGGAAAAGAGTATGTCGCTGCGCTGGACATCCCGTGCGCTGTCAAGCTGCCAACCCTTGCACGCGCGACGCTGGGGTTGCACTCTCTTGTCTCTGTGGCTGCGGCGACTGCGTGGGGTGCGAAGCACGCTGTGCCTATGCTATGGGCGGACGGGGATCCGTACTGGGCGCACACTGGGCCGATGTTTGCGTACAGCTATGGCGACGTCGCGCTGTTATCGAGCATTGCACAAGGCGCGCCGATTGAGGACATTGCAGCCGTCTTTGCCACAGTCACCGACCCGCACGATGTATCGCACCTTGTGATCGCGCTCGCCCACCGATCGGATCTTGCCATTTTGCTGATCGAACGCGCAATCTCGAGAGGTTTTGTACACGCACTTTCCGTCGTTTGGGACCTACGCCCTGAGCACCACGGCCGTCCCTTCGTGCACATGCTCGCGGCGGCATACCACTGCAGGAGCAGTTTGATTAACGCCGACATCGGGGCGAAGATCGACATTCTGACAGGGGGGACGCTCGACATTGACGCGGTGCACAACGGGGCGTCGGCGATCCTCTTCGCCCTCCTCGGCAACAACTACATTGTTGCGAACGTGCTCCTCGAGCGTGGTGCCGACCCGAACCCGGCTCTGTTGTACTACGCGCAGCAGACTTGCCCGGAGATGCGCCTGTACAACCGAGCCATACTGCTTCTCCTCTCGTACGGTGCGAGGCCGTACACGATGGTGGTGCGGGGCAACACTGGGTACAAGAAGAAGCTCGTCCGCTATATGGACCCGCACCGACTGGCGGCGATCACCTCGAACGACGCTGCGGCGAAAACGCTCATCGCGCGCGGGATCACACCCACGGCGTCGACCCTCGCGCTGCACGACACCAAGAAGATCAAGCTCCACAGGCACACGCTCCACGGCACGTGGACGCCCCGCACCCACACGCAGTACCCGCGTTTTCTCCGAGCGAGGGCATCGGACGCCTTTTTTGCACTCCTTGCGCTCTGGACCACGGCCCTCCCGCACCTCCCGCTCGAGCTCATCCTGCACATTGTCGCGTGCACTGTCGCTCCTGCCCGGGGGGCCACTGTTCTGCAGCAACAGCTCGACGAGATCGCACACTCCGAGCGGCCTTTTGAGAACCAACCACTGGCGCTCGTCAACACCTCCTTTTCGTACCTGCCGTAACGGGAGCGGCGTTTGTCCCTATCCATATAGTTCATATAGTTCGGCCTGTCTTTTTATTAGGGCTGTTTGCAATCTCCTTCGGCCGGATCGTCTATTTTCGCAAAATCCGATTCATGCTATTTTGGACGAGCCGCCCTAAAATAAACCACTGGCTGGCCAAAGGCTCCTCCTCAAGCACGCTTTATATATTTACGGCGGTTGTAGTGTATGTTTAAATGGATGATCACGCCGAAGAAGATGAACACATCATCGGGGAGGACATCGGCGATGTTAATGCAATCTGCGAAGCAATAAATGCATCTATCGTCTTTGCAGAAGAAGATGGTCATATTGGTATCACCACCACTAGACCAAACGTTAGGCAATCCCTAACCCGCGCACGCATCAAAGTGACCGGCCTCGCTACAATCGGGAACACCACCATCGCCGCAGATCCATCCAACAAAGTCATCTACTCCATCTCCGGCGAAACCGGCGACGCGACCATCATCGCCGGAAAATTGGGTTCCGAAGGAGATGAGGATGGTCATGCGCTAGAAGCCCGGTTCACAGAACCGACGGGGCTCGCTATCTGGAGAGACGGGGCCATCCTCGTCACGGACGATAACTGCATCCGCTCGATCTCGTCGTTTAACGACGTAACAACACTCTGTTCTGCTGGTTTGTTTCCCGCTTACTGTCAGCTCACGTCCATCGCAGTCTGTCCAGACGACTCTATACTCGTCATCAGTACCAAACGGTTTTTCGAGACAAATGTGATTTTTAAGATAAACATCGACGAAGGCACCGTCACCCACATCGCAGGATCGCACGACCACGGAGTCACAGAGGCCATAGACGGCATCGGAGAGGACGCGTCCTTCAACCACGCACATTCCATTTGCTGTTCCATAAATCCTGAGAACGCCATGGATTCTATTATTGTCGGGAGCAAAAATGGCTTCATCTCACGAATCAACACTGAAACGAATGAAGTTATACACGATCGTGTCAACGGCAACCAGACCACCGTTTGCGTCACCAGGAACGGCTCGTTATGTATCGCACAGAGCCCCACCATACAGTTTTTCCTTCCGGAAAACATCGAGGTTTTTGATCCGGAAAACATCGAGGAAAGCGACCATTTGTCTACAATAGCAATGTCAGGAATGCTGGCCCAGAAGCGATTTAAACCGTCGCGGGTGTCGTCGCTTTCACCTTGGGCACGGGAAGCGATCCAAGCGGTATTAACAATGGTGTCCGCGTCAAAAAGAGTTGGGCCGGCGCCTAGTGGAGGCTTGCTCAAGTTTTATCCCGTTCTTCCCGAAGAGATATGGCTGATCATATTAGGCCTCATCCCACACCACATGCTCGGTAAACCAAATGTACGTATCCCGGGGCCGTGGCAGCCCGCCCTTGCCGGCGAATTGGGAAGACCGCTCATGCTCGAAGCCTTCGATGAGCGCATCGCCGCCTTTGAATTCCAACTCGCGGAACTAAAAGCAGCACGTGCACGCGAACTGGAACCAAAAGCAGGCCGTGAGACCGAACCTAAACAACCGGAGAAAAAAAAGATGACCACTACTGCTGATATGTTTGGGTTTGATGACATACATGGATTGAAGCGCCGTCTGGACTGAAACGCATAAAATCGTCCTTCTTACGGGGCCGACAAATATCGGCCATGAAAATGAAATCCAAGGGACTCTAGGTATGTATGCAAATTCACAACCATTCGTTCGTTCATTCCTCTCTAATTTTTAAAACACCGGCCGACCAAGGGTTTTTAAAACATTCTTTTATATTTACGATGGTTGTAACTATAGGTAAGCATGTTGTTTGACCCCGACGGCCCCGACGTCATCGCAGACCATGTCTTCGGTTGCAACGCAATTTGTGAAGCAGCAGAAGACAGACAAATCATCTTTACAGCACACAATCGCATCCATATCACCACCAATCGTGCCCGCGATGTTAGCTTAGGGTTTATTTTTCGGGCGTCGAGCGAAATTATCACGGATGCACACATCATCGGATGTACCGGCCTCGCTATGTTACCCGGGAACATCACCATCGTCACGGATTCAATCAACAAAGTCATCTACTCCATCAGCAAAGACGGCGAAACAACCATCCTCGCCGGACAATTTGGTGTCGAAGGACATAAGGATGGTCCTGCACTAGAAGCCCGGTTCACAAGACTGACGGGGCTCGCTATCTGGAAAGACGGGACCATCCTCGTCACGGACGATAACTGCATCCGCTCAATCTCGTCGCACCGCGTCGTAAAAACACACTGTTCTGGGATGTTTCCCCAAAACTGTAAACTCGCGTCCATCGCAGTCTGCCCAGACGAATCTGTACTCGTCATCAGTACCCACCTAAGGCATTATACAAGTGAGATTTTGAAGGTAGACATCGTCGAAGGCACCGTCACCCACATCGCAGGATTTCACAACGAAATCACAGAGTCCTTAGACGGTATCGGAAAGGCCGCGTGCTTCGACCACGCATATTCCATTTGCTGTCAAAAAGATTCCAAGAATGTTATTGTCGGGAGCCGCCTCAACGGCACCATCTCGCACATCAACCTTGAAACGCGTGAAGTTTTACACTTTCATACCGACAACGACGATATGGTCGCCGTTTGCGTCACCAGAGACGGCTCGTTATGTATCGCACAGAACCCCGTCATATGGCTTTCACCTGGCCCAATTAAACAAAATGGTGAATTCCAACTGAAGACGATGTATGACCACCACCCTGACCCTAACCGTTCTAGAAGAGCAATGTCAACAATGCTGGCCGAGAAGCGATTTATCCCGTCGCGGATGTCATCGCTCCCACCTTGGGCACGGGAAGCGATCCAAACGGTATTCACAATGGTGGCCGCGTCAAAAAAAGTTGGGCGTGGAGGCGTCGTGGGTCTTCTTCCCGTTCTTCCCGAAGAGATATGGCTGATCATATTAGGCCTCGTCCCACACAACATGCTCGGTAAACCACATGCAAGTATCCCTGGGCCGTGGCAGCCCTTCATTGACGGCGAATTGGGAAGACCGCTCATTCTCAAAGCCTTCGATGAGCGCATCGCCGCCTTTGAATTACAACTCGCGGAACTAAAAGCAGCACGTGCACGCGAACAGCCAGGCCGTGACACCGAACATACACAACCGAGAGTAAATATGCGTAGTACTATGTCAATCCAAGAACAACAGGAACGAACACCGGCCGGCAAAAAAACACAGAACCCTTAGTTTTAACGGACGGGCTGCTCTAGGGAACCGAATTTGCCGTGTTCGTAAGATGGCTCGGCACCGATGTGGATTAATTCGTTGGGATGGATCTCTGTCGGTTATGTCTGCCCACTGGGCGTCGGTTTTTAAGAATGGTAGCTCAATTAGAATGTATCCATCCTATCCTGGAAGCCCCTTATTGATTTAATTTAATTTGAACGGGTCCGTGTTGTTTGGGGGGGGGGGCAGATATTAGGCCTCATTTTGGTAAACCGAATGTAAGTATCCCATAACAGCCCTTCATTTTTGAACGGTCCGTGTTGTTGGGGGGGGGGGCAGATTTTGGAGTATATGCCGGGGTGGGTGTGGTTTTTGATTGCGGTATTTTGTTGGTGTTCT
>Ga0114999_10006612_pt1 | contig 13307 bp, 13 predicted proteins | sample ArcticOcean_MG_C_3_FD_89820 | JGI IMG/M metagenome (GOLD analysis project Ga0114999, IMG submission 89820) | Marine microbial communities from western Arctic Ocean - ArcticOcean_MG_CB8_126 | ecosystem: Environmental > Aquatic > Marine > Oceanic | place: Arctic Ocean: Canada Basin | collected...
ATTTAAAGAAGGTATACTACCTTGGTCAATACAAAATCCTATTGCATTGGTTTTTGACGAATATGATGCTGGCCGGCCAGATGTAATGTTTGTAATTCAAAGAGTTCTTGAAAAAGAAGGTAGTTTTACTTTATTAGATCAAAATAAAATTTTAAAACAACACCCTTTTTTTAGAATGTTTGCTACAACAAATACAATAGGGTTAGGTGATACCACTGGACTATACCAAGGTACTCAACAAATTAATCAAGGTCAAATGGATAGGTGGAATATAGTAACAACTTTAAATTATTTAAAATTTGATAAAGAGCTGGAGATTGTTCTTTCTAAAACTAAAAATTATAAAAATAAAGAAGGTAAAGAAATTGTTTCAAATATGATTAAAGTTGCTGACTTAACAAGAAAAGGATTCGTTAACGGTGATATTTCAACTGTTATGAGTCCAAGAACAGTAATGCACTGGGCAGAAAATTCTGAAATATTTAAGGACGTCGGTTATGCTTTCAGAGTTACGTTCTTAAATAAATGTGATGATTTGGAAAAAAATATAATTGCAGAATATTATCAAAGATGTTTTGGTGAAGATTTACCTGAATCTTCAGTAAATATTAAAATATAAGTTGCTAAATGGATGAAAAAGAAATTTTAAAAGAAAAATTTAAATCTGCTGTCTCTTCTGCTGTTAAAGTTATATCTGAAAATTATAATTTAGAAGTTAAGTTTGGCAATAGTACAAGCCAAAAAGGAAATTCTCTTAATCTACCTGAAGTAGCAAATCTAAAAAACTTACAAGATTTTACAAATTTAAGAGCTCTTGCTGACTCAGAAGCCCTGAAAATTAAATATACAAACAAAAAAACTTACTTAGAGAATGAACCTAAAGGATCTATGGCTAAAGCATTATACGCTATTGCTGAGAAAATTAGATATGAAAAAATTGGATCTGAACGATTAAAAGGAGTTAAAAAAAATATAGTCCAGTGTTATGAAAATAAGTTTAAAAATAAAAAAGTTGATGAGATCAAAACTGAAGCTGACGTTCCAATTACAGAGGCGTTTGAACTATATTTAAGAAGTTATTTTTTTAATTTAAAACAGAACAGCATTACCAAAAAAGTCCTAAGCAACTGGAAAGATTTATTTAATAAAAAATTAAGCAAAGAAATGACTGAATTAGATAATTGCATTAGGAATCAACATAAATTTAACCAAATAATTGCAAATTTAATCGATAAACTAGATTTCCAAGATCCAAATTCAAATGAAAAGGATAGTAAACAAGAAACAGCAAAAGAAGATTCTGCATCGTCTGATCAAAATCAAGATGCAGACAATAAAAATGAAAAAAACGAAACTCAAGATGAAGAATCTCGTATGAGCTCGGTTGAAAGAAGCTTAGAATCATTTAATGAAAATGACAATTCTGAACAAGTAGATGAAGATGGAACTAACAGTAATGAAAAATTAGGTAAAATAAAAAGAAAATTTTTAAACAAAGAAAAATATAAAATATTTACTAGTGAATACGATGAGATAACTAATGCAGAAGAGTTAGAAAATAAGGAAGAAATTACTAGACTTAGAAAGAATTTGGATCAACAACTGACGCATTTACAAAATTTAGTGTCAAAACTTGCTAATAAATTACAAAGACAATTGCTAGCAAAGCAAAACAGATCTTGGGACTTTGATTTGGAAGAAGGAATACTTGATGCTTCAAAATTATCTAGAATAATTATTGACCCATTTCGTTCAACTTCATACAAAATGGAGAAAGAAACTGACTTTAAAGATACTGTAGTTACTATTCTTATCGACAACTCTGGATCGATGCGAGGAAGACCAATTTCTGTTGCAGCTATTTGTGCAGATATTTTATCGAGAACTTTGGAAAGATGTTCTGTAAAAGTAGAAGTTTTGGGATTTACAACTAAAAATTGGAAAGGTGGAAAAAGTAGAGAAAAATGGAATTTAGTAAATAAACCTCAAAATCCAGGAAGACTAAATGATCTAAGACATATAATTTATAAACCTGCTGACCAATCTTGGCGACAGTCTAAAAAAAATCTTGGTCTAATGTTAAAAGAAGGTTTATTAAAAGAAAATATTGATGGTGAAGCTCTTTTATGGGCGTTTAAAAGAATTGCCTCAAGAAAAGAACAGAGAAAAATATTAATGGTAATTTCAGATGGAGCGCCAGTTGATGACTCTACTTTGTCAGTCAATTCAGGAGATTACCTAGAAAAGCATTTAAAACAGACTGTTAAATGGATAGAGGAAAATTCAAATATTGAAACTTTAGCTGTAGGTATAGGTCACGATGTAACTAGATATTACAAAAAGGCAATTAAAATTACTGATGTTCAAGAGCTTGGCGATGTTATGATTAATCAATTAGCAAAGCTTTTTTCTGATAAAAATAAAAAAACTATACATTAACTTTTTTTTTTGTATTTGAAATTTCTTTAATATAAAGAATTAAAATTCTAAAGGGTATCAGCATCAAGATCGCAACGACTATTTTAATAAGTAAATCGCCAAAAGATAAAGTTATCCAATTTACGTTTGTTCCATAAAATGAAATTGAAAAAAATAAAAAAGTATCAATAGTTGAGCCAACTAAAGACGATACCAAGGGTGCAACAAACCATTTTTTTTTTCTTAATCTATCAAAAATATTGACATCAATTAATTGAGCTACAAGAAATGCAATGCCAGAACCAAATGCTATTCTAATAGAAATTAAATTAGAATAATTTGTTGAGAAATAAAGAGTTAAAAATATTCCTAGAGTAAAACCTAAGTAGACAATTTGTTTAGCTTTTTCTTTTCCATATCTCCTATTTAATAAATCAGTTATTAAAAAAGCTATTGGATAACTAAAAGCTCCATATGTTAATACTTCTTCTAGATTAAAATACTTTATTGGAAACTGGACAAGATAATTTGATAAAACGATTATCAAACCCATGCAAAATGCTGAAATATAAAATAGGCTATTTTGTTTGCTAAACATTAGGTGTTAAATATTTGCAACTAATTTTTTTTTTAATTTTTTAGCTTTCGGAGATAATTTGTAAGATTTAGCACTTTTCAAATAAAAATCTAATCCCCCTTTATAATCTACGGTACGTAAAGCAGCATTACTCACTCTAAGAGTAATATTACGTTTTAATATATCGCTTTTAAACTTTACATTTTTTAAGTTAGGAAAAAATTTCCTTTTAGCTTTGTTATTTGCATGACTCACTTTATGACCCTTTAAAGGAGACTTGCCTGTAAGTTCACATTTTTTTGACATATTAAATTTCCTATGCTGTATATAGATGTAGTAAGAAATGGAATCAAGAGATTATATTAAATGAATACCTCATTATCTATTGCTTTTTTTGCAGGCTTAATAAGCTTTTTGTCACCATGCGTACTTCCTTTAATTCCTGGATACATATCTTATATCTCAGGAACATCTTTAGATCAGCTTAGTAAAGATAAAAATAATTTATTAGTTGTAAAAACAGTTTTTTTCACCTTAGGTTTTTCGATCGTATTTATACTTTTGGGGTCAGCCGCATCCTTTTTGGGAAGCATTTTCTTAAATAATTCTAATATTTTGAGAATAGTTTCAGGTATAGTTATAATATTTTTTTCCTTGCAACTTATTGGAATAATTAACTTTCAATTCATGAATAAAGACATAAGAATTTTAACTAACAAATATAATAATAGTTTAACATTTCCATTAATTGTTGGAGCCGCTTTTGGTTTTGGGTGGACACCTTGCATAGGGCCAATACTTGGATCTATTTTAGCTTTGGCTGCGATAGAAGAAAGTTTTTACAGAGGTACATTATTACTTTCCTTTTATTCCTTAGGTTTAGCTATTCCTTTTATATTATCTGGTTTTTTAATAAATAAGTTCCTAACTTTTTCTAAAATATTTAGAAAATACATATCTGTAATTACAAAATCTGGTGGGATTGTTTTATTATTAACAGGTATAGCTATTTTAACTGGTCAATTACAAATTTTGGGATTTTTTTTATTAAAATATTTTCCATTACTTGGTAGCATTGGTTAATTATACATCTTTTCCTATTGCGTCTTTTATATTGTTTATTCCTTCAGATTTTAAAATTTCCACTAATTCTTTTTTTATGTTCTTAACTATAGAAGGCCCTTTATAAACAAAACTAGTATAAAGTTGTAATAAAGATGCTCCTGCTATAATTTTTTCATAAGCAGATTTTCCAGAGTTAATTCCCCCTACTCCAATAATAGGAATTTTCCCTCCTAGTTTTTTATAAAATTTTTTAATTAGACTTGTCGAAATCTCCCGCAAGGGTTCTCCTGAAAGTCCGCCACTTTCTTTCTTGGCTTCACTTAATAAATTCTCTCTATTTCCATTCGTGGTATTTGCAAGTATCAATGCGGAAATATTATTTTTTATTGATAATTCCACAATTTGATTAATTTGATCATTCATAATATCTGGTGAAATTTTTAATAAAAGTGGAATGTTATTTTTTAAATCTTTTTTTATTTTATTTAGAGCAAGCAGTAAATCTTTAAGTTTTTCTTGATTATGAAAATCTCTTAAACCATCTGTGTTTGGTGAGGAAATGTTAATAGTAATATAATCTGTTATGTCGAAAAAATTTTTTATTCCTTTACAAAAATCATTTTTTTGATCCTGCGTTTCTTTATTTGGTCCAATATTTATACCCAATATACCTTCTCTTTTTTTTGACTGAATTCTGTTTTTTATTACTTCCATTCCATCATTATTGAATCCAAGTCTATTAATTAATGCTCCATCATTTTCTAATCTAAATATTCTAGGTTTTGAATTTCCAAATTGTTGTAATGGAGTTACTGTTCCAACTTCTACAAACCCAAAACCTAATTTCAATAATTGATTGTAAACCTCTGCACTTTTATCAAAACCAGCAGCTAGTCCTATAGGGTTAGGAAAGTTTTTTCCTAATAATTGAATATTTAATATTTCTTCATCTTCGACTTCAAATAATTTTCTCGGGAAAGGATTAAATTTTAATGATTTAATGGCTAAATCATGAGCAATTTCAGGATCTAGGTTAAATATAAAGGGTTTTAAAATAGAAAACATTATTTAATGCATTTGTTTATTAATTCAATTGTTTCTTTAATTCCAAAAAAACTTATAAAAAATCCCATCCTTGGGCCATCTTGATCTCCAAATATTATTTCATAAATTGCCTTAAACCACTCCCTTAAATTCTCTGAATATCCATTATCTTTACCAACTGAATAAACTATGGTTTGTATAGCCTCTGGATCTAAATGGTCTTTACAAGTCTTTAATCTAATTACTAAATCTTGTAATGCTTTTTTTTCTTTTTGATTTGGCTTTCTATATTTTTTCTTAGGCTGAACAACATCTTTAAAATATTGCAAAGCATAAGTAATCAAGCTATCCAAAATTGGATGCTCTGAAGGTTTAATTTCTATCTTATTTTTTTTTATAAATTTCCATATTGTATCTTTATTTGTAGCATTACTTGTTCCAACTAAATTTAATAAAACAGAAAAAGGCATAATTGACTTTTCTTTTGGAGGGTTGCCATTATGAATATGCCAGACTGGGTTAAGTAGTCTTTGTTGAGTATCTTGCTCAGTAAATTTATCTATGCATGACAAATATTCATCGACAGCTTTGGGCACCACATCTGCGTATAACTTTTTTGCTCTTTTTGGATTTTGATACATATATAAACTTAAACTTTCTGGAGAAGCGTATTTAAGCCACTGTTCTATCGTTATACCATTACCTTTAGATTTTGATATTTTTTCTCCCTTTTCATCAAGAAATAATTCATAAGCAAAGCCATTTGGGCTTCTTTTGCCTAGGATGTTACAAATTTTACTTGAAAGTATTGCACTTTCAATTAAGTCTTTTCCATACATTTCATAATCAACATCAAATGTATACCATCTCATAGCCCAATCTACTTTCCATTGTAGTTTACATTTTCCATTTATAATCTCTGTTTCAATTTTTTCATTGCCATTTTTATAAACAATTTTTCCTTCTTTTTTATTTATTTCTATAACCGGAACCTCTAAAACCTTGCCAGTTTTTTGGCAAATAGGTAAAAAAGGACTATAAGTTAATTGTCTTTCTTTGCCTAGTGTTGGTAAAATTATCTCCATAATATTTTCATATTTTTCTAAAACTAGAAGCAAAGTATTATTAAAAATACCTTTTTTATAAATATCCGTAGAACTTTTAAAAACATAATCAAATTTAAATTCGTTTAAAAATTTTTTTAACATTTCATTGTTATGTTCACCAAAACTTTGATATTTGTTAAAAGGATCAGGTATACTTGTTAGTGGTTTGTGTAAGTTTTTTTCTAATACTTCTTTATTCGGAATATTTTCAGGAACTTTTCTTAATCCATCCATATCGTCAGAAAAAGTTATAATTTCTGATGGTATGTCTATAATTTGTTTAATGGCATTTACCATCATAGTGGTCCTGGCAACTTCGGCAAAAGTTCCAATATGAGGTAATCCACTGGGCCCATAACCAGTTTGAAGCGTAATTTTACCTTTTTTTTCAAAAAGCTTTTGCCTCTCTTTTACTAATTTCCTAGCCTCAACAAAGGGCCAGGAGCTAGTTGCTAAAATTATAGATTTATCAATCACGATATAAAGATTTATTAAATTTCATAGGTAAAATACAGGTATAATAACGTCTTATTATGTTGAATTTCAGATATTTTTAAATAACCTCCTTCTTCGAAAATGAATAATAATAAAACTGTTTTTTTTGCAATTGGTATTCTCCTATTAATATTGGGAATATTCATGCTTATACCATTTTTTATACAATTTTTATATAATGAGAGAAATGGAGCTTTTCTATCTTCAGCTGCGATTACTGCTTTTGTGGGAATGCTTCTTATACTTGCAAATCTAGAAGAAAATAGAAAACTCAATTTACAGCAAGCATTTCTCTTAACAACGTTATCATGGCTGAGTATAGCCATTTTTGGATGTATACCCTTTTTGTTTTCAGATCTCAACTTGTCATTTGTAGATTCTTTCTTTGAGAGCATGTCTGGAATAACAACTACTGGCTCTACTATCATTACTAATTTAAATGATTGCCCAAAAAGTATTCTTATATGGAGAGCTATTTTGCAGTGGCTTGGTGGCATAGGTGTAATCGTCATGGCAATCACTATACTTCCTTTATTAAATATTGGTGGCATGCAGTTATTTAGAATGGAAAGTTCAGATACAACAGAAAAAATTTTACCTAAAACACGTGAGGTAACTTTTATAATTTCATCAATATATATTGGTTTAACTTTAGCATGTGCATTTGCATATTGGATGGTAGGAATGAATATGTTTGATAGCATTGCACATGCAATGACAACTATCGCAACTGGAGGTTTCTCAACTTATAGTGAGTCTATTGGTTACTTCCAAAATCCTAAAATTGAAATTATTTCAATAGTTTTTATAATTTTAGGTAGTATACCATTTATTGCTTATCTTAAATTTGTAAAAGGAGATAAAAAAATATTTTTTAAAGATGCACAAATCAAAGGTTTGATTTACATTATTATTTTTTCAGTTTTACTAATATTTTTATATTTATTATTTATTAACAAAGAATATAATTTTTTAGAAAATTTAAGAATTTCAACTTTTAATGTTGTTTCTGTTTTATCAGGAACTGGTTATGTAACTGCTGACTTTAGCTCATGGGGTAAATTTCCACTAATATTTTTTCTTTTTTTAATGTTCGTAGGTGGGTGTGCTGGGTCTACAACTTGCGGAATAAAAATTTTTAGATTTCAAATTTTGGGTCGTTTTGTAATCAATCAAGTAAAAAAATTAGTTTATCCTCACGGTGTATTTAATATCAAATATAATAATGAAAAATTAAGTAATATTTTTATAAACTCAATAATAACTTTTATTTTTCTTTATTTCTTTATTTTTTTTGTGCTAGCTGCACTTTTGTCTATAAATGGTTTAGATTTTATTACATCTCTTTCAGGTTCAGCTTCTGCAATATCTAATGTTGGACCGGGATTAGGAGCCATTATTGGACCTGATGGAAATTTTAATAGTTTGCCCGATTTTTCAAAATTAAGTTTGTGTTTAGGAATGTTGCTTGGTAGATTAGAATTATTTGCTGTATTAGTTTTATTTTTTCCTTCTTTTTGGAAAAACTAATTGTATACAAATGAAAAATAAAAATAAAAAAAATAATTTTTTAAAAAATTTTTTTGATATTAGATCAATTAGAATACTTTTATTAGGTTTTTCTGCAGGCTTACCTATACTTTTAGTTTTTTCAACATTGTCTGTTTGGTTAGTTAAAGCTGGCGTAAGCAGAAGCACTGTTACAATTTTTAGTTGGGCTGGATTTGCATATGCTTTTAAATTCATTTGGACACCATTGGTGGATAATTTAAAATTACCTTTTTTTAATAAACTGGGGCATCGTAAAAGTTGGTTGTTGCTTTCTCAAATAATGATAATGCTTTCAATACTTTTTACCTCCTTAACAGACCCTTCACAGACGTTGGTTTTAACTGCAGTGGGTGTCTCACTTATTGCATTTTCAAGCGCTACTCAAGATATTGTGATTGATGCTTACAGAATTGAGTCTGCTCCTCAAAATTTACAGGGGGCTTTATCTTCTATGTATATTGCTGGATATAGAATTGCAATGCTAGTAGCTGGAGCTGGAAGTCTTTGGTTGGCGTCATATTTAGGAGCAGAAATTTATGATGTTAGAGTTTGGCAAATTGTTTATAATACTATGGCTGCTTTAATGCTAATTGGCGTAATAACAGTAATTTTCTCACCTGAACCTAATATTAAACGCAACCCAATTAAAAAAACGGGACATCAATTTGGTTTTGTGATTGCTTTTGCTCTTGCTATTTTTGTGTTCATATTAATTTACTCTAGTTTAGATAATCCTTTTTCTAGAAAGGAACCAATTGAGAATTTTTTATTTGCATTCGTAAGATTATTTTTATGTTTTTTAGGTTCAGGAATTGCGACATATTTTCTAGCACAATTTAAGTTTTTTCCAAAAAAATCAGCACACGATGTCTACGCTAAACCGATTTTAGAGTTTGTCAGTAGATATGGAAATGTAGCTGTTGCAATATTATTATTAATTGGTTTGTATAGAATAGCTGATGTTGTGATGGGTGTTATGGCAAACATTTTCTATTTAGAAAAAGGTTTTAATATTAGTGAAATTGCTACTTACTCAAAATTTTTTGGTGTCTTTGCAACAATTTTTGGTGGGTTTATTGGTGGCTATTCTGCAATTAGGTATGGAACAATAAAAGCTTTATTTGTTGGTGGCGTTATCGCTGCCGCAAGTAATCTTCTTTTTTCTTGGTTAGCATTATCTGAAGCAAGTATAAAACTTTTAATTTTAGTTATTACCGCAGATAATATATCTAGTGGTTTTGCTGGGGCTGCCTTTGTAGTCTATTTATCTGCTCTTACTTCTATTAAGTTTACAGCAACACAATATGCATTATTTAGTTCGATAATGCTTTTTTTACCAAAGCTGTTAGCTGGCTATGCTGGGAGCATAGTGGATTTAATGGGTTATTCTAATTTTTATATCTATACTGCTTTATTAGGTTTACCAGTTTTAATTTTAATATTTTGGATAGGAAAAATAGCTCCTATAAAAGACTAAATAATGAGAATTAATTTACCTGTTATAAATGTTTACGAGAGAAACACTATAAAATCAAAAATTTCAACACAACTTTTGTTTGGTGACAATTTTAAAAAATTGAGAGATTTTGGTGACTGGATTAAAATTAAAAATGAAACTGATGGTTATATAGGTTTTATAAAAAAAAATAAATTTTCGCAAAGATATAAGAACACTCATAAAGTTTGTTCTTTATATGCAAACATTTATTTAAAGCCAAGCATTAAATATAAGCATAAAAATAAATTAAGCTTTGGTTCAAAATTAAAGATTATTAAAAAAAATGGAACATTTTATAATTTTGATAAGTTTTGGATTAAAAAAAAGGATGTAAAAAAAATAAACTTTAAAACAAAAAAAATTTTTGATGGTATTAAAAAGTTTATAAATGTTAAATATAAATGGGGTGGCAAACATTTTAAAGGAGTTGATTGCTCTGGCCTTATACAATTATTTTTAAATTTTAATAATATATTTTGTCCAAGGGATGCCAAAGATCAAATTAAATATTTTAAAAGAAGAATAAAAATTAAATATATTAAAAAAGGTGATTTAATTTTTTGGAAAGATCATGTTGCACTTGCCATTTCTAAAAGTCATCTAATACATGCGTATGGTCCACTCAAAAAAACTATTATTATGCCTATTAAAAGTACTATTAATAGGATTAATAAAACTGCAAATTTAAAAGTTCTAGAGATTAAAAGGCCCAGATTGTGATTCATTTTATAAAAAAAATTTATTACTCATTATTTTTAAAGACTTCTCTTTTGTTGGGAAAAAAAGAATTTCATACATCTATCAACGGCGTTCACCTATTATTAGATATAAGAGATCCACTTGAGAGAGAAATTTTTTTTAAAAAAGAATACGAAAAAGTGCAAATAAAATATCTTTTGGATTATATTGGCAAAAATAATACTGAGTATTTCATAGATGTAGGGTCAAACATTGGATATTATTCATTAGTTATAGCGAAAAAATTCCCAAATATAAAAATATTTTCATACGAACCTGTAAAGAAAACATTTTATAAATTTAAAAAAAATATTTCTTTAAATAAAATTGAAAACATATTTTCTTTTAATTTTGGTTTATCTGACAAAAATAAGTTAATTAAAATGAGATCAATGTTAAAAAAAAAAATTATACAATCTGGTGGATTTACGGTTCACGATCCTTTAAGAAAACTGAAGAGTAATGAAATTTTACAAGATTGTAATTTTAAAATTGGGGATGATGTAATATTATTAGAAAATAAAAATATATGTATGAAAATTGATGTTGAGGAACATGAAAAGCAGGCGCTGAATGGATTAAAAAAAACTCTTCTTAAAAATAAAATTTTTTTGCAAATAGAATTTTTTCCTAAACATAAAGATGAAAATTTTAAGTTATTAAGTGATCATAAATATAATCTAATTAGAGAAATACCTGGTGAAAGAAAAAGTGACTATCATTTTTTAAATTAATTTTTTTTTAGAAATTGAATGCAATCCATTCCTTTTTAGAGAAACTGCATATACGTCCTTTATATTTTTAATTTTAAGATGGGAATAAAGATGTGGAAATATGATGTTTTTTTTAGATTTTTCCCAAGTTAGGCGTTTTAGATTGAAAATTTTTACCTTAAGTAGAATTAAATTATCCTTTTTTAAAAAATGTCTTTTTAGAGTTGATTTAACTTGATTTTTAGATGAAAAATGAATGTATCCGTCTAATATATCTAGCTTGCCACCATTAAACTCTTTTTTTTTTTTGAAAATTTTCCATTCTTTTGTGGTGCAAATTTTATATATGTACTTTCTCATTGAATTTTAAAACTCGGTCTTATTAACAATTGTACCTACAACTTACACTTTTTATGGAATGTATGTGAGATAAAATATTTATAAGTGCGACAACCTTTCATGATTTAAATACAAATTTCGGACACAATTTAAATTTAATTAAACTACATGAAAAAAATATCCTTAATATCGTGGTTCTTTACTTTTTTATTACTTTCTATTGCTATATTTTTATCTTAAAAAGTAAAAATTAATGTAAGAACATAATATGAGCTTAATGTGACAAAATGTTTTTTAAAAATTTATGTCTTTTAATGAACACAATTAAATAATAAATAACAGATATGTTTCCATATAATGATGAAGAAAATAGCTGGCTTAGTAAAAATAAAATAAGAGTGTCTAATTAATAATGAGAGTTGTGTTTTTTTATATTTTTATTCTTTTTTACTGGACTGTTATGATTTTAGGTCCTTTAACTTTAGCTTAATTCAAGAAAATTATCCTAAATCGAAGCTTAACATAATTGTTATTTGTTGAAGATTTACTGTATATTCTATTGTTTCACACAGCGTGCTTAATACCTTTTAATAATTTTAAACTCAGTGATTGCCACTCCTAAGGATAATTTTTCTGCATTAGACAAATAAGCTAAGCTTTTTTTATATCTTCTTTGTATGGCTTTTTTTAAGTCATTAATATTTTTTAAATTACTAAGGCTATATTTAAAATCTTTCTTATTTAAATTCTTATAAGAAATTTTATTTTTTGCAGAAATGCACTTAGCGAGAATAAAGTTATTAATATCAAGAATTGGAGGTTTATATGTTTTTCCATCAAAACTGCCCGGTTTAATTATTTTCATAATAAGACAATTTTTTCCAGGTTTATTTGTGGTATCCAATATATTAAAATGTGTAAACCTATCTGCACTTTTTTTTATTAAATTATAGTCAGAAGAAAAAATCCTTACAGGATAGTGAGCATTATATTTTTTTAAAAAAATATTAAAATTTTTACCACTAATACTTTTTCCATTTTTAAAATGAAGTCTGTTCCAACCTCTTGGATTTCTGTTAATACTATTTTTCATTTTTTAATTGGAACCTATCAATTTGTTTTAAAAAATTCAACCATGTGGTGTTTCTTACTTTTGCCACAACTTTTTTTTATATTTTATAAATGTCAAAAATAAAAGATCTAAAAAAAAAACATAAAAAACTTGTAATTAGTACAAAAAGTGCTACGAAAAAAAGATTAAACGATCGCACATCTGCCTCTTGGATAAATTTAAGAGAGTTAAAAAAACTAAAATTGAATGTGAAAGATAAGATTAATCAATTGAAACATTAATAAGATGGTGGAGAGAGCGGGTTTTGGACCACGATACGATTGCTAGTATACACACTTTCCAAGCCTGCGCCTTAAACCTAACGGCCTACTCAACGTTGATTTCATTATAAAATTATTTTTGAATAAGTCAAAATCTAAAGCTGGCTACGACCATATGACGACTAAACTTATCTTAAAGTCTATTTATGGTTGAGAAAAGTTTTAAAAAATGGCGCAGAGAGCGGGATTTTAACCCACGCGTATACATTATACAACCAAAACAGAACTTTAGTGACTTTTAAAAAACAAAAAAAAGTATACATTAATTATATTATTTGAGGGCACGAGATGAAAAAAAAAGCTAGAAAAAAAAATAATAAAAAAATTAAGAAAAAAAATAAAAATAAAAATTATAACAAAAGAAAAAAAAA
>Ga0114999_10006614_pt1 | contig 13305 bp, 7 predicted proteins | sample ArcticOcean_MG_C_3_FD_89820 | JGI IMG/M metagenome (GOLD analysis project Ga0114999, IMG submission 89820) | Marine microbial communities from western Arctic Ocean - ArcticOcean_MG_CB8_126 | ecosystem: Environmental > Aquatic > Marine > Oceanic | place: Arctic Ocean: Canada Basin | collected...
CAGCGGCCCGGACTTGTCCAGTACTCGTACCACCAGTCCTTCGGTCCCTTGCACCATGATTTCCAGCACGGCGGGTTGTTGTTCCCAGATTTCTTCAAATGCTGAACCGAGCGTCGCTGGAGCCGTCGATTGTCTTGTCTTGAGCAGCTGCTGGATGGCCTTCAGTGGCGCGGCAAATGCGACACCCTGGGGGGCGCTGCCGATAATCATGGCCGACGATTGCAGGCCGAATAACTCGCCCTCGGCAGTCACCCAGGGGCCGCCTGAGGAACCGCCGGGCGTGGCAGCGACCAGGTACTGGACCTCAATGTAATGCCCGTCGACAAACTCGAAGCTGGGCGATGTCCTGGCAATCGATCCCCGCATGAGCAAACCATGTCGGAACAGGGGCGCGCCGAAGAGGAAAGCTGCCGAGCCATTGGCGGGTGGCTGTCGTGCAACAGGCAGGAAAGGATAGCCACCCTTTTTTCTTGGCAGAGCCAGCAGGGCCAGGTCATGGCCCGGGTCGATCGCCTGGATTTCTGCTCTAATTCTCCCCAGCGTGGGCGAGAGGATCTCGATCATGGCGTCCCCTGCCGGTACCACATGGGCCGCTGTCAGGACCGTGCCGTCACGATGGACCAGGCAGCCGGAGCCATGCAGACGACGATTGACAAGCACCTCGACACTGGCGGCCTTGAGTCGCTCATAATCACCCCCGCCAAGCTCAGTTCCGTTGGCACTGAGAGCCAGCAGGTGACAGAACAGGACTGTGAGGATGCTGAATCGTGGCATGGCGAAACCAGCGTACGAGATCTGAGCCAGGAGTTTCCGTCAGCTTATCAGCTGATTGATAACATTGGCCTTGTAGACGTCTGTCAAGCGTTCGTCGCGACCGCTGTGGTGATGGACCAGTTCTTCGTGATCCATACCCAGCAGATGCAGGATGGTGGCGTGATAGTCTGACATTTTTGTCCGGTTAACGACCGAGCGATAACCGAAATCATCCGTTTCACCGTAGGTCTGCCCTCCCTTGATCCCGCCGCCGGCCATCCAGACACTGAAGCCGTAGGGATGGTGATCGCGTCCTTCGTTTCCTCTCTTGGCGTCGCTGCCGCGCAATTCTGCTCCCGGTGTTCTGCCAAATTCGCCTCCCCAGAGGACGAGGGTGGAATCCAGCAGTCCACGGCGCTGGAGGTCAGACAGCAGGGCTCCGACCGGCTGGTCTGTCTGCAGGCAACAGCTGGTCGTGCTAGCGACGTTATTCTGATGCGTATCCCAGGGTTGGCCCTTCATCAGGATCTGGATATATCGCACGCCCCGCTCCACCAGTCGACGTGCCATCAGGCAGCGTTTTCCGTAGGACGCAGTTGTCGTGTTATCGAGGCCATAAAGGGAATGGGTTTCGGCAGATTCCTGGGTGATGTCCATCGCATCGGTGGCGGCAAGTTGCATCCGCGCCGCCAGTTCCAGGTTGGTGATGCGGGCGTCCAGTTCCAGTTCACGTGGATGACGAGTTTTGTGACCGGCGTTGAGTGAACGGAGTAGATTGAGCTTGCTATCCTGCACCGAACGAGCCTTGGCCACGCTTGGCTGCAGGTTTAGTACCGGCGTCCCCTCGCTGCGAAACGCCGTTCCCTGGTAGATCGGCGGCAACCAGCCATTCGACCAGTTGCGAATCCCATCGACTGAATGACCGGCCGGGTCTGGCAGCACAATATAAGCCGGCAGGTTCTGGTTGATCGTGCCGAGTCCGTAAGCGGACCAGGCTCCCAGCGTCGGCCGGCCAGGAATGATCAGGCCGGTCTGTGCCATCCAGATGGCGTGTTCATGATTGCGGTGTTCGGTGAACATCGAACGAATCACGGCAATCCGGTCCGCATGCCTGGCGATATGCGGCAGGCGATCGGAAAACTCGATTCCGCTCTGTCCCGACTTGTGGAATTTGAAAGGAGTCCCCAGCAAGTACTTGGTGCGATTTTCATCGTCTGCCACTTGGGCTGGTGGATTCTTGCCGTCGTACTTGTTCAGCATCGGCTTGGGATCCAGCAGGTCGACCTGGCTGGGACCGCCATGCATGAACAGCTGAATGACTGCTGTGGCCTTGGCAGCGTGAACCGGCTGGCGCGGCTGAAGGTTGTGGACGCGGCCTGCGGCAGGTGCTTCTTCAGCAAGCAGCGCGGCCAGGGCCAGGCCACCGAAACCGGCGCCGAGCTGCTTGAGCGTCTGGCGACGTGAGATCTCGTACTGTTCTTTTGCTGTGTGTGACACGAATTACCCTCTGAATCTTTCCTGCAAGCTGTCCTAATCAACGTACGCGAATTCATTACTCGCAAGTAACACGTGGCACAGATCAATCAAGGCACGCTTGAAAGAGGCTGAAGCGTCGGCTGGCGAATCACTGATCGGGCCGTGGAATCCCCCGCTCGAATCCCAGCTACGTAGCAGCCTGCCGTCCTTATCGACCTGCTGTATTCTAAACGACCAGAGAAAGTTATCCGACGTTAATTCGCCGTTCATATCCGTGACAATATAGACCAGGTCTCCCTGCTGGACCTCGAAGGCCTCAACCGCCACCTGCTGACGCTTGTGGGCAACCTGCCATTGGCCACGCTGGCCGAGTCGACTTGTGGTGACCGTTGTCCGCACGCCGTTGCCCCCCGGAGAGGGGTGGTGGACGACACCCTCCAGCTTGATTGTTCCGGCCTGCGCAGCGGTCCAGCGCAGGATGACTGGCTTGCCAACACCCGGATGTCCCCCGTCATTCTTGATGCCTGCCCAGAACGACCCCATGAAGGGGTACCCTGCCCCGAGTTGCCATTGGCCTTTCTCGAAATGAGGAAAGTGGGTGAAGGCAACCTGGCGAGCGTCCTGGCTATCAATCGTGCCATACCCATAAGCCCAGGCCCTTCGATCGCCGCTGCTCTTTTCATGGATCGCAATCTGAGCCTGAAGGAACTCTGTAAGTATCTGCTTCTCGTCAGCAGTCGGGTTGCGACTGAATGCTGCGGCAAAAGCGAAATCAATCGGGTCGTCCCCACCCTCTGCCCTGACCCGGTCGGCAAATGCGACGGCCGCATTGCTGACCAGGTCGCTGTTCATCATGGAGAGTGCCTGCAGTGGCACGGTCGATTGCGAACGCCGGGCGCAGTTTGTCTCGATGTCCGGCTGATCAAAAAGCTGAAGCATCGAGACCGGCGCCGATCGCTTGTTGCGGATATAGATCGCCCGCTTTTGTGGCAGCTTGTCGTCGTTCACCACAACTTCACCATCCGGCCGTGTGGCGATTGCATCCGGATATCCATACATCCGTGAGTTCAGCCCGCCCGCCACCGAGAGAATGCTGTCACGCAGCGGCTCGGCCTCAAGTCGTCTCAGGTTCTGTCGCCAGAGCAGCCGGTTTTGCGGATCAAGCTGCTCGGCCTGATCGGCCAATGGGCCCTCGTTGATCGCCAGTTGGCGATATGCCGTCGAAGTCAGTATCAGGCGATGCAGGTATTTCAGACTCCAGTCATGACTTTCCAGTTCAAGCGCCAGCCAGTCCAGCAGGGACTGGTGGATTGGGTTTTCCCCGGCCCACCCCAGGTCTTCCACCGTCGCGACGAGCCCTTCGCCGAAATGGTGGAGCCAGAGCCGGTTCACAATCACCCGGGATGTCAGTGGATGACGGGGTTGCGTGAGCCAGCGGGCCAGCGCCAAACGTCGTCCCGAAGTAACCGCTCCCTCGGCAGGTGGTTCCCACTCGAACGGCTGCTCAGCCTTGATCATCTCCGGCACGCCCGGTCGCACCAGCGGCCCGGGTGTTTGAGCATCGCCACGCAAAAGTAAAGGAGTGAAGGGCTCGCCCTCCACGTCATAGGCAGCGTAGACATAGTCGAAGAACATCTTCCGTCGCTGTTCTGCAGCGACAGCGGCATTCTTGTCAGCCAGCGTTTGTGTGAAGTCAGCGAAGCTGGCAGACAACTCGGCATCCAGCGTGTCGTCCGCCGGTCGCAGGTGAGTCGCAAACTTGTCGGCCAGGTACTTCTGGACCGGGCTTCGTTTTTCTGCTGCGACTCCAATGGCGGCGGCGATGTCTTCTCGAATCTGCGCTGGGAGTGCTGTCAGCCGCAACTTGTACAGCTCGTCGGCCCGACCCTGGCGATATTCTGCCATCTCCTTTTTTAAGGCAGCCACATTCGCATCGACTTCCTTGTTGCGGGCCTCGGCCAGCGTGACCTGTTTCTCGCTTGCAATCGGTCGCCGTCGGTCGCGGAAGGGAACCCAGTTGGCCGGGTTGTAGACTGTCATCAAGATCGACTGCAGCTGGTAGTAGTTTTCCTGCGGTATCGGGTCAAACTTGTGGTTGTGGCACTTGGCGCATTTAATCGTTATTCCCATCAGCCCGGAGGTCACGATCGCCAGTTGCGAATCGATGGTGGGATAGTAGTAGAGCCCGTTGACGTTTTTGATGGTGTTAAAATCCGGCCGGCTGGCGTCCGGGCCAGTTCGCAGAAAGCCGGTCGCCGTCAGCGCCTCCACGACATCGTCAGGCAAGCGGTCGTCCTGCTTGTAGTGATCCCAGTAAGCGGACATTTCATCGCCCGCCAACTGCTGCTGAACAAACTGGTCGTAAGGCATGTCGGAGTTCAGAGCGCGAATCACGTAATCACGATATCGCCAGATCAGCTGACGATCCTGGTCCGCCGAAAGTACTCCGGCTGAATCGGAGTAACCGGCGACATCCAGCCAGTGTCGACCCCAGCGTTCACCGTAATGCGGGCTGGCCAGAACCCTGTCGACCAGCTGTGAATAAGCATCGGGTGCTGAGTCAGATACAAATCTCGCCACCTCGTGAGGGGCAGGTGGCAAGCCGGTAAGGTCGTAGTAGACCCGGCGAATGAGCGTCTGCCTGGATGCCTGGTCGGAATAGGTCAGCTGCTGTGCTTCCAGCTTGGCCAACAGGAAAGCGTCAATCGCATTTGAGATCAGCTGCGGCTGGCTGACATCGGGTATGGCTGGTCGCGTGGGCGGATAGAACGACCAGTAATCGTATTCCGACTCGTCGTAAGCAATCCCGCTCTGATTAGCCTCGATTTCGCCCTTGGCGTCCGACAGTGCCCCCTCGTTGATCCAGGTGCGGATCAGGCCCTTTTCATCCGCTGTCAGCTTGGGGCCCTGCAGTGGCATGCGGTCGCTACTCAATACCTCGAACAAGAGACTGGTTTCGGCTGCGGAGATTCGCAGGGCCGGGCCAGTCTGTCCACCACGGATGATCGTCGCCCGGCGACTAAGGTCCAAGCCAGCCTTCGGCTTTTCGCCAAAGTGGCAGCTGCCACACTTGGCCTGGAGAATCGGCAGGATGTCCTTTTCGAAGACTGGCGCTGCTGCCTGCTTGTTGTCAGCGTCCTCCTCAGCGGCCAGCGAGCTGACAAGTAGGGTCAGCAGCAGCACGATGGTGGCGCGAGGGAATTTCATGGCTTCATCACTTGCTGGAATGGCCTGGATTTCTGTTGGCCTATTGTAACACCACCACCTGGATCCTGCTCAGGCCGCTGCCCCAGGGACGAAACGGAGATCCGTGATGTTGGTGCCGTTGGTGGTTCAGTCCCGTGCCGCTAAAACCGTTTTTACCGGCCTGATTTACCCCTCACGCAGGGGTTTTTCTTGACCCCTTCGGCTGCCGGTCTTCGTAGGACAAGCAGAGCGGATTAGGCTAGATAAACCACTTCAACCCGGACAAAGTCTGCGTGATGCAATCCAATCACCCCCCTTATAGCCAAGCCTGGTACGACTCACTGGAGCAGACGTTGGGTTCAACGGTCTGTCGACAGTTGGGTCTCTACGTGATTCCACCCAGTACGCTGCTGAGTGTTGTCATTCCGATCTACAACGAAGTGGCAACGCTGCAGGAGATTGTTGAACGGGTCAAGGAAGTGCCGATTGCGAAGGAGATCATCCTGGTGGATGACTTCAGTACCGACGGCAGCCGTGCCTTGATTGAGCAGCTGGTGGATGATTCCACTGGAGATGCCGGTAACATAATCTCAGCTGAATTTCATACGCGAAACCGTGGTAAGGGTGCCGCCGTGAGATCGGGATTTGAAGTAGCGACGGGCGATATTGTGTTGATCCAGGATGCGGACCTGGAATATGACCCGACCGAGTATCCACGGCTGATCAAGCCGATCATTGACGGCCAGGCCGATGTCGTCTACGGCAGTCGTTTCATCGGGGATCAGCCGCACCGGGTGCTGTACTTCTTTCACTACCTGGCGAACCGCTTCCTGACCATGCTCTCGAACCTGTTCACTAACCTCAACCTGACGGATATGGAAACCTGCTACAAGGTTTTTCGTCGAGAGGTGATTGAGGAGATCGGCCCTGATCTGAAGCAGCAGCGTTTTGGGATTGAACCTGAAATCACTGCCAGGGTGGCCCGCGAGAAGTTTCGCGTTTACGAGGTTGCGATCAGCTACTCTGGCCGTACCTATGGAGAGGGCAAAAAGATCGGCTGGAAGGATGGTTTCTCCGCACTCTGGTGTATCGTCCGCTATGGAATCTTTCGTTAACTGATGACCATTTCTTGAGGTTCTGCGCTGACACTCAATTTCGGATGCGTTAAAATCCGGCGTTGGTTTCCTCCTAACCTGTGCTGGATTATCTGCGATGGTCTGCCGTCTGCTGATCCTGACTGTCTTCTTGTGGTGTAGCCTCGCTCTCGAAATGCCCATCTTTGCCCAGAATCTTGGTGACAGAGATGCTGGCTATTCCAGTTCCGCAGAGCGGGCAGTTCGGATGTCCGGGCAAAGTGGTGGCTATGCAGGGATGGCCGAAAGAGCGTCCAGGCTTCGCTCCCGTGGGCGATTCTCCAACATGGACGCAATCACCCTGCCGATGAACAAGCCCGAGAGGCCCCGTGTTCCGATCACGCGGGAATGGTTCAACAAGGGCGGAGAGAAGATTGTCGACGGCCTGTTTGTTTCCTACCAGTCCGGAGATGTCGTGCTGCGCGGTCTGAATGGACGTCAACTGATCTACCCGGCCGTAGACCTGTCCAGGCAATGTAAAGCCTACGTTAACTTCCAGGTGAATGGTCTGCGCTCCGTTCGTGAGCCAGCCCTGCTGATAGAAGTGCTTCTGAATCATGACAATCGCCTCGTCCGCGAAGCAAAAGCACGCCAACTGGGCAATGTCGGGCCGAGTAATCGAGAACTGGTTATTCAAGCCCTTGAACAGGCCCTCGAGGATGAGGACCTGATTGTCATTATGGCAGCAATTGAATCGATGGTCAGACTGGAGGCAGAATCCCTGCTTCCACGGTTGGATGAATTCATCGACGGTGATGACGAAGAACTCATGCTGTTGGCCAGCCGTGTCAAGCGACGCCTCGTTGGTGAGTCTGAGGATGCTGGTGATGTCAACCAGCTGGATCGAGAAGCAGTCACCGACCATAACAATAAAATTCAAGAGCGAGTGCAGGTCTGGATTCAAGAGAAATCCGGTGATCCGGCGAACCGGGCCCTCTACACCAGGCACTATGGCAGTCTGCTAAGGCTGAGACAGGCGTTTAGCGAGGCAGTCGGTATGCCGCCCGCTATGGTCGATGCATCTGACCTTATTGAGTCACTTGCCCAGGTCGTTCGAATGCCCGATGGCTGGTTGCTTACGGCGGCTAATGTCCGTGATGAAGATCAAGCAGCCTTTAATGTAGAAGCTGTTCGATCCGCCGCGATGGAGCCTTTTGTCGGTCCTGCGACGAGTGTACTGCTTTATCAAGCTGGCGCCAGAGATTACCAGGTCATCGTTGATGGCCAGAGTGTCGCCTTCGATGTCGCCTTGTTACGGTTAGTGGAGGGCATCCTCAAGGGTGAAGTGTCTCATGCTGGATTTCCTGGCCGTGCGGGGCGAAGACCGGCAAACTCGAGGCCGCTTGCCGATGTGATTGCAGGCAGAAAACCGCTTGCTGGGCTCGCAGCAGTCAACGAAACCGTCGACCGAGAGATTCAACTAGGCACTCTCGACGCGAACTTGCTGGAATTCCATTCTCGCCTGCTCCTGTTACGTGAAGTCATCATTGCCCAGCCAGCTGAGAAGTAATTCGCATCACTGGATGTGCGAGTAGGTGTCATCTTGCGGGCGCGGGATTCTCTCGTTGCGGACGGACTCCAGTATCGATTGGTAGTAGTCCCTTAATTCGTCAGGGCAGTTCTTAAGGGCCTTGTCGGCAAATACTTTTGCTCCATTCCAGTCACCGGAAGCGCTGTATACATAAACAAGCGTCCCCAGGAAACAGTGGTGTTCTGTGCCAGCTCTGCGGACAAGATCCACCGCGGCACTCATGGCGGCTTTCGAGTCGCGGACTTCTGGATTCAATGACGTGGCCCTCAAGTAGGCGAGATTGTTGTGCGCCCAGGTGAAACCGGGGTCTGCTTTGACGGCGGATTCGAAGAGATCCAAGGCACTCTCATCTTCTCCCGCCGCGTACGCCAGCTTGCCCTGTCGACACAATGTCATTGCTTTGGCTGGCTCAAATGAGCTTTCCAGAGCGCTCAGCACCTCGGCACGTTCTGCCCAGGCCTTGTTTCTTGTGTCTGGAATGAGCTGCAGTGCATGCCCGAAATCTTCCAAGGCGAGTGCCAACTGCTGCTGATTGCCTTCATCTGTTGCGTCTGAAAGCTGGCGGTAAAGCTGTCCTCGAAAGAAATAGAGATCTGGGACTTTTGGAGCCAGGTCGATGGCCCGGGTGAAGTCGTCGACTGCAAGATCGACGTCATTACTGGCGTTGTGAATAAAACCGCGCAGCCTGTGAAGGCTGAAATTGTCAGGCTCGATCTCCAGTGCTCTATCAATATCAACAAGGCCCTCGGCCAGATGGCCCGTTTTCAGATTTAGTTCAGCGCGCCAGCGTCGCGAAAATGCGTTGTCCGGATCGAGTTCAATAGCTTGGTCTAAATCAGCAAGGATGGCCTCGCTTGGCTGATCCAGCTGAAGTCGTGCGGCGGCGCGGAAGGCCAGTGACTGGCTGTCCTCAGGCTCCAATTCCAGCGCCTCCGTCAGGCTGCCAATGGCCTCGACATACTTCTGCTGCTCAAACAGGATTTGACCCCGACAGGCATACAATATCGAATTCGCTGCCCCCAGCGAAAGAGCTCGCCTTATGTCGGCAAGTGCCTTTTCGTCTTCGGCCAGCGTAAAGTGAGCGACGCTGCGATAAACGTAGGATGCAGCATGCAGAGGGTTCAGCCTCAATGCCCGGCTGTATTGCTCAATGGCCTCGTTAAGCTGCTGTTGTCGATCGAAGACTCTGCCCAGCAGAAAAGTGGCTTCCAGGGATTCAGGATTAAAGCTGATCGCACGTTCAAGATCTTTCTGCGCCACTGCGACAATGTCCTCGACAAGGTAGATGCGGGCCCGCAGTACCAGATAGAGATGGTTGGTGTCGTCGTGCTCGATCGCCTTGGCGACATGGCGCATGGCCTCGAAAGGGCTGCCTGCGTCCAGCAGACTCATGCCCATCCAGTACTGCAGATCAGGATTGTCCGGATCCCTCGTGGTGGCAGCTGCGATCTGTTCGTGCAGGGCAGCCAGCTCACCTTCCTTGAGAGCCTGGCGAGCATTGAGGATCACCTCTGCCGACGTCGCTGCCACCGGTTCTTCAGTCACATCAGCGGGGTCTTGAGGTTCATCGCTGGCCTGCGGCGGTTGTTCTGCCGGTGTGGAAGGCGGAATGGTGCTGGGATCGTTGGGGTTTACCGGCTGCTCTGCAACTTGACCGTCCCCACGATTGTCCTGGGCTCGTTTACCTGAGAAGCTCATCACCAGGACTACCGCGCCCACAATCAGGCCTGCCGCCAGGACTCCACCACCAGCGATCCAGCCCAGCGGCACTCCCGCCCACGGCTGGCTACCGTCAGCTTCAGTGGTATCCTCGTCACCTTGCTGATCTACCTCCTCTTCCGAATCCTCGATCGATTGCTCTAGGGATGCAGGTAGCGGCGGCAACGTGCCAGCTGAAGCGGTCTGCCTGTTTGATGCGGTCGGTGTGGGAGGCAGATCTGGTTTGTCGGTCGATACCCCCTCCGGCAGACGTGGGATTGCGGGGATGTGTTTTCCCAGTAGACCTCTGGCTGGCTGGCCCTCGCCTGACGCCCCTGGCTCGCCTTGGGATTCAGCTTCTTCGGTCAGGAGGGCATGCAGAATGTCGTCAAAAGGGACGGTCAGAGGTTCCCTGCAGGAAGGACAGGGAAGCGTCTTTCCTGTAAGGAAATCAGGCGCATCGTGTTCGTTACCACAATTCTCGCAGTGGACACGAATTGACATGAATATCGCCTTGAGTTTTGTGCTGTAAAGTGAATTGCACTGCCCTCAGGTCATGATAACCAAAAGCAGCCCCCTGTGACTATTCGGTCGGCTGTTCGAGTCAAGCTGCAGATTACGTATGGATTTGATACACTCAAGGCGTTGGGCAGAAGCTCGGTTGACGATGCCCTGCTGCTCAAATCACTTCACTCGTGTTGTTTTCGTAGATCGGGAATAACGGTCCGCTTCGTCCGGCTCGAAACTCAGGCCTTTGCATACGATGGCTGTCGCCAAGAGCATCGAGATTCACCCCGAGATCACCTGCCCTCATTGCTGGCACCGGTTCCCCTCGGAGGATGTATTGTGGGTTTCTGTCTCGCCCAGTTTGCGAGGCGACTCGAGATTGGGGGCACAGGGCCAGATGCGCTTCCTGCCGTCGCGGTTCACTCTTGATGGCAAGGCGGTAGATCCGGAAGGCAGCCCCTGCGACGAGCTGGCCTGTCCCCGCTGCCACCTTTTTATCCCCCGTGCCCTGCTGGAGATGAATCCGTTTTTTGTCTCGATCATCGGTAGTCCTGGATCCGGCAAAACCTACTTCCTGGCTTCCATGACCTACAGGCTGCGTGAGGTGATGCCTGGCTGGTTTGGACACTCCTTCACAGATTCTCAGCCCGACGTCAACTTGATCTTGAACCAGTACGAGGATCAGCAGTTTTACAATGCGGATCGTGATGCGGTGATCAAGCTGCGGAAGACCGGCGAGGTTGGCGACTGGTACCAGACAGTGACCTTCCCGCCGAACCAGCCGGTTACCTTTCCACGCCCCTTTTTCTTTAGCATCCGCTCCACCCGCGATCAGGAAGCGACGCAGTCTCAGGACGTGTTTCGACCGATCCAGGTCGAGGAGAAAAATCAACCCAGCTCTCATGTGCTCTGCCTCTATGACAACGCCGGCGAGTCGTTCCTGCCTGGTGCCGATGATGCCAGTGCCCCCGTGACCCGCCATATTGCCAGTGCCCAGTCCCTGCTGTTCCTGTTTGACCCCACCCAGGTCGAGAAGATCCGCATGTCGCTGCAAGGCAAGACCGAGGACCCCCAGGTCACGTCCAATTTAGTAACACATAAGCACGAAACCGTCTTGCACGAGCTGACGGCTCGCGTGCGACGCTTCACTGGACTGGCAGAAAATGAAAAGAGTGACGTGCCGCTGATCATCGTGGTGACCAAGTTTGACGCCTGGTGCCACTTGCTGAATGCCAACACCCTGCCGCCGGCCTGCAAGAACGAGGGCAACGGATCCGTGGCCCAGCTCGATATGGAGACAGTCATGAAGGTCTCCGGCGTGGTCCGCAAGGCACTGCTGCGTTACTCACAGGAGTTCATCAGTGCGGCGGAGAATTTTTCTTCACGGGTTTACTATGTGCCGGTCAGTGCCACCGGCAGCGCACCCGAAGTGAACGAGACAAATGAAATGTCCGGGCACCGTCCTCGTGACATCAAACCTGCCTGGGCGGAGGTGCCGATGCTGCTGGCCCTCAACCTGTGCTGTAACAACGTGGTTCATGCAACCGAGTGAGTTTCAGAAGTGACGACTGGTCACGGGATACCCGATGGCTCAAGAACTTATCTACACGTCGGTACCCACTGGCCTGCTACCAGGCCGCAAGGGATATTCCACCGTGGCGGCCACGCGCGGTATTCCCGACACGTTGATGCGGCAACTGGAGTCGCTGTCGGCCTATCGGCATATTCACCAGGCGGGGTCTGCTGAAGCCGCAGCCAACCCAACGGTCTTCAGCCATCTGACGCTGGATAACCAGGGCCAGCAGCTGAGCCTGCTGTCACGGATCTCGGATACGGAACTTGATTACAGTGGCCGCTCGAATTATCTGGCACATCACCTGGCGCTGAGCCCGGTGGAACGTAGCCCTGCCGGTCCGGCCAGCATCTTGGCTGCACCGTCTCTGCTGGTGACGCAATGGTCGGGCGAGCCGGCCTATATTGACGCAGCTCGGGAGCTTCCGCCGGTTTCAGAGGCGAGTGGACCATTCAGTGGCTGTCAGCGGTTGGGACTGGATGCCGGCTGGGCAGGTGAACTGGCACGGCTGGCGCAGGACACGGCGACACCCTTGGCCCACCTGGTTGCTTCCACCGAGATGAGTCCGCACCTGCTGGCCCTGCTCGAGGATGCCAGCTCGCTGCTGTCACCCCAGGTCCGCTGGCGATTTACCTTTACGACCTATTACACCAGCCTGCCACCGAATGTCGATTGTTGCCTGCGGTTTGTGATCGAGGGGACCAACGAGGCCGATGCAGCTCGTGGGAGTCCCCAGGTTCCCTGCCTGGATCTGACGCGGCCCGGCGAATTGCCTTTTCCCGATCATCCGCTGGTCCGTGCTGCTCAAGCAGGTCAGCGATACCAGGCGCCGACTCGACCCGCTGCTGCTGAACCAGAACTGACGGCTGAGGTGACCCCGGCGGGTGGTGCCGGTGGCGATGCCTGGTCGCCGACCGAGGCGGGTGGTGGGCCAGATGAATTTGAGCAAATGATGGCGGACGGCGTTGTGGGGCCGGCCACGGAAGAACCGCAGGGAACAGGGCTGGCAGCGCCGCCCGTGCCGTTGACGGTAGGGCCAGTGACGGTAGCGAAAGGACCGGCAACGCCAGCAACTCCTGCCATACCACCCACAGGGAGCCGAGCTGACGACGACTATGATTATGACGATGACGATGACGACATTGAATCTGGCAGGCGTCGTCGGCGGCGGGACAAGGGAATGCCGCTGGGCTGGATCGCTGGTGGTGGCGTGCTGGCGGTTGGCCTGATTGTGATTGCGATAGTCCTGGTGATGAATGCCTCAAAGAAGCCGAATAAGGATGGTCCAGAGAACGATCAGGTGGCGAGTGAATCAAACTCGCGAGGCACTGGTGGAGGCACTGGTGGAGGCACTGGTGGAGGCACTGGTGGAGGCACGGGTGGAGGCGCTGGTGGAGGCACTGGTGGAGGCACTGGTGGGGGCAGTGGTGGGGGCACGGGTGGGGGCG
>Ga0114999_10006615_pt1 | contig 13304 bp, 10 predicted proteins | sample ArcticOcean_MG_C_3_FD_89820 | JGI IMG/M metagenome (GOLD analysis project Ga0114999, IMG submission 89820) | Marine microbial communities from western Arctic Ocean - ArcticOcean_MG_CB8_126 | ecosystem: Environmental > Aquatic > Marine > Oceanic | place: Arctic Ocean: Canada Basin | collected...
AGTTCAGAAGTTCGAGTTCAGAAGTTCGAGTTCAGAAGTTCGAGTTCAGAAGTTCGAGTTCAGAAGTTCGAGTTCAGAAGTTCGAGTTCAGAAGTTCGAACCCAGTGCGGGCCTGCGCCCCGTCAAGATTCCTGCGGGTCGACCTCACCGAGCCGCGCTCGCATCTGCTGCAATCGATCCCTGGCACTGCTTCCCTCCAGCACCGGACGCTCCTGCTCTTGAATCTCGCGCCGCACCAGATGCTCCTGAGGAATATCGAGCAAGAAGCGACTCTCCTGACACTCGATGTCCTTGCCATATCGTCGCCGCTGCCGTGCCATCGAGATGATCAGGTGATCCATCGCGCGGGTCATCGCCACGTACATCAAACGACGCTCCTCTTCCTCTCCCTCATCACCGTCTTCCGCCAGCGCTCTCCGGTGAGGGATCAGGCCCTCCTCGACTCCCACCAGATGGACCAGCGGAAACTCGAGACCCTTGGCTCCGTGAAAGGTCATCAGAGTCAACACCTCGCCCTGCTCCTCGCCTCCATCGTCCCTCGGCTCCAGCGTGATATTGCGCAACCATTCCTGGAGATTTCCCGGACCGTGCTTGCTCTCGTAGTGCGAGATCGAATCGAGCAATCCATCGATGACGCTTCTTCTCGATTCCAGCTCCATCGGATCGGTCCCGGCGATTTCCTTCAACTGGTCATCATACTTGACATCCTCCAGCAACTGGCACAGAGCCTTACGACCATCGGTCGCCAACTGTCCCCTGGCAATGTCGAGGGCCCCGACCAGTTGCCCTGCCCCCTTGCGTGCGAGGGCAGAGATCTTCTCCAGCACCTGTGGGTCCTTCAGCACCTCCTGCACACCCCTACCACTGCTTCGAGCCTGTTCGTCGATCCGTTCCCGAGCGACTCCACCAAAACCTCTCCTCGGAGTGTTGAGAATCCGTAACAAGGCGATGTCATCGGTCGGGAACACCACGCATCTGAGATAGGCGACGACATCTCGCACCTCTCTTCGATCGAAGAAACTCATACCCCCGATGATGGTGTAGGGAATCTCGTAAAAGCGCAGTTTTTCCTCGAACGGTCGAGCCTGGATGGCAGACCTGAGGAGTACGGCCTGCTTCGACAGCGGAAGCCCACTCCTTCGAGCCTCGTGAACCAATCGAACCACCTCGGATGCTTCTTCCATCTCTCCATCACAGATGAGAAATGGAACCGGAGAGCCCGGTCCTCGCTGGGAAATCAACTTCTTTGGATGTCTATTGGGATTGCGAGAAATCACCGCGTGAGCAGCCTCAAGAATCGACCCCACCGAACGATAATTCCGCTCGAGTGTGACCACATGAGCCGCGGGGAAGTCCTTCCGGAAGGAAAGAATCTTTTCCACCTCTGCTCCGCGAAAGCGATAGATCGACTGGTCATCATCGCCAACCACACAGAGATTTTCCTGCTCACCCACCAGCGCTCGGGCCAGTCGGAACTGGGCGGAATTGGTATCCTGGTACTCATCGATCAACAGGTGATCATATCGACCACTCCACCGTTTCCTGGCCGCTTCATCTTGCTCGAGCAGAAGCACCGGCAACTGGATCAGATCATCGAAATCGACCGCATTGAGGCCTTTCATTCGATCGCGATAGCGAAGAAAAGCGCGTGCACACAGTTCCTCGAAGGAATCTGCGGAGGCTTCTAGCGCCCTTTCTGGTGCAAGAAACTCCGACTTCCAGCGGGAAATCACTCCCTTCACGTCATCGACCCTCGCTTCTGCTTGGGACATACCTGCGAGATGGCGAACAATTTCGGTCAACACGCTCCGTACATCGGAATCGTCGTAGATCGGAAATCTGGAGCGGAGCCCGCATAACTGGTGTTCCTGGCGAATCAGAGCCAATCCAAAGCCGTGGAAAGTGGACAGGACCGGCATCGGATCCAGGTCTGGGTACATCCGCTGGAGGCGTTGTCGCATCTCGCGAGCGGCCTTGTTGGTGAAGGTGATCCCGAGAATTCGATCTCCCTGGATACCCTGATGCGCCATCAGGTGAGCGATCCTGTAGGTGATGACCCGGGTTTTTCCGGTGCCCGCTCCAGCCAGCACCAGCAGCGGCCCCCCCGGGTGCTCCACCGCCTCTCGTTGCTCGGGATTCAGTACATCGAGGTCGAGTCGCATCTGTTCGGTGTCCTTCCGGGTCGAGATCCTAGCCTCATGCACTGGCCAGTGCGAGGGTTGCCGGAGAGTACGTGATCCACCAGACTCTCATCTGTACTGGCTTGCGCTGACCTGGCTCGAAAGGAGCAATGCATGAGGAGGCGAACTTTCTTGCTCCGAGGAGCCGCAGCCGGGGTCGGCTTCCTCGCTTCTACCGGGGTCCGAGGGCAGGAAGGGTCGGGCAAGACGGCCACCGAATTGCCCGTCATCATCTCGACCTGGCCCTTTGGCAAGGCAGCGAATCTTGAAGCCCTGCAGATCTTGCAATCGGGTGGCACCGCTCTCGATGCGGTGGAGCGCGGCGTGATGACCGCCGAGGCCAATCCTGCCATCTCCACCGTGGGATACGGAGGATTCCCCAACAGAGACGGCGACGTCGAGCTGGATGCCGCAATCTTTGATGGAAGCACACTGGATGGAGGCGCGGTTTGTGCTCTGACTGGGTACCGCCACCCGGTGCAAGTCGCCCGAAAGGTGATGGAAAACTCTCCTCATCTGATCCTGGTTGGAGACGGCGCCCGCTCCTTCGCTGAAGAGCAGGGATTCTCCGGCGAGGAAACCCTTTCCGACGGAGCACGAGCCGCCTATCAGAAGTGGCTGAAAAAACACCCCGACCGTCTCGGCGACCCCGAGGGACACGACACCCTCGGACAGGTCGCTCTCAGTTCCGAGGGATCCATCGCTGCGGCGTGCACCACCAGTGGCATGGCCTGGAAACTACCCGGGAGGGTGGGAGATTCCCCCATCGTGGGACACGGCTTGTACGCCGACGACTCGGTCGGAGGTTGCGTCGCCACCGGAATGGGTGAGGAGATCTCGAAGGTATGCGGCTCCTTCCTGGTGGTCGAGTGGATGCGAAAGGGTGCCACTCCAGAGGAAGCGATCGAGGAAGCACTCGACCGGATCCTCATGAGGAAAGGGCAGAACCCGGCAGTCCAGGCCGCTTTCGTGGCACTCTCGAAAAGTGGCGCCTGGGGTGCTGGTGCCATCGGCTCCAAATTCCACTATGCCCTCACCCGCGGAAACCAGACGGAAGTGATCGAAGTGAAACCACAGAAGAGGAGAGGCTAACCGATGGTCGATGTGAAAAAGGGCCGTGGAATCGTGGCCGCAGCAGAACCCCTCGCCGCCGCAGTGGGCACCGATATCTTACGACAGGGGGGCAATGCGATAGATGCGGCGGTTGCGATCGGATTCGCCCTGGCGGTGACCTACCCTGCTGCCGGCAACCTCGGGGGGGGTGGATTCTTGGTCGGCTCGATCGGGCGCGAGAAGGAGCAACGCTCAGAAGTCTCCCTCGACTTCCGAGAAGTCGCTCCCGGGGCCGCCACCTCCGACATGTTCACTCATGCCGCTGAAGCAGGGAACCGTTCCGCTTCACTGCTGGGGCACCTCGCCTCAGGAGTACCCGGATCGGTCTCTGGCATGCTCACCGCCCTCCAGCGATGGGGAACCCTGACCCGTCGACAGGTGATCGAACCGGCCAGGCTGCTGGCGCAAGACGGCTTCCTGTTGCCCGCCAGAACTCACCGGATGCTGGTGGCTTCGAAGAAATCGATGCTCCGCTTCGAGGCGACCGCAGATACCTTTTTCCCCGGTGGAGAAGTGATCGGAGAGGGAAAGCTGTTTCGCCAGCCGGATCTGGCAAGGACTCTTGAGATCATCATCGAACGAGGAATCGCAGGCTTTTATGATGGGGAAGTCGCCGACCACATCGTCATCGAGATGAAACGGGGAGGAGGACTGATCTCCGCCAAGGACCTCCTCGACTATCGTCCGGTGGAGCGGAAGCCGATCCGGTTCCCCAGTTCCAGCGGTTCTGCGGTGTCGATGCCTCCCCCTTCATCCGGTGGAATCTGTCTCGCCCAGATGTCGAGGATGCTCGAACATTTCAAAATCGGCAGCACCGATGCGGAATCGCCGCAGCTGTACCATCTCCTGGCCGAGGTGATGAGACTTTCTTTTGCCGATCGAAATCAATACCTGGGCGATCCCGATCACGTGGCCTGCCCGTTGGAGATGTTGCTCGACAAGAAGCGACTGGACCGGCTCGCTGCCACCATCGATCGATCCTCTGCGTCCGGTTCTGCTGAACTCCTCAAGGGCTCCCCACCGGTCAAGGAAAGTGAGCAGACCACCCACTACAGCGTCATCGACTGCCACGGCAATGGCGTGGCTGTGACCACCACTCTCAACGGCTCCTTTGGCAGCAAGGTGCTGGTTCCCACGGCAGGGTTCCTGCTCAACAACGAGATGGACGATTTCACCGCCCACCCCGGCGAACCAAACCTTTTCGGCCTGATCCAGGGATCCGCCAACGCAGTCGCACCGGGAAAACGACCACTCTCGTCGATGAGCCCGACCGTCTTGCTCGATGAAGAAGGAAATGTGGATGCGGTGCTCGGCACGCCCGGCGGCCCCACCATCATCACCAATGTCTTTCAGGTTCTGCTCGGATTGACCCGGTTAGAACTTTCTCCAGAGAATTCGATCACCGCACCCAAGATCCACCATCAATGCCTGCCAGATCGCATCTTCCTCGAGGCCGCCGTCCCGACCTCCACCGAACAGTCTCTGCAGGCTCTGGGTCACGAATGCGCTCGTAGAAGTAACATCGGCGATTTCCAGTTGATCGCCCGCACCCCACACCGAGGCCTTGTCGGTGTAGCAGACCCCCGCGGCGGCGGCGTAGTTTCCAATACATAACTATTAACAATCCGGCCTACATAGTCAGCAAAGTCAACATAACATCTCCTTGCCCGGCAATACATACCACGCTAACATTCAGGAAGAGTTTCGCTCATGAAGTTGGGTGAAGACGTTGAGCTGGCAGGGGCCAAAGTGGCCCTCGCTAATTATTTGCGCCTCGTATGTATTCGGTTAATCACTTTGGCTCGAATCTCAGAGTTTTTCTGAATTGAGCCGGACGCCCCGGAGTTTGTACTCCCAATTCGGAGGGATGGTGTTATGCGTCCTCTTACAGTTTTGTACTCAACATTAGTCTTAGTGTTGTCACTCGGATCAATGGTTTCTGCCCAACAGTCTTTGACCATCAGTGATGGCAGTGTTCTGGGTCTGAGTTCAACGAGTCTCAGCATCACGATGGATGCCACGTCCGATGTCCAGGGCTTCGTGCTCGCCATCGGATATGACGACTCGATGGTCACCGCCACCGACATCAGCACTTCTGGCACGGCCGGTTCTGCCGACCTTATGGTCCCGGAGATTCTTCCCGGAGGAGCCACGCTCGGGGTGGTGATGGACTCTTCACCGCCCTTCACCGGAGATACGATCCCCGCAGGTTCGGGCACCGAGATCGCGACCCTTCAACTGACCCCAAAAATGGTCGTGACCGGGGATACTCCGGTATCGATCGCGTTCACCGACGGCACCCTGAACTCTCCACCGCTCGACAATCTGATCGTGCAAGGTGGACTCTCGATCGGTGCCTCGGAAGGTCTGGGGCTGAATAACGGTACCTTGACTCTGCTCGAGCCCCCCCCTGCTTCGATGATCATGGAGGGCGGATCGGCTCCGGCAGACGGAACTGGAACCACCGGCGATGCCCGGGTTCTGCTCGACAATAGCCTCGGCGGAGTGCAAGGATTCGTCACTGCGGTGACTCATGATCCCGCGATCCTCACTCTGGAAAGTATTACCACCGGTGAAGCTACGGATGCTGCCAATGCAGAATTCCAGCTATCCAACATTTTCCCCAACGGTGGAACAATGGGAGTCGTGGTCGACTTTACGGCACCCTTCGACGGGCAGACCATTCCGATGGGCAATGGCCAACACATCGCGACTTACACCTACTCCTGTAACAACGCCAACGTGTATGTGCTCGGAGACCCAGGAACTCCTCCCGCACCCGAATCCAGCACCCTGACTCTTGCAAACGACACCCTTGGAGAGCCTCGTCTCGACAACGTGATCGTCGTGTCGGGTCTGTCGGTCGCACCTCTGCTGGAAAGTGGAAACTTCATCTGTGAGCCCGTTGGAATCCCCGCCGAAGACACCATCCTCTGGATGGAAACTGCCTTCGACGAAGGTGCCGGGAACTATGCGTACCACGGCCAGACCGGTGATCTGTGCTTCTTCTACGCTGACGAAGACGATTACATCCAGGGCTTCACCTTCACCGTCTGTTACGACTGTAACCTGACGATTCACGAGGATTCCTGGGAGTTCAACGGTTCGATCCTCGATCAGGTCGGTGTCGAGTACACCGCTGTTCAGGTCGATGACGATCCCGACGACGGAGACGGCTGCGAGTTGATCGTGGCACTCCTGCTCGACGCTCTGCCGCCCTTCGAGGGCCAGACCTTGCCACAGACGATGGCCACCTCCGGCGACGGAGCCGATGGACGTCTGTTGATTGGCAAGATGCGCGTCACCGTCGATATGGATGCCGAGTGCAACGAAGATCAGCTGATCGAGTGGTGCAATGACATCAACGGTAATGGCGACGTGACACTCTACAACAACGTGGTCATCGACTTCGAATCGCTCCGGCTCTACGAGCGCAACGACACCCTGGTGCACGTTGTTCCCGAGGAGATCTTCCAGCGTGGTGATTGCAACAGTGACGACAAGGTCGACCTGGCTGACTCCGCAACAATGCTTGCGAACCAGTTCAACGGTCTTCCGATCCTGTGTCCTGACGCTTGCGACTCCAACGACGACGGCCACCTGAACATGGCGGACTCTGTCTACCTGCTCAACTGGTTGTTCAAGTTCGGAGACGTTCCCACGGCACCAGGCCCGTTCAACGATGGTCCAGATGCGACCACCGACGACACGTTGCCTGTTTGTGATAGTGACGATACGAATTGCTAGAGTTCTCACAGGTGAGTTGCGGGGGGTCATAGATCATGCCCCCCCGCACCAAGCTCTGAGGAGTGCGGCCGTTTTTCCAGTTTCTCCCCTCCGAGATGCCGGAAAATAACAACGACCGCTCCTTGCTCAGAGAGACGCCTTCTTGACTACTTGAGTTCGAAACCACTCAAATCCGGTTGAGTTCATGGGCCTTGCGGTATCTCTTCGATATCGCAATGCCCATTTTTTTGTCCTTCCTGCAACAAATCCCACTACCACGACGGCTTGCCCGACTCCGTTTCTCAGAGCATCCTCTGTTCTTCAAGGAAGTGTTTGGAGGCTCATGAAGGCGATCCTGTTCGACTTGTTCGGCACCCTGGTCCCCAATCTTCCCTTGAGTACCTGGGAGCAGAGCAGTGCCGCAGTCGCCTCGAAGTTGCAGATCGACACGGATCTTTATCAAGAACTGTGGAATGCTCGATTCCGCGATCGAATGATCGGCCAGATCCTCGATGGGGATCACCAGTTTGACTGCCTCCTGGAGGAAGCGGGCCTCGAGGTCTCCATCGAAAAGAGGAGCAGTGCCGCTCGGCTTCATCGAGAACTGCTACGGGAAGTCCTCGTCCCAAAACCTGAAACATGCTCCACGCTGGACCAGATCGTCAGCGCTGGACTACAACTGGCCCTGGTCACTGACTGCTCCAGCGCTGCCCCGGAACTGCTCGATGAAACACCTCTGGGTCGCTATTTTCACACGCGATCGATCTCAGCATTTCTTGGAGTGAGGAAGCCCCATCCCTTGATGTACACTCATTGCCTCGAAACTCTCGGCCTTGCTGCTGGGGAGTGCATCTTTGTCGGAGACGGAAACTCCGAGGAGTTAGTCGGCGCAAAGAAGTGCGGCCTGACGACGGTCTGGGTCGACAATGGCCAGCATCAACACTGGCACGAAAGATTTTCACCACATGGAGACCACACAATTCGCTCGTTAGACGAATTGTTACCCATCATTCAAACGCTCTGTACAGAGTAGTCGGGGAGTTCGATGGACCGAGTCGTGATAGAAACAGGAGAAAATCCAACTGCTGCGGTCATCTGGCTCCACGGCCTGGGTGCAGACGGTCATGATTTCGAACCTATCATTCCCGAACTCGGTGTCGACCAGATCGACCCGATCCGCTTCATCTTCCCACACGCTCCCACTCGTCCCGTCACCATCAACAATGGCATGGTGATGCGTGCCTGGTACGACATCCTCGAGGTCTCCGTCGAACGCCGTATCGATGAGACCGGGATTCATCAAAGTGCGGCCCTGATCGAGGAACTGATCGCCGAACAGCGTGCGTTGGGTATTCCTGACCAACGCCTGATCCTGGCCGGATTCTCCCAGGGGGGAGCCATGGCATACCATGTCGGGCTTGCCCAGGATCCGCCGATCGGAGGCATCCTGGTCCTTTCCGCCTACTTGCCGTTGGCCGATTCCCTGCTCAAGGGTGGTGGCAAGGGGACCGGTTCGACACCCCTGCTGTGCTGCCATGGCCAGTGGGATCCGGTGGTTCCTCTCGCACTGGGAGAAACTTCTGCCAGACAGGTAGAACAAGCCGGCTGGCCACTGGAGTGGAAGACCTATCCCGCCGCTCATTCTCTCCACCCGGACGAAGTGAACGACATCGGACAGTGGCTGAGGGATCGACTGGGTTGATCGGGAGAACCCCGATCCGGCACCAACAATGAACCAAGAAATGAGGTCAAGGTGGTCACACACTCCAGTGAGTTGAAGGGGAATACCTTTCAGCCAGACATCTATGAAAAACTATTACCCTTGCTCCCCTCTGACAAGAGCGCCAGCATCCTGGATGTCGGAGCAGGATCGGGGTTTTTCTGTGCCAAGATGCGGGAGTACGGCTGCCAAAATCTGACCGCCTGCGATCTTCCTCAGTTCGATTTCCAGGTGGAAGATGTGCCCTATCACGGCTGCAATCTCAACGAATCGATCCCACTTCCCGATCAAAGCATCGACTGCACCATTTCCATCGAGGTCGCCGAACATATCGAGCACCATCAGAATTACTTCTCCGAGATTTTCAGGGTCCTGAAACCGGGCGGTCGTGCGATCTTCAGCACTCCGAACATTCAGGGGCTGGGATCGAGGATGCACTATCTCTTGCATGGAACCACTGACGGAGCACGACGACCCTTCGATCCAAAAAAGGTCAGCGGACTCCAGCATGTCAATTGCCTCGGAGTTCAGCATTTCCAGTACTACATCCATCACAATGGTGGACAGATTCGATCGCTGGCAACCAATCACTTCCGAGTCTCTTCCCTCATCTTTGCACCTCTGGTGCCTCTACTGGCAGGAACGATGTGGATGCGTGGACTGGGCAAAAAGGCCCGAAGTCAGCGGGATCGATACCAGGAGCACTGCCGCTGGCACCTCTCCACGCCTGCTCTATTCGGTCGAATCCTCTTCGTGATCGCCGAGAAAAATCCGGCGTAGGGTGCCCACGGACTGCGTCCGCCTTACAATCCCGGTTCGATTGATCCCACTTTGAAGGAGATCCATGACCACTGACAATTTGAGTATCCAGATTCAAGGCCGTCCTGTGACCCGCATCGGGGTCATCGGTTCTGGCCAGATCGGCCCAGACATCGCGCTCCACTTCTCCAAGGTTTTCACACCGCTCGGAGCCCCCATCGTCGTCGTCGACATCGATAATGTGGCACTTGAGAAGGGCCGAAAGAAACTGGACCGAAAGATCGACAAAGGCATCGAAGCGAGAGCCTTTGGTGCCGAGCAGGGCCAGGCGATGAAGGAGAATGTCCTCTTCACCAGTGATTACGACCAGCTCAAGGGCTGCGATCTGGTGGTCGAAGCGGCCACCGAGGACAAGGATCTGAAAGGGCGAATCTTCTCTCAGGTGGTCGGCCTGGTACCCGATCATGCGGTGCTCTGTTCCAACTCATCACACCTGGAACCCGAGGTCATCTTCGAAGGCATCGAGAGTCGCAACCGTACGATGGTGGTCCATTACTTCTTCCCGGCGGAACGAAATCCGATCGTCGAAATCGTACCGGGTGCCGACACCTCGAATGCGCTGGCTCACGACATGATGGGATTCTACGAAGCCATCGGTAAGATCCCGATTTGCGTGGGAAGTCGCTATGGCTACGCTCTCGATCCGGTCTTCGAGGGGATGTTTCTCGCCTCCGCTCTACTGGCAGAACAGGGTGTCGCCAGCAGCAAGGAGATCGACCAGGTGGCCTGTGACGTGCTGGGATACACGGTAGGGCCCTTCACTGCGATGAACCTCACCGGGGGGAATCCGATCACCGCGGTGGGCCTCGACCATTACAACGAGAAGATCCATCGCTGGTACCACACTCCGGAGATCTTGCGCCGAGCAGTGGCCGACGAGACCTCCTGGGATGTCCCGGGCCGGGGGGAGAAGATCGAGGTTCCAGAGGAAACTTTCCAACAGGTGCGAGATGCTCTCCTCGGATCCTTCTTTGGGATTGTCGGCGAAATCGTAGACAGTGGCATTTCATCGATCGAAGACATGGATATGGCGGTCGAGTTGGCACTCGACATGAAAGCTCCCTTTCGCCTGATGAACTCGATCGGGGTCGAGTCTGCACTGGAACTGGTCGAACAGTACTCTGCCGTTCATCCTGAGTTTCCGGTGCCCGCTTGCATCTCTAAACAGGCCAAGTCGGGGCACCCTTTCCAGATCTCAACGGTTCTGCGCCAGGATGTCGAAGGTATCGCTCACGTCTTGATTCGCCGCCCGAAGCAGCTCAATGCCCTGAACAACGCCGCTTTTGATCAGATCGAGAAGCACTTTGTCGAGATCGCTGCTGACGATGATGTCGTGGGTGTGGTGCTTTCTGGATTCGGGATCAAGGCTTTCGTTTCAGGCGCAGATGTTCCCTTTCTCGCAAAGATCGAATCTCCGGCGATGGGGGAAGCCACATCTCGAGGCTCCCAAAAGTCGATCCAGGCGATCGAGGACTGTCGCAAGCCGGTGGTCTGTGCACTCAATGGGCTGGCCTTCGGCGGTGGTAATGAGATCGCCATGGCCTGCAATGCTCGAATCGCCCGGGCGAATCAACGTATCCTTGTGGGACAACCCGAGGTCAATCTCGGCATCATTCCCGGAGCCGGGGGGACTCAGAGGTTGCCCCGTTGGGTCGGTGTCGAGAAGGCTGCAGAACTGATGCGAACCGGCCGCCCCGTCTCCTCTGCAGAAGCGCTGGCGATCGGATTGATCCAGCAGGAGGTGGTGGGAGATCCGCGAGCCCTACGCCAGTGTGCGGTCTCTCTGATCCGTGCTCATCTTGCGGGAGAACACACCTTACCTTCGATCCAGCGCGGTCCGATCGAGACTCCCGATTCCTTGCCTGACGTGGACCTCGGACACCTGAGTCGGAGCGTCGATGCCGTGCTTCAGAAGGCGATCATCGAGGGGTGTCGCTTGCCACTGAGCGATGGAATCGCCCTGGAGGCCCGATATTTCGGGGAAGTTTGTGGTACCCAGGACATGAGGATTGGCGTCTCCAACTTCCTCGAAAATGGTCCCAGGACCCCAGCGAAATTCGTCCACGCTTGACCTAAGTGTTTGCCAAAGAATGAGTTACCACTCCGCCTCTCGCTCCCAATTGGGAGTTCGAGGCGGTTTTCAATTTCAAGGGGATACCGACAAATGGCGGATACCCGTAGAATTCGGGTCTCCCGGGGGAAATTACTCCTTTCACACCCAGCCCATCCGTGGCTATCCTCCGATAGTTGAGTTCTGCACTCCTTGCCCGCACCGCAGCGGGCTTCATGCCAAAGGAGGGCAGATATGCGAGGTGCTGGCAGGATCATGCGGATATCCGTCGAGCCAGCAAAATATCAAGTTCGACCGGAATCACACGCCTGGCCGATTCTTCGGAATTCGAGTCGGGTTCAGAAAGGGGATTCAATGTCCAAGGAAATGCTGCTCGTCGGAAGTAAAGCGAAGGCTGCACTCAAGGAGCACGATGTGAATGTCGGTGGCGATGCCCTCGACGGACTCAACGAGATTCTGCACAGCGCCATCGAACAGGCGGCGAAACGTGCCAGCCAAAATGGGCGCAAGACCGTTCGCTCCCACGACTTCATCTGCTAAATGACGAGATCTCGATCTTGTCAGAACAGTGGGCCTCGACGCAACCGGCGTCGAGGCCCACTTTCTTTGGCAGTCGTTCAGCCCAAAATTCAGGAGGAACTGGTTCTCTTTCCAGAGTCCCCTTCAAAATCTTCCTTGCGGATTTCATGGCGCTTGAGCAGATTCGACAGCTGAGGACGGTGGATTCCCAGTGCCTCAGCAGCCCTGGTAATATTCCCTCCGGATCGAAACAACTCTGCAATGATATATCGACGCTCGAGGGCAGCCTTGGCCTCTCGCAGGGTCAACTCTCCTGAAGTCAGCCTGGCGACTTCCTGATCGAGATCTGGTTTTTGCGATGATCGAAACAGGTCCGCTCTACCACTCCTGAGTTCGGTCACCTCTTTCGATCCGACGGGATACCATCTCGGCAAGATGTGAATGGCTACCTCCATCGGCAACCCAAACTCCTGACGAAGATCATGGAATGCGTGCTGAAGGTCGCGACTGCGCTGGCGCAGGTCATCTTCTCCCGGCCCGATCAGTGCACAGACCAGATGATCTCCACCGGTGTGGTAGACCCCGGAGTTCGGTTCCAGCATCTGCAACAGCCGTTCGACAAAGGTTTCGTCCTGACGCTCTTTCAAAAGGATGTCGAGACCAGGCAAACTCATCTCGAGAAACCCCAGTGGTTCCTTGTCGCGATGATGTCGATCGAGGAACTGCTCGAGGTCCGCATCGAGCGCGGCCAGCGAACCGATCCCACTCTCCTGGTACTCGAGCAACTGCGCATTCTCGGCCAGTGCCCTCATCTGGCCCTTGACCATCGAGAGCAATCGGACCACCTCGGCGACATCCTGCTCCTGGAACGGATTTCCAGCGGTCGGACGCTCCAGTACCAGAGCAGCAGACAGCACCCCTTCGGCACAGAAGGGGATCGCCAGTAGGCTTCGGCCTCGCACCGAGGATTCCTGTGGGTGGTTGTGGATCCACGACTCCCAGACCTCGGTTCCACTGCGGATCGCCACTCCCCGATCGAGGCACTCCTGGGCAAGGGCTCCGAGAACTTGATGCTGCGGAAGCCAATCATCTGTCGGTCCCATGTCGATATCTGCCAGGCTCTGCCAGCGGCGTTTTCTGAGCGCTGCGATGAAGC
>Ga0114999_10006617_pt1 | contig 13300 bp, 14 predicted proteins | sample ArcticOcean_MG_C_3_FD_89820 | JGI IMG/M metagenome (GOLD analysis project Ga0114999, IMG submission 89820) | Marine microbial communities from western Arctic Ocean - ArcticOcean_MG_CB8_126 | ecosystem: Environmental > Aquatic > Marine > Oceanic | place: Arctic Ocean: Canada Basin | collected...
CCGGAGGTGTACATCCTCATCCTGCCGGCCATGGGCATCGTGTCCGACATCTTGCCGACCTTCTCGCGCAAGCCACTATTCGGCTACATGACCATAGTCATGGCGGGCACCGTCATTGCCTTCATGGGGTTCGGGGTGTGGGCCCACCACATGTTCACGGTCGGGCTCGGAACGTGGGCCATCTCGGCCTTCTCCATCGCGACGATGGGCATCGCGGTCCCCACCGGAGTGAAGGTCTTCAATTGGTTGGCCACGCTCTACGGCGGATCGATCACGTTCAAGACTCCGCTGCTGTTCGCGCTGGGGTTCATCTCGATGTTCATGCTGGGCGGGCTGAGCGGCGTGATGCACGCCGTTGTGCCCGTCGACACGCAACAGCAAGACACTTACTTCGTCGTCGCTCACTTCCACTACGTGCTGTTCGGCGGAAGTGTCTTTGGACTGACCGCAGGGCTCTACTATTGGTTCCCGAAAATCACCGGCCGAATGATGAGCGAGCGGCTAGGCAAGTTGCACTTTTGGCTGATGCTCATCGGATTCAACATGACGTTCTTCCCGATGCACATACTGGGCGTGCTCGGCATGCCCCGCCGCATCTACACCTACTCTGGCGACCAAGGCTGGGAGGGGATCAACACCTTCGTCAGCATCGGCTCTCTCGTAGTCGCCTCCGCAATCGCGGTGATGCTGCTGAACATGTTCCGCAGCGCTCGCGTCGGACAGCCCGCCGGGAACAACCCCTGGGGTGCGCCGACCCTCGAATGGGCAATCCCGTCACCCCCCCCGCACTACAATTTTGCGGTGGTGCCGACAGTCCGCAGCCTGTATCCGCTGTGGGACGAAGAGGCAAACGTTGTGGAGCCGCCAGAGTTGCCCCACTTCGACGAGACGGCCATTCACATGCCATCGCCGTCCTACTGGCCAATGCTGATGGCAGCCGGCATCACGCTCGCCGCGGGCGGGTTGCTGGTATGGCAGTGGCACACCATCTTCGGCTTGATCGTCTCGTCGAGCTCGGGGCTGCTAGTGCTCTACTCGATCTATCGATGGGCATTCGAGCCCGTCATCGCCGCTGAGGCTCTGGAGGATGTTCACCATTAAGCCCTAAATGGGCACTGGTGAGCCGAAACGCATGCAATACATAGCGCAGGGACCCGAAGCGGATCACCGCACTTCGACCGGACTGAACAACCGGAAGCTCCTCATGTGGGCATTCCTAGGCTCGGACGCCATGTTCTTCGGGCCGCTCATCACGACCCACTTGATCAACCGGACCGCGACTCAAACAGGGCCGACCGAGGATATCTTCAATATCCCTCTGACCACGATCAGCACCTTCGTGCTGCTGATCAGCAGCCTGGCGATGGTGCTGGCGCTGGCAGGCATCCAGCGTGGCCAGATGGGTCAGTTCCGCTTCTGGACCGCCGCGACCGCGTTGCTCGGAATGGTGTTCATTGGCTTCCAGATGACCGAGTTCGCCCAGTTCGCCGCTGAGGGGCTCACTCCGCGGAGCAGCCTGTTTGGGAGTAGCTTCTTGATCCTGACCGGGCTCCACGGCGCCCATGTCACTGTCGGTATCATTTGGCTCTGGTCGATCTTCTTCACCTCGTACACAGGCAAGATCAAGCAGGCGAACTCGCTCGACGTCGAGATCGCCGGCCTCTACTGGCATTTCGTCGACATCGTCTGGATCGTCATCTTCGGCGTCGTCTATCTAATCGGTGCGTTCGGTGTAGAAGACCGGTTGCTGGAGCATGCCGGGGCGGCAGTCAGGCTCGTGGGGTAACTGCACAACCATGGCTCATGACATGCAACTCGATCACGGGACTCACGGCGCCCACCCGACCGCCGCGGTCTACATTCGCATCGCCGTCATCCTGACCATCATCACTCTCGGTGAGTTCGGGGTCTTCTACCTCACAGGCCTGAGCTCGGCGGTGATGACGGGGATCATCTTGGCGTTGTCCAGCGTGAAGTTCGCCGTCGTGGCCGGCTACTACATGCATCTCAAGTTCGACAACTGGCGCTTCGCGGCGCTCTTCGTCGTGCCGTTCTTCATCATGTTGTTGATCCTCATCGTGCTGCTGGCCTTGTTCTCCAGCCTGACGCGCTAGCGGCACCTCGCATTGATCGCGCTCCACATCGGTGGCGACGGAGTCTCGACCTGGGCGGCATGGTCTCTTGATCCCATTGCTCTGGTGTTGGTCCCGCTCAGCGCGTGGCTCTACGCCAGAGGCCTAGCACGCTCCCAAGGCTCGCGAAGACAGCGCCACCCGGCGTGGCGGCCCGCGGCCTTCTATGCCGCTCTAGCCACCATCTTCGTTGCGCTGGTGTCACCGCTCGACCGCTTAGCGGACGAGCTCTTCCTGGCGCACATGGTCCAGCACCTCCTACTCGTCTCCGTGGCTCCACCTCTGCTGCTGCTGAGCGCGCCGATGATCCCGGTCTTGCGAGGTGTCCCTCGAGGTGTCCGCCGGGCCCTGGTGATCCCCGGACTGAAGTCGCCTTTAGTGCGGGTGCCGCTGCGGTTCGTGGCTCAGCCTCTGGTGGCCTGGCCCCTCTACGTCACGGCCCTCTTGGCGTGGCACATACCCAACGCGTTCGAGCTGGCGCTGCGCAATCCGGCCGCCCACCTGCTGGAGCACGTGATATTCCTCGGCACGGCCGTGCTGTGGTGGTGGAACGTCGTCGACCCTGTGCCGTTGAAACCCAATCTCTCCTACTTGGCCCGCGTGCCGTATATCTTCTTGACCACTGTGCCGGTGTTCGTGCTGGGGGCGTTCCTCACGTTCTCGCCCTCGGCCTGGTACGGCCACTATTCAGCTTCCACTCCCGACTACGGGCTAACGCCGCTCGAGGACCAGCAACTCGGCGGCATAATCATGTGGATACCCGGTTCGCTGATCCTGATGACCGCGCTGTTGATCGTGCTGCTCTTCGTGGTGCATACCGAGGAGCGACAGCAGCGCGAACGCGAGACCCGACTAACGCCGGGCACCTAGCGCGCCTGGGGAAGCACCTCGGTGCCAAATCGCTCCATCTCGGCGAGCACGTCCACGAAGGGCATGTCCCGCCAGTTCAGCAGCAAATGGCTGATGCCCGCCGCCTCGAACCGCCGTGCGGTCGCGGCCATCTGCTCGGGCGCGCCAAACAGGCCAGGGCGCGCCCCTTCTGGCGGCGGTACATCGAAGTTGACCGCGGCCCGCGTCGCGAGCCTAGGCGGCTGTGCGCGGCCAGCCTTAGCAGACAGCTCTGCGAGATAGCGCGTCGCCCCCTCGACCACCTCCCACGAAGGCAGGTTGGGATGCCACACGTCGCCAAAGGCGATGGCGCGCCGCGCCGCCGGCGGGCTCTGCCCGCCGATCCAAATGGGCGGCCGCGGGCGCTGCGCTGGCTCCGGAGAGGCGACGACCCCGCGGATGTCGAAGTGCTCCGTTTTCACCTCAGGCTCCGCGCGGGACCAGATCGCGGTGATGATCTGGAGGTACTCGTCGGTGACCGCGCCTCGATTTGCGAAGTCCGCCCCCAGCGCGGCGAACTCGCCCTCCATCCAGCCTGAGGCGGCCCCGAAAATGACGCGGCCGCCGCTGAGGACGTCGGTGGTGGCCAGCTCTTTGGCGACGATCACGGGGTTGCGGTACGGGAGGATGAGGACGCTCGTCCCCAGCCGCACGGTGTTGGTGACCCCAGCCAGATAGCTGAGGGTGGCCAGCGGGTCAAGCATCCGCTCCTTGTAGATGATGTCGAGCCCTTTGGGGACAATCACATGGTCGGTCACCCAGATCGAGTCGAAGCCCAGGCTCTCGACGCGCTCGGCAAAGGTCCGCATCCCGGCCGGGTCCATTGCCTGGCCGTAATGAGGCAAACACACGCCTATTTGCATTACCGCACCTCCAGCCGGTCCCTGCGGGGGACGGGTAGTTCGCGGGTCTCTAGCCCGCCAAGACGAAGACACCGTAGATCGTGGCGAGGTAGCCGACCAGCATGACAGGAACGAGTGCCTTTGAAACCACCAGCCGCTTGCGTGCGGCAGCGACCATTGCCACCAGCCCCGCCGCCATGAGGGCGGCAGCCGCGGCCAGGGCAAGGTAGTGCTCCGGACCGGCGCTAGCGAGCAACGGCTCTCCGTTGGCTAGGTCCGCTATGGGGATGACAAACAGATTAAAGGCGCAGGATCCGAAGATGTTACCCATGACCAGCCCCGGCGAGTTGCGCAGCATAGCCGTCACCGACACCGTCGCCTCAGGCAGCGTGGTCACGATGGAGACCAGCAGCACGCCGACAAAGCTGGCGGAGAGCCCGCTGGCACTGGCGATGCCGTCAGCGCTGCTGGCCAGCAGCGGCGCCGTCACGATGATGGCCAGCGATGCAACCCCAAAGCCGATCCAGGCGCGCGTGGCTGTGCCGGCAATGTCGGGGAGAGCGTCCGGATCCTTCGACACCTTGGCGCGTGCGCTATAAACGACGCGCATGGCGCCCACGTAAGAGGCGGCGATGATCAAGCCCCCGACGCTCGACGGGCCCAGCGCCACGTCGCCCGTGACGGTGACGCCCAGCGTGACGAGGGCGAGCACAACCGCGGCCAGCGCCAGCACCAGCGTCTGGGTCGGCTGCTCCCTGAACAACCGTCCGACGCCAAAGACGGCCGCGATGGCCGCCAGCGTGAACATATTGATCGCGTTGGCCCCGAACACGTTACCCAACGCGATGTCCGGTGCGTCGATGATGACGGCGGAAAGGTTGGTGATCAGTTCGGGAAGCGACGTGGCGACGCTCACGAGGATGGTGCCGACCCAGAGCGCGCCCCAGCCGGTGCGCTCGGCAATCTCATCGCCAAAGTAGGCAAGCCCAACCCCGGCGAGGACGACGACGACTGCGCTGGCGAAAAAGACGGGCAGTGCTACTGAAAGACTATCCATGTGTGGTGCAAGGGGACACGCCGGGCAAGTCGGGTCGGACAAGCCAGCCCGACGGGGCTTCGTGGCACGCCGTGGCCACGGCGGTGAGTGAACGCTATTATAGCCGTCTGGAGCGTGCCAGCGGCACAACGAAGGAGGACGGGTGATGGCCATCGATGTAGCTGCTTTGAACGAGATTGCACGGGCGCTGGTGGCCCCGGCCAAAGGGATCTTGGCCGCCGACGAAAGCGGGGCGACCATCAAGCGGCGCTTCGACTCCATCAACGTCGAGAGTACCGAGAACAGCCGCCGTGACTATCGCGAAATGCTCTTCCGCGCCGACGGCAGCGAGGCCTACATCAGCGGCGTCATCCTCTACGACGAGACTCTCAGGCAAAAGGCCGCGGACGGGATGCCATTGGTCAAGGTCCTCCAGGACAACGGGGTCATCCCCGGCATCAAGGTCGACACTGGGGCTAAGTCCCTTGCTGGCGCGGACGGCGAAACAGTGACCGAGGGGCTGGACGGGCTGCGCGAGCGCCTGTCTGGGTACTACGCCCTGGGTGCTCGATTCGCCAAGTGGCGCGCGGTCATCACCATCGGCGACGGCATCCCGTCCGACTACTGCATCGCCGTCAACGCGCACGCGCTCGCCAGGTATGCGGCACTCTGCCAGGAGGCGGGGCTCGTGCCCATCATCGAGCCCGAGGTGCTGATGGACGGGACGCACACTATCCAGGCCTGCTATGACGCGACTGCACGCACGCTCCACGAGGTGTACGCCGAGCTTGATCGCCAGGGCATCATCCTAGAGGGCACGCTGCTCAAGCCCAACATGGTCCTCTCTGGCAAGGAGGCGACGGACCGATCGTCCGCCGAGGAGGTGGCGTACCAGACCATCGCCTGCTTCCAGGCGCACGTGCCAGCGGCCGTGCCCGGCATCGTCTTCCTCTCCGGTGGGCAGGCGGATGGCGAGTCGGTGGTCAACCTCGACGCCATCAATCGCCTGGCTGCCGTGAAAGCGGTCCCCTGGGAGATCAGCTACTCCTATGGTCGCGGGCTCCAGGCCGCTCCGTTGGCGGCGTGGGGAGGCAAGCGCGAGAACGTCGGAGCGGCCCAGGCAGTTTACCTCCAGCGCTGCCGCGAAGCCTCAGCCGCCCGGCAGGGGCAGTACTCCGCGGGCCTCGCTGCCGCGGCGCCCCCCAGCGACTCGCCCGACGAAACAAGCTAGAGCGACACGCGCAACGCAGCAGCAGCGCGCCGGGCTTTCGCCCGCGCCTCCTCGACGCTCGCCCCACGGGCCAGTGTGACGCCCATGCGACGATGGCCGTCCAACCCCGGCTTGCCAAACAGCCGCAGCCCCGTCCCTGGCTCGGCAAGCGCCGCGTCCACTCCTTCGAAGCGCACGCTCGTCGAGCTTCCGTCCACGACCACCGCGCACGACGCTGCCGGCCCCAGCTGCTCGATACCCGACACCGGCAGCCCAAGCATCGCACGGACGTGCAGCGCAAACTCCGAGAGGTCCTGCGAGACCAGGGTCACCATGCCGGTATCGTGCGGGCGGGGCGACACTTCGCTGAAGTAGACGTCGTCGCCCTTCACGAACAGCTCGACACCGAAGACGCCAAGCCCGCCGAGCGCGTCTGTCACGCGGCTCGCGATCGTCCGTGCCGTCGCGGCAGCTGCGGCCGACATCGGCTGTGGCTGCCACGACTCCCGGTAGTCGCCATCGACCTGGAGGTGGCCAACGGGGGCGCAGAATGCCGTGCCACCTGCGTGGCGGACCGTCAGCAGCGTTATCTCGTAGTCGAAATCCACGAGCCCTTCGACGATAACCCTCGTGGATTTCCCGCGTCCGCCGACAATGGCCGCGGCCCAGGCCTCGCCGACGTCGGCCAACGCGCGCAGCACCGTTTGCCCTCGGCCCGACGAGCTCATCGCCGGCTTCACGACGCACGGCAGCCCAATGGCGGCCACGGCGGCCTGGTACTCGGCCTCAGAATCGGCGAAGCGATAGGGAGACGTTCGCAGGCCCAGCTCCTCGGCCGCCAGGCGGCGAATGCCCTCGCGGTCCATCGTCAACTGCGTCGCCCGTGCCGTCGGGATGATGCGCACGCCCTCACGTTCCAGCGCCACAAGCTCGTCCGTCGCGATGGCCTCCACCTCAGGCACGACGAGGTCCGGGCGCTCAGCCTCGATGACCCTCCGCAACGCCTGCGCGTCGAGCATGGAGATGACGTGGCTCCGGTGCGCCACCTGCATCGCCGGTGCATTCGCGTAGCGGTCGACCGCCACCACTTCGACGCCGAGGCGCTGCGCCTCGATGGCGACCTCCTTGCCCAACTCGCCGGAGCCGAGCAGCAGCAGCCGAGTGGCGTTGGGTGACAGCGGCGTTCCGATGGTGACCATCGGGTTAGGCATCTCTCCTACACCGAAATCGGGGGGTGGGGTAAGGGCGCGCAGATCGCGGCTACTCTCCGAAGCGCACTTTGTCCAGGCGCCCGAAGTCGTGGATGGAGTCGATCCAGCGGATGGTGCCGGAGCGCGAGCGCATGACCAACGACTGGGTCTTGGCCCCACCGGGGCTGAAGCTCACACCCCGGAGCATCTCGCCGGTGCTGGCGCCGGTCGCTGAGAAGAAGACGTCGTCACCGGCGACCAACTCCTCGGTGGCGTAAACGTGGTCGACGTCGAGGCCGGCCTCGATACAGCGACGGCGTTCTTCATCATCACGAAGCCACGGCTTGCACTGGATCGCGCCGCCGGTGCAGCGAATGGCGGCCGCAGTGATCACACCCTCCGGCGTGCCGCCGATGCCCATGGCGACGTCGACGCCAGTATCCGGCAGCGCTGCCTGGATGCCTGCGATCACGTCGCCGTCCATGATGAGTTTGATGCGCGCCCCGGCAGCCCTGATGTCCTTCATTAGCTGCTCATGACGTGGGCGGTCGAGCACGATGACCGTTACCTCGGACACCCTCCGGCCCAGCGCCTTGGCCACGGCCCGTAGGTTGTCAGCCACCGGGGCGGTCACGTCGATGCCACCAGCCGCCTCAGGGCCGACGACGATCTTGTCCATATAATGGACCGCGCGCGGCACACGCATGGTCCCTCGCGCGGACAGCGCGATGACGGCGATCGCGCCCGGCAGGCCCTTGGACAGCAGCGTCGTTCCGTCGATGGGGTCGACAGCGATGTCGACCTTGGGGTCGGAGCCGTCGCCGATGCGCTCGCCGTTGTACAGCATGGGCGCTTGGTCCTGCTCACCCTCGCCGATGACGACGACGCCGTCCATTCGGATGCCCCCCAGTGTGAACCGCATGGCATCGACCGCCGCCTGGTCCACCAGTTCCTTGTCGCCCTTGCCCATGTGGGCGGCGGCGGACAGTGCCCCGGCTTCGGTAACACGTACCAACTCCATCGCCAGGTTCCGCTCGATGGGCTGCCGGGTCGTATGCGAGGCCGTTGCCTGCTGCGCCATTGGGTGCGCCTCCTTGGTGCTGAACGCCGTGCGGGCGCCGAGTATAGCAGCGCGACGACCCCGCGATGGCTGTGCTAGGCTCCCGCCGCTAGCGGCCCAGCGATGGCCTTGGCTGCCCGTATCGGACACGTATGGGCCGCGTGGGAGAGGTACAGGGAATGGACGTCGAAGTTCGGCTACTGGTTGGCGCCGCGATCCACAGTTACGACCAGTTGCGCAACACAGCGTTTCGGCGCTTCAATGCCACCGCCAGCGCAGCGTTAGCCTTGGACGACGAATCCACGGCACGCAGGCGCATGGACGAGGCATGGCGCGCCTACGGCGACGAGATGCAAGAGGCAGGCGCGCCCATGAGCATCATGATCGAAAGGCTGTCACGGTAACGCACTGCTCGGTGAATTAAGCCGCGTGGCCGCCGTCCGCCACAGTCATCTACCCCAGGAGGCACATGACCACACAACCAGAAGCCGCCGACTATGTCGTCATCTGCAAAGCAAGCGACATTGCCCCGGGAGGTAGCAAGATGCTCATGGCTGACGGCGGTCCGTGGCGCCGCAAGCCAATGGCCGTCTTCAACGACAACGGGACCTTCTACGTAACCAATTACCTGTGTCCACACATGGGTGGGCCGCTCAGTGACGGCACGATGGAAAATGGCGTTGTCACCTGCCCGTGGCACGCCTGGACCTTCGACGCTCGCACCGGTGAGGGACTTCGTGCCAGCGGGCATGACATTACTGTCTATGCGACAACCGTTGAGGGCGGCGAGGTTCGCGTCGGCACGGCCAAGAAGCGCTAGCCGGCGGCGGGTGCCCCGTGGCTGGCTGCTGCCTGCCCCGCTGTAGACTACATACGATGCAGAGTTTCGATCGTACGCTGCGGCGCGTCCGCCGCGTCATCCTACCGTGGGCTCAGCGGGTCGGGGTGCGCTCGTCGGAAGGCCACCGGCCCGAGGGTGGACTGCTCCGCGAGGTCGTGTTCGGCGCGAACGACGGCTTCGTTTCCAACGTCGCCCTCGTCGCGGCCATTGCAGGAGGCACCGACGACCCCGATGTGATCCTCTTGGGCGGCGTCGCCGGCCTGGTCGCCGGTGCCATTTCCATGGGGCTAGGAGCCTATGTCTCCTCGAAGAGTGAGCGCGAATACCGCCAGGCCGAGGAGGCCCGCGAGCGGTGGGAGGTCGTCCATATGCGGGAGCAGGAGATCGCCGAAACCCGGCAGATCTTCAAGATGAAAGGCCTCTCGGAAGCCCTGGCCAACGAAGTTGTGGAGGCAGTGGCACAGGACGAGGACAACTGGGTCAAGCTCATGATGACCGAGGAGTTGGGCTTTTCCAACCAGCCGCCCAACCCCCGCCTCTCGGCGGCAGTCATGGGAATGGCCTTCGCGGCCGCCGCATTCTTCCCCGTTTTCCCCTACGCCTTCCTAGAGGGAACTGCGGCATTCGCCACGTCCGTGGGCGCAACCGCCGCCGCGCTTGTTGTGGTAAGTGCGTGGCGGGCCTACCTCACCTCCGGCAATGTCGCCCGCCAGGCATTCGAGATGATCGCGCTCGCGGGGCTCGCAGTGGCAGTCTCCAACGGCATCGGCCGGCTGGTCGGCGTCGGGCTGGGCTAGCGGCGCAGCGCCTCGTTGAGTGCCCGCTCGATCTCCTGTCCCGCAACCAGACCCTCAAACCGCGCGCCCACCCGTCCGTCGGCGGCGACGACGAAGGTCCACGGCTCCGACGGCAGGCGCCACTCGGACATGGCGGCGGAGGCGATAAGCCGCCCCTCATCGCGCGCGGCGATCAGATCCCACGGCTCGATATGGATGAAGTTGGCTCGGTCGCCATAGCGCCTCTGCACGTCCGCGACCACATCGGTCACCGGACCGCAGATGGCCGTGACGCAGAACCGAGGCGACGCGAAGACGACGACGAACGGCCGCGGCGCGGCGATGGCCTGCGCCACTGATAGCTGGTGCAGGTCGTCACGCGCGACCAATCGCGTCGAGATTTCGGCGAACGTAGCGACGTCGCGAATCGTGGGGTTCTCGGTGGCGGGGACCGCTTCGCCAACCCCCGGCGCTCGCAGGGCCGAGCCAACGGAAAACGCCGGACCAACCGAGACCAGGATCGACGGGTTCGACGTAACCTCGATGGCCATCTGCCAGACGCCGGCCTCGTCTAGGTCCACGCCGTCCGCGACGTAGAAGCCACGGACGGCACGGTGCTCGTGCGCCAGGCCATCCTCATGTACATGCGGTGTGACGCCTTCGATTTCGTAGTAGGCGGCATCGACCTCGGCGACGGCGTGGGCGCCGTCTTCAGTGAGCAGCGAGAATCGCACGCGCACGTCGGCTCCCTCGATGCGATCGCCGTCAACGTTGGCCAGCACAAACGGGACACGGTTGATGCCGACGGCGAAGTCGCTGGCGGCGATCACCCCGTCGAAGGGCGGAGCCTCGAGGGCTCCGGAGCCACACGCAACAGCCAGCATGGCAAGAGCCGTCGCAATCAGGGCCAGCGGCACGATGCCCGCTGCCGCCGGGGTGGGAGAAGTCGGAGGGGAGGCGATGGGTACGTTCAGGGAAACCATTGGGCCCGTGACAACTCTGTACCGCCTCTCCCCGGGGAGCAGGGTGGAGGTGTACCGGACTGGGTGCGGGGGTGGTGGGCGGTACTGGATTCGAACCAGTGACCTCCGCGATGTCAACGCGATGCTCTAACCAGCTGAGCTAACCGCCCATGACCGAGGCCACGGCAGTATAGAGTCGGCCGAATTGGAGCGTCAACGAGGCGTCCACGGCTTGGTTGTCGCGTTCCTGCCGCCTGTGTCTTATCCACGCACCTATTGACAGGAATGGCTCGTACCCGCCGGGAAAGTAGGCCAGGCTGGTCGCGATGCTGCTTAGTCGATATTGGACGGAACATTGATACTCGGATACTCGAAAGAGGATCCCAGGAGTGCCAGGCGTACAGTGAGGGTCACCCGGTGCTGCTGTCTGATTTTGGCAACCAAGGCCTGACATTCTCTACAAGGCGCGGGGCTATCCGCGGCCTGTAGAGATTAGTCGATGCGGTGACGCCCACTATGATGGCCCGAGAGGGGGTGAGGATGCGGAGACTCAGTCGCAGGGCGCAGTCCCTCTTCGGTATATCCTTGCTCGCCGTCGGCCTGGTGCTGCTCGGCGCCGCTGGCGCGTTTTACGCTTACACGGCCTTGGCCACCCGCAACCTCGACCGACTCATCGTCGAAGGCACCGACGTCGCTCCTCTCGCCTTCACCAGCCTGCGCGCAGGGGCCGGTTTCGAGGCCGATGCCCCGCCACCGGGCTCCCAGTCGGCATATCCGGGCTCAGTCATGTCCTATCGCCAGTGGGCCGACCCCCGAGGCACGTTGGGCCTCGGCCAGGAGTTGATTTTGGAGGGCTTTACGCCCATCTCTGCGCTTGGTCAGCCCTCTTTCAGCGGCGACATCGGGCGCGCCGACCGGCTCATCATCCCGGCGCTAAACATCAACGCCAGCGTGCAGGACCTGGCGATGGTCAACCTCGGCGACAGCGCATCCTACGGGACGCCGAGGTTGACCATCGGCCATATCCCCGGCACCCCCAACCCCGGCTCCCACGGCAACGGCTGGTACTTCGGGCACCTAGAGAGTCCCCTCCAGCAGGAGGGGAACGTTTTCTCCCGGCTGCCGCGCGTGCCTGAACTGCTGCGCAACGGTGAGGACATCTACGTCATCGCCCAGAGCGGCGACGCGCAGTACCTCTATCAGGTTACCGAGACGGACGTGCTCTACCAGAACGACCTGCGCCTGTACCAGGCCGGAGACTCGCGCCTCACGTTAGTCACTTGCCAGCCTCGCGGCACCTACGACCACCGGCTGCTGGTCACCGCGAAGCTCGTCGGCTTCAGGGAGTCTCCGGTGCCGGAACCCGGGCCTGCTCTCCCCTAGCGCCGAGCGCCCATCCAACTTAGCAGCGCAGCAGGGCGAGTGAACGAGAACAACCTCCGCGAACTCTCACCTGAGGACTCGTTGTGTCGCATCCGACAGGCGTTCGCGTAAGCTCTCCCGCCTGCTGCATGATCCCGTGCAACGATCCGTCATCGTCCGCTACCATGCGCTCACACCGCCCGGAGGCAAACGTTGGACGCCTACACCGTCATCCGCACGAAGCGCGACACCCGCGCATACCTCGACACTCCCCTTCCTAGCCCCCTCCAGCAACGAATCCTCCAGGCAGGACGCATGGCCGGCTCGTCGACCAACAAGCAGCCCTACCACTTCATCGTCATCGAGACGCCCGACCAACGCACGGCGCTCTCGGCATGTGGAGGCTACATGAAGCACGTGCCCGCTGCGCCGTTCGTGGTGGCCATCGCCATGCCCAAGGACCACACGCTGTTCGATGCCGGCCGCGCCGCGCAGAACATGATGGTCGCGGCATGGGCGGAGAGCGTCAGTTCATGTCCTGTCGTCACGCACGACACCGAGTGCTCGTCGCTGGTCCTCGGCCTGCCAGAAGGCATGCGCACGGTCTACGTCGTGGCGTTCGGGTACCCGCCAGACACCACGACGATCGGCGGCGGCAGCCCGCGCAAACCGCTCGGCGACATCCTGCACACCAACCGCTGGTAATCAACCTAGGCCCCCGCTTCCTCTAGGGCGTCAATCAATTCCTTATGTAGGTTCTTTTCAGTGCTCCCGGCTCGCACGGCGTAGAGGACATACAGCGGACTGTCCATCCTCAAGGTGCGGTGGCTCACTCTCTCTGGCCCAGCGCGCACTAATTCGGCGAGTTGCTCTCTAATCAGGCGCGCTCACGCTGTCCCCTCTCCGCAAGCAGCAGGATCATCTCAAGAGCTGCCGGCCCCACTCATGCATTTGCCTATTTGCTGAGAGCGTCCAGAGCCGCTAGCGACGGCATGGCGATC
>Ga0114999_10006621_pt1 | contig 13295 bp, 20 predicted proteins | sample ArcticOcean_MG_C_3_FD_89820 | JGI IMG/M metagenome (GOLD analysis project Ga0114999, IMG submission 89820) | Marine microbial communities from western Arctic Ocean - ArcticOcean_MG_CB8_126 | ecosystem: Environmental > Aquatic > Marine > Oceanic | place: Arctic Ocean: Canada Basin | collected...
GCGAAATGAGATCATTTGCTGATGAAGAGAAAAATTTATATCTCTGTGCATTCTAATAATATATGGAATTATGGTACTGGTCTTATGTTCCATTAGCCCCTCTGAGATTATACATGTTTTGGCGGCTCCTGTCAAGTAAATTCCGCTGTTATAAATCAATTCTCATAGAGTTATTCATAAGTCACTGACTCTCTAAACAGAGTAGGCGTTAATTCAAAAACATTACAATCAAAATTATTTTCTATAGCAAACTTAACCTGTACAGAATGAAGTTTAATTTGCTTAAGCCATCCAACATAACCTTGTTGATCTTCATGTACCGGCTTGATATTATCATAGTAACCATCGACCCAAGCCTTCCCCTGTATTTCACAGCAGTCGTGACCACAGAGAAAAATATTTTTAGCCCCCATATACGCAGCTAGATGCATAGCCGATGTTATTGTTGAATAACTAACAACAATTTTATCAGAATCTTTAGTAATAACACTCAAATCTGGAGAATGATTTGGTGCTTTGGGGTTTGTATTGTTACATTCATGCCAGAAGAAAAAATCAATTTTATTTTTATCGTTTAAAATTTTAGCGTGCTTATTTGCGTGCAAATATTCTGATGCGACAATTTTACCGTGCTGACTAGAATCATTTATCTCCTCTAATCCTTCGGCATCTTTCAAGATTGTATAGTCACATTTTACATATCTGCATATCCTATTTACACCTACAATAATCTTATTATTGAAAAAGGCGGTGTTGAAATAATTCATACTGGGACCAGACCCTAGTACATAAATATCTTCACCGTGATGGGTGTTTTTAAGTAATGAAATTTCTTGACTTTTCATATCTCTAAATACTCATTAAAATAACGCTTCAGATACTTAACGGAATCACTACCGCAATAATGAACTAACTGTATGTTATTAACCCCAAATATTTCCGGACCATATCCATTACTTATGCATTCTTTTAATAGATAATTGAAGCCACAGTCAAACGGTTTCCAATTACTAGAAGTTTTAATCAAACTAAAAGAAGCCCCATATTGTACACCTATGTGTTTAATATTGTTAGACACATTAGGATCGTGTGAAATTGCGTAAGAAGGAACAGTATAAGATTTAAAATTCTCACAGAGACTGTTCCTTATTAGAATTGCCCCGCCATTAAAGTGCGGGAAATATCTTTTATTGTAACCGTTTTTATGATATTTTGAACATAAATTTTCGACAATTTTATTTGATAGGTCAATATTATAGTTGAACTTCTTGTTTATATATTCATAATCTTTTTTGTTTATAACAGATCCAGCGAATTGTGCCTGCCAATCACAAGATAAGTCAAATTTAGGTTTATTTACAGCAATCATATCGCAGTCAAGTAGTAATTTATGGGTGCTTAAATTTTCTAATTTGTGAGTTAAGGCATTACACCTTAACATATACGGTGTGTTTTGGTAATCAGAACGTATAGAAAAAATGTCAACATCTAATTTTGACAATCTGCAAAAATCGGTTTCATTAAACGGCATATCTTTATTATAAAAAAGAGATATTCTATAGTCGAAATCCCAATTTTTCTTTATAGAACTGTACAGTATTATAAATTGCGATACTATATCAATAGGTTTAGTTACCGTATTGATTATATCCAACTTCTTATAATTTGGGGTACAAGGTATAATGATGTTTATCATAAGTCTTATCTTTTAACTATAATAAAATCACAATTTTTGGTTTCATTCAAACCTTTTATTCTATTGCAGTCAACTAAATCATCAACCAACCCAATAACATCCAATTGGTCTTTATATTTATCAACCAATTCATTAACAGCTATTGGACATTCCCTTTTTTTACCAGACCAAACGTATGGCAAATAATCATCAAATATTATATAGCCTCCACTATTAACCATAGGAAAATACATATTAAAGTCGGAAATTACCGCTTTTCTTCTGTGATCACCATCTATGAATAATAGATCTATTCCATTTTTAAACTCATTTTTGATATTACATAAACTATGACCAAAATGAGTACCAATTTCAAAATAGTTTTTACAATTGTCCTTCATAATATAGTCTTTAATATACAAAACAATATGATGATTATGATGATGTATTCTTTTAAAATTGGGATCATCACTGCCTAATAATGTCTTTGATGTTCTTACACTTATCTCTAAGGTATTCTGTAATTTATTTATATCTAATTTCATAACATTATTCTTTAAAAAAATATGCAGGCCCACATCCATCTTTGTGTATTTGTATTTTATGATTAATATTTTCTTCTGCAAAGAATTCGTACACCGCTGCTGTAACACCCTTTGGATTAAAATGCCAATCATCCAGAATAATTAAACCATTAGGTTTTACTTTATTATAAAGCTGTCTTAATATAAAAATAACAGATTCATAAAAATCAGTATCTATCCTTAAAACATCTAAATCATTAAATTTATCTATATTTTTTGGTATAGTATTTTCTACCCATCCTTTTATTAACTCAAGATTTTTATCAGAAGCTCCTAGTTTTTGATATGATTTTTTAACATCTTCCATCCTACCACAGGTCATAGTTCCTACCCAAGTACTACATTTTTTGGCGTCATCTTTTTCTGTTATATTAGGCATAGCATCCCAAGAGTCTAAGCCAATTATTTTCATATCAGGATTTGCAATATGACATAACGCGATACAGCCACCTCTAGCAACTCCACATTCTACCATTTTACAATCTTTTATTTTAGAAACATAATTCATTAACCAATCTAAATGCACATCATAAACTAATGTGGCTCTACTATAGTAATCACCAGCCTTTGCATTTTGTATAATTTGTTTATAGTTCATTTTTATCTAATTCTTGACCAAAAAAGGCATGATCCTTTAGCCACCGATCACCTAAAAAAGCATCTCTCCCATGTAAAATACGACGATCACTGAAGATGATACAGTCTCCGGTGTTCCAGCTTTTTGAAAAATCATAAATATTTCCAGCAACAACAACATTCTCCAGAAAATCAAAGAACTCCTGCCTTATATCCATTGCAGCTTTGTTATTAAGTTCTTCTTTAATCTGCCAATAGTTCCAGTTAATAAATTGCCCATCATAAAGAGGCTTGGTGTGAATTTTATCTCCGTCAACACCGTTATATTTCCAATTTATGTCAACTTTGATTTTTTCTAATAACTCTGGGTTGTACTTATCTAATATATAAACCAACTTTTTTATTGAAAGTAGGTGGGTTTGACCACCAAAATCAGATGGTTGCATACAATAAAGCATTAACCAGTCTGGAGACTCGCTTGTTTCATAATAAGCATAGTCGGTATGGAGTGGCTGTCTGGTTGTTGACGCAAAATAATGGTATAGATTTGGGTCCGGTTTAATATCTCTAGATTTAGAAAAAATAGTTGACTTATTATTAACAGGGTGACATGTTCTTATAGTACCAAGATGCTCCGCAAGCTTCTCGTACATATCAATATAGTCAGTAGTTTGCACATTAAAAATATGATACACCGTATAATCGCCCCACACCTGATCTACAGTTTCGTATATGTCTTGTTGTGTCTTTGACATATCTAAATGGCAGATTATATCGTTATTCATATTAGTTGTACTCCACTCAGTATTTTTCGAATACTCTGTACATCATTAAGCATACACAGATCAATAATTGACAAACTCGCTTGCGTGTCTATAAATTTCAACTCAACACCTCTGTCTAAAAAGAAATCCTTATTATACAGTTTCAAACCACCAATTGAGTTAATATACTTTGTGCAATTTTGAGACCTACATATGTTAATAAGATTCAAACTCCTATCAGATGTTTTTTCATATTCAATCCCAGAAGATTTCTTAAATACGGTACTTATTCCTAAGAAATTAGAAAAAGATTTAACACTGTCTATTGCTAATTCCGAAATTGTTGTATGGTTATTTCTAAAAATATTATCAAGAATATTCATAACATCATAATAGTTTGGCGACTTACGGTATAGACGATCTAGTGAGGTGGTAAACTTGTCAAAAAATTTATTGTTCTGATTTATCATAACCTCATTTATTTTAGACCTAGTAGACCCTTTACTCACAGGAATTGTAAACTTAAAGTTATTTTTTAAATTGTTTCTGTTTATATAACCTCGTTTTATATATTGAACATCGTCATAAAAGACAAAAGTGTCAACCAAATTAACCAATTGAAAGTATCCTATATAAGGACAAAAGTAAGGTTGCATTATTGCCATGTTCATTGTTGATAAACTTTAAATTTACTTAGGTCTGGGTATGGAAACTCCAAATCTTCATTATGTTTAGGTTTGCCATTAACGCTATAAAATTGTTTCATTAGAAGTAATCCTCTGGCTGCAAGTTCTGGCATCATATAAAAATTCCAACCTATCATATCAAAACTGTCTGTTAAATACGAACACTCCCTCCTGCCTGAATACCTAGCTCTCTTAAACCATAAATAGGCATCATGGTTATCAGTTAAAATTGCGCCACCTTTAGACAGTTTAAAGGTCTTATGAGGACCAGTGAATGAGATACACATATGAGTTTTTGGTATATACATATTGTGTGTAAATCTCAGAGAACTGTCCCACACATTTGTAGGCTCTAAACTATATGCGCCTTTAAGGGTTTTTCCCTCAACTTTTTTAAAACTTACTTTACCGCCAGCATGTATTATCTCGCAGGGTACAGACGGATATGTCCTAGAAGGTATAGTGATTTCTTTTCCTTTAATGTCTTCATACATAAGACATAAAAATAAGGCATTAGACGCACTATCGACTGATACGACAAAGGGCGATCCAGTGTATTTACCAATCTCACCTTCAAATTCTTCTGTTATTTTATATACTCCGTCTGCCATTCTACACCCCCTCAATTAAATTTTTAAGTAAATTTGGGTCATTTATATAAGAATAGATAGTTTTATCAAACTTGCCTAAATCTTTTAAGAAATACTCAAGTTTATCATGTCCTACAAGACTGTAGTAATCTATACCTAAAGCATGTGCCATCATCTGGCTATGACCAGCAGTACAGTACAGTCTTTTAACTTTACGATAATTGTCTATTATTTTCTCTTCGTCCATACTGGTATTATCAAATAATGGAACAGATATACCATTTCTTTTTAGAAAATTATAAAAGGAGACACTACCGTCATGTGACATTATACCAACTGATTTATTATTTTGAATTAAAAATTGTATATACTCTTTAAGATAGTTATATACTTTTTCAATAGATGTACCATCATATCTCCTGAATTGTCTATCATCTTTTATTTCAAAAGTGTGATACTCTCCAGTGCCATCTACAGTATATCTATATTTACTTTTTACATATTCTAATACAGGACAGAGCTGAAATATAATTTTACTCCTATACTCTTCGCCTATTATTTTAACCAAACATTCAATATCTCCCCTGTGCCTCATGGAGAAGTAAGTGCTATGATTAATAAGTGTCTGAAGGTTCTGTTTAAAAATTAATTCTCTAATTGGGTTTTCGTTATTACTTCCCCGCTCTGGCATGGTAATTTTTTGCCCATAAAACAAATTATAACCCAATCCTATCACATATATTGGTATCTTTATCTCAGGTATCAGTTGTGATGGAACCGGCCATTGCCAACAAGATTCCATGTTAGGGTTGGTGTCGGGAAGCAACAACCCACCTCCACCCAAAACCATCACATCAAAATTTGCATTCATCCATTGTATTTTAGAAGTGTCCAACCTAGCTCTTACATCGTAGTTGGCCCATTCTACTGTTGTTCCAAGCTTGTTTTCAGCATCCCATTTGGTGGCTGGACCAAGAAAGAAATCTCCACTATTAGGTTGAGGTCCAGCATAAAAGTGTATCCCTTTCATTTTCTCAAACTCTCCTGTTTTAGTTTTTCCCCACCGATCACTGTCCGTGGACCCCCCAATCCAATTGCAAGTTCTATGTCCCTTATTCCTTTCACTAGCTTAATCATACCCTGTGGCTCAACAGATGCTAAATGATCACTACCCCACATTGTTCTATCTAATGTTAGATGCCTTTCAACCCAAGAAGCCCCCATAGCAACAGCGGCAAAGGTAGTAACTAGGCCATACTCATGACCACTGTACCCTATCTCTGCCAAAGGCCATCTAGATTTAAGGTGAGTGATGTAGTTCAAATTGAGTTCGCTAACTGGTGACGGATAGGTGGAGTTTGTATGCATGATTACGTCTGGGCTGCACACTTCAACACACTCTACTATCTCTTCTTCCGTGCTCATTCCGGTAGATATAATCAATGTCTGGAAATTTTCTCTAGCATACTTGCACAATGCTGTGTCTGTAATTAAGGCTGATGGTATCTTAGCTACCCCTGTATAGGGTGACATAAAATCAACTGAATCTTGATCCCACACAGAGGCAAAACACTTTATTCGCCCTTCACAGTAATCAAATATCTCGTCATACTCTTTTTTACCAAACTCAATTTTCTTCTTGTAGTCTAGGTAAGTCATCTCTCCCCAAGGGGTGGGTTTAGGCTTATCTTTCTGGTGTTCTGGTACACATAGGTCTGGATTTCTTTTTTGCCACTTGATGTAATCACAACCAGCAACCACGGCTGCATCAATCAACCCTCTAGCCACAGACATATCGCCGTTATGATTGATTCCACCCTCTGCTATGATTTTAGTACCGCTCATTAGTCAATATCCTTTACATCTCTTACCGGCAAAAAATATGTGCCTTCATTATAAAGATTATTATTTAAATTAGGCAACTCATTAGAATCTATAATACTAATAAAGTGTGAAAGCTCAAAGCACTCACGATAATCCTGTCGCCTAGAAAAATTATGCTCAATTACCTGTTCTCCTCCACCATTTTCAAGTTCGTACATCATAAGATAGGGTGTTTGTTTAACTTCTTTTTTGCACAATAAGCTCTTTGCTTTTGTGTTATTGAATGTTTCTATGGCCTTTTCTACATCATCCCAAGTCCTTTCTGGATAGGTGAGGTATAACATAACTATAGTCTGACTTTCCGAAAAGTTTCCGCAAAAGTCTTCCATTAGATCTTTAGTTGTTGATTCGTCAAGTGCTGACTCTGGATTTCTATCAAGAATTTGAAATCCATAGTCCCTGCCAAAATTTTGTATAACCTCGTCATCTGTAAAAAGATAAGTAATATTTTTATACTGATCAGGAATAATATCAGCAGTATTCTTAAATAACTCCCTATTTTTAAAAGGAAAACCTTTTGAATTTCTTCTGGCCGGTATTAATATCTTAAACATACTTATAATTATTTTCCTAACCTTTTACATAACTAATCTGTTCTTTAACATAATCATCTTCACGTAACATGGTAATTGCTGATGACCAACTACCATGAAACCCAAAACTCTTTAGTGATGTATGACCTTCTATATTTTGTGACGGATCTTCTGGTTGAGTATGCTCTATTGAAAATTTCATACAAATATCATCTGTGCCAAACTCAATACCCTCATTTAACAATAGATGCCTATAAGTTCTACACTGAACCGCGTCTTCTGGCTGACCTGTAGCTGGGCATATTCTTTTTACAGTCTCTAATAATCTTTTACTCCTTAGTGAAAATCCGCCATTTCCACATCTGTTATATTCTGTAACATCAGGTTTATAACCTGCATCAGTCCTCCACAAAGCCCCTATATAATCAAAAGAAAGAAAATCATCCGTCCATTTTTCTGGATTTATCACAAACCCATCGTACTGCACAAGTAATACATGGGATGTATCTACAAAATCACTTAATTCTTTAATCATAAAGTTACTGTATTGAGTTAAATCCATCTTGTCAATAACACAACACTCAATATCTGGATGATAAAATTCTTTATTGGATAGTATTTTGGTCTTTCCGAATTTAATATTCTTCTTAGAATAAAGGATAGATACAATGGTTGGTCCCAAGTATGATTCATCACCTGTTACGCTTAGTAGAGTTACATCATCTAGACTCAACATTGTTTTTCATTAACCTATTAACAGAGTCTACTATATCAGACGGTTTTATTTTATCTATTAGCCGAAACTTATCGTTGTCTGTATATACTGGTTTTAATCCTAATTTATCATAATCAGGTTCCAGCATAATATAATCATTAGCATCTGAAAAATATGGATAAGAATGACTAGTATATAAGCTCCACAAACCAACGATCTTAACATTAAAATAAGAAGCTAAGTGTATTGGAAAACTATCGTATCCAAGATGTAGCTCTGCGTGCTTTATTAAATACGCTAGTTGGTTTATGTTTATTTTTTCAAGATAGTCTGTATTAACACCATAATCCTCATATTTAACACCATCACGATTGCCTATTTGAACTAAATCATAACCTGTTAAATTTTTAACAACGTCCACCCACTTAGTATATAATCTACGAGTCCCTTTGTTGTGTTCTGGATGAAATGTTATATATGGTTTTTTGGGAAGATCTATTTCTTCAGTCTGTATAAAAGGTTTATCTATTTTTAAGCCTGTAGAAGCAGACATAGTCTCAATTAGATGCATATTTAAACTCCAGATTAGTGTCCTTTAATCCATTGTGATGATAGTTTGGAAACCCTTGGCAAATCGCTGTGGGAGTATATACTACCGAAAAAATTGATGGCACGTCACCAAAGCCTTGAAGTATAAGAAACCCCTTAAAAAGAAACTGATGATAATCTAGCACCTTATAAATATATTTATTCCCTTTTAGAATATCAACATACTCAGGTTTTGTACTAAAATATATATTCTTATCGGGAAAAACTTCCTTTACGGATCGTAATAAAGAAGTTGCAAAAAACACATCACCAGCACTTTCCGGTATAACAAAAAGTATAGCTTGGCCTACATCGTCAGGGTCTACATTGTCAATTATATCTTGTAATTCTTTAAGATCATTCATCATAATTATAATCCTCCTGTGTCGCTTTTTGTAATCATAAATCTTGGATTATTGTAGTCCGCAAGGATTTCGATTGATTTAATTGATGATGCATTATTTTCTACAAACTGATCACAAGCTTTTTTTACTCCAACCATATTATAATCATCAATAATTATAATTCCACCACCAACTAATCGTGGAACTATATATTCTAAACTTTCTTTAGTTCCAAAATATGTATCAGTATCGCTATGCGCAAAAACAAAATCTTCTTCATATTCATTAAAAGATTCTGGAAACATCCCCACTCTATAATTAATATTATAATTTTCTCCTATATATTTTTTTACATTTTTTAGACTATTATTAAAATCACCATCCTTATGGTTATCGCCAGAATTTTTATTTGCATTAACTATACCACAATAGGTATCATAAGCAAAATGTTTTCTATTTAAACACATCTCTATCAACTTTGTGGTAACACCAGAATACACCCCTATCTCGGCTGTGCTGCCACTGATTTCTGTTAAAGATGCACACGCTTTGTATATAGAATAAAGTTTATAACTTGACATAGGTGTTATGCAAGTACTATTATAAATTTTAGGTAGTATACGTCTTTGGAAACATCTGGAACAATAGGGCTTCATAATTACTGCCTCTCTAGTTACTGTTTTATTATATCACAAACTTTTGTGGCAGTTTGTTTCTGACGACATGAAATAACTCCAGTTGATGAATATCCATTTACTTTTGGGAAAAATAACACATCTTTTGCGTAATCTTTACCGATTATTCTTTTATTTTTATACTCTTCACCAATTACCATCATATCTATTCCTAGACATTTAATAGCATTACATAGCTCATCATCAGTATTAAATACTGCAACTCCAGTTACGCACTTTAATTCCTGCAACATTTCCGCCCTATCCGCAACATTATTAATTGGTCTATCTTTACCTTTTGATTGTTTTATTCTTTCGTCTGAATCAATACCTACATAAAGCCTACTACCCAAACTTTTAGCATATTTTAAAAGTCTTATATGCCCTACATGCAAAACATCAAAACATCCATTAGTCCATATATTCTTCATGGTGTGCAAACCCCAAACCTTTTAACAACTTTAGAGGCACAATCATTAGCGTATCGGATACTCTCACCTACTTCATCTGTCTGTAAAGTTTTTACCACAAATGCTGAAAGAAAAGTATCTCCCGCACCACACACATCTGTAACTTCAACTTTATTAGCATCATAAGTCTTGTGTATATTTGGGTGTTTATGATAAGTGCATCCATCACCACCGTGTGTTATTATAACGCCTTCTTCACAGTATGAAATTACTAAAGTAAGATCTGTAATATTTTGTCTAAGTTCATTTGAATTTATTTTTAGAAAACTAACCCCATCAATAAATTTACCTATTTTCTTTTTTGTGTCAAGAAAAATAAGTCTTTCATTATTTGATAGCTTTATAATCTGGGCAATATCATCATTACTCAAAAAACCTTTATCGTAATCAGATATTACAACCGCATCATAATCATCAAGATTTAAAGTTCTAAGATTAGATCTACAACAGACATCATTTTCATCTTCCCTGAATACAATATGGTTATACCTAATATCCACAAATCTTCTTTTCACAGGATAAACATCATTAGTTATAATATCAACATTGTAATTTGACAGTGCTTCTATGTTAGCTTTTACATTAGAAGCCATACCTAATGTGTTATTCTTTTTCCCATTTGTTTTAAAACAAGGTACAGGAGCCTCTGGACATATTCTTTCAGACACACCATAAACATACTCATCTATACAGGTTTCACCTATAACAAGTATATTCACGAAAAATATTCCTCAGAATTAATAACTTTATCGTCTATAAATAAATCATATGATGGCTTCCCTAGTCTCAATTCATGGAACTTACAACCCCATTCATGTAATTGATGAACCGTGAGTGCGTACCAGTTAATGCCAGTCATAGTTCCTCTAGCTGTCCAGTAAGTTATAGTATTTCCCTCATTATATAACTTATTTATCTTCGCTATTCTATCGTATATAGGTTTAGCGTTTTCATAGTCACCGTTAGATATACATATTGTCTCATCTATGTCTACATATATATTCATTTTTCACACTCTAAAAATAAGCGACCAGCAATAATATCAGATACCTTAGTGACCTTTAAGTCCATCTCCTCCACCATTTTTATTAAACATAAAGTGTTCGGCGTCCACATGTTTGTAATATCATTATTTAAACTATTTTTTGGATGAAAAGTCATAATCGGTTTGTTACTCATACCAATCAACTCTTTTGCCTGAGTTTCAATCAATAATTTACCACCTGAATTAAGGATTTTGTAAATTTTCCTTAAAGACTTCATCGGATCATCAAGATGGTACAAAACACCAAAATAAAATATAACATCAAACATTCCAATATTATCTACTGAAACATCCATAACGTCCAGTACGACTCCTTCAACTTTTGAATTTAAAACTTCTTTTGCTATATCAAAACCTCTTTTTGACGCCCATCGTCCAGGATGTTCGTTCCACCTTTCATCCCACTGGAAACCATCAATAGCAACAACTTCCGACGCACCCCTTTTTTCGGCCTCAAAAGAATAAACACCATCCCAAGCACCTATATCTAAAACTCTCTTACCCGAAACAAGGGTCGGCGTAACCCCCCACTGATCTATTTCTCTTTCTATAATTTGTCTAGTTTTCGGACCATTAGAAACAACACCATCACCAAAATCTATAGAATGCCACCAATGATCGTAGGATTCTACTAAATTTTGCTTCTCTTTTAATTCCATCATACCTTGTTCCTTTAAATTAAAACCCTATAACTATCATTGTCTCTATGAAAAGTACTAGCCTCTAGAAGAGTACAGCCATTCTCTGTTGAAAATCTATGTACAACTCCAGGTTTTATGTGAAAACTCTCACCTTCACTAAGATCAAGCTTGATTTCTGAACCTGTTTGTGTTAAGAATGTAATTCGGCAATCACCCCTCATATTGTAAAGGTGTTCTTCTTTTATCATATGAAAGTGAAGGCTTAATTCATTACCGGGATCTATTTCTAAGATCTTACCGCAGTAATCTTTTTCTTCGTTATTGGCAAACCAGATCTCTTTTCCCCAGCGTTTATCTTTGGTCTTAACTACTGCCCTCATCGTGAAATCCTAGTAAAGGATAAAGGAAATGCCCTTCTACATTGTATCCCAGATTTGCCCAAGATCATTAACTTTCCCCTTTATAAGGAGATTTGTTATAAGATAATCCAGATTGGTACAGGTCTATTCCAAATTAAATTCGTACTCAACCCCTTGATTACATCTAACATCTTTGTTAACATACGAAGAAGCATTAATAAAAGTCATACCGTCACGCTGTAACGTACCGTGATTGTAACAATCCGGCTCGTCGTGAATATGTCCAAATGCATGGACAGCGGGACGAAGTTGTTGGACCTTGTTCAACAGGCTCTTACAGCCGACATGAACAAACCGACCCCTTTTGGCTTTGTCTTCACAGATGTCAAGTATTCCTTTGGGCGGCCCGTGTGTGATGAGTATATCACAGAGAGGAACAGATTCCCATACTTGCTGCATCCGGTTGGCGTTTTTCATATAAGCCCAACTTTTACCAAAAGAAGGAGTGTAGGGTGAACCAAAAATATTAATACCCTCAATAGCTGTGAGCTGATGGATTAAAAATGTGATACCCGGATAATCTTCCCTAGTGATCAAGCCTGCCTGAATTGCGGTAGAGTGATTACCGGGAACAAAGATCTTGTGCTCAACATCTAAAGCCGAGAACCACTCAAAGAATTTATGAGATTCCCCCTCATTAATATGCGGGCTGCTATGATTTGCCTCGTCACCACAGCAAACGATTAGATCGGTGCCCTTAGGTACAACAATCTTCTCGTGGTAGGTGTGAGTATCACTAATGAACAGAATCTTCATTGTATTTGTCTTCTATCAAATGTTCTAATTGTAAAGCATCATCGTAATTAAAAGTGTATTCCCTTCTAACATGGCAGTTGATAATAATGTGATAATCGTTATCGTTGATCATCCTTAATTTACGCAGGATAAAATTTAAATTATTAATCACCAATTAATTTCTCCCTCTTCCAACGAATAGGCTCATCCTTTTCCAGATTTTCCCATTCTCTATATACAGATTCCAACTCTTCAGTTGCCGCTTTCTGTTCTAACACAGCGGTAGATAGCCGCATCCTTGCGTAGTGTTCAGCTTTAATTCGCCCGCCGTACGCTCTAGTTTCTTTAGGTTTCTTTAATTTTTCCGAATGA
>Ga0114999_10006628_pt1 | contig 13287 bp, 3 predicted proteins | sample ArcticOcean_MG_C_3_FD_89820 | JGI IMG/M metagenome (GOLD analysis project Ga0114999, IMG submission 89820) | Marine microbial communities from western Arctic Ocean - ArcticOcean_MG_CB8_126 | ecosystem: Environmental > Aquatic > Marine > Oceanic | place: Arctic Ocean: Canada Basin | collected...
AGTCGGTTCGCCGCCCATGCGACCGAAATCGTTGGGGGAATCGACGATCCCGCGACCAAAATGATAGTGCCAAACTCGATTCACGATCGACCGCCACGTGAGCGGGTGATCTTTCCGAGTTATCCACTTGGCAAGTGCGACTCGTCGGTCGGCCTCGGAGTGGTTTGTATCGAGTTGAAAGAGGTCCTGTTCATTGTTGAAGATAGGCAACGGACCAGGCCGAACTTCTTCGCGAGGTTCTTGGACGTTGCCGCGGTGAAGAACGTGGATCATCCGCGGCTTTCCGCCCGTCGGTTTGAAATTCCCTTGCGGCTTAAATTTGGAAGCGGCTGCGTAAACCATTTGCCCAGCAGGTAGTTTCGCGATCGATTGTTGCGTGTCAGCGATTGTTTTGTCGAAACTCGCGATGGCTGCGAGCCTTTCTTTTGTTTCGATTTTGGCGAGCAATTCGCCGCGTTGTTTTTGCGTTTCGGCCAGCTGTTTGGCCGCTTTGGGATCGGCGGCCGTAACCCAGATTCCATCGGTCAGGTTCTTCCTCGCCCATCTAACAGGAGCTTGGATCGAATCGTAAGATGTTACTTTAGTCCCGCGGGCGATGTTTCCGCTTTCGTTACCGAAGGCCCGAAGTTCCGCCAGCGCCAAGATGAAATCGCCTCCGCGGGGCCCGAGCTTTGTCGCGGTGACCCGAATGAATTGAGCGTCGAAATCCTCGACATTGACGGCGTAAGCCGACAAGCCCGGATTGGGAAGGTCGCGGTCGGTTAGGTTTGCCAAGATACGCACACCCTCGTCGAATTTTTCCGAGTTTGACGCTTCGATGCGAAAGCGAACAGGGAAACCGAAACCGGCACCGATGTTCTTATATTCGTCGTGACAAGGATGCAGCTCGACTCGCGCAATTCGCTGTATTGAACCGAGGTCGACTTGTACCCATTTCGTCGCGTCTTGTTTCAGCGAGATGTTGCTATGGAAACCAAAGGCGGGATTCTTTGCTCGCGGTCCCGTTTTAGTTTTTAGGTCAGCGATCTTTTTGTCGAGCACTGCGAGTAGCGGACCGGCCTCTTTTTTGATTTGTTCGAGCAGTAGTGTTTTCTTGGTATTCGTTTCCGCCAATTGTTGTTTCAGTGTTGTCCGTTTGCTTTCGGTCTCGGGATCGCTGTCGTACTGGCGATCGGCTCGATCAACTGCCGCAAAAATTGACTGCAATCGGTAGTAGTGAGTTTGTGTAATTGGATCGAATTTGTGATCGTGGCAGCGGGCGCATTGGACGGTGACGCTATTAAATGTATTGAATGTGTTAGTCACCATTTCATCCCGATCGATATTGCGAGCAACCTTGCCATCGATCTTCGTATCGGGAACTTCGACGTGGCCAATGAAATCCCATGGGCCAGCGGCGATAAAGCCAAGTCCGACGATGCCGTCGGAGGTGCCGGGAAATAGTGCGTCGCCAGCAATTTGTTCTTGAACAAATCGGGTGTACGGTTTGTCGTCGTTAAACGAGCGGATGACGTAGTCACGATAAGGCCACGCGTTTGGTCGCAGCTTGTCTTTGTCGTAGCCACAAGTGTCCGCGTATTTTACTACATCGAGCCAATGCCGCGCCCAGCGCTCGCCGTAGTGCGGCGATTTCAAGAGCTCATCAACCAATTGTTCGTAAGCGTTTTCGGACGGATCGTCGACGAACGCCTGAATTGCTGCTGGCGTTGGCGGCATTCCAAGTAGGTCGTAGTAGACTCGTCGTATGAGTGCGGCACGGCCAGCTTCCTTGTTAGGCGTGAGGGATTTGTCCGCGTGTGTCGCTCGGACGAATCGATCGATTGGATTGCGGATCTTGATTCCTTGGCCGCTGGCGAGTTCGGGGAGGTTCGGACGAGTGAGCGGTTGGAGCGACCACCAAACTGGCCGCTCGATGCGGTAATCTTCAGGCCACACAGCGCCGTCATCAATCCACTCTTTGAGAGCAGTGCGTTCCGCTTGGGAGAGCGGCGGAGCGCCTTTCGGCATTTCGGCCTTACCGTCTTCGGGCGCAAGAAGATCGAGTAAGTAACTCGAATCAGAATCGCCCGGGACTACGACTTCGCTAGCGAGCATTGCTGAACGAGTTTGCAGTGAGAGTTTGCCCTTTTTATTGATTTCGTTGTGACAGCTGACACATCGTGATTGAAGGAGCGGGGCAATTTCTTTTTTGAAATTCTGCGTTTGCTTTTCGGTTGCCGGAATCTTGGCGAGGGGTTTGAGTGCGGTCGGTTCTTGCGCAGCGACAAGACGAGGACTGGCCAACAACAATCCAAAAAGTATGATTCGCAGAATGCAGTTTCGCAGAATGTTGGGTGAAGAATGCACGTAGATCCCCATGTGCATGGTACTCTCAATCGTTCAAAGGTGGGAATGAAGTGGGACTCTTATTGTAAATCGCGGCCGGCCGAAATCAAAATCGCTATTTGCTTTTCATAGCCTCATTTTGAAATGGCCCAGTCAATTGCGTTGCGGAAGAGCTGTTGGAAGTCGGGGTTTTCGAAGTCTTTTACGTGTCCGAGCGAAGTATAGAACGCTCGGCCTTTGCCGATGTGTTGATGAGTCCAAGCGACCGGTTCTTGTCCTTCCACTCCTTCAACACTGCCACTGATCAACGTTGTGGTACCTTTGGCGAGCGGTACGGTCATGTACAACGACCCACCTGAGTTCCAAGACTTTGCTCCGATTCCGGCGAGAATCGGATGTTCGAGTTGGCTCTTTTCGGTCCAAACCTTGGCGACCTTCTTGTTGCCGTGGTGGTTGTGATAGTTACCACCCCAAACTTGTTGGTCGAATTCTGGCCACACCGCCTGACCCGCTTTGGGCTCGGCTTTTCGTAGAGAGAAAGCATGAGAAGCAGTGCGGATTCCAATGATCGGCTTTCCTGTCTCAACGTATTTACGAACGTGCTCAAGCTGTTTTGTGGGCAACGCTCGACGGCGCACGCTGACGATCACCAAATCGGCGTCGGCCAAAACTTCTAACCCTGGAACGTCGTCTCGGTCCTTGGGATTCTCGTAAACGAAACTGAGTCGATAGTCTTTTTGGAGATGCTGGCGAGCGAACTTGTTGAGCGTAGTTTTGGTTTGGTATTCTTGTTCGGCAATGATACACACGATGTGTGGTCGAGTGTCTTTGCTGAAACGGAACTCTTCGTCGCCCAAGAGCTGATCGCTCGTGACTGTGGGGCATACATATCGCTCGATGTGCTCGACGATCAAGTCCGTTCCACTGAAGTGGCTAACGAAAGGAGCTCGCTTAGGGTTGTACATCGTGTCGGTAAGGTCGCGAACAAGAACCACGTTTTTTCCATTCTTGGCCATTTGCCGCAATCCAAACGGGCGTCCGAGCACGCACATGTTTGTGTGGACTCCAAGCAGAATGACGTTTTTGATTCCCTTCGATTCCATCAGGTTCCAGATTTCGACGCCGTTGTCGCTGATTGCATCGGCGTTGTCGATTTCCAAAACAGCCATTTGTTTTTGCCAAGGAGCTCGTGGATTTCGCCCTTTTGCTTTTAGCTCCTCCGCCCACTTTTTATGTTCTTCGAGGTCATCGTCTTCACCGCCGTCCGACTGATCGATTGGGTAACGCTTTTGGTCTTCTGTGGGAATCCACTTGCACCACTGTCCAATGTCCGCAGGTACGTTGTTAGCTCGCGGTGCGTTCTTGGCTCTCATCCGGGCTGGATGATTCTCGTACGGTTTGGTGCAACTCGAAGGGGCATGAATGATCAAAACGCCTCGATTGCGGGCGACTTTGAGGAATTCGTTCATCCGCGGTCCCATTTCTGTCGCTCGGCGAACTGCGTTGAGGCAATGATGTGCATCCCACATGTCGCAGACGATGACTGCCGTTTGACTGCCTTGCCATTTTTCCGCGCGAGTGAGCGTCCGATAGACGTCGAGTTCGGAAGAGTATCGGACTTGATACCGCAAATTCAAATCAAAATCGCCTGTCTTCTCAGCCCTAACGTCTGTTATCGAAAGAGTGGAGTGGACGGAGAATAGAAGAAGTAAAACGAAGGCGGTGATTCGCAACTTGATGCACGATTTCATTTTCATGTCTCATCGGTACTGTCGAGGTATCCTTAAACGCATTCGATAGGCTACCCCGTTTGCGGAGGAACGAAAAGCCAATTCTGCGTCATTCTGAAATTCGACTGAAGAGGTAGCCGTTTTGAGTGTGCGAGGCTGGTCAGGCAAGTAGTAGTTATTCAGGCAGATAGGAGTTATTCAGGCAGATAGGAGTTATTCAGGCAGATAGGAGTTATTCAGGCAGATAGGAGTTATTCAGGCAGATAGTACAGCACGGTTGCTGGGAGTGGAGTCCATTGTCCGGTGCAGACTCCCGACTGTTTCAAGCCCCGCCCTGCCCAACTATTGCATGTATTGAATGCGTGATAGTTTCCGCTAGAGTCGTAGAAGGCATCCAAGTGATTGTAATGATAGCCATCGATTAGCTGCGGTTCGCCGTTGGCAAGGCTGTTTTTGATGTAGCGGACAAGGCGATCGTACTGCTCTTTTGAGAGCACAATCCGTTTGCAGGAATCATCTGTTCGAGGCCGACGCATGCACTGAACGTGAATTACTGTATCGCTTGGCAACAAGAAAGCATGAGTCGCGGTCGACATTTTGAAGTCTGACCACGTTGGCGTTGTTAGGTGAAATCCCCGATCGCCCCAGCCAATCGCGACATGGCTTCTGTGCGGATAATCATCTCGAAAATCCTCCGCTGGAAACATCTTCCGCCAGTCGACCACTGAATTTTGCACGGGCAAGATAAAGTCGGCATGGACACCATTGCTGGAGACGAACACTTCCACGCCGTCGGTCGCGTTCTTGAAATCTCGATTGACTGGCCACATTCCCAACAAGCAGAATGCCAAATAGGAAAAGCAAACTACGAAGACGAATTGCACAGTTCGCCATGTGATGGCCCTGGCGTACCTTAGAATGCGTAAACCGCCAGACTCCAATGGCTTTCCACGCCTCGCCGTTTCATTCGAGTTTTGATTACTCGAGTCTTGATTACTCGGTGAGTCTGCACGCATTCGAAAGTCTCATTCATGTTGATAGTTGAATACATCCATTAGGTGATGTACGCGATGGGACTTATTCCCCTTTCGTTCCCGCATTCCCCGATTTAAGCATTCCTGAGATTTCAATTCGCGAGTTCTTACCACCAATGGCGGTCTAATTTTATCACTAACGAGTGCGATTTTATCGCCGTGTCAAAAGGTCGTAAAACGTAACGCGGCCACTCATCAAGACTAACGGCGTTTGGGAGGCAGGTTGTTTTTGAAGCAGACTTTCGGGGGTCGGTAGGCGAGCGGACTTCCATCAGAAACCGTCGATCCAATGCGCTTATTTCATCGCAGAGGGAATTGGGGGATTGTGGGGATTGTGGGGATTATTCCGCAAAAAAGACTTGAAACACCTAGGAAAATCTTTACTCGCACGGAACTGGCTGATAATTTGGGGAGTGTTGGAATTCATTCAACATGTTATCGGGAAACTATTTGAGGGGCCTCATCATGACCCTCTCCTGTTCTTATTTGCCCAGCAATAGTTGGGTTCATCTCTCCGCCTTAGGCCAATTGAAAACGAGAAAGCCAAATGAAATCAACGAAGTCCTATCGAGGATCTGGTAGACCAGCGAACCGCCGCGCTCGACGCCGATTGGAATTGGAACCGTTGGAGGTCCGGCAACTGCTGGCTGTTGCAGCGGTGGATGATATTGGAGCGAATTTTAATACAGATGAAGATGTACCGTTGGTTAGTAGTTCGGCAAACGCCGTTACTATCGACCCCGCCGGTGGCGAGTGGCGATACTTCTCAACGAATAACGACATCGGGTTTGCTTGGCGTCAGCCGAACTTTGATCCAGGTGTCGACGATCCGAACGATCCGTTGGACTGGGGTACTGGAAACGCACCGCTCGGCTACGGCGACGCCCATATCGTCACTGAAGTTCCTTGGGGCCCAACCGGCGACAACAACGTCGATGCTGCCGCCTTCAAGAATTTCACCTATCGTTTCCGCCGCGAATTTCAAGTGGCCGATGCCAGTGCGATTAACGCGTTGACGGTCAACTTGATGCGCGACGATGGTGCTTTGGTGTTCATCAATGGCACGTTCGTAGTTGCCGATGGCTTAGATCAGTTTGCCGAGAACTTTGATCCGGGTGGTGGACCTCCGGCTGAAAATGCTTTCATTCCATTCATCGTGGACCCGAGCGTTTTGGTAGATGGCACCAACTTGATCGCAGTCGAGATTCACCAAGCCAGTCGCACAAGTAGCGATGTTGCAATGGACGTCTCTTTGACTTCGCCTGGTGCGACGCCGATCTTGGAGAACGACGATCTAAGCAATGCAAACGGTCAGGTAATCGCCTCCGTTTTGTCGCCGCCGGTTGATTCGGTTTCGGGAGCATCGGCTGGTGCTGTGGTAATGGACGCTGGTGGTAACTTTACGTTTACTCCAGCTGCCAACTATTCAGGCACAGCGACCTTTGACTACGAAATCGTTGATGACGACAATCAGCCATCGATCGGAACGGTCACGATCGTAGTTGCAGAAGTACTTGCAGATCCTGTTGCTCTCAACGACTCGTCAGTAACAATTCAAGGCCAACCCGTAACGACAGTCGCAAACGACAACCCAATTGTCTTCATGGATTATGGTGCGACTTGGAGCTTCTTGGACAACGGTACCGACCAAGGCGGTTTGGGAACTTTTGATGCCGGCGACAACACATGGTTCGCCGCGCCGAACTTTGACGATAGTGGCTGGGTAAGTGGCGCTGCAGAATTTGGCTATGGCGATGCGGATCATGTTACGCTCGTCGATTTTGGCCCAGATCCCAACGTTAAATTCACGACTTCGTACTATCGGTCCACATTTGGCGTGGCCAATTCGGCCAGCGTGGGCTTTTTGGGGCTAGGTCTGGTCGCAGATGATAGAGCTGCTGTTTACATCAACGGCGTTGAAGCATATCGTTTGCGGCTCGCAGCAGACGCGGCGTTTGATGTTTTCGCCGTAGGTGGTGGTGCCGCTCCTGGCGACGGTCACCCTGCAACCGAGACATTGATCGATCTTAATCAGTTGGGCATTCCACTGATGGATACAGGCAACACGATTGCTGTAGAAATTCATCAAGCGACGTTGACTTCATCCGATCTCCACTTTGACATGGCTATCAGCGAAGTACCGCGTTCAGGCGTGCTCGACAATGATTCCGATGAAGACGGTGCTACTCTCGAAATCGTCGGCGTGATCGATCAACCCAACGGCGGTACAGTCGTTCTAAACGCGGACGGCTCGTATACTTATACACCTGCCGAGGGCATGGTTGGTGTCGATACCTTTACCTATCAAATTCGCGAAGTTGCTGCTCCAGCGGTCACCGCAACCGCAACCGTGACCATTACTGTCGTTAACATTCCGGACGCTCCAGTCGCAGGCACCGATGCATACCGAGTTGCGGATCCAGCGGGCGGCGAGACGTTAACCGTCGCTGCGATTGCTCCCGTCGACTTGGCTGGTGTCGATGCGACTCGAATGATTACGTTTGGCGACGATTGGCGCTATCTCGATAACGGCAGTGACCAAGGAACTGCTTGGCGAGCCAATGGATTCGACGATACTCCTGGTCCAGCAAGAGATGATTGGAAAGAAGGTCCTGCCGAACTCGGTTATGGCGACCCGGTCGATCCGAATCCTCCCATGAATCCGCCTGAAGCAACACAGATTCTGTTCGGTGCTGACCCCGACAACGCGAACAACGATGCGGCTAACAAGTTCGTCACCACATACTTCCGCAATACGTTTGCAACCGATGCTGCCGTAACGCCTGGTACAGATACGTTGTACTTCTCGTTATTGTCGGATGATGGTGCTGTCGCATACCTAAACGGAACCGAAATTTCTTCGACGTTCCTGATCGACAATCCAGCATTTGATCAACATGCATTCGTCGCCGAACCCGATGACGGACAGATCGCTCGCGTCTACGAAATTGATTCTTCATTACTGAATCCGGTTGGTGGAGCTGACAATGTTTTGGCCGTTGAAGTGCATCAAGTAAATCTGACGAGTTCGGACCTCAGCTTCGACGCCGAGTTGCTCGTTCCCAATGCACCAATTGGTGTCTTGGTGAATGACTCGGATGCAGATTTCAATGCACTAACAGCAGCGATTTTGGTTGCTCCGCCAAACGCAGAAACGTTCACGTTTAATCCAGACGGAACGTTTGATTACGATCCAAATGACGGTTTCAATGGAATCGACACTTTCACCTATACGCTTTCCGACGGCACTGGTAACACTTCCGTTGGTACAGTGAATATTTCTGTTGGAGTGGCGACTGTTCCACCGCAAGTTTTGACCGTTGAAATTAATTCGGACAAGACCGACAACGCCCCCTTGCCCAAAGGGCCATTGCCCTCCACGTGGGCAGCGCAACGAAGTGAAATCTTCACCATCGTGGCGGAATTCGATCAAGATATGTCGGTCAGTCTAAACGACTTGGTCTTAACCAACCTCGGTAAAGATGTAGCTGCCGATCCCGATGCAGTAGTCGACTTGGCGGCCATTGGAGCAACGGCAAATGTCGTGGGCTCGACGTTGACTGTCACGTTTGTTCAAAATACGCTGACCGATGGTGGCTACTCGCTCGAAATCCTGCCAACCGCTACGAACCTAACTGGTCAAGGGTTGGACGGAAATGGCGACGGCAGTTCGGGTGGTTCGTTTACTACCTCAGCGAATCAAACCAACGATTTCTATCGACTTCTCTCCGATTATTCGGGCGACCGCGGTATCTCCGTCTTTGACTTCACTTCGTTCTCGTACTGGTTCGGGACTGACGTCGGTACTGCAGCCGGCGAAGCTCCAGCGTTTGTCGATACGAGTTTCGACGGTGGAATCTCGGTGTTCGACTTTACCGACTTCAGTAATAACTTTGGTCAACTGGTAACTCTACCGGTCGCTTTAGCTGGTCGGATTGCCGGATTACCAAGCGACGATGTAACGATCGATCGAGCTGACGAAGGCAACGAAGTTGAGCAAGCAATTGAGCAACCCGTCGTCTTGTGGCGAAACGATATTCGTCGCGATGACGTCGAAAACTCGACATTGAATCGAAATGCCGATGTCGATGTTGATGACAATGATCTGTTGGACGTTCTCGCATCGGACGTCGGACAGATTTGGAAATAGGATGAATAATTAACAGCCTCGGCTCTAAAGCTCCCCGCCCGTAGTTAAAACTAGGTAGACGGGAGGCTTTAGGGTGCGAGGCTGTTTTTTGTTACGACTATTGCCAAACAAAAATTGTGCAAAAATAGAATTATTTGAGTAAAATAAGACTTGAGTTGCGGATGTAAGTAGGGATACGAATTCAACTTAGTAGCAGAGCAAGCACATGCAGAGGCGGAGCAACACCAGGGGCCGTTTGCGTAAGCGTCGTTTGAGCCAGCGTAGGGGAATCATCGAGTCTTTAGAGATTCGTCGAGTTCTCGCGGCACCCCAAGCGATCAATGATTCGTATGATGTCAACGAAGATACATCGCTCGTAGTTGACCCGACTTTGGTTTCGGCTTCGTTCGACACCGATGTCGTGATCGCTCATGGAGCGAACTGGGATTATCTCGACAAGATCGAGAACAATCTTGGCGCTGGGCACAGTTATCCAGTCGACGGTTCTGGCCGAGTGTGGAATTCACCCGACTTCGACGTCTCTACTTCGACAATCGGTCCATGGGGGATACAGCAGCCAGCGCTCCTCGGCGCTGGGACGATTGATGCGGCTCCGATCGAAACTCAATTGGAAGGCATCGACGATGCGTCTAATGGTCAGAACCTTATAAACACCTACTTATTTCGTTCGACGTTCACTCTCGATCCTGATGAAGTAGCGCTCACCACGTTGCGGTCGAATCTTCTTTGTGATGACGGGTGTCTCGTCTACATCAATGGCGAGGAGGCATTCGAGCTGAACTTGGCTCCGTCCAATTACAATCCTCCCGGCAACTTGACGACGGAGACTCTCACTGACAATGGAGTTGAAAACGACTTCACCGATATAACTTTCGATACGGCCGGTCTGAATCTTCAGGTCGGTCTGAATACGATTGCCGTTGAAGTCCATCAGATTTCATTAACGAGTTCGGATACTGGCTTCGACTTGGCGTTATTTGCAGGTGGCGAGTCAGCGGCGGGATTCGTCTACGAGGACGGAGTTCTCGGCACGGTTGAACCGTCGGAGGAATCGGGCGAACTGGATCCGACTGGCGGAGAAACTGGGGCGGGATTAAAGATCTTACTTGGTCCTGGGCCGATACAAAATCAAGTGCCGACATCTGGTGGCTGGTCCCGAGATATCAACATTCCGTCTGATACGACGGTCGACGTCAGTTTTAATTATCGCATGATCATGGGAGACGGCTACGAATCGTCCGAATTTGGCGAGGCGATATTTGAGATCGACGGAATTCGTTACGGTTCAGATCAAAACGATTCATTGGTCCACATTGCGGGCGATAATACGTCGAGTGGTAATGACGACACTGGTTGGCTAACAGCAGATTTTTCCGTGCCTTTGACAGGCGGTGTTCATTCGTTTTTGCTTGCGGCCTATAACAACCGCGCGACTCAGACGGACGAATTTACCGAAGTTTACTACGACAATGTTTCGATCGAATTGACTGGATCCGCTGCCACGATCTTAGGTAATGATACGGATGCTGACGGAGATACATTGACGGCGTCGATCGTTGATTCCACTTCGAATGGAATTGTGCAATTCGCGTCGAATGGTTCTTTTCGATATACACCAAACCCAAATTTCTTTGGCACCGACTCATTCACATACTTGGCCCATGATGGCCAAGACCCTTCGAATCTGGCCACGGTCACAATCAACGTTTTGCCCGTAAATGATGCACCCACAGCAGTGGCTGACGCCTATCAAGGGGAAGAGAATCGCACGTTGGCGGTAAACGCGGCAGCAGGAGTTTTGGGCAACGATACCGACATCGACAGTAATTCATTTACGGCTGCGTTGGCGACCAATTCGTCAAATGGAAACACGACTCTCAGCGCAAATGGTTCCTTTACTTATATTCCAGATCCTGGATTCGTCGGAATTGATTCGTTTACTTACACCGCGACGGATGGCGGGGCGACTTCACCGCCAGTTACGGTTACCCTGACGGTTATCGAAATAAACGACAGCCCCATCTCAGTGAACGATACCTATGATGCAGTCGAGAATGTTGAACTCGTCATTTCCACTGCTCAACCTGCCCAGCCGGTGACCGTATTTTCCACGAACTTTGACACAGTTCCGCCAGAGGTAAACACGGGCAATGATATTTTTCTAACCGATGGCCAGGGTTATAACGGCATTGGGAATGACGGAAACGTCTTCTCCGGAAATCTTCTCCGCAATGATGCTGCCGGAAATCCTGCCACAGCGACAGTGCTCACGTTAAATAATTTGCCTGCACACACACACCTCGACCTGAACTTCCTTTTGGCGGTGATCGATTCTTGGAATGGTACGGGCAACGGAAATTCCGATTTCATCAACGTTGAGGTCGACGGGAATATTGTGTTTAGCGAGACGCTGGATACGGCCGATTCATTTGACCAAACCTACAGCCCGCCCGCTGACGTTTTTCTAGTCGACGGCGAACATCTCGGTTTTGCAGACAGTTCCCCCAATGGACAGTTTGGTGGATTCTTTGTCGATTCGGCATTGGATATGAGCTTGGAGTCCAGCCTCAGCAATATTGCTCACACCGCATCGACACTACAAGTTCGGTTTTTCGCTTCCGGATCGAATTGGTCGGGTGGCACTAATGAATCTTTTGGGATCGACAACCTTAACGTCGTGTTGACGAATGAATCGCCGGGAGTGATCTACGGGGTCCTTGGCAACGACAGCGATCCCGAAGGCGATGCGATTACCGCTGCTTTAGTAACCGATGCCGCACACGGCAGTGTAACACTCAATGCCGATGGGACGTTTAGCTACACTCCCGATCCAAATTACTTTGGCGTTGATACGTTTACTTATATCGCCAGCGATGCCGAGAGCGACGGCAATCTCGCGACAGTTACAATCAATATCGCCGCCGGTCCCAACGGAGCGCCCGTTGCAGATGACGATCAATATGCAGTGAGCGAAGATAATGTCCTAGTTATTGCTGCCGATGGAGTCCTTGATAACGACTCGGACGACGACGGGGATACGCTGACCGCTAGTTTGGTCGCGGACGCCTCTAACGGAAACGTCACGCTAAATTCGGACGGGTCGTTTTCTTACGTACCTGATGCTCAGTTCAACGGCGTCGATTCGTTTACTTACGCTGCGAATGACGGACAAATCAATTCCCTACCAGCCACTGTTTCTATCACGGTAAACGCCGTCGACGATCCGCCAGTTGCATTTGATGACTTCTATTTCGTCGAACCTGGGCAACCGTTGGTGATCAACGCAGCCAATGGCGTTCTCAGTAACGACACCGATCCCGACAGCACGCTGACCGCAGTAGTCGTGACACCACCGTCTCACGGCAACTTGGTACTCGGTTCCGACGGCTCTATCAATTTTACGCTCGATCAAGAATGTGGCGATACCGCGATATTCACTTATCGCGCGACTGACGGTACGAATGACGCGGTGGCCAATGTTACCGTCGTGGTTAATTTTCCTCCCAACGTCGTCGCCGATTCGTACACGGTTGTGGAGGATCAGACGTTGGTCGTCAATTCCGTAACCGGACTGTTGGCAAACGATAGCGATGGCAATGGCGCTGTTTTGGAAGTTCGAGTTGAAACGCAGCCGACAAATGGCAGTTTGTCGTTGGGCATTGACGGAGCATTTACCTACTCGCCAAACGTTGATTTTTCGGGTGTGGAGACTTTCACCTACATCGCCAATGATGGGATCCAAGATTCACAACCGCAAACTGTGACGATCGACGTAACCGGGGTCAACGATGCTCCGGATGCGAAGAACGACAGCTATACCGTCTTGGAAAATCAGGTCTTGAACGTGAATGCGCTGACGGGTGTACTGGCCGACGACGTCGATGTCGACGGTCCCGCCTTGACGGCAACGCTGGCCACGAATGTCACCATTGGCAATTTAGTGTTTAACAGCGATGGCTCTTTTGACTACACGACTGCTACCGATGCGACGGGTGAAGTCACATTCACTTACACCATCTCCGACGGCCAAGAAGTTTCGCTGCCAGCA
>Ga0114999_10006629_pt1 | contig 13286 bp, 11 predicted proteins | sample ArcticOcean_MG_C_3_FD_89820 | JGI IMG/M metagenome (GOLD analysis project Ga0114999, IMG submission 89820) | Marine microbial communities from western Arctic Ocean - ArcticOcean_MG_CB8_126 | ecosystem: Environmental > Aquatic > Marine > Oceanic | place: Arctic Ocean: Canada Basin | collected...
ATACCAGCCTTTTTGAAATAATGGTGCCGCCTGCGTGACTCGAACACGCGACCCCCGCATTACGAATGCGATGCTCTACCAACTGAGCTAAGGCGGCACGCGGCGGGGAAAGTACGCGCGGTCGCGCGGATCGTCAATCGCCGCGGGAAGGCCGCATCGATCAGACCTGGCGGCGGGCGGCGTCGACCGTTGCCGGGGCCTTATCGTTGTCCTGCGACTCGGTAGGTGATTCGGCTGGCACCTTCTTGGGCGCAGGCGAGTCGTCGTCATCCTCGGCCGGCCGCTCGACCGCCACCGGCAGGCCGGGCAGCGCCGTCTTGCCGTCTCTGCCTGTCATATCCGCCGCTTTCGGAGCGGGCGCCGAGAGGGCGGGCAGAATTTCGAGCGCGGCCGTGCCGGTCAATTCGGCGGCATGGTCCGGGGCGCGCCATTCCAGAGAATCGAAACTATGGCAGCGACTGCAGATCGGCTGCCATTCGCCGAAGACCGCGCCGCAGGATTCGCAGACCCAGGCCGGGTCCGGCCCGGCCGCGGCGGCCCGGGCGATCCATTCGCGCACCGCCGTCGCATCGCCCTTCTCCGCATCCTCCAGCCGCGCGCGCAAACGGTAGGCGCGGGCCGAATGGCGCTCGGCCAGCGCCACCTCCAGATGGCTGCGGGCCTGACCCCAGAGCCGCGCCTCCAGCGCCGCCTCGGCCAGGGCAAGATGCGATTCGACATGATTGGCATTGGCGGCGGCCAGCTTCTGCACCTCCTTGAACCAGATCATCGCGTCGACCGGCGGGCGTAATTCGCGATAGGCCACGACCAGCGCCGGATGGGGCTGGCGGCGCCAGGTTTCCTCGATCACCTTGGCGGCCCGGCGCGGCGAATCATCGGCCTGATGCAGGCGCGCCAGGCGCAGGGCCGCGGGCACAAAATCGGCGGCCTGATCCAGCGACTTCTTGGCAAGCTGGAGGGCTTCGGCCTTCTCTCCGGCCGCTTCGGCAAGCGCGCTGCGCTCATACAGCGTGACGACCCGGTCGCGCCGTCCCTCTTCCGCCGGGATGGCGCGGCGGCGGATCGCCTCGTCCAGGATGCCCTCGGCCTCGTCCCAATGCCCGGCCCGAACCTGGAGATCGAACAGGGTGGTCAGCACCCAGGGGGTCTGGGGCCGCAGCTTGTAGGCACGCCGGGCATAGTCCAGCGCCGCCGCCGAATCGCCCTCGCGGGTTGCCTGCATGAGCAGCCCGCGCAGGCCGAGGAATTCCATCTCCGGCTGGTCGAGCATGGCCGCGAAATATTTCTTGGCCGCCGCCTCGTCGCCCTCGATCTGGGCCGCCTGGGCCGAGAGCAGCATGGTCAGCGGCGGATCGTTGAGCAGCTGGTTGGCGCGCTTGGCATGGCGCCCCGCCTCCCCCGAATCTCCCGCCGCGACCGCCACCAGGCCCTGGGTCAGGGCCTTGTAGCCGCGCATCCGCTTGCCCTCGCGCCGCGCCTCGACGAGTTGCCCCGGCGCGCGCCGGATGAAACGCAGAATCCGATAGCCGTATAGCACCGCCGCCACGAGCAGAAGAATGCCGAGCAGGAGGACGCCGACGCTGGTGTCGATGCGGTAGCCGTGGAACTCGATCCCGACCGAGCCCGGCGATTGCGCCAGCCAGACGGCGAGGCCGACGAAGACCGCAATTTCGATCAGATAGATGAGGGCGCGCAGCATGGCGGGTTCAACCTTCGTCCAGCGCGCGTTCGGCGAGGGCGCGGGATTCCAGCGCCGCGACCGCCTTGTCCGCCGCGAGACGCGCGCGCGCGGCGCCGAGCCAGGAAACCGCCGCCTCCGCCGCCGGGCCCGTGAGCCCGCCCATGATATCGACCGCGCCGGCCAGATCGCTGGCCGCCAGCCGTGCCTCGGCCCGGGCGAGCAGGGAATCGGCCCCGTCGCCCTCGACATCGCCGCCGACCCGCCGGATCGTGACCACGTCGTTGAGCTTGGCCAGGATGCGATCCGTCCAGCCACCCGAAGCAGCCTGCTCCGCGCTCAACACCTCGGGCGCGAGTTTGTCGAATCGGGCCCGCAAATCGGCCTGGGTCTCGACCCCGATCGAGGCATAGGACCAGAGCGGGGCGATCGTCTCGGCCAGAGCCTCATCCTCGGCCGAAAGACCTTCGAGCGTGGACAGTTCCTGCCGGAAGGGCACACCGCGCGCCAGGGCGGCGCGCAACTGCCCGACGGCCAGCATCAGGACCTCTTCGCCACCGGCGCGTTTCTCCGCGGCATCGAGTCGCTGTTCCATCGCCTGGAGAGATTTACGCAGGGCCTTGACCTGTCCCGTCAGTCGGCCGTTTCCCGCCCGCAACTCGGCCAGGGCGCTTTCCACCACCGTCGTGGCGCCCCGGCTTTCCAGCCCTGAGATGCGCGTTTCGACCGTGCCGGAAAGGCCCTGGACCTGCTTCTCCAGGGCCGCAATCTTGCCGTCCGCCGCGCCGCCGCCAGCGGCCTGAAGCGCGCGCAGAGATTCCTTGAGCGCGGCGATCTCCGCCTGGACCGATTGCCCATCCGCCGGCGCCGGCGATGCCGGGGACGATGCCGTGCCGGTCGTGTCTGTTGTGTCCGTTGTGTCCAGCGTATCTGGCGCGGCAGCCGGATCCGACTCGCTCGGCGTCGCGGAGAATATCCCGGCCCGGTCGAGTTCCTGCTCGACCGTGGGCCACCAAAGCCCCCAGGTCACGGCGGCGCCCGCGGCGATAAAGATCGAGACGATCCGAGGCCAGGCGCCCATACCCCGTCGGGCCGGGCGCGGCGGGACCGGCGGCGTGGCAGACCGGGCAAGCTCAGCGGTTTCGCGCGGCGCGTCTTTTGCCGGCGCGTCCTTGGCGGCTTTCTTGTCGATGATCCCATCCTCCGGGACCGATGCGGACCATGGCGTATCGCCCTTCCCGGCGGCGGGCGCCGTCGCTTGCGCTTCGCCCGTTTGCGTCTCACCGGGTTTCTTTTCGCCCAGGTCTTTATTGCCTTCGTCCATTTTGAGCGAATCCACGCCCTTGTCCGCCGGCATAGCGATCACATCCTGGGTCTGCGCCGCGCTCTGCGGCGCCGTGTCCAGGTTCAATTCTTGCGCTTCGGCGACCCGCCGAATACTGGCCCAGCGTCGCTTCGGGATGCTGTCGCGCTCCTTCCAGCCCTGGACCGTGGTCACCGGTATGTCGAGTTTCGCCGCCATGGGCCGGATACCGCCAAAGGCCTCGATCACGATCGTGGCGGAGGGCACGGGGCCTTCGGCATCCGTCCTGTCGGGGCGATCGGTCATCGGGCGCTTCCACTCATTTCTGGTCCTCGACGTGCCGTCCGGCCGGCGCTCCTTGCTGCCCGGCCGCGACAAGGGACAACAATGCTTGCTGGTCAGGTGCATCGGCGACGAGGATTCTACGCCAGCCGAGCGCGGCGGTTTCGGCCGCAACGGCCTCGCTCAGGCAATAAACCGTGCTGCCTTGCAGGCTCGCCACAACCCGAGCCTCGCGGACCAGAGTAACAAAGGCCCGCGCCGTGCGGGGAGAGAAAATTAAGACCCCGTCGATGGCGCCCCCGCGAATCGCCTCGACCGCCGCCGCAGGCAGCCGTTCCACAGGCCGCACTTCGTAAAGCACTGCGCGGCGAACCTCGAAACCCGACGCCGCGAGACGGCCCGCGAGATCGCCGGCGGTGACGGTTCCCGCAATATGGAGAAGGGCGCCATTCGCGAGGTCGAGCACCTGCTCGACCCGCGCGCCCAGGGCATGGACATCGCCGCCAGCCGTGTCGACCGTCTCGAACCCGACGGCGCGCGCGGTCTCCGCCGTGGCCGCGCCGACCGCGAAGAGCGGCAGGTCGCGGCGCGTCTCGCAGCGGGCGAAGGCGCGCACACCGTTCGCGCTGGTGGCGAGGATGGCCTGGACCCCGTCGAGCGGGACGGCCTGCAGCCGATCGTGGATCTCTATCAAAGGCGCGAGGACACTGTCGATGCCCATCGCTTCGAGCGCCCGGGCCAGACCCGAGGCATCGGGCTCCGGCCGGGTAACCAAAACGCGCATGTTGTTCAACTCTTGTCGGCGAAGCAGGCCGGATCGGCAAGCGCGCGCAACTCCTCGCCCGCATCGCGGCCCATGGCCGCCGCGTCGAGCGCCAGGCCGCGCCGCTCGGTCCGCCAGAGGGCCGAGCCGTCCGGCATGGCGATCAGGGCGCGCAGACGCAGGGCGCCGCCCGTTTCGAACTCGGCGAGCGCGCCGATGGGCGTGCGGCAGGAGCCGTCGAGGGCGGCGAGCAGGGCGCGCTCCGCCTCGACCCGGCGCGCGGTCGGCCCATGGTCGAGCGGCGCGAGGCGCGCGCGCATCCGCGTGTCCTCTTCCCGGATTTCGACGCCGATCACGCCTTGGGCGACAGCCGGCATCATCTCCTCCGGCTCCAGAACCCGGGTTGCGATTTCCGGCGTGCCCAGGCGGTCGAGCCCAGCCTTGGCCAGGAAGGTGGCATCGGCCAGGCCTTCCTCCAGCTTGCGCAGCCGGGTCTGGACATTGCCCCGGATCAGGGTAGTCCGCAGATCGGGTCGCCGTTCCAGAGCCTGGGCCAGACGGCGCACAGAGGCCGAGGCGATGACCGCGCCCTCGGCCAGGTCTTCGAGCCGGGCGGCCCGGGGCGAGACGAAGGCGTCGCGCGGATCGGCGCTTTCCAGCAGGGCGGCGATCTCGAAACCGGCGGGCAGCCGGGTTGGCACATCCTTCATGGAATGGACGGCGGCATCGACGCGGCGGTCGAGCAGGGCCTCCTCCAACTCCTTGACGAACAGGCCCTTGTCGCCGATTTCCGCCAGGGCGCGGTCCTGGACCTTGTCGCCGGTGGTGCGGATTTCGACGATGCGCACGGCGCCCTCGGCCGCGAGATCGGGATGGGCCGCGATCAGCCGGTCGCGCACCTGTTCGGCCTGGAGCAGGGCGAGCCTGCTGCCCCGCGTGCCGAGACGAATGGGTTCCACAGTCATGGCGCTAGGTTTACCCGAAGCGCCCGGCCGGCGCACATATTTACGACGGCCGCCTATTTGGTTTTCGGCACCTATATAGTGTCGGGATGACAAACTGGAAAACGAGCGCGAGGCGATGATCGTCCTCGGTATCGAAACGAGCTGCGACGAGACGGCGGCGGCGGTCGTGCGCGACGACCGCACGGTGCTGGCCGAGGCCGTGCTGTCACAGATCGAGGAACACGCGCCCTATGGCGGCGTGGTGCCCGAGATCGCCGCGCGCAGCCATCTCGCCCATCTCGACCGGCTGATCGTCCGGGTGATGGCGGAGGCCGGGCTCGACTATGCCGAGCTCGACGGGGTCGCGGCGACGGCCGGGCCAGGCCTGATCGGCGGGCTGATGGTCGGCCTGACCATGGCCAAGGGCATCGCCGCGGTCCACGACCTGCCCTTCGCCGCCGTCAATCATCTGGAAGGCCACGCCCTGAGCGCGCGGCTGTCCGGCGACGCCGCCTTTCCCTTCCTGCTGCTGCTGGTCTCGGGCGGCCATTGCCAGCTGCTCGCGGTCGAGGAGGTCGGGCGCTATCGCCGCCTGGGCACCACGGTGGACGACGCGATCGGCGAGGCCTTCGACAAGACCGCCAAGATGCTCGGCCTTTCCTATCCCGGCGGCCCGGCGGTCGAACGCGCCGCCAAGACGGGCGATCCCAAGCGCTTCGCCCTGCCCCGACCGATGGCCGGGCGGCCGGGCGCGGATTTCTCCTTCTCCGGGCTCAAGACAGCCGTGCGCCATGTTCTGCGCGACCTCGGTTGCGATTTGGGGAACGCCACGCCGGACGCGCGCGACCCCCATGCGCAAGACCGGGCCGATCTCTGCGCCTCCTTCCAGGCCGCCGTGGCCGATGTCCTGGCCGAGCGCACGACCAATGCCATCCGCATGTTCCGCGCCGATCACCCGGAAGGCCGCGACCTGGTCGTCGCGGGCGGGGTGGCGGCCAACCGAACCCTCCGCACGCGGCTGGAGATTGTCGCGGCGGCGGGCGGGTTGCGCCTGGCCGCGCCGCCCTTGGCGCTCTGCACCGACAATGCCGCGATGATCGCCTGGGCGGGGATCGAGCGGCTGCGCCAGGGCCTGGCCGACGGGTTCGATTTTGCCCCCCGCCCGCGCTGGCCCCTCGACCCCGAGGCCGGAATCGAACGGGGCCCCACCGCCCTGGCTCGGTCCGCAGCGCGATCTGCGGAACAGGCCGGCGCATCGCAGGCGGACAGGCCAGCCGGGGCGCGCTAGACTTCAGCCATGCAACGGATCGGCATCATCGGGGGCGGCGCCTGGGGCACCGCCCTGGCCGCGGCGGCCCGCCGCGCCGGGCGCGACGTGCTGCTCTGGGCGCGCGAAAGCGCGGTGGTCGAGGCAATAAACGCGCGTCATGCCAATCCCATGTTCCTGCCCGGGGTCGATCTTGACCCGGCGATCCGCGCGACCGGCGATCTGGCCGAGGCGGCGGATCGCGACCTGCTGCTGCTGGTCGTGCCGGCCCAGCATCTGCGCAAGACCGCCGCCGGGCTAACCGAAAGCGTCGCGCCCGCGACCCCCGTCGTCATCTGCGCCAAGGGCATCGAACAGGGCAGCGGCGCCCTGATGAGCGAGGCCCTGGCCGAGTCCCTGCCCAGCCGGCCGCTGGCCGTGCTGTCGGGCCCGACCTTCGCCGCCGAGGTCGCGCGCGGCCTGCCCACGGCCCTGACCCTGGCCTGCGAGGACGCGGGAACGGGGCGCGCCATCGTCGAAGCCCTGCACGATCCCTATTTCCGTATCTACCAATCGGACGATCCGATCGGCGCGCAGGTTGGCGGTGCGCTCAAGAATGTCATCGCCATCGCCTGCGGTATCTCCGACGGACGGCGCATGGGCGACAACGCGCGCGCGGCCTTGCTGTCCAGGGGGGCGAGCGAGATGACCCGTTTCGCCCTCGCCCTCGGCGCCCGGCCCGAAACCATGATGGGCCTGGCCGGATTCGGCGATCTGGCGCTGACCTGCATGGGCGCGCAATCGCGCAACCGCTCGCTCGGCTTCGAACTGGGCGAAGGCCGCGCCCTGGCCGATATCCTGGAAGAACGGAACTCGGTCGCCGAGGGGATGTGGACGGCGGCCAGCGTCCTGGCCCGCGCCGCCAAGCTGGGCGTCGAAATGCCCATCGCCGAGGCGGTCAACGCCATCGTCAACAAGGGCGCCGATATCGACGGAACCATCCGCGCCCTGCTCGCCCGCCCCGCCGCCGCCGAAGCGCCCTGGGCGCGCGGCTGACCCTCCTTCCGTCGCCGGATCGCCGGTTCGGGCCAATCACCCTTCGAGACGCGCGCTCCTCAGGATGAGGAGAGGGAGTGAAGTGCGGGGAGGATGATGCACAGGTTTGCCTGACCACCATAGGAATCTCACCCTGAGGAGGCCCGCAGGGCCGTCTCGAAGGGCGAGGCTCCGCTAGCCACCGACCAGCGCGGCGCCGCTCGGCACAGCGGCCGGGTGGCGCCGCCCCCGCGCATTGCGCTACCGTCGCGGCCGATGCGGTGAACGGCGCGGAGACGGCAATGGCCTATTGGTTGATCAAGACGGAACCCGGCACCTGGTCCTGGGAAGATCAGCTGCGCGACAAGGTGACCTTCTGGGACGGGGTGCGAAACTACCAGGCCTCGAACAACATGAAGGCCATGAAGAAGGGCGATCAGGCCTTCTTCTATCATTCGGTAAACGAGCGCCGGATCGTCGGCATCGTCGAGGTGGTGAAGGAGTACTATCCCGATCCGTCGGACGATAGCGGCCGCTTCGGCATGGTCGATGTGAAAGCCCTGCGCCCGGTGAAGGAACCCGTGACTCTGCAGCAGATCAAGGGCGATTTGCGCCTCTCCGAGATGGCACTGGTGCGCCAGTCGCGCCTATCGGTCTGCCCGGTCACCGCCGAGCAGTGGCAGATTATCTGCGGGATGGCCGGCACCAAACCTTGAAGCCCGGCGCGCTTTGCCGCCTCGCGGATATTCCCGAGGGCGGGACCAAGGGGGTCGAAGCCGAGGGGTCGGACGGGCTGCCCCGCGACCTGTTCCTGCACCGCGACGGCGACACCGTGCGCTGCTTCGAAAATGCCTGCCCGCATATGGGCACGCCGCTGGATTGGCGACCCGACGAATTCCTCAGCGAGGACGGCGCGCATTTCATCTGCGCGACGCACGGCGCCCTGTTCCGTCTGGACGACGGCCATTGCGTCTTCGGCCCCTGCGCGGGCAAGGACCTGACCGCCGTGAAGGTGATCCTGCGCGACGGCCTGGCCCTGCTGGCCGAATAGCTGCCCTGCCGGCCCTCACCTTGCCCGGCTTCCGGCAACTTGGCATCATTCGGGGATGAGGACAGCGGCGCGCGCGGCGCGCCCGAGCGTGGAGGGTGGCGAGATGCTGAAGGAGGTCTATCCGGTCCCGGAGGAATGGGCCAAGCGCGCCTGGGCCGACGAAGCCAAATACATGAAGATGTACGAGGCCTCGGTCAGCGACCCCGACGCGTTCTGGGGCGAACAGGGCAAGCGCATCGACTGGATCAAGCCCTATTCCAAGGTCAAATCGGTCAGCTACGCCGCGCCCGACGTCTCGATCAAATGGTACGAGGACGGCACCCTGAACGCCGCCGCCAATTGCCTGGACCGCCATCTGGCGAAGCGTGGCGACCAGACCGCGATCATCTGGGAGGGCGACGACCCGGCCGACAGCAAGACCATCACCTACCGGGAACTGCACCGGGAGGTCTGCAAATTCGCCAATGCCCTCAAGGGCCTGGGGGTCAAGAAGGGCGACCGGGTCACGATCTACATGCCGATGATCCCCGAGGCCGCCGTCGCCATGCTGGCCACGGCGCGGATCGGCGCGGTCCATTCGGTGGTGTTCGGCGGCTTCTCGCCCGATTCCCTGGCCAACCGCATCCGGGACTGCGATTCCAACTGCGTTATCACAGCCGACGAAGGGGTGCGCGGCGGCCAGAAGATTCCGCTGAAGGCCAACACCGACGAGGCGCTGGCGGAGTGCCCTTCGGTCGAGCATTGCGTGGTCGTGCGCCGGACCGGCGGCAATATCGCCATGAAAGCCGGGCGCGACGTCTGGTACCACGAGATCTGCGAGGGCGCGGAAGAGGATTGCCCGGCGGCGGAGATGGGGGCGGAAGATCCGCTCTTCATCCTCTACACCTCCGGCTCGACCGGCCAGCCCAAGGGCGTGCTGCACACGACCGGCGGCTACATGGTCTATGCCGCGATGACCCACCAATACGTCTTCGACTATCACGAGGGCGAGGTCTATTGGTGCACGGCCGATGTCGGCTGGGTCACCGGGCACAGCTATATCGTCTATGGCCCGCTGGCCAATGGCGCGATCACCCTGATGTTCGAGGGGGTGCCGAACTACCCGGACGCCTCGCGCTTCTGGCAGGTCTGCGACAAGCACAAGGTCGAAATTTTCTACACCGCGCCGACCGCGATCCGCGCCCTGATGCGCGAGGGCGACCGGCCGGTGAAGAAGACCAGCCGGAGTTCGATCCGCCTGCTCGGCTCGGTCGGCGAGCCGATCAATCCCGAAGCCTGGAACTGGTATCACGACGTCGTCGGCGACGGCCGCTGCCCCATCGTCGACACCTGGTGGCAGACCGAGACCGGCGGCATCCTGATCACCCCGCTGCCCGGGGCCACGCCGCTAAAACCCGGCTCGGCCACCCGCCCCTTCTTCGGCATCAAGCCCGCCATCGTCGACGCCGAGGGCCAGATCATGGAGGGGGCCTGCCAGGGCAACCTGGTCATCACCGAGTCCTGGCCCGGCCAGATGCGTACCGTCTACAAGGACCATGAGCGCTTCGTGCAGACCTATTTCTCGGCCTATCCGGGCATGTATTTCACCGGCGACGGCTGCCGGCGGGACGAGGACGGCTATTACTGGATCACCGGGCGGGTCGACGACGTGATCAACGTCTCGGGCCATCGCATGGGCACGGCCGAAGTCGAAAGCGCCCTGGTCGCCCATCCCAACGTGGCCGAAGCCGCCGTCGTCGGCGCGCCCCACGACATCAAGGGCCAGGGCATCTACGCCTATGTCACCCTGAATGTGGGGGTCGAACCGACCGAGGAGCTGCGCAAGGAACTGACCCAATGGGTGCGCAAGGAGATCGGCCCGATCGCCAGCCCGGACTGGCTGCAATGGGCCCCGGGCCTGCCCAAGACCCGCTCGGGCAAGATCATGCGCCGCATCCTGCGCAAGATCGCCGAGAACGATTTCTCCAACCTGGGCGACACCTCCACCCTGGCCGACCCCGCCGTGGTCGAGGACCTGGTGGAGAACCGCCAGAACCGGTAGCAGGGCGAGGCCCGGCTTCAGTAACGCGGGGCGCCTTCGGGCGCCCCGTTCGCTTTTCGCCGCCTCCAGCGGATGTATGGCCTGCGCAAGCCGCGAATCGCGCAGGCCGACGACATATTTTCTTTTTCTATTTCAATATCTTATTAGAAGCGCCAGGGGGTTACGCCAGAGAAATCGCCGGTTCTTGGCATTTCTTAACATCCCGGACCGCGCCGCCCTCTAAGCTGATTCAGTATAGCACATTGCCGAACGTCAGCCGGAGGACAGGGCGACCGCCAAACGCGCCACGGCCCCGTCCATCGCGTCCTCGGCCACCGCCGCATAGCCGAGCAGAAGGCCTTAGGCGGTCGGTTTACCGTGGAAAAAGGCGGAGAGCGGCGGGGGCGAAGTCCAGCAGACCGCCGAGATGGCGAGCGGCGGCGGCGAACAGGGCCTGCTGGCGGGCGGCGTAAAGGCGGCGGGTCTTGCGGATATGGCTGGCGAAATAGCCCTCTTCCATGAAGGCGTCCAGGGCGGGCTGGTGGATCGCGCTGGGATGGTCGTCCAGGGTCATACGTACGGCATCGGTCAGGGCAGGTCGGACGACCAGATAGGCCAGGCGCAAACTGGGGAACATGACCTTGGAGAAGTTGCCGAGACAGACCATCCGGCCGCGCGTATCTAGGCCCTGGAGGGCAGCCAAGGGGCACCCCGCATAGCGGTATTCGCTGTCGTAGTCGTCCTCGAGGATCCAGGCGTCGTGGTCCCTGGCCCAGTCGAGCAGGGCGAGCCGGCGCCCCAGGCTCATCGTCACGCCCAGGGGATATTGATGGGAGGGGGCGATCACGGCCATGCGCGCGCCTTTCCCCGCCGGACTCGTCTGGTCGAAATCCATGCCTTCGCCATCGGCAGGCACGGGGGCCAGGGTCAGCCCGGCGCCGAGCAAGGCGCCCCGGACGCCAGGATAGCCCGGCTCCTCAACCAGGACGGTATCGTTCGGATCGCAGAGGGTCTGGGCAGCCAGGGCGACGGATTGCTGGGAGCCGCCGGTGACGAAGACCTGGTCCAGGTCGCAGCGCACCCCGCGCATGGCGGCGAGATAATCGGCGATCGCCCGGCGCAGGGGGGCGAAGCCCGCCGGATCGCCATGGCCGAAGAGGGCGGGCGGCAGGCGCCGCCAGGTGCAAGCCAGGATCTGGCCCCAGCGGCCGAAGGAAAAGGCCTCATAATCCGGCAGGCCCGGGCTGAAGGCGGCATGGCGCGGGCCGCGCGGCCGCACCGTGGCGGCCAGGGCCGCGCCGCGGCCGGAAAGGCGCGGCGGCGGACGACGAGGTGGATTACGACCTCGATATCTGGGCCAGGGTGCTGCCGATCCGCCAGACTATCGGCCGGCCGAGCCGGACCCGCGCCTGAAGCCGGGCATCGAGGTGCCGGATTTCCTCAATAATTTCCGTCTGGACCGCACATAGGCGGGGCGGCGGCCACTCGCGGATTTCGCGTCGAATTTTCGAGCCCCATACCGGTGTCGGGCCAGGACGACCACAATCACCGCAGGACCGTTCGAGCAGACAGGGCGGTTGGGTCCCGGGAACAAGTCCCGGGACGACACCTCGTATAGGCGGCGGGGAAGGATCGCAGGACGACATCTGGAAACAGGTGAACGTAAGTCCGAGACGGCGAAGCGACTGGACTGGACCGCCCGGACGAAGTCGGGCAGTGACAGTCGTTATATATTCAGCTGGATCAACCTTGGCGGCCATCTCAGAAATCGATGCAGCGGCCCTTGGCTTCCCAGTCGCCGTAGCGGGTCGGTTCCGGGCCCTTGGGGCCGCCCTGTTCGTTTTTGGCTTTGGGAGCGGGTTCGGCGACCGAATCGACCGCCGGTTCTGGCGGCGGCGCGGGTGCCTCGGCGGGCCGCGCCGTGGCGCGCCGGACGAGGCGTTCGGTAAAACCTTTGATGCGTCGTGACATGGCCTAGGATATGACCCAGGGGCGCGGGCCTGCCAAGGCTTGAAGCGGCCGGGGCCGGGACCAATTTCCAGAACTGGACCTGGGCGACCGGATATTGGCCGCCGCTCGGCGTTGAACGACCCGGCACTGAAGGAAAGGACGAACGGCGTTGCCCTATTTCCGCACCGCCCTGCTGCTGGCCGCGCTGACGGCCTTGTTCCTGCTCGGCGGGCTGATGCTCGGCGGCAAAGGCGGGCTGATCGTCGCCCTGGTCATCGCCCTGGGCATGAATCTTTTCGCCTATTGGAATTCGGATAAGGTGGTGCTGCGCATGTATGGCGCGCGCGAGGTCGATAGCCGGTCGGCCCCCGCGCTTTACGGCATCACCGAGCAATTGGCCCATGCCGCAGCGTTGCCCATGCCTCGCTTGCATGTCATCGAGAGCGCCCAGCCCAACGCTTTCGCGACCGGGCGCAACCCGGAGCACGCGGCCATGGCGATCACGACGGGCCTGATGAACAGCCTGAGCCAGGAAGAAATCGCCGGGGTGATGGCCCATGAGCTGGCCCATGTGAAGAGCCGCGATACCCTGATCATGACCGTGACGGCGACGGTCGCCGGCACGCTGGGCATGCTCGCCAATTTTGCCCTATTCTTCGGCCGTGGCCGCGACAACCCGCTGGGCTTCGTCGGCGTCCCGCTGGTCGCCACCCTGTCGCCCCTGGCCGCGATGCTGGTACAGACCGCGATCTCGCGCACAAGGGAATTCGAGGCCGACCGGATCGGCGCGGAGATATGCGGCAAGCCCCTGTGGCTGGCCTCGGCCCTCGGCAAGCTGGGCGATGCCGCCCATCGGATCGACAACAACCGGGCCGAGGCCAATCCGGCGACGGCCCATCTGTTCATCGTCAGCCCGCTCCACGCCCGCAAGCTCGACGGCTTGTTCTCGACCCATCCGTCAACCGAGGAGCGCATCCGCCGGCTCCGCGACATGGCCAGCGTCGCGGGGCCCTG
>Ga0114999_10006631_pt1 | contig 13283 bp, 13 predicted proteins | sample ArcticOcean_MG_C_3_FD_89820 | JGI IMG/M metagenome (GOLD analysis project Ga0114999, IMG submission 89820) | Marine microbial communities from western Arctic Ocean - ArcticOcean_MG_CB8_126 | ecosystem: Environmental > Aquatic > Marine > Oceanic | place: Arctic Ocean: Canada Basin | collected...
CAGTTCATAGCTCGGTAGTGTACTGGCTATAAGCTTGCGTAAAGGCATGAAAAAAACCTGCCGCTGTATTGCGGTGTACTCCTACCACTTCAGCAGCTACTCGGGCGGTGGATCCTACGACAACCATCTTCAATAGTTCTCCTTGCTGATAACTTGGTAAACGACTACGTCTTTCATACATATTTTTGTCCTAGATTAGGGCCTGAGCTAGGACAGCCCCTAATTTTATTAAATCAGCCGGTGGACCAGAGTACCACTTCACTCAACTAAATCCGAAAAACAATTCAGACGGTGGCTGGCCGGGAGCGAATAAAAAAAACGCGTACCTATACCGGGACTCGATCACATTAGGTAAAAGCTATTTACTACAAGACCCTTCTTTAAATTCGGAAAAAACACGCGGATTCTCAGGCTCTCGAAAACCTTTGGTCGCGTTTTTCACGAGCGGTGAACAAAAGATGATTTTCATAAATTGCCACCTCAGGAGTAAAGGCGGCGACTCTTCCGCTTATGGTTCTCTTTTGCCAGCGGTTCGTTTTTCTGAATCTCAAAGAATTCCCCAAACAACCACGATTCGCAGTCACTTTGATCAGCTTCGAAAAGAACATCCCGAAGCAGGTATTGTTGTTCTTGGCGATATGAACGATTACGAATTTTCGCCAGCGATTGAGGTGCTAACGCGCGATGAAGGACTAATAAACCTCGTCGAGTCCGTACCTCTGTCTGAAAGGTACACCTACATTTTCCAAGGATTCTCCCAAGTCCTGGATCATCTGCTCGTTAGCCCGGAATTAGCTCATAAAATGGGGGCGTATATTGCCCACGTAAACGCAGACTTGAGTTCAGGATTAAGAGCAAGTGATCACGATCCTATACTTGCTTGGATCTCAATCCCTTAATTCCTATTCATTCCGCGGAGTTTTTTCTTGTAGGACAGGTTCCAGTTCCTTGAGATTAGCGTCCAAGACCCCACCTACCAAATCCTATTTATCCTTTCCTATCCATGTTGTTTCTAGCTAATGGCTGAACCTGTTTACGACGAAAAGTCAATTAAGTCGCTGGACTGGCGAGAGCATATTCGCCTCCGCCCCGGGATGTACATCGGCAACGTTTCCGGGAAAGGAAACTCGGCCGATGAGGGTCTCTACGTTCTCATCAAGGAGGTAGCAGATAACTGCCTGGACGAATATATGATGGGCTACGGAAAACGCATCGAAATTAACGTTAAAAACGAACACGTAACGGTGAGAGACTATGGTCGGGGAATTCCTTTAGGAAAGGTCGTAGAATGCGTAAGCAAAATTAATACAGGAGGTAAATATGACTCAGACGCATTCCAGAAATCAATTGGTCTGAATGGAGTCGGCACCAAAGCCGTAAACGCTCTTTCGGCAAATTTTAAGGTCGAGTCTTTCCGGGATGGAAAAACAGTTGCAGCAGAATTTGCTCAAGGAAATTTGGTAAGCGAAGATAAAAAACCAAGATCGAGTGAGGAGAAATCCGGAACCTTGGTTACGTTTTTTCCAGATATAGAGATCTTCGGTGAATTCACCTTCCGCAAAGAGTTTATTGAGAAACTACTCTGGAATTACGCCTATCTCAATACAGGGCTTACTCTGGTATTTAATGGTGAGCGTTATCATTCCAAAAACGGCCTTTTTGATCTGCTGACAGAAAACCTGGAGTCGGAACCCAATTACCCAATCATTCATTTTAAAGAAGAAGACATTGAAATAGCTTTCACCCATACAAACCAATATGGCGAAGACTACTTCTCTTTCGTTAACGGCCAGTACACTACTCTTGGGGGGACACATGAAGCCGCTTACAAACAAGCGCTAGTCGAAACGCTCCGAGGATTCTTTAAAAAAGATTACCATGTTTCCGACGTCCGTAGCGGCCTAGTCGGCGCTATCGCGATTCGCGTTCAGGATCCCACTTTCGAGAGCCAAACCAAAGTTAGGCTTGGTAGTGACAACTTCGGTCCAGATGGTCCCAGTATCCGTCTCGGAATTACAAATTTCCTGAAGAAGGAACTAGACAATTACCTGCACAAAAATCCCGCAGCGGCGGAAGCCATTAAAAAACGGATCCTCCAAAGTGAGCGCGAGCGTACTGAGCTGAAAGGCATCCAGAAAATCGCAAAGGATCGAGCAAAGAAAGCCAAGGTAGTTAACAAGAAATTGCGCGACTGCAAAGTGCACTTCAATTCCAAGCATAAGGACGCAGAGAATAGCTCCGTTTTTATTACCGAAGGTGATTCCGCTTCAGGTTCTATCACAAAATCGAGAGACCCGATGACTCAGGCTGTATTTTCGCTTCGTGGCAAACCGCTCAATACCTACGGTATGAAGCGGAGAGTCATTTACGAAAATGAAGAGTTTTACTTGCTACAAAATGCCCTGGACATCGAGGACGGCTTGGAGAACTTACGCTACAATAAGATCATTCTGGCAACTGATGCGGACGTAGATGGGTTCCATATTCGGCTACTCCTGATGTGCTACTTTCTGCAGTTCTTTCCGGAGATGGTGCGTCGCGGCCACCTCTATATTCTTCAGACGCCTCTTTTCCGGGTCCGCAACAAAAAAGCAACTGTCTACTGCTACTCAGAAGAAGAGAAACGACAAGCTACAGATACGCTGAGTGGAAAGGTTGAGATTACACGCTTTAAAGGATTGGGCGAAATTTCGCCGTCAGAATTTAAACAATTTATCAGTGAAAACATACGACTCGAGCCAGTCATAATTGGTAAGAATTCTCACCTAAACGATATGCTCTCGTTTTACATGGGGAAGAACACACCTGAGCGAAAAGACTTTATTGTAGATAATCTGGTTATCGAAGAACCGATCAACGAAAGCGTTGAAGAAGAGGCCATCTCAGCCTGATCCGCCATGTCAGATAACGCTTCAACAAATGATGACCTGGAAAAGGTCCCTGATCTCTACAAAAAGTATTATTTGGAGTATGCTTCCTACGTTATTCTCGACCGGGCGGTACCGGCAATTCTAGACGGATTGAAACCCGTTCAAAGGCGAATCCTGACCACCATGTTCAAAATGAACGACGGTAGATTCCATAAGGTCGCCAGTATTGTAGGGGAAACCATGAAACTCCATCCTCACGGAGACTCCGCCATCACCGATGCACTCGTCCAAATCGCACAGCGTGATTTGTTGATCGAGATGCAGGGAAATTTTGGGGACCCCGTCACCGGAGATCGTGCGGCAGCGAGTCGTTACATCGAAGCTCGATTATCCAAATTCGCGCTTGAAGTATTGTTCAATCCTAAGACAACGCTTTTTCAAGACTCCTATGATGCCAGAGCAAAAGAACCCATTGTTCTACCGGCAAAGTTTCCCCTAGCCCTTTCTTCAGGGATCGAAGGCATTGCCGTTGGATTGGCCTGTAAGATTTTTCCGCATAATTTCATCGAGCTGATCGATGCTTCCATCGCTACGCTTAAGAAGGAAGACTTTGAACTTTATCCGGATTTCCCCACCGGAGGAATCGCCGATATCACGGATTACAATGAAGGCCTGAGAGGCGGCCGAGTTCGAGTCAGAGCAAAAATCGAAACACTTAAAAAACGTACGCTGGCCATCCGTGAAATCCCGTTTAGCACTACGACTGCATCTTTGATCGATTCCATTGTAAACGCTCGGGAGAAAGGAAAAATCAAGTTCGATCGCATCGAAGACCACACGGCCGAGAACGTGGAAATCCTGATCCAGCTATCCTCTGGAATCGCTGCTGCGACTATGATAAATGCTCTCTATGCATTTACAGACTGTGAAACCTCACTCGCCCCCAATTCCACTATTATCGAAAACAACCGCCCGGAGTTCTTATCGGTTAAGGAATTACTTAGACGCTCAGCCAAACATACGCGCACCCTCCTAAAGCTGGAACTTGAAATCGAACTGGGAGAGTTGGAAGAGAAGTGGCACTTAAGCAGTCTGGAAAAAATCTTTATAGAAAACCGGATCTACCGAGACATCGAAGAATGTACGACTTGGGAGGCCGTCATCGAAGCGATTTGGAATGGCCTGAAGCCCTTCCTGCATTTACTTCGCCGAGATGTGACCGACGATGATATTGTCCGACTAACTGAGATAAAAATAAAGCGAATCTCACGGTATGATGCATCTAGAGCCGATGAATACATAAAGGGGTTAGAAGATCGGATGAAGGAGGTTAAACGAAACCTCAAACAGCTGACCAAGTTCACCATCAAATTTTACGAATCTCTCAAGGAGAAGTATGGCACAGGAAGAGAGCGTAAAACTGAACTCGCTTCATTCGATCGCGTCGACGCTACCAAAGTTGCCGTAGCAAGTGAGACCTTGTATGTAAATTACAAGGACGGCTTTGTCGGCACTGGGATGAAGAAAGATGAAGCCCTATTCAAATGTTCGATTTTGGATGATATTATCGTTTTCACGCGCGATGGTAATATGAGGGTGGTTAAAGTTTCGAACAAAGTGTTTGTCGGAAAGGACATCATCCATGTCTCTGTTTTCGACAAAAACGATAAGTCTGTGTACTCATTGATGTACCGCGATGGCAAACGTGGATCAGTGTATGCAAAACGCTTTCGAATTGGCGGAATAACACGGGAAAAAGAATACTCCCTTACGAAAGGGAACGACGGGTCCCGCGTATTCTTTTTCTCTGCTGATAAGACCGAGGGAGAAAGTCCTTTTGTAAAGGTCTACCACAAACCGGTCCCTCGCCTTCGCAAGCTGGAGGTTCCTTTCAACTTCGCCGAATTCGCCATGAAGAGCCGAGGCAGCCAAGGAAATATTATCACGAAAAACATCGTCCAACGGGTAGCAAGAGCCAACCAAGAGGAGGAGGATGAAGAAGTCGATGAGGCCGAGGCCGAACAGAAAACTCTGGACATCTAGAGCCTAACTGAATTCGCCAACCACTTAGCCCGGATCAGGTGGTTTTACGAATAATGAACTTGGGAAGAATCCAATCCTCAATAGAGGTATTGTTTTGAGGAACTTGAATCGAAGCAACCAAACGGGCCACTGATTCTCTAAAGACTTTAGGTATCACCTGATCAACACTCGTAATCGGCGGATCGTACCAGGCAGCGATATCGAGATTATCGAAACCCACCAAAGAAAGGTCGTCAGGCACGCGAATCTTTTGCTCACGCAAGTATGATAGTGCACCGATAACAAGGCGATCATTCATAGCAATCCATGCAGTAGCCGGGTCCTTGGCCTCTAGAATTGTTTTAGCCAACGCGTAACCGTAGTCTTGGAGTCCAAAGTCCGGGGCAATGTAACTAGTGACCTGCTTGTCATAGTTGCCTCCTACCTTTCCCAGCCGCAACGAATTCCTTCTATCCTAACCAGTCCTAAGACCAGATCACTTTCGATACCAAGCAATGCAAACTGACGATGCCCACCGTCCCATAAATGATCAACAATGTGCTCCATGATACCTGCGCGGTCCAGATGAATGGCAGGAAAAGGAAGTTTATGTATCGGATCGACCAATACGGTAGTTACTCTCGCTTTAATAAGATGCTGGATCGACGGATTATCTCCTTTCAAAGTCGAACCCACCAAAATGATTCCATCGCACTTTAAGGACAGAAAATGGCGAATGGCAGTTTCTTCCAGATTCGGATCTCCATCGGTAAGCTCTATCATTCCCTGGAAGCTCAGAGACCGGAGCTCCTGTTGCAAAAAAGACGTCTTTTTCGAGAGAGCGGGAATACTCTAACTCCTGAGGGTTATATCCATTCTAACCTTTTTAGTTCATATTTTTCATCATTTGTGGGTCATTTGCTTATAAATAGATATGTGGAGAACAAAGAGATCAAGAGAGGTTACAAAGATTTGATGGACCAAATTATCAATCCGGTAGGACTAACTCTCGATATGAAACAAATGGTGGGAGGTGAAAAACTGGATCTTTACTCAGTTCCTCAAACTATTCGCCACTACCTATCTCGATTGAACAGAAAAATATTTGGTAATTGTTCACAAAAGAGAGGTAGGAAAATCCAAGTGGTGCCAGTAATCGAGGGTGGCGGCCAGACTGGTAAAAGAATCCATATTCACCTTACGATAGGACGACCTGATTCAATTGAGATCAAGTGGTTCAAACGGCACTTGATTCGTGAATGGCAGAAATGCCGATTCTCATATAATTTTCCCAAGATTACCAACATAGAAGACACGGGGTGGAACGACTATCTTCTTAAAATACATTCAAAATCTGATGGAATCTGTGGTTCTATCGACTCATCAAACATTCACATCTGATTCGCGGGAACTGCTCTCAGACATTTGATGCCAAGATCCCATCACGAACGATAGGGTCTTGGTTCCGTTTTATCTAAACACTACTTACAGACACTACACATACACACACTAATCACTTACATTACTTCTATAGAACTAATGAATCATCGCTTAATTACTTAATTACTTCTAAGAACTAATGGATAATTACTTAAAAATTCAGGTAAAAAAAAGACAACTAATGTCACTTTTAAACCACTACGCCACAAGGAAAAGACTAATGAATAAAGTGTTCCACGATTTGCTCTCTCTCCTGAATAACAACCTTACAATTACCCACCGCCAATTTGCTGTCATCCTACCTTTTTTAAGACGAGAAATAATGTTTAAGAATGATAATGACGAGATCATCAAAGATTATTTTATTGATTTTATTCGTGCTAAAAAAACTGATTTTTCTGGGAAAATGGAACCACCTAAATTGAATTCAGTTTCACTGGAAAATTTTATGTCCTTATAAATATAATTATGAATGCCGTAAATACATATTCGCTCATCCAATTTAATTGCGCTAATCACCTGCGAGATAAACTCAATAGTCTGTCCCAATATAAGAGAATCCCTCGGTCAGCTATCATCAACCAAGTTCTTGATACATTTGTCCGTGACCAATTTGAAATCATAAAAAAAGATGGTGAGATTTTATCTTTGATTGAACAGGTTCAAAAGAAGGTGACGAAACCAAAAGTTTCCCCACGAATGGTTGAAAAAAAATCAAGATCAAATGAATGGGAAAGTTCGTATATTTGAAATGATTAGTTTCAAAGATAGCACGAATGAAATGAGTGCCGACTCTCTGGCAGAGAGTAAATTATTACGTAAGGGGGTTGCACTAATCCTTGCACGATCGGCAAAGAGAAGTGGAGATACTGCTGTAAATCATTTCAATAGTGCCAAGAGGAGTTTTACAAAGAAACCTAATCAATCGATTGAAGATCAGGTGACAGCACTTGCATCGGGTTTAAATGATATTTGCGATGGTTTAATTTCCCTAAGAAAACAAAACGGATCGAATACCAGTATCGCTACTGCTGCTGTTCTCTTCAATGAACGAACGGACAAACAAATTTCTTCTTTATTGAAGAAAAAGAGATAAAAATTTCCCTAACACATAAACCCCACAAAGAAAAAACCACTCTTATATTTGAGTGGTTTTTTTTGAATTCTCAAATCTCTCAATAGACCGTGGCCGTCTGATAAAGAATTATAGATGCAATTTCTCTATCAATAGAAAGGCCTTGCATTATTGATAGACTTCTATCACTATCTCTAAAACATCAAAGATAGAATAGATATGAAAATTGGATATGCAAGAACCAGCACGATAGAACAGAATTATTCCCTTGAGGATCAGGTTGAACGGTTAGAGACAAACGAATGTGAGAAGATCTTCTCGGAGAAAGTCTCTAGTGTTCAATCTCGTCCTGAATTTGAGAAGTGCATAGATTTCGCCCGAGAAGGTGATACGGTTGTGATTACGAAACTAGATAGGTTTGCACGAAGCTCCTGAGCTCTCCAAAGAGTGGTTGGAAACGGAGCTATGCAAGCGATTTGTTATAATATCTAAGCGGATCATACTAGATGCCATCGCTTTATTCTGTTACACTTAGTGTAACCGTAAATCAAGGAGGTACCAGAATCAGAACAAAAACCCATAGAAGAGACTGAAATGAATACTAAAAAAAACAATTGGCTAAAAACAATCGCTGCCGTATTAACGCTTGGAGCTGCCGGATCACAAACCGGACTTGTCGGCCAGGATGAGCAGGATCAGCAACCTTATGACCTATCGCCTTTCGAGGTAAGTGGGGAAGGTGATGTTGGTTACAGGGCTTCGAGCTCAGTTAGTTTAACGCGGACAAACACCTCACTCCAAGACTTGCCTGTTTCGGTAAGTATTATAACGGCCGATTTAATTGAGGACATGGGTGTTCTTGCGTTAGAGGATACCGCTAAGTATGTAAGTAATGTAAATACGGGAGGCCAAAGGACAACAAGTGGGGTAGGAGCCAATCTGTTCACGATACGGGGATTTGCTTCCGGTTTGGTTTTACGAAACGGCAACGTACAAAATTTTCGCTTTGGAGACATGGCATTTATTGACCGGGTTGAGATCATTAAAGGACCCACATCGTTGTATGGAGAGACTAGTCCGGGAGGTTTTGCCAACGTATCAACAAAGCAGGCGAAATTTTATGACTTCGCCAGCGCGTCCTTCCAGGTGGGTTCTTATGATCACTACCGGGCCGTTTTCGATGTTAATACTGTTGTTGGAGATGATAAGAAAACGGCTGTCAGAGGAGTGGCCGTGTTTCAAGACAACCAAAGTAAGCGACAAAATGAAAATTTACAGCGAAAAGGACTTCTTTTCAATGTGACGCATCGACCAAGCGAATCGACAAGGATATGGCTAGACGCTACGTTCCAGGATGACGAGGGGGTTTTACAGCGAGATCCTTTCCCATTTGAAGGTGTTGATTCCGGAGCCCCCATTCCATTGGGAAGAGATTTTACGCTGACCAACTCTGGAGATAGAACTGTAATTGAGGATTTGTATTTCGAACTCGGTCTTGAGCATGTTTTCAACGAAAATCTTTCTTTCCAAACTTCCTGGTCTCATAACGACCTCTTTCGAAGATTTCACACTACATTCAATGGTGCATTTGCTTCTACCGATCCTGACACAGGTCTGCCACGAGTTCCGCGCTGGCCTGGAATTGATTGGGTGGATGGAATATGGGATACCGTAAACGCGAATCTTCTATGGACAATTGATGAAGGCGATTTAAAAAATGAGATGATCTTAAGCGTCCGTGACAGTTCTAGCGAAGTCGCTAGCAGAAATCTTATTTTCTTCGGCGATGTTACAGAGAAATTTCCTCAATTCTCACCGTTTAAGTTAATAAGTGATTTTCAAAAACCAGAATTCAGCGATTTTAATATTAGCCAGCAAGCCATCCTTGATTTTCTTGATACAGATGGCCCTGCAACAAACAAAGGTTCAACCCGCGTCTATGGGCTGACTGACCGGCTCTCCCTGATGGATGAGAAATTGTCTTTCCTTGGGGGTATCCGCTATACTGAGATTGATACACCCGAACTTGGAGAAACGACCTTCCAAATAGGAGGTAACTTCAAAGTAGCGGATGGTGTTGCATTGTATGCAGGCTATGCTGAAGGCTTTCAAAGTAATGGTATAGATAGCGAAACTGGTGAAGTACGCCCACCTCGCTTTTCCGATTCTATTGAGTTTGGTGCCAAGTTTGAAATGTTAGAACACGGATTAAGCGGTCACATCGCCTATTACGACATAGTGCAAAACAATATAGTGAATCAGGGGATTTTTGGTGTTTCGGATGATGGTTCGGGCGGAGGTGGCACGGTCTCTACCTTATCAGGTGAACAAGCGTCAGACGGTATCGAGATAGAATTATTTTACACGCCCATGAATAATTTGCAGTTCATTTTTGGTTACTTCAATCAGGACGCAATAGTGACAAATGAAACCGGCGTTATCACAGTTGATGGACTTCCAGTTGAAGAGGATAGATCAGGTCGCACCCTGATGGGCTCTTCGCCAAGTGGATTCAATTTGTGGAGCAAATACGGATTTACCGAAGGTGCTTTAGAAGGCTTTACCATTGCTGGAGGCTTCTGGGTTCGCGAGGGCCCTATTCCTCAGTTTCCTGATTTCCGACGTAGAACCTTGGTTCAGGCTGATGACATCTCTGGAGTCGATTTAACATTTGGGTATGACACCCAGTTTTTTGGTAATAACGCCCACATGGCTCTTAATTTAATCAATGTTACAAATGAGAAACATTTGAAGCAACGTGGCCTTTACATCGATCCTGTCATTGCGAGATTCACCGTTAGATTCGATTATTAACACCTGTAGCAAACTAGGTCACAATGCCACTTGGAATGCGAGCCAGCCTAGGCCAAATTGATGTAATCGCGACTTTGATATAGAGGCTGCTTGCTTGGAGCGCAGTTTTATTGAGTATGTGAATATCACGTGTCTTCCCTCTTTTAACTGCAATGGTGTGGAATCATTTAAGCCCGTCTTTTTATTTGCATAAATAAAACATACATATCTCGAAGACATCCTTAACTGTTTACCAATGGAAAATGTTTGATTCATTTAATAATAAACTAGAAATCCTAGTTATAGTTATTATCATTAACATTCAGCACATATGTTTTTCTGAATCGAGGCCAGTTTCTTGAAGTCACTAAAAAGTCGTTTGGTTGGAATAGTGATCTCACTGAACTTCCAACCAAACTTATCTGATACTTCCTTTGCCTTTTTGAAATCGTAGGAAAGATGAGTATCCAAGTGGAATGAGTATGCATTAATGTTCTTTCCAAGATTCATTGCTGCAAATGCAACTGATATTGAATCAGCACCTCCCGATAATAAGATGGCCACAGATGTATTCTGTGAAGATCTCTTAATCGATTGTTCAAGGAGTGATCGAATATTTCCCATTAAGAATAGTTTGTGATTATAACTTTAAGTTTCTTGATAAATTAATACTAGCTGGATTCCTTCGATGGGTTGAAAGAAATGCAGTATCCTTCTTTCTTTTGCTTAGATTATTATACTCTTTTCGAGAAGATTTGTCAATCAAAAAACGCCACTTAAAGGTCAGGATTACTCGCGAGTAATTTGCTAAGAACATTTGAAAACAAGGATTGAGAAAGGTGCTGATATAGAGGAGGGCAAACTTTTCTTCCCAAGCGTTCAGCACGTTGATTTCTCGTGCCGGTCAAAATGAAATCGTCAGGAACTGCCATTATTCGTTTTAGTTCTGGTATTGTTAGAAGGCGATCCTCGGATGGATGAAACGGGCCTCCTCTACCTGTTTGGGAGCCTGTTTGGGTTATTGTAGTTGAAGGTGAATCCCAAGAAAGTCGATCGGCATTGAAGTCACTGGTCCAACCTTCTTTCACATCACTAATTCTCATTCGTTTTATTGGATTTTTAGGGATGCCTCGGACAATTTCATAATCGCTACTTCTCCTTAGATGTAGAATTAGATTTTTCCTTTCCTGCTCATCTTGCTGAAATCCTTTGAGACATTCCCTCAATGTTGGTTCATAATTCGAGGGCTCTGGATAAAGTGAGGAAATATTATCCGCATCTATCTCGACCGCAGTTGCGATGTCCGGTCTTAACCCAATTGTAATCAACCTAGTTCTCCTCTGAGCCACCCCATACGCCGACGAACACATCTTCTTGTATCCGATTACCCAATCGTGTTTACGAAGTCTTTCTAGTGCATCTGAGAATATTGGTGATCGGGCAATGTCAGTGACATTTTCGAAAACAAAAACCTTCGGCTGCAAAACGTTTACAAGATAAACAAAATCGTGGATCAACGTGCCAATTCTTGAAGTTACAACATCAGAATAAGAAACTCTTCTTTTTTCGGTCTTGTCTGATGCGTTCAAACTGGCTCTGGAAAATGTAGCACACGGAGGAGAGCCATCCAGAATATCTAACTCGCCTTTCTGCACTCCAAATTGTGCAAAATATTTGAGAACTTTTTTTGCACCACCTGCACTGGTAATCTTTCTTATATCGCAACAGTCAGTTGCTGTATTCGGAAAATTCTTTTTATACGTTGCGATGGCCTCTGAAACGAAATCTATGTTGAGCAACACCTTCCCGCCTCCCAGTGAATAACCGAGGGACGATCCTCCACCACCTCCAAATGTTGATACGACAGTGAATAATTCTTTTTTTGATGCCCTCCTTACATCGGACATTAAATAGGGACGAAACTTCCTAATAATTTTCGCCATTAGATGATGGCTGAGAACTCTGGATGTTCAGTCTCCACGAACACGGAGCAATGAGGCCCCTTGTAATTTTCACTGATCCATTCTGACAAATCATCCAGACTATCACTAGGAGCATATGAAGACTTCAATTTCTGTGTTTTCCCGCGTTCACCTCGTAATACCACGACCTCCTTGCTCATCAGGATCATATCGCTGTATCCACTATTCGGAATAAATGTATCACGATAGTTGAACCCGAATGCTCGTAATATTTTCAGTCCTGTTGCGATGTCTTTAATTGGAACGATCACCAGTGCAATATTGGTCACATTCATCGATGGACTGCGTAAAAGATGAAGAGGATACTCATCAGAGATTTGAAATTCATCTACAAAATCGTCTTTCCACTTTCTAAGAAGAGCAGATGTAGGTTGGATCAAAAAACCTCTAAATCGAAGTTTCTCTTTTCGGGCCTGATCAATGGTGTAACAATTTGATTTTGTCGGTAATGAACCTTGAGAAAGAGAAAGGATTTCTCTTTCGCGGATCCTCTTCTTTTTCTTGGTAATCCGTTTCTGCAATACATCCTGCAAAACTTGAATATCCTTTCCTGTGGATGAAGCCGATATTCTTCCGGACTCTAATAATTTCAAAACTCTATCGGCCCCGTTGTCAGGATATTCTTTGATGTAGCTCTTTTCAAGTCTGGCCGTCTGAAGTAGTGCGCGAAAAGAAGATGGTAGAGATTTGCTAGATTGATTTGATATCAACGGACTTGTCGCTATCTGCAACCATCTGTTAAGAGTTGGAGGATTCATACCCACCTTTTTTGCCATTTCATTTTGGAAAAGGTTTTCTCCCAGATCGTCGTTGGCATTTCTAATTGCCTGGAGTGTTTCAAATATCGCTATCCCAACGGACTCGAAATTCCTACGAATGATGCGCGCGTGGTCCTCTACACTCTTCCCACTTAGGATTATTTCAGTCATAGTTGCGCAGTCTAAAAATAACGTCCGTTATTTGACCAGAAGGTAAAACTTTTTCAAGTTTTTCATTTTCTACCTAAATCCTTCTCAATTAATCGAAGAGTTTCTTGATCGAGATTGGTGGGAAGGTCCTTCTTATAGGGATATAGTTCAAAATACCTTTCCGATTCCGTAA
>Ga0114999_10006633_pt1 | contig 13282 bp, 9 predicted proteins | sample ArcticOcean_MG_C_3_FD_89820 | JGI IMG/M metagenome (GOLD analysis project Ga0114999, IMG submission 89820) | Marine microbial communities from western Arctic Ocean - ArcticOcean_MG_CB8_126 | ecosystem: Environmental > Aquatic > Marine > Oceanic | place: Arctic Ocean: Canada Basin | collected...
CCGACTGGAAATAAGCCACGCGCTGTTAAACTTCGCCATCGGAAGAGCCTCCCTTGCTCTTCCTTCTTTGAATCACACCCGGGTTAACAAAGATTCACCAGACTTATGCAACAGGTCTAATAAGGCGAAAATCGCTATTAAAATCTGCTTAGGGATCATACATATATAATACCCAGGGCGCCATCATATCTACCAACAAAACTCCATATTTTTCAATAAGTTATCAGGTACATTCGGGACCGCGCGAGACGAATCCCCAGCCAAAAATATCATCCCTGCCGGGCTTGCCCAGATCGCGGGCGCGCTTGGCCAGCCTTTTTTTCATATTCCGGCTGCTGACGCTTTTCTTTTCGCGGGCGATTTCCAGCCCCGCCAGGGCGGCGATAAAGGGCGCCGCGAACGAGGTGCCGCTCTGATAGCGGCCGCCGCCGCCGGGCGACGCTGTCCAGGCTTCGACGCCGGGCATGGCGAAATCCACATAGGCGCCGGTGTTGGCCATGCGGTAGATACGAAAATTCGAATCGACCGCCGTCACCGCGATGACGCTGCCATAGGCGGCCGGATAGGCCGGCCGGTCGCGGCGCCCCCAATTGCCGGCGGCGGCGACCAGCACGACTTTTTTTAAGGCCGCCCGCTGCACCGATTTTTCGACGATCCGATTTTTCTTGCCGGCGATCGAGAGATTAATGATCTGCACCTTTTGGCCGATCAACCAGTCGGTGCCGCGCAGCATGGCGAACACGTTGCCGCGCAGGCGCCCGTTGGGCAGAAGCTCGAAAATGTTGGCGGCGAACAATTCGGCGCCGGGCAGCAGCCCGCCCCAGCCGCGGCCCAGCTTGCCGACCATCATCGCGGCGATGGCGGTGCCGTGCCCTGGCGGCCCCTGCTTGCGTTTTTTGTTGTGGAAACTTTGGAAGGTGACCTTTTGGCCGCGCAAGGCGGGATGGCGTATATCGACGCTGGTGTCGATCATGCCGAGGCGCGCGCCGGCGCCGCAATTTGCCGGTGAGTCCTGCCATTCCGCCGCCCACATGGCCCAGCTTTGGCCGCGCTCTTCGGGCGAGGGAAATAAGGGCCGCTTGCCCAGCTTGATGGATTTGGGATTAGACTTGGAGCTGGCCTTGGAGGCGGGCTTGGGCTTGGCCGGCGGGATCGTCAGGCTTTTGTCTTGCGCCAGCTCATAGAGGTGATTGGCGTCGGCATTGATGCCCGGAAACTGCCCGCTGATGGTGGCCAGGGCGGCCGGCACGTTCTGGCCGGGCGGAACCGCCAAGCGCAGCAAAAGCATGCCGAGATTGGTCAGGTTGGCGGTATCCAGGGTGACAAAATTCAAATTGGCGGCGGCGGCAGCGAAGCCCGGCGGCGGATCGGCAACCACGATCTCGCCAATCTCGAAATCGATGCCGGCGCCGGGTGATAGCGGCAATGCCTGGCCTTGCGCCTGGCGCCCGGCAACCGGCGCCGCCGGCGGCGCGCCCGATCGCAGCGGCTTACCGGCGCCGATCTTGACGCTGCGGCCGCCGGTCTTTGATTGCGGCACCTGCGCTTTTTGCTTTTTCTTCTTAACCGGCTCGTCGGGGCTGAACAGGCTGTCGAAATTTGCGACCAGCGCCCATCCGGCCAACCCAACAACAACAAAAACAGCGACGGAAATAATAAATCGTTTCATGTCCTCGGCCCGGTTTGTTTGTTTTTGAAGCGGGCGAACATTAACACGGAACGGTTTCCGAAACGTAAAAATATACAATGCCCCTGGAACAGGCGCGCCGGTGCTGGCATAGTGAAACGGTGGGCGCCGATCAGACGCTGCACATCTAGGAATTGCAATGGCGGACACGCAAGATAGCAGCAGCACCCAGAGCAGCGCCGGCGATGCGCAAGCGCTGGCCGCCGCCATCCGCCTGCACCAGGACGGACGCATGGATGAGGCCATCAACGCCTACCAGGCGCTGCTCCAATCCTACCCCGAAGACGCCGGCGCGCTGTCGGCGCTTGGCGTCGCGCTCCGATCCAATGGCCGGGGCGTCGAAGCGCTGGAGGTATTGAACCGGGGGGCCGCACTGCATTCCGATGACGCCGATCTTGCCTACAATCTCGGCAACGCCCGGCGCGACGCCGGCGACGCGGATGCCGCCATTGCCTGCTACCGCCACGCGCTGCAATTGAAGCCCGCCTATCTCGGCGCCGCCATCAATCTGGCGCAGGCGCTGAACGCCGCCCGGCGCAACCGGGAGGCCGCAGACGTGTGCACCAAGGCGCTGGTACTGCACCCGATGCAGCCGGCGTTATATACCAATCTCGGCGTCGCCCACTGGTATCTGGGCGAGCACCGGGCCACCGCCGCCGGCTACCGGTGCTCACTTACCTTGGAGCCGGACGATGCCCAGACCCTCTTCAATCTAGGCTTGGCGCTGGAGGCCTTGGGCGAGCATAAAGACGCCGCCGCCCAATTGCGCCGCGCCGTCGAAATAGCTCCGAAATCTGCGGATTTTCTTTCCGGATACGGGCAAACTCTGGTTAGCCTCGGTGATATCCCAAGCGCCGTCAAGCCTTCAAATTCGCGCTCGCAGAGGACGCCGACTATCTCGACGCCCATCTCGGCATGGCCCGCGCCAATCTGTTGTCGGGCCACCTGACCGCCGGCTTCGAGGAATATGTCTGGCACCGGCGGCGCACCATCAATGGGTTGCCCGAGCTACCGGGCCCCGCCTGGGACGGATCGGACCCGGCGGGCAAAACTATTCTGGTCTATTGCGAACAAGGGCTCGGCGACAGCATCCAAAATGCCCGCTATATTCCGCTTCTGGAGGCGCGCGGCGCCCGCGTCATTCTGTCCTGCCATAAGTCCCTGATACGCCTGTTTGGCACCCTTTCCGGCGGCGCCGAGATCATCGATCAAGAGACGCCGCCGCCGGACTACGACCTGCATGTCCCGATCATCGAATTTCCACGCCTGTTTGAAACCGCGCTCGATACCATCCCCGCCGACTGCCCCTATCTCAGCCCGCCCGAGGGCCAGGAATTCACCAGCCCGAAGCACATTTTCCGCACCGGCATCATCTGGTCGGGAAACGCCAGACACCAGAAAAACCGGATCCGCTCCATGGCACTGGATGATCTGGCGCCGTTGTTCAATATTCCCGGCTTGATTGTGTTTTCTCTGCAAACCGGCGAAGCCGCCAAAGACGCCGGCAATTCAGAATTTGGGCATCTGCTGCGCGATCTCGGTTCCGGTCTGACCGATTTTGCGCACACCGCCGACGTACTGCGCCAGTTGGATTTGCTGATCACCGCCGACACCGCCATCGCCCATCTGGCCGGCGCCCTGGCCTTGCCGGTCTGGGTCTTATTGCCGTTCGCCCCCGATTGGCGGTGGATGCTGCGCCGCGAAGACAGCCCGTGGTATCCGACCATGCGCCTGTTCCGCCAGCCGGCGCCCGGCGATTGGGCCGGCGCCATCGACAACGTCGCCAAAGCGCTCAGCGACGCGGCGGCGGAGAAAGTCCGGAACGCCGACAAAGAGGCGGAATAATTTTCGGCTGCCCCTTGCGCCGCGTTCTTTTCAGGCTATCTATTACTTAAGTGGCCCCGGTTATGGGGAGCCGTGCTCTTGGACATTGTGAATAGGACGACCCGGCAACGCCCCGCCCACCGGCGATCAGGCGATGGCTTCGTATGCCGGAACCTGGCGAAATCGCCGGAAACATGACGCACCAAGGGCGTGAAAACCGTAAGGAACCGTCACAAACCGTCATAAACCGTCATGATCGTAAGGGGGGTGCCGGACGATGTCGCACGTAATTATTCCTGCAATACACGCACGGATTTAAAGTGGCGGCGGCCGCCTGTTCTACATAGACCGGCGCCAAGATCGACGCCCGGCTGGCCGAGCCTACTCCGCCGAAGTAGCCACTTCGGCTACGAAGGCCGGGCCCTGCCATCCCCAGCCGGGCTGGGCTCGCGCCCTAGAACGCGACCTGATCGCCGCCCTTCAACGCCAGGCGTTCGCGGGCCTCGGCCGGGGTTGCCACTTCGAGGGATAAATCCTCGATGATGCGGCGGATCTTGGCCACCTGTTCGGCGTTCGATTTGGCCAACTGGCCCTTGCCCAGATAGAGGCTGTCTTCCAGCCCGACCCGCACATTTCCACCCATAATGGCGCCGGTGGTCACGAAGCTCATCTGATGGCGCCCGGCCGCCAGGATCGACCATTCGTAATTTTCCTCGCCGAACAATTTGTTGGCGATGCGGCGCATATGGGCCAGGTTTTCGATGTCGGCGCCAATGCCGCCGAGAATGCCGAAAATGGTCTGCACAAAGAACGGCGGTTTGACCAAGCCGCGATCAACGAAGTGGGCCAGATTGTAAAGATGCCCCATATCGTAGCATTCAAATTCGAAGCGCACGCCATGGCCCTCGCCGAGCTCCTTCAGCACCCATTCGATATCCTTGAAGGTGTTGCGGAAGATAAAGTCCCGGGTCATCTCCAGATATTTCGGCTCCCACTCATATTTCCAATCGAAGGGTTTATCGAGGATCGGATAAAGACCGAAATTCATCGAGCCCATATTGAGCGAGGTCATTTCCGGCGAGGCGCGGAGCGCGCCGGCGCAGCGTTCTTCCAAGGTCATGCCGTGGCCGCCGCCGGTGGTGATATTCACAACGGCGTCGGTGGATTGTTTGATGCGCGGCAGGAATTCCATGAACACGTCCGGGTCCGGCGTCGGCGAGCCGTCGTCCGGGTTGCGCGCGTGCAAATGCAGAATCGAAGCGCCGGCTTCGGCGGCGGCGATGGCGCCCTCGGCGATTTCGTTGGGCGTGATCGGCAGGTACTCCGACATGGTCGGCGTATGGATCGAGCCGGTGACCGCGCAGGTGATGATGACTTTTCCGTCTTTCGCCATGATGGCACCTCCTCATTTCCGTCCCCAAAATCAGGGCCCGAGTCAAAGCCGCGGCGCCGGCGATGTCAATCCGATAATTGTTCGCCCAATTCCCGGTCTGTCCAAGCCCGGCTATCCGATGTTACTATCCAGGCCAGGCCCAAGCTGGCGCCAAATGGGAGGCAACGACAATGCAGATTAAAACCCTCGATCACGTCAATATCGAAACCGACGATGTGGATCGTTCGGCCGAATTTTATGAACAGGTTCTGGGCCTCCGCCGCGGCCGCCGGCCGGAGTTCGACCGCCCGGGCCATTGGATGTATGTGGACGATTTGCCCATCGTCCACATCATCACGACGCAACCGGACAACGCCTTGCTGACCGGCTCCAAAGACGCGGCCATGTCCCATTTCGCCATGGAGATCAGCGACTTCGACGAAGCCCGCGCCCGCCTTGACGAATGCGACATCAAATACCGCGTCAACGAGGTGGCCGGCTCGACCCTCCGCCAGTTGTTTTTCGATGATCCCGACGGCGTCCTGATCGAGCTGATCCTGATCCCAGAAGGCGGGCGGTAGCAACGCCGTGCCGGACGTCGCCGATGCAGCCCCTGAATTGGCGCCGCTGACCCTCGATACCAAATATACGGCCACATCGGGGCGCGTCTATATCACCGGCTCCCAAGCCCTCGCCCGGCTGCCCATGATGCAGCGCCAGATGGATGTGGCGCGCGGGCTCAACACGGCGGGCTATATATCGGGCTATCGGGGCTCACCGCTGGGCGGTTATGACACGGCGCTCTGGCGAGCAGCGTCTTATCTCGAAGCGCACCACATCAAGTTTCAGCCCGGCGTCAACGAAGACATGGCGGCCACCGCCTGCTGGGGCAGCCAGCAAACCGGCATGGTTGAGCCGGCCAACTATGACGGCGTGTTTGCCATCTGGTACGGCAAGGGCCCCGGCGTTGATCGCTCCGGCGATGCCTTCAAGCACGGCAATTACGCGGGCACGGCGCCTAACGGCGGCGTTCTGGTCCTGGCCGGCGACGACCATGGCCGTTTCCTCGACCACCGCACACCAATCCGAGCAAGCCCTGGTGGCGGCCATGATCCCGATCCTTTATCCCGCCTCGGTGCAGGAATTTATCGATTACGGGCTCTATGGATTTGCCATGTCGCGCTTTTCCGGCGCCTGGACAGGCATGAAATGCGTCAACGATATCGTCGAAAGCGGCGCCTCCATCGGCATCGATGCGGGCCGGGTGAAGCCGATCATTCCGCAAGATTTTCCATTCCCCGAAGACGGCGTTCATATTCGCTGGCCGGACGCGCCGAAGGCTCAGGAAGCCCGCATGATCGGGGTGAAACTGAAAGCCGTGCAGGCCTTCGTCGCCGCCAACAAGCTCGACCGGGAAACCCATCCGGCGACCGCGAAACGGCTTGGCATCGTCGCCGCCGGCAAGGCCTGGCTGGATGTCTGCCAGGCGTTCGAGGAACTGGGTTTGTCCGACCAAGCGCGTAGCGATCTCGGCATTTCGGTGTTCAAGCCGGCCCTCACCTGGCCGCTGGAGCCAACTTGCATTCGGGAATGGGCGGCGGGCTTCGATGAGGTTCTGGTGATCGAGGAAAAGCGCAACCTGATCGAGGATCAACTGGCCCGCGCCTTGTATGAATTGGACGGCGATGCGCGCCCGCGCCTGACCGGCAAGACCGATGCGGACGGCGCCGCCCTGGTGCCTGCCCACGGCGAATTGTCGGGCACCATGGTGGCGCAAATCATTGCCGGGCGCTTCCTGGATGAAAATGGCGAGACGTGCCTACGCGCCGCCGCCGAACATCTATCGACGGGCACGCGGGCCAGCAATCTGCCGAAATCGCCGCCGGAACGGACGCCCTGGTTCTGCGCCGGCTGCCCGCACAACACGTCGACCAAGTTGCCGGAAGGCAGCCGCGCTTTATCCGGCATCGGCTGTCACACCCTGGCCATCCATATGGACCGGAAGGCCGGCGCCTATACCCATATGGGTGGCGAAGGCGGCACCTGGATCGGCCAAGCGCCGTTCACCACGGCCAAGCACATGTTCCAGAATATTGGCGACGGCACCTACTTCCATTCCGGCTATATGGCGATCCGCGCGGCGATCGCGGCGAAGGTGAACATCACCTACAAAATTCTCTATAACGACGCCGTCGCCCTCACCGGCGGCCAGCCGCTGGACGGCGACCTGATGCCCTGGGACATCACCCACCAATTGTGGGCCGAAGGGGTCAAGCGCATCGCCGTGGTCACCGACGAGCCGGACAAATATTCGGGCTCGGTCACCTGGGCGCCGGGGGCCAAAATCCATCACCGCCGGGAGTTGGAGCGGCTGCAAATTGAATTTCGGGATATCCCCGGTGTCACCGCCATTGTCTATGACCAGACCTGCGCCGCCGAAAAACGGAGACGGCGCAAGCGCGGCCGCATGATTGATCCGGATCGGCGTGTGTTTATCAACCAGGCCGTGTGCGAGGGCTGCGGCGATTGCAGCGCCACGTCCAACTGCGTCGCCGTGTTGCCGGTGGAAACATCCCTTGGCCGCAAGCGCGCCATCGATCAGTCGAGCTGCAACAAAGACTATTCCTGCGCCGAAGGGTTTTGCCCCAGCTTCGTTTCCGTCTATGGCAGCGAATTGCGCCGGGCCGAAGGCGCGGCGCCGTCGGACGTTGATCCAGCGGCAAATCTGCCCGAACCCGAAGCAGCGCCATTGGACGGTGCCTATGCCATTCTTTTGACCGGCATCGGCGGCACCGGGGTGATCACCGCCGGCGCCCTTTTGGGCACCGCCGCCCATCTCGACGGGTTGGGATGCAGCGTCCTCGACCAGACTGGCGTATCGCAAAAGAACGGCGCGGTGATGAGCCATCTACGCCTCACACGGAGCCCCGAAGCCGCGTCCGGCACGCGCATCGGCACCGGCGGCGCCGACCTGGTGATCGGCTTCGATATGGTGGTGGCCGCAGGCCGCGATGCCATTACCGCCATGCACGGCGAGACAACCCGCGCCGTCATCAACGATCACATGGTGCCGCTGGCCGCCTTTGCCGAAAACCCGGACATGGATTTGAACGCGGACGGTTACACCAACGTCATCGGCGCCAAGCTGGGCGAGGATGCGGTTGATTTCCTCAATGCCACGCGCATAGCCGTCGGTCTCATGGGGGACGCCATCAGCGCCAATATTCTGCTGCTCGGCTACGCCTACCAGAAAGGGCTGTTGCCGATCACGCGCGCCTCCATCGCCGCCGCCATTGCCCTCAACGGGGTCGCCGTCGAAGATAACCTGACCGCCTTCGCCTGGGGCCGGGTGGCCGCCGCCGATCCGGATCGCATTGATCAATTGGCCGGCGCCACCAATGACCGGAGCGAAGCCGAGCCCAGCCTGGACGATTTCATCGCCGATAATGGCAACCAATTGCTGGCCTATCAAAACCAGGCCTACAAAGCCCGGTATCTGGTGCGCATGCAAAAGTTGCAGGAACGAATTGACGCGGCGGCACTTGGGCGAGACGAACTGAGCCGGGCGGCTGCGCGCAATCTTTACCGTCTGATGGCCTATAAGGACGAATATGAGGTGGCCCGCCTGTTTACCGATGGCCGCTTTCAGGACCAGCTGCGGGCCCGCTTTTCCGGCGATATCCGCCTCGGCTATCATCTGGCGCCGCCCTTGTTCGCGCCCACCGATCCGGTTTCCGGCAACCCCCGAAAAATGCAATTCGGGCCCTGGATATTGCCGGTCTTCAAGTTGCTGGCCGGGCTCAAATTCCTGCGCGGATCGCTCTTCGATCCCTTCGGTGTGCTGGCCGAGCGCCGCGCCGAGCGAGATTTGCGGGATCAGTTTGAAGCCTTGATCGACGATATTACCGGCCAGCTTTCGTCCGCCAATTACGATGCCGCCCTGGCGCTGGTCTGCAATTACGATCAGGTTCGCGGCTTCGGTCATATCAAGCGCGCCAACATGGACGCCGCGAACAAGGATCTGGCCAGTTTGCGCGCCGCCTTCGATGCGCCGTCCGCCCGAGAGGCCGCCGAATAATCACACCCATCCTATAGTTTAAGAGGCAAAAGCCATGACCATCATGCACGGTTTCCCCAAGATCGTCTTCGAATTCGGCGCCGTTAAATCACTGCCGGAAGAGCTCGAAGCACTCGGCATCAAGCGGCCCTTGATCATCACCGACAAGGGTCTGGTCGAACATGGCGTCCTGGATTTTGTGCGCAATGCCCTGGACGGGCGCAACGATTTCGCCTTGTTCGACGACATACCGGAAAACCCGACCATCGCCGGCGTCGTTGCCGCGCTGGAGGTTTACAAGGCCAATGATTGCGACGGCATCGTTGCGCTCGGCGGCGGCTCGGTCCTGGATTCGGGCAAAGCGCTGCGCGTCGCCGCCACCCATGACGGCCCAATCATCGATTACCTGCTGGACGCCAGCAAGATCACCAAAAACGTGGCCCCCTACATCACCATCCCGACGACCGCGGGAACCGGCGCCGAGATTACATTCGGCGGCGGCATTCACCCGGACACCAACGCCCATAGCCTCGGCATCCGCTCGGTCCATGTGAAGCCGGACTGCGCCATTTGCGATCCGGAACTGACCCTGACCCTGCCGCCCCGCCTGACCGCGGCCACCGGCATGGACGCCCTCGGCCACGCCATCGAGGGGTTCCTGTCCAACCAGTTCAACCCGCCGGTGGAGGCCATCGCCCTCGACGCCATCTGGCGCGTTGCCGCCTTTATCGAGCGCGCCGTCGCCGACGGCGATGATATCGAGGCGCGCTCGGAAATGCAGATGGCAGCGCTGGAAGGCGGCATGGCCATCTATATGGGCTTAGGACCCATGCACGCCCTGGCCAACGCCTTCGGCGATTCCCCATTGCATCACGGCACCCTGGTGACCGTGTCGGCGCCGACCGTCATGCGCTTTTACGAAGACCATCTGAACGAGAAGCTGACCCTTATCCATGCGGCCATGGGGCTGGACGATGGCACCGATATCGCCACCGGCATCGAAGCCTTGAACGAACGCATCGGCATGCCTGCGAGCGTACGCGAGATGGGCTATGACGGCTCCGATATCGACACCCTGACGCAGGTTACCATCGACAGCCATTTCAACGCGGCGGCGCCGGTGCTGCCGACGGATGAGGAATACCGCAAGATCGTCGAAACGGTTTTGGGCTGAGGTGGCTGGCGGGAATCACAGATAGCGCGGTGCCTGGACAGACGCCCGGCTGGCCGACCCGGCTTCGCCGAAGGGGCTACGCCGGGCAGGCCCGGCCATCCCCAGCCGGGCTGGGCACGTTAGGGCACGTTAGGCCGCGTTCAGCGCCCGCCAGACTTTTTCCGGGGTCGCCGGCATGTCGACTGCGCCCGCGCCCTTGCTTCGAAGCGCATCGGTGATCGCGTTCATCACCGCCGCCGGCGCGCCGACCGTGCCGGTTTCGCCGGCGCCCTTAACGCCCAGCGGATTGGAGTCCGTCGGGATCGGATGCACGTCCACATCGAAATGCGGGAAATCATCGGCCCGGGGCATGGCGTAATCCATGAACGAGGCCGATAGAAGCTGGCCGCTGTCTTCGTCATAGACAATGTTTTCAAACATGGCCTGACCGATGCCTTGCGCCAAGCCGCCATGCATCTGCCCTTCCAGCAGCATCGGGTTGATGACCGTGCCCACATCGTTGGCCACAACCATCCGGTCCAGGCGCACGAAGCCGGTATCGGGATCGATTTCCACTTCGGCAACCTGGCAGCCATTGGGGAAATTGAATGGACCCGGCGAGAAATCGCCGACCGCTTCCAGACCCACGTCCAGGTTCGGCGGCCACATCATCGGCTCGTATGACGCCTTGGCCACCTCGGCGATATTGATGGTTTTATCGGTGCCGGTGACGCTGAAATTGCCGTCGTCAAATTCGATATCGGCGGCGGCGGCTTCCAGGATATGGGCCGCGATCTGCTTGCCTTTTTCGATGATCTTGTCGGCGGCGATGCGCAACGCCGAGCCGCCGATGGTCATCGAGCGGGACGCATAAGTGCCGCGCCCGATGGAGACCGCATCGGTATCCCCCTGCACCAAGCGCACGGATTCAAACTCGACGCCCAAAAACTCGCACATCATTTGGGCGTAGGCGGTTTCGTGGCCTTGCCCGTGCGAAAAGGTGCCGGCGACCACCGAGACCGCGCCCGAGGGATCAAAGCGGATTTCCATGCGGTCGTTGAAAAACGTCGCCGCTTCCAGATAGCTGGCGACACCGCGGCCGCGCAGCAAGCCGTTCTTTGCAGAGGCCTGGCGGCGTTTATCGAAGCCGTCCCAATCGGCGGCGCCCAAAACTTTATCCATGACCACATCGAACTCGCCGCAATCATAGGCGTGCATCAACGCCGTCTGATAGGGCATCTGATCGGCCTTGATCAGATTGATGCGGCGCAGCTCGGTCGGGTCCATGCTCATTTCGGCGGCCGCGGTATCGATCAGGCGCTCCAGAATATAAGAAGCCTCGGGCCGCCCGGCGCCCCGGTAGGGCGCGGTGCCGACGGTATTGGTAAAGACCGCGTTGGTTTCGCCCCGGATCGCCGGGATCGCGTAGACGCCGGACAAAAGCAGCGTCGCAAACATCGGCGCGATGAACGCCACTTCGGGCAAATAGGCGCCCACATTGTAATTGGATTTGACGCGGATCGCGGTGATGCGGCCATCCCCGTCGAACGCCATTTCGGCGTCGACCACCTGATCCCGGCCTTGCGCGTCGGATACGAAACTTTCCAGCCGGTCGGCGACCCATTTGACCGGCCGTTCGATTTTTTTGGCCGCCCACAGCACCAGAATGTCTTCCGGGTAGATGGCGCCCTTCATGCCGAAGCCGCCGCCCACATCGGGGCAAATGACCCGGATACGGGTTTCCGCTATCTGGAATATGTCCTGGGCGAGGCTTTGGCGCAGGATATGCGGCGCCTGGCCCGAATTATAAAGGGTGTAGCTTTCCGTGCCGGCGTCATAATCGCCGATATTGCTTCGGGTTTCCATGGCGTTGGTGGTGATGCGGTTGTTGACCAGATGCGCCGTGGTCACATGTGCGGCGGCTTCGATGGCGACGTTGACGGCTTCCAGATCACCCATGCCGAAGGCGAAGGAAATATTGTTGTCGGCATGCTCCCACACTTTCGGCGCGCCATCGGCGAGGGCCGCTTCGGCGGTGGTGACGGCGGCCATCTCTTCATAGCCGATTTGGATCAATTCAGAGGCGTCCTTGGCTTGGGCAAGGGTTTCAGCGACCACGAAGGCAACCCCGGCGCCGACGCATTTGACCATGCCGGTGACCAAGGCCGGAAAGGGCGAGCCGGTCGGCGGGCCAACCAAGGCCGGGACCGGAAAATGACAATGGATTTCGCCAAGCCCATCGGCGGCGTAATCATCGCCCGTCAGAACCGCCAGCACGCCGGGCGCCGCGCTGGCATTGCTGGTATCGATGGCGGTGATTTTGGCGTGGGCGTGGGGTGAGCGCAGCACATATCCGTATGTCTGGCGCGGCAGTTCGATATCATCCACATAGCGTCCGCGCCCGGTCAACATACGCGGGTCTTCCTTGCGCGGGGCCGGTTGTCCGATGCCGAATTTCATAGCTGCCTCCTGCCTTAAGCGAAATGAATTGATTTTAAATTCTGGTTGGCGCTGATTTTTGCACAGGGGCGCCATACATGACAAACCAAACGCCGCGCCTTATGGTCGGGAAAAATCATAGTCAGGGGCGGCGAAACATCATGGCGGAAAATTCAGGCGCGCAATTCGATTTCATCATCGCCGGGGCCGGCTCGGCCGGCTCGATCCTGGCGGCGCGGCTCTCGGAGGACGGCAAAACCCGGGTGCTGGTGCTGGAGGCCGGGCCCCCCGATAGCCATCCTTTGATCCATATTCCCATCGGCACCGGCAAGGTGTGGAACATGCCGTCCCTCAACTGGTCCTATATGTCGGACCCGGAACCGCATATGGATGGGCGCCGGCTGTTCCACCCGCGCGGCAAAGTGGTCGGCGGCTCCGGCGCCATCAACATGGCCGCCTATGTGCGCGGCCACGCCGGCGATTATGACCGCTGGGCGCAGATGGGCCTCGGCGAATGGTCCTATGAGCGGGTGCTGCCTTATTTCAAACGCTCGGAGAATTATGCCGGCGGCGGCGATGACTATCACGGGGCGGGCGGTCCCATACAGACGCAGCTCAATCAGACCACCGATCCGTTGATGGAAAGCTGGCTGGAGGCCGGGCGCAGCGCCGGCTATGGCGCCACCGATGATTACAACGCCGCCTCCCAGAATGGCGCGGCGCGCATGCAGTTTAATATCGGCGGCGGCC